>JAALOO010000032.1_pt1 | contig 110847 bp, 82 predicted proteins | sample 7257641 | NCBI WGS metagenome assembly JAALOO01 (sample SAMN14085613, study PRJNA598686) | mite metagenome | biome: ENVO:01001000; feature: ENVO:01001002; material: ENVO:01001226; isolation source: single female mite from University of Michigan culture on fish food culture... ...
CTCTCTCTCTCTCTCTCTCTCTCTCTCTCTCTCTCTCTCTCTCTCTTTCTCTCCCATCACTCAGACCTGATTCATTTTTTCATTCATTCTTTCCTTCTCTCTATTTGTTGTACTGTTTTGCATTCTTCTCCTATTTGTCCGGGACTCTGGAAAAGCGTTGCTTACCTACTTTTTTTGGCTGCTCATTTTTATTCATTCACTCTCTTCTTTTCTTTTACATTGGATATGGTGCCCCGCCGCACTGCCGACAGATGGCAAGTGCTTGTCACACACATCGATTTCAGTTTAATTTTAGCTGACAAGGGCACTTCTTATGCATGAACAGAAACAGCAGCAGCACTGACAAAGCAGTGACAGGATTGTCCAGGAGCGCACACAAGCACACACTCATCATACATTGAAATATTCAAATATTGGATCGATTCGATTCGACTGTCGTCTTTGTTGCACGGTGCTTTCTCTCTATTTCTTTTATTCTCTTTTTGATGATTTTCCATTCGTTTTGTTTTGCTCCATTTGTGTTTGCTCCCTAAACTTCCAGACTGTGCACTTACCTTGGCACAAATAATACACACACACATTCAGACCGACACATTGAAATGATTGCAGCAGCAGGTTAGTGTGCCAAACTCAACTCGACTCATTTTCTAGTGATCTCCACTTTGCACTTTTCCTTCTTTTTATCTTTCTCTGTACCAACTTCTTTGCCAACAAATACACACACATACACTAACAGTACAAAATGAAAAGAATCGAGACCACGGTAAATAAATAAAAAAATGCAAAAAACAATTAACTGCACACTGTGATTGTCAACACAGTTGTTGCGCTTGTCAATAATTTATTTTCAGTTTTCACTTTTTTGTTGTTCCTACTTCTACAAATTGTTAATTCGATTGTTTCGAGCTGGAGCAGTTGGCGGCTGTTGCTGCTGACAGGAGACACTGTGGTACGGGGCAGGTGGTGGGACAATTCCGACTGTTTCTATGGGTCTGTTTAAAGGATGAGGTTGAGGTTGTTGATGGTGGTGATGAGGCGATGTGGGATGATTTGGGTGGTGCTGTTGAGGCTGAGGGTGCTGAACTACGGTCACCGCGCCGTTGTTGACCGCCGCCGAGGCAGCCCTGGCTCGCCTTGTGGTGACGATGAAGGGAACATTGACCACCAGGTCCATGGCGTGCGGCAGGTCGAGGCAAACGCGAACAAAGTACTTCACCGTGATCAGCGGACTGCGCAGTGAGACGACCAGGTTGGTGGCCAGCGGGACTTTGATTAGCGCAGTGGCGCTGGAGTTCGGTGGCACCGCCTCTGTGGTGCTGTACGGTTCCGAGGTGAGGCAGCTCTCCAGCGTCCGGTGCACCTGATTACAGGCAAACAGCTGCTGCTGGTAGAGGGTGACACGAGGCTCCACGGGCACGTTGGCGTCATTGACGATGAGCACCTCCACGGGAATGACCTCCCCGGGAATGTACTCCTTCCGCTCCAGTGAGGCGGTGATGGTGATCTTTCCGGAGCCGAGGATGTGCATTGACTTCTCCAGACTTCTTCCGTGTAGCTGTGAAAGTGAACAGAAAAAACACCAGTTAATTAATTAATTAATCAGCTAGTCAATTTTGCTAATTCTGCTGATGAGTGTCGCGCGAAAAAGTTAAGAGCCCATGTATCTGTTTTGAAATAGGGAACTGATCTATCTAAGCTCTTCTTTTTCATTTTCAATTATCCGGAATGAAAAAACTGAAAGGTAAACATTAGAACAAAACTTCAATTAGCTTTAGACAAACACACACACAAAAAGAGCAGATGATTAACTGAAACTCAAGAAATAATAACAATAAAAAATGCGGGTAATAATTAATGAAGTTGCCTCCTACGCTGATTGGTCAGACGCAGTCACGCAGACGGGCAGAAACAAACAAAACGGTCAAGTTATAGCAGAAGGAAGCTATGTACAAAAAGCAAACAATACGTACGTCTAACTTTTCCAAAATGGGCGCCACGATTATAATTTCCTTCTCACCGCGACTTTCATTGAGGTCCTCGTCCATCGTGAACACCTCGACGGTGTACTTGATGAAACCGTGGCAGCTGTTCATTGTGGAGGCTAGTCCGCTGTGAATGAGTAGAAATAAAACAGAAAAAGACAGTCGTTAAACCAGTTTCAGGAAAAAATACAGTTGCTTTTTCTTCCACTTACTCTTCAGGCAGCGTCAGTCGGAAGGGAAACTCGTACTTTCCATTTGGCCATTTGGTGAGGTCTGATGTTTGCAGTACAGTACAGCGAATGATAATAATAACAATTAGGCATACATAAGAAACTAAATTATCTCGCAGATTTAAGCAAAAAAAGTAGAAATTAATTACCTGAAGCCTTGGCCAGGTCCACCTCGCGGATGACCTTCCGATCAAAGTAGATCTGATTGATTTTCCCGTTGTTTCCGCCGTCATCGCCGGTAATCAGGCTGATCACCGAGCGCCGTTGTTTTGGCGTATGGCTCTGCCAGCGCACCTGACTCAGACAGACGACTGCCAGGCGGATTTTGGCCACCGGGTGGCCGCCATTGACCTCGAGGTGAACGATGCCGGAGACCTCATCGCCCGATTCGAAAACCGGCGGAGCACTTTTGTGCTCGAGAAATTCGGGTTGAAGGGCTGCTGCTGTTGCTTTTGCCGAAGTGCTGGACGTCTGTCGGCGGAGGGTGCCGCCTCTGCTGCTGCTGCTGCTCTTCTTGTGCAGCTTGATGGCAATGCGCCGCTCTCGGTGGCGCATGATGACCGAGGCCTCCTGCTCGAGGCTTTCCTCGTTTGACAGCATTTAAAGAGGATGTGATGTTCTCTGTTTCTCACTGTTTGACTGACTGACTGACTGTCGCAAAATGAGAGACTTTTGGGAGACGTTTCTGCTGCTGCTGATGATGGTGCTGATGATGGTGGTGTTAGTAGTGGTGGTGGTGGTAATGGCGAGGTGAAAGAAAAAGAAAGAGATGAAGAAAAAAGATGACGATGGGGAATCAAAGAGCGACCATTATTCTCGGGTGAATGCTGTGAGACACACAGTGAATTCTGAGGAAACACACGGCAAGCAGCTAGACAGATAGAAACAAAGGCGACTGCTGCTGCTGAAGCAAGACAAAAAATACAAAAAACGGCGGCGGTAGCAAGTTCAAAGGCTCCTCGGGGGCTTCTCCGTCTCGTTTGCTGCCGTTGTCGTCTCACGCTGAATGTGCACTGGTAACAATTTCAAATTGACGAATGCTGCTGAAGAGAAGGGAGATCAGAAAAGAAGTACAGTACAGTTGCAGCTGCAGCTTAGCTCGTCTGCAGAGCTACGATCTGCACAGTTCTTTGGCGCTAAATCGGCGCCCGACTCTGACGATGATGTGCCGCCGATGCTGATGTTGCAGCTTCTTCTACTTCTTCTTCTTCTTTGGGGTAGTGCTTCTCTTGCCAATTTTTGAGCAGTTCCCCCTCGCTTTTTTTCTCGCAATTTTTGTCTATCTCCCTTTATTCTGCCACGGTGTAGAAGGATCAACGTGTCGTCGTCTTCTATTCTGTTAGGAGGCACACTAGCTAGTTGTGCCCTCTTTGGTGACTGCGATTTTGTAATCTTTTGAAGAGCAGGCAGGCAGGCAGGCACAGTAAGAAAAGAGGTTTTTTTCAAGACTTCACTTTGCCAATGTGCGAAGAAGTAGACAAAGTAGTAGAAGCCCCACAGGCACGAGTGATGAGAATGTGTGTGTGTGCATGCAGACACTGCTGCTGAAGAATAAGAATGAAAAAAGCAGAATAAGAAGTAAGAAGTGAATGCAGAATGCATTTGGCGACAAAAGTGTGGTCGGCACGCTGCCGTCTCTGTCGTCGTCGCCGTCTCCGCTGCTGCTTCTTCACCGGTAATGTGCAAAAGAGACACTGCCAAAGCTTCAGCACCGGGCCCTGCTTCACCAGCACCAAACTACTACTGGCCTAATTTATATTAATATTAATATTACCGCAAACACAGATGGAAGGCAAGGGAAGGGAAGGGAGCGCGAGGAAGCACCTCGAGTGCTTCTCTCGTTGTGTACACTCTCGTTAGCTCACTCTGCAGATCAGTGTACGGTGGAAGAAAACGTGAAAAAGAAAGAGAGAGAGAGAGAGAGAGAGAGAGAGAGAAGAGGCAAACAGAGACGGCATGAGATTAGCGACCAAATGTAGTAGAAGAAGAGCTGCTCTGTGTGCCTGGGGAGAGAGAAAGATAGGAAAAGAGAGTCTGTTCCAGAGCGAAAAAGAGAAGTTCCAGCAGCAGCAGCAGCTGTGGGAGAAAAAGTTAAACTGGAAAAGAATTGTGTTCACAATGGAAAACAGTGCCAGGCAAACTGATCGGAGCTGTAGTGGTCGGTAGACATTAAAGTCACTCAACAGTCAGATGGTTTGTGTAATTTGGTTTGTGTGTGTTCTGGTCAAACAGAGGGAAGAAGAGGTAAGAAAGGTAGTCGTATGTTTTCAGCAATCGCCCTTCTCAGCAAGGTGTCCGCCTCTGTCGCTGTCAAGAGTGGACTGTCAGAAGCAGCAGCAGCTGCAAAAGTAGAAAAAGAAAAGAAGAAACAGACGCAGTCTTTAACTTTGTAGCTTCTCTTTCTCTCTTCCGCTTCTTGCTCATAGAGTCATTTGGTTTTGGCCACTGCCGCCAAATGACCGCAATAATCGTTGGCAGTCAAGTCGAGCCGACACACAAAGTAAAAGTGGCAGTTGACAGTTGCATGCAAATGCGAAAAGTTGTTCGGAGAGTTTGATCGGGGGTTCATATTCAGTGGTCAACTTCCTCAACTTTTTCGTTCTTTCTCAACTTCAACTCTCTCTCTCTCAATCCGGAACTTCACTATTATTTTTTGCTGAGGCTGCTGCTTGGTATGGCAGTCACTTCGCCGGTGCAAACACCAGAAACGCTGCTGAGAGATACCAGAGATGAGACAGGGAAAATAGGGTGAGAGAGGTACAGTGGAGAAAATGAAGTGAACATAGCAGCAACTGAAACAGCAGCAGCAGTGTAATCGAGTTGTCTGCAAATCGGCGGTTGTAAACTCTGTGTGTGTTGTTGTTGCAATTTGTAGCACTGTGCCAGTGCCAGCAGCAGTGTAGTGCATTACCACTCACAAACACCGAAGGAAATTGGCAATGTGAAGATCTGCCGATGCCAACGTCGCCGTCGTTAAGGCAAACATAAAACACCCAGTCGATGAGAGATTGAGAGTGAACACTAGTGAGCACTAAAACAATAAACAACAGAAGAAGATGTGCCGAAGAGGATGTAACAGCAGAAACAGATGAATCGTCGCCCAAGGTCGTGAAGATGAACTGCCGACGGTGATTTGCTGACTGGTGTGTCCGCTGTCCCGCGTTTTATTTGTGTGCACACTTCAATCAAAGCGAAAGCAGCACCAGCAGCAGAAAAACGAAGATTTCACTTTCATTTCATCTCACTTTACTCTCTCACTTTCTCTTCAACTGTCTACGTGTCTGAGCCACCCAGGCTTCTGCTGCTGTTGTTGTTGTTTTTGCTGCTGCTGCTGCTAGTTTTGTACACACACGGGAACCTAAACCGAAGAGCAGCGGTGTCGGTACACCTGAGCCCTACTCTTTCCCTGCGGTACATTACAAGCCGTGTCAAGCTACTGCTCAAGTGCTCACTGGGGCTGCTGCTGGTGCTGCTGGCGGTAGGTGCCCTAATCCGAGTGTCGGAAAAGAGAGCGTAGCGCAAACACTCACAAGTGGTCCTTCTGGTTGATGAAGGTGGCAGTGGGTACAACAAAAAAGTAGGCCGAAACCAAATGGAAACTCGTGAGCTGGTAGTGGAAGTGGTGGTGGCGGCGGCGCTTTTAGCAGAGCAGGCTAATTACTGGGTTAACACTGCAACTGCACCAACTGCTACATTCTAAACTTCCATTAAAACACTCACTGCCGCGTATAGTTGCTGCACTCTTTTCTGCGTAAAGTGATCTGATGCATTTTTTGTTTTTCTCTTCCCATTTCTGTTTATTTAGCACATATTCACAACACTGCACGGAATATTCGCACACTTTCGCTTCATTGCACTCAAAAAAGTGCTAGTGTGTGCTTGCACCCATTCGAAAGCACACTTCAGCCTCAGCAGCAGTCAGTGTGTGACTTTTCTTCTTTCTTTGACAGCTTCCAATTGCCCATAAAAGGGGGGAGGGGGCACCGAAATGAGACATGTTATGCAATAATAATAATCATTTGACGCTAATTACGTGGCATGGCTTTCTCATTAACGAGCACGATCTCATTATATCTCGTTACCTTCGTTTGATGAAGTGACATTGCACTGGCTCTGCTTCTTCTAATGACGACTCTATTAGATTGTCCTAACTGTGCGCCAACTACTACTGTGCCCGCCATCATTGATGTGTGTGATGTGATACAGTGGCATTGTTTGAGTGCAGTCAGTTCTAGCTAACTTTCATTTGATTACCAGCACTCGGGTACTGAAAGTAGTAAAGTGCAGTGCTGCTGATAAATATAAATACTCACAGGCATATAAAAAGTAATGCTGACAGTGTACAATAAAAAAAGTTTTGACTGAAAATACGACTGTTGCTGTTGCTGCTGCTAGTACAAATGTATGGCCGCATCAGTGTGCCAAATCGGCTGGCGAGAGAGAATCGTGCTGAGGCCGTGTGCTTTGCTGGAGACAACTTCAGACAACTTAGACAATGGCAATTGGAGGCAGTCTGATGATGATGCTGCTGCTGTAACTGGCAGCTTCTGCTCAATAAACGACATATTTCTTTCTTTTTCTTATTCTATCAAAGTAAAATGCGTTCATTCTCTCTCTGTGTAAGTTTTTCTGTCAATCAGCCATGCAGAAGTCACAAAGAGACAGACAGAGAACGATTCCTGGAGGGGAAACTCATCTGCAGCTGTCTGATTGTCGCCGCCGCCGTCCTCGATGCGCAATCACCACTGTCACCAGCAATGTCTGCACTTGACGCAAATGAATCGCCACTGCATCCACTGTTCCCCTTTTCCCAAAACACACACATTCTTTCATGTTTGACACTTGACAATTGCCTGTGATAAGACTATTGTTCTTTGAGTTTCGCATGAAAACGCGCCAAACTTTTGCTGTTGTTGTTTGCAGCTACGACAAAATCTTTATGTTGGTAATTTGTAACTGAGAAGAATCAGTGTGCTGTTGTTTGATTTACTGTTTTAGTATGCGCGCTGACTGTGTGTGTGTGTGTGTGTGTGTGTGTGCTGATTCCAGTTGACTGCCGGATGCGCTAGACAATTCTCGCTCTTTCTTCTTTATGGGCGCCTAGAGGGCGAGTGATTTAATTTTCTGCCTCAAAAGTATCAATAAGTCCGGCAAAGTGGAAAATTGTGAAGAGCAAGGGAGATTCAATTTACCAACTCAGACGAGATGCTATTAACAAACAGGCATCTCTTTCACAAAATAATGCTATCAAGTTTACTGAGGTGACCTTTTTAGAGTGTGCAGAATGTAGACAGCAAATCCCTTCATGTTCTTGTTCTTGTTCTCTGGTCGGCCACTCTACACTCTGAGCTCATGCACAAACTTTGACATGATGATAAATGAAACTTGAACTCTCTAATAGACTAGTACATGGTTTACGTGCCGCACTAGTATCATCTGATCTTGTTCACTCACAGTAGGCCGCAAATAGCAGATCTATTTCCATTCGGGTAATGCGGGTAGGTAGATGTGAAAAGAGGAAATGAGATGTACCCCAAAACAAACTGCCAGCCAGCTAGTCAGTCAGCTAGTGAGAGAGTGATCACCCAAAATTGTGTGTGTTTGTTTTTAGTTGAGTGAAAGAGCGTGAATTCTTTCCATCTACTCCAAAACTGGGTGCCGAGTTGATGATCCGAGCTGGTTCCTGGCTCTTCAGTGCAAGTGTACGGCTCTGGTGTGTGTTTGTGTGCCACCCAGAGACACCATGAAAACCCAGTGTATGTGTGTGCCTGTGTGTGGGCACAATAATTAATGTTTGTCCCTTTTGTGCTTGAAGCAAAATGGGTCCGTTGTCTTCACCAGGCGAGGTAATCTAATAAACGGACACTGTTTCTCCTCCTTCTCCTTCTCTTCTGTACACTGTCACTGTCAGTGCCTACCACTGCAAAGGAGTTGTGTAATAAAGACTGATGCCGAATGTGTCAACTGTGTCCGGGGTAGTGCTGGTGGTGGCTGGGCTAAAATGAGATAAACTTTCTCCTCCTCCTTCTTATGCAAATGAACACTAGCAGACTAATTAACTGAAGGGCCAACAATGGACGACACTACTGGTGCTCTTGCAGTCTGACGTTTACAGTGCTGTCGTCATCATCATCATCATCACCGGCTCGAGTGGCTGGCTCGCAAACCTAATCCGATTTTGAGCCTTCTCTCTCTCCCCAACTTTTACTTTTACTTTTCCTTAATTCGGTGACCTATCAATGCAAATTTAGCTAGTAAAACTGCTTGTTGGCTAATGTTCGCACATGATGCTTACCAAAGTTGTGCTGATTTTGTTTTCTAACCATCGTATAAAAAGAGAAAATTGCTGAAAATAGAATGCGACATTTGACGCATTTGGTGTGCAATCAATTTGCAATGTACAGCGGCGGCAACAGCAGCAGCAGAACTTGTAGCAGCAAAGACATCAGCCGCATCAATCAGGGCACACAAAATACTCACAAATGTTCATTTAATTTTGGTGCAACGGATGCTGATAGGGCTGAAGATGTGGTGGAGACCGACTCTGGCACCGAAGCGATTAGAATTCGTAAACCAGGCAGCTAACACAGCTTGAACGCACAGAATCCAAACAGCCGAAGCACCAAATGCATCTCATTTGCATTTGCACAGCTCAATGAAATGGGCAATGGGCCGACAATGTTTACACGGTAGGCAAACTCATTACCGTAATTAAAGCAGTTAACATTGACACAGTCGAAATACTTTTGCCGAGAACAGCAGAAAGAGTGCTGCTGGTGGTGGTGGTGGTGCTGCTGATGGTTTTGATGGTTTAGTATAGTGATGATGGTGCTGAAAATAGTGGTAGAGAAGAAGGTTGAAGTCAAGAGGAAAGTACTGAAGTGCAACTGTGTGTCACTTTGTGTGAGGAGAATCATTGGAAGGACCAATGCACCTAATGATATTACGACCGAAGCAGGCTAGGCAGTGCCCGGCAGCAGCAGCATTCACTTTACTGTCAACTCAGCAAACTGAAAACGGTGCTGCCGCCTTTTATGTCGCTCAAAATTGAAAAACCTTTCTGCAGGAGAAAGCTGACACATGAAAGGGAAAGGGAAAAGCGCAGTGAAAGTATTCTTCAACGTCTCTTTTTCTCTTGTTGTTGTACTGTCCAGGCGCGGTGTATACTTTTTCAATAAACGAACAGCAGACTGTGTGTGCATGTGTGTGCTGTTTGTATTCACCCTAAACTTTCCGACGATGCCCCGGAGAAGGATAGTGCTGCTGCTGTTGGTGATGGGGGTAGCTGGGAAAAGAAAGGCAAACAGAAAAGGGGGTGATCGATAATCGATTTGAAGGAAGGCTGATGGACAATGATAATCCATCAGGGTAGATGAGAAAGAGAGAAAGAAGACAAATGCTGACACAGGCCGCTGACTCATACAAACAATGTCTGTCTGTGTGTACGGCTCCCTCACACACACACAGACAAACCGAATTTCAGCGCCCGTCAAATTGATGATCCAGCAATGTTTCACAAATAAATAGCCAGGTTACTGCTGAAAGCTAACACACATACCAACAAATGGCCTGCTAATCGAACAAGGTCCATTTTTCATTATTTATTACCATCCAGGCTCTCTAATGTTTTTTGTTAAAAGCTGATTTTACCTTTGATTCAAAAAATAATTCTCCAGCAAGCAGTAGGCCAAAACATAAGTACAAATAAACTATGTAGAAATGGTTTTAAAACTAAATGAATTGGGTCAACTGAAAATCCCGGAAGAAAAGTGCCGTTTTAAAACAATTTTACTTTATTTTAGCAATTTATTTTGGAGCATTTGAAAACAGAATTAAAAATGGAGAAAATGGAAAACAAAGCAATTTTGCCTTTCCACTATTGCATCGGAAAAAGATTACCCAAGATTTTATCGTTGTTCGGTGAATGGAGTGGGTAGAGATGGAATTAACGATGTGAATGTTTGTTAAATGGTCGTATTGTCTATTCAAAAGAAAAATTGCCCTTGGTGATTTATCTAATCAGCGTCTTTTGGTGCGTGCTCACTTCCGTTTGTATACCAGAAAAAACAGTCCAAGACCACTTTAGCATCGTCATGTTTGGACGATTAATTTGCCCGGTAGTGGAGAATTTTCATCCAGACAACAACGGAAACTAAAAAGACAGACAAAAACCAGAGGCAGCCTAAAGGAGATCAACAACAACAGCATTTCACAACCATTTTCCCTTTCTGCAAAAACAAAAGTGAAAGAGCGCATCTGCGTAACAGATCTTTGAAAAATGAAAGAAATTCGAAGCAAAGAGCAAACAGTGAGATGAAAACTAAACTAAGGATCAGCGAAAAGAAAGATGCGATACATTATTGATGATTGGAGAGCAGATCAAACAGATGCAGTGACACGGCTTTGGTAATTTCAAATACTACTGATGCTGCAGTGCCCGAGCTCACCACCACCATCATTTGTCGAGTATCAGAAAGATTTATTTACTTGCTGAAAATGTGCGTGAATTTATAAGAAATGCTGGTGCTGGTGGAGATTTTTGCTTTTTTTTGTTTCGAGAGAACTGCTCCATTCTGTTGACCATTTGCTCATTTATTCCTTTCACAGGAAAAAAGTGGTAGTGCTGATTTTCTGTTCTCTAATCAGTAAAGCCGATTCAATTTCCAAATTGGTCGATTCATTAGTGTATCAATGTGCTCGGTGATGATCGTCCTGATGATGACTTCACATTGAATGGGCACATCCACGACACTGCCAATTAACTTTAATTGCTGCCAGACAGAGTGAGAGGCACATTTTGATTGCTTATCAAATTATGAACGTGAAATTTAAGTAGAAGTAGAGAATGAATGTTGCTAAGGGCCACTACTGCCACCAAAAAAGCACCCAACTCTCTTGAGACAAAATGATGTGCTCTTTCTCAAAGTCAAGATGAGTAAGATGAACAACCAATTTATGATTGTGCCAATTACAGATGAAAGAGCAGATGAAAGTGAACAAGATTCTGAGTCCGACAAAGGTGCTGAAATATGTTTCTGCAAAATTGACAAATTGATCGAGTGATACAGGATTTCCTCAATCAGTCACCCGTATTCCCAAATGACCGCTAACACTGATCGATTTGTAGCTTTGACACTCTGAAAAGTCATTTTGTAAACATAAAATATTAACATTACGTACTGTTTCTTACCAAAAATAAGCGGAAAATGATGAGTGTAATGAAAAATGTAATTTTTGTTGCAGGTGAAGCAGACAAATCTGTATCATCCTCTTAGCTTCAACTAACATGTGTTTGCACTTCTGATTTTGATGTTAACACAGGCGATTAGGGCGGGTTGTTTGGAATAACCAGGCACTAGATAAATAGATGCACAAATGCTACTTGACTGTATACTGATTTGGAATTGTGTATCGTACACATACGCTCAGGAAGTAATTCAGCAGCAGTTCCATCAGGAGCTAATCCCCCAACCGCACACTAAACGTTTCAGGGCGGCTTTGGCTATTACTTTTTCCTTTGGCGCACATTATAATCAGCAATTAAATATACATGTTCTACTTCGGCTGGTGCTGCTGCTGCTGCCATAACGAGTCTAGCCAACGCGAATATTATTAGCCACCGATAAATGTATGTTCCTGTATGCTGCCCGGGAGATTACAGTCACCCGGCGCAATTGCCAGGCAATAGCTGCAGCAGCGGCATCGGCGGTGGCAGTGCCGGTGATCACGTAACAGTAAACAGTGTACAAGCAGCAGTAACGGCTGGTCATGTCCCAGCGATTAGCCGCGCTGGCTAAGGAGACACGAGGGACAGCTCAGTGGCGGAGCGACAGTTATCAGTTCTCAAAGTGAACGCAACCAGAGACAAATTGTACACGCGCCTAAAGTCAGTAAACTGAACCAACAACAACGGCCGCGGCGGCGGCAATGAGCCAGGCACAATCACCACCATCAATTGTACATTTTTTGACAATCGCTGTTGCCAGCGCGAGTTGCCACTGTCACAGGCACAAGCACTAGCACCATCTCCAGTCAGCCAGTCACTTCTCGTGGTTACCATCAACTGCCACAGTGCTCTGGAGGCTTCACCCCACTGCCGCCACTGCAGCTGCTTCTGCTGTGCAAACAGCCCGCCAGCCGCCAGTCACCACCACCACCACTACTGATGATATGTGAGCTGCTGTGCAAATTGAATATAAAAGGCGGTCAACCTCGATCCGAGGCTGCATTTCAAACAACTACTTGTTACTTGTCAGTAGCTTTCAAGTGACACTTGTCTCCTTCTCTTTTTCAATTTCAAGAATCTTTGAACAACAAACTCTTCTCCACGATGACCGACTGCATCATCAACATCGCCGACAACAAGCACCGCTTCGTGGTGGGCCAGACGCTGACCGGCACCGTCGACCTGACCGTGCCCGAGGATGTGCCCCTCTCTGCGGTGCAGCTCTCCTTTCACTGCATGGGTGAGGTGAAGTGGATCGAGTACCCCGGCACGCCCTACTACCTCAACGGCTTCGTCTACTACGACAAGTACAGCTACCTGGACAAGGAGGTGCCCGTCGAAACGGAGCTGAAGCTCATCCCCAAGGACAAGCCCACGTCGATTCCCTTCTCCTTTGTCATTCCCAAAGAGTAAGTGTTGCTGCTGCTGGCAACTGAAAAGCGCTTAGTTTACCAACTGTTTACTTTTTTTTACCAGGAAGGGGCTGCCATCGACGATGATCAGCACTCACGGATTCATTCAGTACTTTGTCAAGGTGGCCGTCCGCGTTGGCGAGGAGGTGAAGAAGTTCGTCAAGGAGGTCATCATCGAGTCGCCCATTGAGGAGAATTTGATGGTAAGTGTTGTGGGAAACAGTCGAATTAATCATCATCATCATTACGGCGCTAATGGTCACTTTCACTTCCAATTTCTTTTTCATTCGCACCAGATCACCGTCGGCTCGACTGCGGAGAAGAACGTCCTGCTGCACGCGGGCAAGGTGAACATGCACGCCTCGATCAGCCGCAAGGGCTTCGCTCCGGGGGAGAACATCTCGGTGCACGTTCACGTGGACAATGCCAGCAATGCGGCGGTGAAGCCCCGCATCAGCCTCCACCAGGTGCAGATCTACATGTGCGGCAGTCGCCACAAGACCATCGAGACGACCCTCTCCGACGACCCGGTCACCGGAACCGAGGTGGGCGCCCACGCTAAGGCCGATGAGGTGCTCCACGTGAAGGTGCCCGCCGACGAGTCGCTCACCATCAAGAGCTCCGTCATCACCGTCAAGTACTTTGTCCACGTGGTAAGTGCTCGATTTTAGAACAACTTGAGTTTGGGCATGTCGTTATAATGATAATTTTTACAATTGTAGACTCTGGATATTCCGCACTCGGTGGACCTGCACATCAACCTCCCGGTGGTGCTCACCTCTTCGGCGGTGCTCGAGGAGCTGCGCAACAAGGACGGCCGACTGGCTGAAGTCACCCACTAGAAGTTTGCTCCTTCTTTTACTCGCCAGCATTTACATCGCCTCTGCAGCAACCTTTTCATCATTGGCCCTATCAGATTTGACCTTTTCTCTATTATTTCTTTCCAATTTTTCTCCTCTTCTTTTTATTCTTTCCTTCCTTCCTGTGCACCAAACACGTACGCACACACGCATACCAACACAAAAGTAGCACTGAATTTTCATTGTTCCAAGTGCAAACGGTGCTGTCAAGCAAGTGAAGCAGACGAAGCAATTTGCCTGGATTAGCAGCAGAAGAAGACCCTAGAGAAGATTGCACCCAAAAGGAACGGAAGCACGCAGCTAACCTTTTTCTTCTTTCTCCTGTCTCTTCTCTTCTGTCTTGACTTTCTCAAAAGGCAGCTTTCTGATATCGTTGTTATCGCTTCCATTTTATAAAGTCTGCACATTTTAAGCCTTAAAATCGCTCTCTCTTTCTCCCCTGTCTCAATGGCGTCTCGATGCATTGAGGCGAGTCACCATCATCGTCATCATCATAGTCGTCGTTGGCAACTGACAATGCTGTGCTGTGCTGTGTTTGCCACTGGCACAAGTTATCTCTCCTACTCGTTTGTCCGTTGACTGTTGGCAGACCACTTTTTTTACCAGCCCACCGACTATACAGCTACGTCAAAAGTCAGACACTGTTCGCAATTTGTTTTTATCATATTACTACATTACAAAAATAGTCCAATCTTCCATTAGCTGCTTGTTTTGTTGTCCGTCTTGCTGATAAACACCACCCCATTTTGATAATGGAGGGAGCAAATCAATCGCCGTTTATGTACATCTTGGGCAACAACACTTCTACTTTGATTGCTGCTGTTTGCTGGGCGACTTGCTTGGCTCACTCTTTGGCAGTTTGAAGCTGGCAGAGGTGGCCTTGCCTGATTCAGGGTTGCTCTTGACGCTGCCGCCACCGCCCAACTTTGAGGAGAAGGAGGACACTCCACTGGACTTGGTGGTGGACACCTTCAGCGAGTTGGCCGACTTGACGACGATGCTCGAAGAGGAGGGATGCTTGGCATGATTGCCGGCACTGCCAACGCCTCCGCCTCCTCCTTTCTTCAGACGAGCCTTCGCCAGTTGGATGTCATTTTCCAGCGTCGCCTGACACTGCTTCTTTGCCGCCTTGCGCAGCTCGCTGATAAAGACCAGCTCACGCTGAAGGAAGGCCGGCAGGTCGGTGAACTTGATGGCTAGGTGCGGGCTGGCGGAAAGGGACTCGTTGCTGGACATTTCGCCGGGCACCTCCTCAGTGGGCTCGGTAAAGGAGGTAATTGGAATGGACTGGCTGGGTGAGGACTTTCGCATTGCTGATGCTGCTGATGTGGTGAGCAGTGACGATCTGGTGGTGGTAATTGGGTAGCGGTCAGCACAACCAAAAGCATATGAAAAGTGAAAGCAATAATGAATCAAATGATTCAGGTGCAGTTATATAGCCAGCACTGCTGAAAGAGAAGTTCCCAGAAATTCGAATGATTCGCCATGATTGAGCACTTTTTAGCTTGAAAACCATTGACGGTTGTACTGACTCTTTGGACTCTCAGCTTACGTACACGTACACATTATTATTAGTACTATTGAGTTTTGCGTGAAACTTGAACCTTCTCCACACACACACAGACAAACACACAAGTGCGACACTTGAACCAAATTTGGTTCCTGACAGTGGCAGTGAAAAGAAGATGTGCACATTTCGGTGAAAAGTGAAGTGAAAGTGCAAGTGCAAATTCAAGTGCAAGTGCACTCCCCTCTTTGCGGCTACAAGTTGAGTGCTACTCCATCTCTTTTTTGTTTGTTTGCCCTTACAAACATACACACATCAACTGTCAGCGCAATTCATCTCGGAATATCGCATTGAAATTCCATTGCAATTTTCGCATTGGCTACCTTACATTTGGCACGTAGTTTGTGTGCGGTCACTGTCGCCAAACAGCCGCTGCCGTACCAGCCGCCGCTGTACGGTTTGTTGTTTTGCTGCTCTCCCTCTCTTCAGCTTTGATGATCACTGGAAAGCGAGCATCGATCAGCACTACTACCACGACCAGGACAATCTTCACCACATCGACAGTGGCAGACATTGTCATCGTACCTCTACCGTACTCAATCCACTCCCGGCGCCGTCCCCCTCTTCATCATTATCCACACACAGACAGAAGTGTTGACAACCTTGAAGCCAGTTTAGCTGCCACTTTCTCTTTCCCAATCGCCGCCGCCGTCATTTGCAATTGCTACTTGAGTGAGTGAGAGGTACAGTAGTACAAGCACTCTACGGACATTTGCGTGACTGCCATTTGCTAACGCTAACGGTTTGCTTATTATCCTCTAGCATTCTCGAAGCTTCCGCACCACCACAACCACCACCAACTACAACAACAACAATGCCCGCGAAGAAGGCCGTCGTCGTTCTGAAGGGGGACTCCAATGTTACCGGCACCATTTTCTTTGAGCAAACGGTCAGTTTACCCAGGCTGCCGGTTAAAAGTACCGTGTTATTCAAGTGTGCCAACTTTTTTTGTTAATTTAGGATAATGGCCCGGTGAAGGTGACCGGCTCTGTTAACGGTCTCGCTGCTGGTCTGCACGGATTCCATGGTAATGTGCCCCACTACTCAATTCACTAAATGATTGCCATGGTTATAACCCTCTGTCACTACTACTTTTTAACAGTTCACGAGTTTGGCGACAACACCAACGGTTGCACCTCGGCTGGTGCTCACTTCAACCCACAGGGCAAGACTCACGGCGGCCCCACTGACGAGGAGCGTCACGTCGGCGACCTGGGCAACGTGGAGGCCAACGCCAGCGGTGTTGCCACGGTCAACATCACCGACAAACTGATCAGCCTGGAGGGCGCCAACACCATTGTCGGTCGCTCGCTGGTGGTAAGTTTTTTTGTGTGCAGTTTATCTTTTCCAAGCTATTATTAATCAACTTCATCTGTCTATTTCTGTTTACCATTTTGTAGGTTCACGCCGATCCCGATGACTTGGGCCGCGGCGGCGTCGAGCTGAGCAAGACCACCGGAAATGCCGGCGGTCGCGTTGCCTGCGGTGTCATCGGTCTGACCAAGGCATAAGAAGACTAATACGATACAGCTTAGTACTCATACAACGAGCAGGCGCACTCGCATATCGATCACGCAATTTTCGCAACCAGTACCGAGTGCACAGCTTTCAACAAATGATTTACAATATTTTCCACTCAGCAAAACACACACACAGTCCTGTTTAAAATTCTCCTTACTACCTGTAGTGAAGTCACAAAATCCTGGTTACAGTTTTTTCGTTGTGCACAGTACAGTTTGCGTCAATAAAAAAGCTGCAGCCTAAAATTAGCCGACTTCAAACTACTTAACAGCTAAAGCGGGTGCCGGCTTTTTATCGTCACAGCTGAAACAGCAGCTCTTCCAGCAAAGTCCTCAAACTCTCGACAGCTGAGGCGACAAAGTTGGGTTTTGAATAATAAAATGTCAGTGCTGAAGAATAATGTGAAGTGAAACTCCTGAACCCCAATACTCCTGAATCTGCTCAACTCAAGTGCGCTATTCAAGCCAATTCGAATTTCTCCTTTTCTGGAGTTGGTTAGTTTTATGGCCCATCGTGATTGCTGCTCCAATTTCGACGTGTCATCGATTGGGGACGGGCGGCACTTGAGACAAGAGCACACTGGCAATATTGTGTGTGTCTATTTATTTTGTGATGTTGCAATATGCACTGCTCTTCTTCACTTCTGCAACACACAGCACAGCCGATGCAACAGCTTTGATTGGAACCGCCTGCCCGAATGCTAATTGCAATGACGCAGACTGCGGGACCCTGCTGCCCTCCGAAGTGCTACTTGTCCATTGTTTGCCGACGACGACGACTACGGACGATGAACAGCGCTGTGAAACCCCGGCAAACAATGAGAGAGAATGAGAGGTGCAAATTGCGGAACGGGGAACACACACACGCACAATGTGTTTGTGTTTGTGTGTCCGAGCCTGGAACAAAAGTGCGCATATTTGAAAGTGAAATCAAGTGACAATCGCCGCCGCTGTTGGACACTGAGAACAGGAAAGTGCGCCTGCCCGCGAAACGAGAGACGGTTGATAAACAGTTGGGCGAATTGTGCAGAGGCACAAACAAAAATTTAGTCAGTCAAAGACTGAGAACAAGAGGAGATTCCACTTGGGTGCACAGTGGGGCTGAAGAATAGGGAAAGAAAGGGGAAAAATTGAAAGAGTCAAACAGAGAGAGAGAGAAAGAGAGGAATTAAAAGAGAAAGAGTAAATGTGTGTGTGGGGCCACCAATTTGGCAAGGCTCAGTTTGTGATTTGAGCCGGCTGCTATGCCAAGAAAGGTATGCTGGCAATGCCTCACTCTTTTCTATTCTGTTTTCGGAGAAGGTAGGTGCCCACACTTTTCTGGTGAACTCTGATAGGGCTCATCATCGACCACCACTACCACCACTACTACTGTTGACAACCCTCCCACCCACGGCACTCTCTTTCAAACCGAGTATGGCCACTTTTTTTGCCGACCTTACAATTTAGTCTCTCTCTCTTTCTCTCTTTCTCTCCTCACAGCTTAATTTTCACCGTCTCTCCCAATCGGTTCAACACACTAACGGAGGTGAGCTGCACACTTTTGATTTGTGCTCCCTTTGACTTTGTCTTCCTCCTTCCTCTACCTTCTAGTGAAAGTGTTTTTGTGTTTGAGAGAAGTAGAGAATGAAGTGAAGGCATCCGCTATTTTCCTGTCGTCCGCATCTTCTCCATTCACTCGCCACTTTTTTGGTAGTGTTGAGCAGACAATCCGGTGGTGGTGGTAGCAGCAGCAGCGGCGGCGGCATCTGAAGCACTTTGCCGTCTGCCCACCGCCTGCCGACAGAATCGTCGTCTCTCCGATTCTTTCGCTCTCTCTCTCTTTCATTCTCTTGCCGGCCTATTTGTCGCTGACTCTGCTGCTGCTTCGGTTTCAGCAATACATCGAAGCGGCACACTTGTGCCGGGCACACACACACACATCATTTGCCACCGAGACTTGATCAAGTGCGTTTCGATTTTGCAGATGCAACATAAATAAATACAAAAAAATAGCTGAGAAAATCAAATTGAGCGGCGCGCAAAAAAAGCAACGAGCGGCTACTTTTCCTCTCCCGTTGTCTCCCACTTGTGTCCACAAAAACAATCGCTTTATTGCTATTCATAGATTAAACAAATACGTGATTTTTGAACCAAGTGAACACATCAGAAATTTTTTTAACAAAGATTTTTTAATCTAAAAGTTTAATAATATTAACACATGTTTAAATTGTGATTTTAGTGTCCGCTTACACAAAACAACACACCTGAACTGATGTTGGTGCTGCCCAACCATTTAGTCGATTAACTACCTCAGGACTACTTCAAACAATTGCCTACAAGCCATTGGGCAGTCATTGAACTACCAAAAATTACTACTACTACCTAATTCAATTAATCACTAACAGTCCACCCAGTGGGAAGCACTGGAGTTGCACCCACGTACTAATGTGATTAGCAAGTGGGCACTTCCGTTCATGTATTGGAAGTGTATAAATTCTTGAAGGTGAATTACTACTGCTGCAGTCAACAGTGTGTTTTTTAGCGTGTCCGATAGTCGTCACTTGCGACTCGTTAATTGTGCGCTACCATCAAATAAATTTTTTTTCTTTTTTTGCCAATCAAAAAGGCAGATCAAGAACACCTCGTTTCAGCAGCAGCAGCAACAGTCAACAAGGAACAGTGATGTGTTTGATCGGCACTGAGGCTGAAGCAGTTTTCCTCAGTCAACATTCCTTCTTCTTTTCCTTCCCCTTTTTCTTTTTTCTATCACACACACACACACACACACATTACATCGTCGATTTGCTGACAGACAGGAAAGAACTATTGAAATGGCCATTTAGCACGAACAAAGCGCTCGCCAAGTCGAGAGAAGGCACACACACTCACAACCATCGACAGTGCCCTACATTTGAACCAACATCAGCAACAGCAGCAACAGTGAACAACAGCCCAGCAATTGGAATTTTCTGCGATTTGTCTTTTTCAGTTGCCCTTTTTCAACTAAAGTGTGCAGAAGCTGAAAAGTGAAGAACTGCAGACTGGTGTTCTCAAGTGTCTAATCACCAGAACCAACAGCAGTAGAACACATACACACTAATAAGCCACTGGGGCCAATCGTTTGCAGTGGTAGTGCAACAGCAGCAACTGAACAAAAGGGCGACCATTGAGTGCACATCTTCGTTGTTGAGTGCACCCCAACCCCATCACTAGTAAAACTCTGCCATAACTCAACCAACTCAACTTTACAACTGACTCAACTGAACTAAACTTGCACCTGAGTTAGTGTGCTGCTTGTCTTTTCTTTTTTTTCGAATGCAGTTTTCTAAGTGCAGATTGTACTGCTGTGGAGAATCTAACTTGGCAATTCCACCAAAAGGAATCATCTGGTCTCAACTACGACTACCCTTTCACTTTTGCCAATTGCATATTCACTTGACTTCTAAAACTACTGCTGCTAATATTAGCGTTTTTCTACTCCTGGTCTTGCATGACTAATTATCCTAATTAAGGCAACAGCAGCAGCGACGGTGTGTAAATTATATATTGTGTTTAAAAATTGATACTGCATTCTGCTGAACTTTGTTTGGAATTTAATGAGTATGAGAAAGAAATGCTCGACCAAACATGTGCATCCCTTTTTTCTTAAAAACACGTGGAAGATGTTTTAATTAAAAGCACTGAACACTGACGCCAAAAACAGTGCCTAAAGTCAACTGAAGCAGCCCAATTTAAAATGCAAAAATCTAATTGGTGTTTGTGAGTGATTCAGCCAACAAATATTACTATGACCGAAACTCCAATCAATGGCTTATCAAGGCCACCACCATCACCATCACCTCATCAGTCGCAGCTGATCATTCGACTGTTCAATCGAACTGTAGAAAGCTCATCCTCTCTGAAAGATGCAGTCGTCTCTTACATTTCATCATCCGCTGGTCACCAACATCAGAAACAGCAAAATCATCCAAACCATCTCTCCACATCTTTTTCCTCCTCATCCTATCACCCTCCCATCATCAGGCACCTCCTGCACCCTGCGTTCTCTAGTTCATCACCCCCGTCACCACCATTGCTGTCACCAGCAGAAGCACTACCACACACTTCAGCCAACTTCTCCGTGCCTTACCACCATCACCACATTACCTCCTCCTCCTCCTCCTCCTCCTCTTATCACCATCAACTCTCTAATCTGACCATCTCACTGACCAACGACACTGAAGTGTTGTCATCTTCATCATCCGATGGTGAATCAATCAGCGCATCGCCAATCAACGCCACCGCCGAGGGAGGCGACGGAGGCGGCAGCAGCGGTTTTGGTGGCCTGAGCGGCTGGTTCAGCTGGTGGAACTCCTCCATCTACACCCACCCCGATGTGCTGCTCGCCTTTGCGTTGATCGTCTTCTACGCCATCTTCGTCCTCTTCATCTGCGCCATTATCCTCCGCATTGTGGTCACCATCGTCTGCAGCAGCTCCGGGCGGACGATGGCGGCCACTTTTGCCACCTCCTCGGACGGCTTTTCCGGCGATGAGTCCTCCAGCCAGCGGACAAGGGGCTACAGTCAGAGCTACAGTACGAGCTACACCAACAACAACAATGGAAATAAAATGAACAATCGCGGGCCTCGATTCTTCGCCCACGAGATGACCTCTTTCGCCATTGGTGATCGCACCAATTCGCCGTCAATCATCGATGAGGAGGATGAGGAGAGCTAACAGGAAGAGAAAGGACTGTGGCCTAAAGAACTAGGAACTAAAAACAAGTATTTTGTATGCTAGCTTGTTCACTACAAAAACAACATATCACAGACACTCATGATGCTGCCCTTTTCTTTTTGGGTTAATGTTATACGGGGAGGGAAAAAATGTTTCAATAAAACTGGTTATAAGTTTTTCACACTCTATTGACTAAAATTTAACTTTTTTTAAGCATTTTATTCAATACAGCCGATCACCAGTCTGATCACCATAAAAGTAGAGGAGGAAGTAAAGAAAGTCTAGTCTCAATAATGAGTTTAAGTCTAGAGATGCTCTCCGCTCTCTTTTTTTACACAAAGTTAAGTTTTTCCTTTCAGTGCCCTATTGTCAGAGCGTTAAAAAGAGAGAGAAAAAATAATAAAAAGAAGAATGAAAAACTCAAAAAGTTACAATTGTGCGGCTACTACGGAGAAAGAGTGTGTGTGTGTACATTGCATTGTGCACTGTTGCAACGCTGCTGTTCGGCAACACTGAACAAATGTTGCCGATTTTATTATTTAGAACACAGAGAGCTGCAGTGCGTGTCGAAACGTAGCGCAGATTGCTGCTGTTTCTACTGCTGTTACTGAATCACTGGCGTAGCTGAGAGAGGGTAGTCCTGAAACTAGTAACTGCAAACTTACTGCACAAAAAGGAAAAGTGAAGTAGGGATAAAGTAGAAGAAGAAACAAGAGCACTGTGCATGCCGTGTTCGAGTGCGGTTTTTTGTATTCATTAAAGATGATAGATTGATGCACCCTTCAGTGAGCATTGTCGTCCGGTGTTGGTAGTAGTGAACAGTGCAGTTTACCAGAGCAGACACACCAAAACAGAAACTGCTGCTTCTGCTGCTGATACAAAAAACGCAAAAATGGATGCAAAAAACAAGAAAAAGAAAAGGTTTTTTGGCTCTAGACACATTCTGTCAATGACAAGCAGTCGGCAAAGTCAACTGCACAGCTGCTGAAATTTCTGCAATGATCGAATAATTAATATTAATACAGTGCACACTGTACAATGTAATATTAATAAGTTGTTGAACAACGAAGAACAACAGAGAAAGTTGACAGACAATTGAGACAACTACAACTACAACAACAACAGGCAAATGAACGCTGCATCAGTAAAAAGATATGAGATCTCTCTTTTGACAGTTTACGAATCTTTTTCTCTCCATCTCTTTTTTTCTAAGCCTACAAAAGTGAGCTTCACTGTACGACGTTTCTCGAGAAGACCATATAAGAATGCTCTTTTCTCGAGTTTATCTCGCCATTTTTTTGCAACCTCGTTAAAATCCCTTTCACGAGACTGCCTTTTTTCCTCTTATCACCATCAGAGCAAGTGTGCTCACTGACTTTATCTACCAGAAAACTGTGTTCACAAGTAAATTAATTAATAAAGAGATAATAGTCAAAAAAGAAAGCAATTTGTAGACTTGGAAGCCAGTGAAATAGAAAAATGAAAAGAGTCTAATCACGTGTTTGCGTAAAAACAGTATTCAACTTAATTTTGTTTTTAAAATGTTAAAAATTTTTAATTGAGATAGGAAAAAAATCATTAAAACGCAAAAAAAATTGCAAAATTTTTAAAACGTTTGTGAAATCATTTGCAAATGGTTGCCAATTTAATTACAAGTTCAATTTAAAATTTTAAAAACGTTAGAGGCGGTGATGGTGGCATTGCGGTTCACTGAATCTGGTACTAAAAGCTAACTCTTTTTTCATTTTTTTACTTTAAAAGCATCGCCGACATCTTCATTGACTGACAAGCGGCGGCTGCTGCTCTGTCAGTCAATGAATCAGCCATCCAGCAAACCAGTCAGTGCCTCCCAAGTGTTCAATTCAGCTCAAGTCAATTGGCAAATGAAAATCATAATCGATAATTGAAGCACACGCAGACAGTCACTTTTTTCAATCTTAATGTGCATTTTTGCTTTTCGAACGCCATAGATTGAGAGACGGAACGTCGACACGGATTGCAACCATCTTCTATTCTACAGTCACTTCAATTGTTCGCCTCGCTTCCCTTCCTATCCGCCTCTTTATGCCTCTTTTTAATAACAAAAATAAATTAAATTTTACGTCTTTTCAACGGTGATTTTAAATAAATTTCATACTCGATTGGATGTACGGGGGCAGGCAAAAAAGATGAAGTGAAAGGTTTCTCAATGTGCAGTGTACAGTGATTGGAACAAAGTTCTTAGGCTTTTTAAGAAAGAGAGAGAAAAATGAGTGCCCTTTTTTGCACTTTTTCTTACGAGTCATATTGCGCCCACTGTACACATTTTAGAGCTTAAACCACTTCAAGAGGATAATAGTTTACTGCAGTCACTAGACAACCTTATTACACAAAAAGTGAAGAAAACTGTTAGTGATGACGTATTGGCGGCCCAGCGTTTTTACACTCAGCGCTCAGGCTCACCAAAATTGAAATTTGAACGGTGAAAATTGCAGTGTTTTGATGTTTCGGCATTCCGCTGCTGGAGAACTGCAAACAAGTTTGCTCCAAATAAACACAACATCTGCAACAGCAGCAGCAAAAAATGGACCAACTTTCCCGCCGCAACCTCAATTTTGATTAGAGTAGAGGAAAAAAAGAGTTTGCTCATAAAAAGTTTTTGTTTTTTTATGTGTAGTCTTGGTGTTGTGTTTTCTTCTTTGACTGCAATTATTAGAAGGAGGAAAAAGGAAAAGCAAAAAACTCATTGCGTGGCCAGTGTGTGTATGCTAGCGCTGGTGATCGTTAGCATCCCAACTACGACGAGTGACTTGCCAACATCATCAGCGGACCTCATCAACCATATGGCCATTGCCTCCTTTCTTTAAGTAAAGAGAACTGTTGGTGTAGTATAATGGTCAATAAATGAACTGCCTGCCTAGCTTGTTTGCCTGCTGTTTGTTTAGTGGAGCTCAAGCTGAAACAAATGCTGATGATGCTAGTTTGGGCTTGTTGGTTGGCTGACTGGCCAACAACAACAGCAGCAGCTACTAAAAGATGCTAAGCAGAGGTGCACACAAAGGCAACGAGTGGAGAAAAAAAGAAGAAAAGAAGGAAAAAAAGGAAACAAGCACTCTGTTTGCAGTGCTTTCGGTTAGCCTTCGCACACACGGGCACACACTGCATGTCAGGCACTCCTGGCTCCTGTCCTTAATTAGTTTCATTGCCCACTGACTTTTACTGTGCTTGTGTACTGCCTGAAGGGGGAAAAGAAGAAGGACAAACAGCACACAAAACAGGCAGAATGAGAGGGCGAAGATTCCAAAGATAGAAAAAGGCAGAATGAAAGAGAGATTGGCAGTCGCATGAGTGGTGTCGACAAAATGATGGTGAGTGGTTTGGATGCACACACACAGGAGACCTAGCTGCAACATAATTAGCTTGCTTTCCTTGCAGGGTTTCAATAGCTCCGGACCTGAATTTAATTGCGACACTGTGCGGTGGTTCAAGAGAGGTAGTAGTGGTGGTAGTGGTAGAGTTGGGGGTAAAAAACGACATTCGACACTGGCATCATCGTAATCAGCAGCAGCAGAAACAGCAAAAAGTTGATGAGAGTTCTAGCTAACAATGAACACACAAAAAATTGTTGAGGCTACCGGCATGCAGTGCTGCGTCAAGTAATTGGAGCACCAAAGGGGAGAAAAAGAGAGGTGTGCTAATCACAGAACGATTTTCACAGCCACACACACACACACAATCAGGATGAATCAAAGCACCAGCTTTAGCAGTAATCGGGCCGTTGTATGCAAGTGCACTGTCCTCCTTTCCATTTCCTTCCCTTCAACATCAATTGGGCGTATGTCCGAGCGTGTGTGCTTGTTTGCCCGTTTGGAAATGCAAATAAACTCACTCTCACTCACATAGTATTTACCATCCTTTTCATTCATAGCCTCGTCGGGTGATGCCTCGTTGGGCACTGTGTGCAGAGGCATTTGCAGTCAATTCAGATTCAGGCAAATAGGCTTTAAAATGGTCCGCTAATCTGGGGAATCGGCGCCTGCCTAACCAGTATGCACTGGCAATGTCAATAGTCACCAGCATTGGCAGGACAGGCGCGCGATAAGGTGCATCTCTTCTTTTAGGTGCTCTTGGAACGCCACTGCTTAATGGCAGATTGCTGTACGGCAGCGGAGAGAAAGGAATAGAAAGAGAAAGGATTCTGTCTGTCGATTCGACAGTGCATTCACTCCATCACTCCATTCGTTTCACTTTCACTTTCCTCTTTCTCGTGCCCAGTCGTCCAGCGCTGTGCAGTGCAGTAGACTCTCATTTGGAAACGTTTCTAATTAACGTAAACGAGTTAAAAAGAACTCAGCAGTGATTCAACAGAAGGGGGAGGGCACAATTCACTAAATTCAACTAAAAGGATTTTCACCATCACCACCACCGTTGCCACCACTGTTTCACTACCCCGTCTCAACGGTCTCAACTCTAGTGGTGAACAATTCGGTATTGTACCGATTGCTGCTAATTTTTGTTCTTACTCGTTGTACACTTCTTTTTCTTCTTTGAAAAACGGTGAGGAATAAAGTGACGCGGCAGTGAAGCTGAACGCCGAGCGCCCAGGCGTTCCATTCCCGAATGGCAATTTAATGCAAATTACCAAATGTAGTCAGTCTCAGGAAGGGTCTTGCTTGCTTGTTGCCTGAGCTCCTTTTTTCTTGCTCTCTTTTTCTTTATTTTTTCTTTTTTTCCTTTTCTTTCTAATGTGTGCGCATAATTAACAAATTAAAACGTCCGAAGAGTAGAAGGGCCAACTGCTTAACTAGTAAGGCACTGGTACACTACAGTTGTACTACAACTGCACTGCCCTTGCACAGTAAATCTTTCTTTCTTTCTTTCTTTCTGTCTTTCAGCAGCACTGGTAATCGCCCAATTAATTAGGCGCAAATTTATTCACCAAGCAAATAGTAAAAGTGCAACTTCGAATAGGAAAGAAAGAAATAAAGCAGTGCCCGCAGTGTCAACAAAATTAGAAGGAAAGCAAAAGTTTGGCCAAAACAAAGAGTGGTGGTCATAGTAAAATTAAATCAAATGTAATTCTGTCCAAAAACGATCGAAAGCAGAAGCAGCAGCAGCAATCAGAAAATTGCAGTGACCGCCAATCAATGCTATTTGCCTTGCGGCGGTACTACACTCTGAATCACATCGGCGTGTCGGGATGAGAATCAATTTATCCGGGATGACAGCAATCAGAGCGGTAGCTGCCGGCAACACTAACTAAAACCAGTCAAATCATTACACAGTTTTATTTGCCAACACTTCCGGCAGAAATGACAATTTCGCCAATTTGTTTGTCAAAAAGTTTTTTTTATGATTTGCCAAATGAAAAAATGGCGTACTTTGTGCAAAAACGGTTTAATCATCTTTTAATACTACTTGCCGGCTGATTTTACTTTTTTACTGACCCAAAGCGTTTTTTACATTATTTTCAACCTTCACTACCACCTCTTCTTCATCATCTTTTTTCAACTTTTTTCTTGACTTTTGGTTGCCCCCTCCTTCTTCCTCCTCTTCTTCATTGCTGGACACTGTCCTCTTTCTCTTTTTGCCTCTCCTTTTGCCGCCACTCCCCTTTCTGCTTGATCTCGCCAGGGCGGCCAAGAAAAAGCCCCCACTGACGATTAGAAGGACCACAGTGACCAGAAGGAGAACTAGTACTGAAGCAGGAAGCGATCCAAAGAGCAGCAACGGTGGTTCAGAGGGCGGTGCCAGCGTGGAGACGATCACCACCACCAGACCACTTTTGTTGTTGATGGCTTTCTTTGCAAAAAACAAACTGTAGTACTTGTTCAGGTCGGAGAAGGTGCTAATGACGCCTAGTGGAAGAGCCAGGTACGTCCAGGTGAGGAGGACCTTACGGCTTGAAGAGTAGATCCACTGCCAAAACTGGGGTTTACTGCCAAAATGAAAAAAGAGATTTAAAAAGTATAAAAAAGTCTCGCTAAAAGGAATTTTTCAATAAAGAAAAACTTACAACATGCGCTCCAGAGCTTCAACTTCATTTCTGGCGGCGGCCTCGTCCTGCTTCGCCTGCTGCACCCGCCGAAGCAGCTGCAGCGACTCCGCCTGATCACTGCTGCTGCTGCCGCTGATACTTTTGCTATCAAGAGAAGTATCCAAACTGGACTGATTTTCATCATCATCACCGGCCATCATGGAGGTCTGCTGGAGAAAGTCGGCAGTCGCCTGGGCGGTTGCCTCCTCGGCGTGGATGGCACTGCGCAACAGGGTAATGTACTGCTTCAGAAGAAGTGCCCTCATCTCTGCCTCCTTCTGCTTCTTTCGGTGACCTTTGCCTTCTTTGCGACTTTTGATGTTCTCCTGGTGCATGTTTAGCCGTTTCTCGGCCAACTTCAGTTTTTGCTCCAGAGTTTTCAGATGAAAGAGCCACCGGAAAAAGGAGAGTTTTTTACAGTGATGACCGCTGTTATCTGATGATAAAACGCTGCTTTCGCTCTCTTTTCTGCCAGTTTTACTTGAAAGTACTGGCGAAGGAAGCAGAGAGGAGTGCAAAAGAAAGAGAAAGAGAAGACAGAAAGAGACCTGGCCAAAAAGAAGTCTTGTTTGAGAAGGTGAAGTTGTCATTGTTGTTATTGTGTGAATTGACAGTCAAAACAAACTCTACAGCAAAAACTGACAGCTTTTATTTAATTTACCTTGTGAAATGTAGAACTTTTTGGCAAAATGTGAACATTTAGCTTTTTAGAATACTTTTAATATGTATTTTTTAAATTAGAGTGATGACATTGACATCAGTGGTGATGTCACAAAACCATGTCACAAAACTCTTTCTCACTTTGTATTATTCAAAATATGGCAAATTTATTCACAAAAAAGGGGTAGACAAAAGAGCTCTGAGAAGAAAAATGGAACATATTAGTAATTAAGTTTTCCCTGCTTGTATACATAAAATATTATTTATTAATGCAAAAATGTGTATCAAAAAAGTATATGCAAATGTTTAGGAAATGCATGGCAAATGAATGGTGAAAAGTGAATGGTGGTTGTATGGCACAAATGTTGAGGTGAGGCAAAAAAAGGTGATACAAAAATCGAATAAATAAATGAACTCCTGAAGAAGAAGAAGAAGAAGAAAACGTGAGCTCTTTGCTGCTGCCATCGTTGACTGACTCGAAGGGTTTGTGTTTTTTGGTACCTAGATAAAGCAAATTTCTCTTTCTCTTAGGCATTCGACGAGGCTTGGAAAGTGCGCAAAGTGCTGCTCGCCCGGTGATTGGCGCCCGGGTGGTGAAGGTTGGCGGTGTTACTTGCTCCGAGGGCGCCATTACCATTGCCATTGCCATTGCCATTGCCGCCATTACCGCCAAATCGCGTCTCCTGATGCAGGTGATTTGCCAGAATGTGGTCATCATTGAGACGACTGCCGCCGCCATTGAAGGCAGGATTAATGTAGGCATTGGAAGTGTGTCGAGACAGATTTGTCGTTGCTGTAGTTGTCGTCGGATGAAGGCCTGATGTCCTCGGGCTGGTGTTGGTCACATTTCTGTTACCTCCCCGACCACGACCGCTAAAGTAGTTCTCCGAGCGTCGCCACATATTGCGGGCGCTCTGCCGGACGCGAGGAATGTGAAAGTTCTTCCAGAACCAGTCCTTGTCGTTCTCGCCGCCGCCGCCGCTATTACCACCACCAAAAAGGCCTCCGGCGCTGCCGCTGCCACGATTCGACAGACTGCCCGTCTCGTCAAAGGGATCAGAAAATGGCGAAGAGGACAGCGGCCCGCCCTCGATGTTCTTCTTATTACCGACGTTCTCTTCACCGGCTCGCTTGGCACTTAGCGGATTGCTCACCGACAACCGATTTGCAAAGGCGTTCAGGTGAATGAAGACGGCGTAGAGGGCAAAGAGTAGGCCGATGATCAGGCCGACGATCATGTCCTCCGAGTGGTGTTGGAAGGTGGAGAGTCCGGCGTTGACGGTGAAGAAGACAATTGCCACGAGGCCCAACGTTATCCAAAGTCGAATAAACCGAAGTGCCCGGTAGGGCAGCGCAAAGGCGAGATAGAGGATCATGAAAGTGCCGCTGTAGGCGGCCAAGGCGCCACTGACCGAGGGAAAGGAGAGCCGAGCCTCACGCATGTCCTCACTGCTGATGCCCTTGCAGAGGTCGTCCACTTGGGTGGCATTTAGTGTTTCGGGGCTACTTTTGCAGTGCTCGGTGAGGTTCTTGCAAAACGTTCCAAAGTACGGTCTCAGGGCGCCGGTTTGCACCTTGATCACATCCACCAAAATGGTGGTCAGGAGAAGGCCAAAGAGGAAGCCGGCTGGTAGAGGAAAAAGAGAAAGAAAAAAAGTTAATTTGCTGTTGGCATTTATGTTAGCATTAGCGTCAAGCTTCGCTGATCATCTGTCTCGTTTTTTGTTTTCGTTTTTTGTCACACAAACCAATGATGCGTACGATGCGCCGAATGAACAGCGGAAAAGGTATGCCCAGCGCCTTTTGGTGTACCGTGTTCGAGGAGGAGTCATGTGAAAGACTGTAAATGATTATCGAGCGGGCGATTTCAGAGAGAAAAATCTAAAAAAAGAAAAAGGTTTTATGTTAATCTATCAAAGTGCACTGACCACTCTCAAAACCATTACCATCAGCACTGGGCCAAGACCGAAAATCAGGTAGTACTCAGTCGCTTTGAGACCGCTAAAAACGATGGAGTCCTTGAAAGGCGGTCCCTCCTTGCTCAACGTAAAAGTGCCGCAACTGTAGTCTTGCTTTATCACCGCAAAGTTTTCCGTGAAGCGAAGAAAGTAGGCAAGCACAGCCAGCCCAACCAAACTGATCAGCTCTAGGAGAAAGACCACTAAGATTGAGCCCGACTTGCGACCCGTTTTAGCCATCTTTGCTTTCTTTTCCTTTTCCGCTACTTCCGATTTGCTGTCTGTCAGTGCCGAATACTGCGAAAGTCGACTTTCGCTTCTGCGACCTCCACCACCGGAAGTTGAAGAGTTATTTCGAACGACTGTGTTTTTTGTGCGCAATGGCTGTTGTGCCTTCTCTCCGTCGATGTCAACTTTTACGGAAGTGGACGACTTGAAGGTGTTGCTGTTGTTGTTGTTATCGTGCTGATAGATGCTGTTGTTGTTGTTGTTGTTGTTGTTGTTGTTGTTGTTGTTGTTAGTGTCGTCACCTGAAATGGATTAAAATGCAAATTAGGTGTTTGAACCTAAAGACTGTGCCAAATCAAATTAAAGGCACAGGTGGTGATGAGTTTGAAGTAGTGCTGGCTGACTGGTAACATACAGGCAAACACACACAGAAACTGGGTAACCAGGGTGAGCACTGTACGTCATCACTCAAAAGCTGTGCAACCTTTGGTATACTGCATCAGTTTGGACAGGCTCAAATAAACCAAACTGCAATCAACTGGGAAGTCACCTGTGCTGCTGCTGCCGCTGCAACAGAATAGGCCAATTTAAATTATTTTCTAAAACGCTCTAAAGGCAATAAAAAACGCACACCGGCGCGTGTGTGTAGTGAAAGCTGCAACAGCAGCAGCAGTCTCTACTGTAGTCGTAAACCGTAAATCATTTGGTTGCCCAGTAGCAAATGGTGGTGGTGGTAGTAATGGTTGACCAATTGTACAAGTCAAATCTTTAATTAGCAGTCCTGATGATGTCTATGACTTTTTGTAGCAACAGTTGGTGCTGGCCATTTGCCATTTAATTGCCTGTCACCGATTAAGAGCACTTCATTCACCCGTGGGCCCGTTAATACGAGCTTGACATTTCAAAAAAACAAAAAGTTGTCGGCTACTCAACTTCAATCGACATTTCTTTTTTCTTAACCCAACAATTCAAAATTTATAAAACGTGTTGATAAACAGTTTTGAAACATATTTTTAATGCTATAAAATTGAAGTTTGGCAAACATCATGTGACACTTTTAATGCTTTTTAAAAGTGTAAATGAAATCTCTGTCATCTCACGTTTGTGACCCGGTTTCAAGTGCTAAGTGTTTTTCTGTAATTGATTTATTTAGTAAATCAGTTTTGATAAAGGCAAGAATCAGAAAAAAACAAGCAAAGTAAAAAAGTCTCGTGCTGTTTGCACAAAGTCAAGCAAATAAACACTGACACTCAATTCAATTTGCTCAAACTAAGTTTTCCATTTGTTTGTCTAACATAAAAAACTCAAATTCAATCTGAACTATATTCCTGGCTGAGGTGGTAGTTTCCACACACTTTAGCTTTAGCTTTAGCACCTTTCTTTAAATTACAATTTAATATAAAAGCAGTAAAAGTGAAAGTGAAGAAGAAAAAGCGGAGAAGCAAATCAAATACCGTCAATTTAACATTGCCAGACATAATGACGCAGTGGCGGAAAAAGCAGCAGCAGCAAAGGCAGACAGAACCGCAATATGGCACAGGAATGAGAATGAAAGAAAGCAAGCTGGCATTTTTACCTGGTGGACTGGTGGATTCACTGTCTGAAAATTATCTGTTCTCTGTGTGCTGCTGCTGTTGACTTAGCGCCTGAGTGTGAGAAGGACTTATTATTAGTGCGGGAGTTGAGCCCTTCACTAAGCTATTTATGAGGCACATACCACGCAAAAAATAGTCCAGCAAAAACCTCTGGTGCCTAGGAGACACCACCAGACGCACACTCTCACTTTTTTGTTAGCAAAAAATAGTGAGTGAGTGAGTGAGAGCTGCTAAGCGCAAGAATCGACACACAATAGAAGAGACGCAACAAAAAAGAAGTGAAATCAAATGTGTTTTTGAGAGAGAGTTTTTTGCTCAAAACTAGAGCACAATTGGAGCAACAAAGCTTACCACTCGCTACCAGATTGGAAAAAAAGATGAAGAATGAAGCGGAAGTAACAACAACAGCAGCAGCAAAGAAATCAAAGGAACCGAGCTGAGATTAGCGAGGCTGAGCTAAAGCTAAAGCTGTCTCGTTCAGCTGCTGCTGCTGCTGTTGCTGACTTTTTTTTGCAGTCGCCGCCGTCGTCGTTTTCTTGATAAAAAAGTTGTTTAAGAATCCGTTATTCCCAAAGGGTGCACATCAACGAGACGTGTTTGGTGTGTGTGTGCTTGCTAGGACGTCGCTGAAAAACGGTAGAACACGCACTCAATACAGTGATTCACTATGCACTGATTCACTTTCAAAACGAAGATGGCATAGAGCGCTATGTGGCACCGGTGAGGGAAACGAGAAAATGAAGAAAAAACAAAAACGTCTGAGACGAGTTTGAATAACTGAACAAACTTCTGCTCGACAGTACAACTTTGACGACGACGACGACGACGACGACTGATTGATTCAATCACTCTTTCACTCTTTCAACCGCTTTTTTGCTGGATGCACCTAAAAAGTAGGTCTCTGCCTCGGTGGACTGTTGTTGAAGGCACTGATGCACCAGCAGCAGCAGCACAAACGCCGGTACCTGCAGCATTCAACGCAGACAGACAGAGATAGAGACAGGCACTGTGTCACGCGTCATTTGGTGCCTGGCGCGTGCAGCATCAGCAGCAGCAGCTAAAATCAAAATGTACAGTTGAATAAAAAAAAGAGGAAGAAGAAAAAGGCAGCAAACAAAAAAAGACTGAAAAAATAACATTGGTAACAAGAAAGTGTGCACTCACATTGCAGACAGTGACGACGACTGTAGAACTGAAGATCAGCAAGAAAAACGAAGACCCGACATCAGCAGTGCACCAGCAGCACGTGCATCAGTGCTCCAAAAAGATGGCCGCAACAGAATGGAAAACAAAGATGAAAGCACCGGTAAAGCTGCTGCTGACTACTACCACCACCATCAGCACCAGTTCCAAATGGCAATCACCGGTTGTCGCTGCTGATTGTGGCGGCTGAGTAGTGAATTGCAAATAAGGTAGGCAATTTAATAAAAAAGAAAAGAATGCACAATACCTTCTGCTAAATGCTAAATGCAGTGCTGTGCTGGAGATGGTAATTGAGCTTAGCCGATGACTACTAAATAATGGCAGGCAAGACCAGACCAACTGTACTGGCCACGACTGAATGCTCTGCAAACTCGTGGTACCTGTGTGTCGTGGCTGATGATGCAGCCAACATCTAAGTTGGTGGTGGTGGTGGTGATGGTAGTGCAGAGGACACACAGTTGCCGCTGCTGCTGTTGCTGCAGTGTGTGGCATTATTATCATCGGCTTTCTCACTCTTTTTTCCCTTCTGAGCGCCTCCATTCCAAAGCCATTACAGAGTGAATGTGTGGTTGCCTCACTCTTTTGTCAACGGAGAGCACTTTAGAGTGGAGCCCAAACTCAAGCACACGGTATGACTGTGTGTGTGTATGATTTGAGCGGCACCATCACCACCACCACCACCACCGTTGCTATTAAACCAATTAATCGGCACTCAGAAGCACTGGGGAGAAAGAGTGTATAGAGTGGATAGTCACCGTTCCTCACTCCTTGCTATGGTAATTGAAAAGGATTTTGTGCAGGAGAGAGAGACTCGGCGACGGTAAGGTGAACGATGGCGACAAAAGCGACAAGGACGACATTGCCATCGGCATCCAATAAGTTTGGAAGAGGGAGATGCACTCCCCTGTTCAATCATCAGAAATTGTTGATGATGATGGTGAGCCTCATCCACATCAATTTGAGTCATCACAATACTACTACTACTGTACGGCACGGTGTTTGTACAGTTAGTCATGCCTGCCTGTCTTTATTCTCGTCTCTGATCACTAATCCAATCAGCAGGGCCGCTGATTTGGTGTGCTTGTTTGCTACCACAGAACTGCACACTCGCCGTTTCTTACACATCACAGTGTTGCAATTTAATTAGTGTCACAGGCAATGTGAGTGCGTGAATGTTGCTAATCGTAGTAGTTGGTTGATGGTTACAGCAGTAGTAGTAAAGCGGCACAGTGCGTCAACGAATGAAGGCAGGAGAAGGAAAGAATTCTCAATGAAGAGTGCTGCTTGTCAAATGCTTTGTTGCTTTTAGAGACTGCTGTTGTTGTTGTTGTTATTATACAGCAATCACAGTCAAAACAATTTGGTATTGGTGATCGAAACGAGGTAGAAGCTAGAAAATGTATCTGGCAACGGCTGCCATCGGTCAATGACCAAATCAAATTGCTGGCGATGGTAGTACTGTACAGCATTGCAAAGCATCAGTGCTTGTCTGTTTGCCTGTTCGTGCCTGTCGGTGATCGATGCCGCATCCTTTTTTGACACATTCGCACACACACACAGTCATCCGGTAGCTTAAAAGCAAAAAGAGACAATAGAGCAAGGTAAAAAAAGTGGTACAGGTGATGTGTCAAACGCTGTGTGACTCTCTTTCCCCTTTTTTCAGCCTCGCCCATGAAAACTTGAAATTGATTCACCGGAACACGATGACTCAATTGACAGCTGCCGCTGCTGTGAATGACAGAAAGCACTCTGAACAGCAGCAGCCTGAGCTAAAAGCCGTTGTCTCTTGAGGAGTAATTCGATTACACTGCAGCACTACACTGTCTCTCCAGCACTGATGGCACTGTCACCACCGTCAGCACTGCTGTTCTTGTTGTATAATCTGTCTGCACAAGAGACTAAACTCCATCTTCTGCTGCTGCTAAAACTGAAGCAGAACTAGGTGGCGGCTGCCCCTCAAATGACTGAATGTCAAAAGCCACTGTGTTTTCAAAAAGAGAGAAAGACGCCATTAGCCAGTGCGAAGCTGACAAAAATGGCCATCGCTAATCCTGGCACAATCCAGTTGAGGCAGCAGCAGCAGCAGCAGCTTTCAGCTCACACTCGATGACAAAATCGCATTTTTGGAGCCGAGGAGATGAAGCGTAGAAGACAAATTATTACTATTTCTTCTTTTTCTCACATCAAAGCCGCCACATCGGTGGATGTCAGTGTGTGCGTGTGTTTGTGTGCTTGTGTGAGTGTTTGTGGTCGGAAAACACTTGCACCACTTCAACGGTGCACAACTTTGCCGAAAGTGGCAAACTGAAAGTGATTTGCACACCGCAACTCTCTTCTCTTTCTTTCTTTCATTTTTATAGACAATGATATAATTTATGCGTGCGACTGCTACCGATTTGGGCGTGAGGAGAAAATGAAACGACGACGGGAAGAGACTGCTCCGCTCGCGGTCACTGCCAGCATGATTGTCACACACACACACACCGCAAACGTAGGTGAGAAAAACGAGAGAAAGGGAAATAAAAATGAGATTTTTGCCGGCGATTGTCTGCCCAATGTTTGTTTGCTCGTGAGCCACTGACTTTGAAAAACTATTTCAATAGATTAAAAGGAACGAAAAGACAAAAACACTTACCTGTGTAGTAGTGACGATGATAGTTGGAAGAAGTCGTGGAGGCTTTGCCAAGCGAGTGCTTAGTCGCTGGCTGGTAGAAGTGATTGCCGTTAAAGTCCATCACTCGTGGACGAGAGGAAGGTGCTGGCTTGGTGATGGTAATGGAGTTTCCGCCGTTCAGGGGCACTGAAACTGAACTGGATGTAGTAGTCTTTCCGCTGTTCACTGTTGACTTGTTTGTGAACATCTGAGCACCGGACAGTGTTGCTGCTGGTGGCGGATATCCAACTGCTGCACCGTTTGCTGCCGGTTGCTGCTGTCGAACACTGCTGCTGTTGCCTCTTGACGGCTTGGTCGGTGGATGACTATCATTGCCGCCGTTTTTCGTTGCTGTTTCAAGTGCCATTGATACGGTGGAAATGTTGTCGGGTTTAAGCTTTCCTTCGTCTGATTTTGAACCAGCGGTTCCCATGCTTATTGTTAACGTCACTTTGGTTTATTTGAGAAATGTCCGAATCACAACAGGTGAAAAAAGACAGGTAAACGGATGATTGCAGTGCTACTGAAACACTGCACTGCACAAGTGGTCAGCAGCAAGATGAAATAAAATGAGCAAAAATGATGGTGGTTAGTAGCTGCCTACTGACATGTGATCCCACATGTGATTTTGCACCAACCGTCAATAAATAAGTAATGATGTTGTAAAAAAACTGGGAATGGCACAACAAAAGATGAGAGCTGAAGAAGAAGGAGAAAAAGAATATCAAACAATCACAATGGTTGGTGGTGGCTATGCGCGCTGGTCTTCATCAGACTGACGAATGATGACTGACTGACTGACTGAACTGACTGCACTGAGTGCCGTCACCAAGCAGCAGCAACAACATCAACCGAAGAAGAGCGTCTCACTGGCAATTACCTCTCACCGAAAACGAAAACGAAGAAGAAACAGAAGTGGAATGTTCAGGAATGAGTGCCGGTGTGTGTGTGCGCTTGTCAAGTGCACTGATGATGAGTCATTGAGCGAGCGAGTGAAGACAGTGGTGCACTAGCAGGTCCCCGGGAGTGCTGTCTGGGAAGGACACCACACACTACTCATCACACACTGAAAGACAAAAAAAGTGTCTGGTCAGTAAAAGAAAAGAAGAAGAAGAGGAGAAGAGACCTGGCTTCAGGCGGCGGCCTAGAGATCAAAGCTCGGTCAGCAGAACTGAGCAGGACTGCGCTAGTGCGCTAGTGTGCTCTCGCGCGAGAGTGCCTCATTCGCAGAATGGCTATCGACGAGAGGGGAGAGAACGAGAGAGTGCAAAGGTGAAGGTAAAGGAAATTGGCAGGCAGGCAGACGAGGAATAGAAGGGAATAGAAGAGGAGGCCATGAGATCGCTAATTTGCGCCAGCACAGCGTAACTGTGTCCACACGCGCACTGTGTGCTGGTCACACCGGGGGAAAGCTAACAGTGCAATTGACTTTCTGGATGACTAGTTTTGCTGTTGCTGGTGGTGGTGGTGGTGGTATTAGAAGCAGTTGATTGGCTTCCCCTCCAATGGGAGGGTTGTTGAGCCTAGCACACACTCTCTGATGTTCAGACAGTGTCAAGGCAACAGGGCCGAGGGAATGCCGCCGCCGCTGATGCCAATGTCGTTGCTGCTGCTGCCACTGAGTCGTAGAGGAAGAACACCTGTTGAAGCATGTGCATGTGTGCAAGTGTGCGTTCTGAAGGGTAGAAGAGAAAGAGAGAATGGCAAACAAACACACAGCCGTGTTTCAGAGAGGTGAAGGCACACAATAATAACCTGAGCTAGTGGGGAAAAGGTGTGCTCTGCTCGTCCTCACAGCGATGGAAGCGAATGATTAGACCATCAACCGAAACGACCGTCTCCTGGCTGCAGAGACAAACACACACATACAAACAATTCAGCACAATTCAGTAGAGGCGAATGACCAAAGTTGAAAATGGTGGTAGTTATTCAACTGCTGTTTGCTGATTTCAATTTTACAAATACAAACACACAGAGAAATGTTGTGAGTAATTATTCTCTACCGCTGAACGTTTGGCCAATTATTATCCAGCATCAACATCAGTAAAGTTTGGTGGTCTCCTCAACTGATGCTTCGCTCACGAGTCAGAGTGGAAATGGCACTAATGAGATGCTCGCTTCCCTCTCTCATCATCATCAGTCGAGGGATCAGTCAGTCAGTCAGTGAACAAATTGTTGTAATTCACACTTGCACTGACAACTGTGCAACCGGTGGGTGAGAGAAGTGAGAGAAGAAGAGGTGAGAGGGCCATCATTTATTCGCTTTTGGCTAATGGCTGCTTTTGTGGAAGTAGTGGTGGTGGTGGTCAAGTCACAAGGCAAACGACAGTCAGACAGACTCTTTCAAACACCACTTTCACTTGGACATTTGCACGACTGTGACTGAAACATTTGCAGCTTAGTCGCTTCTCAGCAGCAAAGCAGAGCCTCCAGTCATTCGGTTCCTCCTTTTCTGCACAAAGTAACTCTCTCTCTTTTCAGTCTCTTCTCAGTGCCTCATCATTCTCATCGTCGCAGCAGACAGGCAGAGAGTTGAGATGTATATAAATGGAATACATTGTGCAATGCACCACCTCACAGCTTAGCAGGAACCAAATGGAAAACAGAGAAAACACAAAATAATTGAGACGAAAGTTGAGAGGGGACTTGTTTGGATAGGCAGAAACTGCAGCAGCAGACGAATTGGCGGTCGACACTCAGACATTAGTGTCACCGGGCGCGCACACAGACAGAGAACTCACAGAGGAGCCATTAATCAGCGGCAAAAGAGAAGAGCAAAAAAGGAAAAAAAGGCAAGAAAAAGGTGAAAAAGGAAAAATGCCGCCAAGTGAAAGTATTCAGACATCCTAGCTGACAGTACATTACCGCGGATACGCAGTGTCGTTAACTTCATATAAACTGTGCTCAGGAATGGGGGGATCCGTCTGCTGCAAGCGCTGCTGCAAGCGAACTTTCAGAAATAATAAATTTGCATAACTTGACAGTGAAAAAAAAGTAAAAAGGACAGATTATGAAAAGAAAACAACAACAAAAACAAATATGGAAAGTTGTGTCTGTAACTCGAGCAGCTTATGACATTTTTGTATTTTTGTTTTTAGAGAAATTCAGTTTTTTTCTGCCGGTTGATGAATTAACCGATAAACTGACTATTTTTCTTCTTTTTTCAAAGTCGGCTTTAGGGTGCTCACGCGACTAACAACTGTAATACTACCATTGTCACCTGGTAACAAGTGAACATAAATGAACTGAAAATGATTTATGCCCATTTCCGAATTATCTACGCCAGCTCATTACTCACACAGCATGACCACATCAAAAGAATTTACTAAAACTGATTAATTGTCAGATTCATTTTTTATAAAGTTTAGCACATTTATGGCACAATCGTTTTGTATTGTCTGCAAGGGCACAACACTTCTTTTATATCATCTTTACCTTTATCAGAAGCAGCAGCAGATAACCAACATCATGACCATCACTAGCTTTGCATCACCTGATAGAGCTGTTAAGGCAACAACAGTCAGTTGGCTAATGATGATGATTTACAGTTGTTACACTATTACACTAAATACACAATGCTGAGCAAAGTTGTAATGCCAATTGAGGAAGGATCATCATCATCGTCGTCGCCAGCTACTACGACTACCAAACAACTACACACTTGTGGGTAAAAGTAAAGAAGTATGCGCGGTGTGCAACCAAAATAGACTGAACTCACTCATTGAAAGACCTTCTGAAAAGACGATGAACTCGCAGCTAGTCTCTTCGTCGAGCCAAACTAGTGCCTATGACGACTTTCTGGCGTAATTACTTTCTTTTGTGTTTCTAAAATGCACTAACTCCTTCAAATTATCACCTGTAGGCTACTAAAGGAGGAGATATCACCGCCCAGCGATGGCACTGAAACCGCCGAAGAGCTGGTGTATCGACTGAAGATGCACGTCAACATTGCCCTCTCAATTGAACAGTGCACTTTGATTCTCAGGGTAAGTTTTGCTTGTAAAAGCATCTGATTTTTTTATCAACTACTTTTTTCTAAAACCAGAGCCTATTTCCTGAACGTCCCATCGACCACCGGGCAATCAGCCGAACGGAGTTCGTGCAGCTCTTCGACCACCTCGACAATCGAAGTGCACTGCGAGTGCTCTTTGAGCGGTACGCCGTGCCCATTCTCAATGTGATGGGCGCCGAGCAGCTGAAGAAGTTCTTCCTCAAGGAGCAGGAGGTAAGAGTGATTACATAAAAATGAGTAAAACACAGCATTTAAAAAATCGTTACTTTTAGAAAAAGCGCTCCACCCGCTTCTGCCGGCACCTGATTGAGAGCGTCAACGAGCAGCTGTACAGCGGACCGGAAGCCTGCGCCGGCCTCTCCTCCTGCACGCTGACTCTGCACGGCTTCTACCGCCTCCTCTCTCTGGACTGCTTCCGCCTCTTCAACGCCGTCCACGACTCGGTCTGCCAGCCGATGACCTACCCGCTGACCCACTACTTCATCGCCACCAGTGCCCACCTGCAGTATCCAAGTGAGGAGAGGGAGGTGTACCGCCTGCTAAGTCGCTACCCGAACATCACCAAGATGTGGCCAAACAAGGGCCGAGAGCCCACCGTCTTGCTGGCCACCTACCGCCACCTCCTCTTCACCGGCACCCGCTGTCTGCAGGTGCAGCTGCGATGGAGCAATCTGCAGTCAAAATTCAGTATTCCCGTGCTCAATCGGAAAAACGCCAACTCCACCGTTCACCTCTCGCTGGAGGACTTTCTCACCGAGGTGTACTGGTCGGCCTTCAAGAAGAGCCCCTATCCGGTGGTGCTGCAGTTCACCGACATTACAACTAAAAGTGACGACTTAAGGACGGCGACGGAAGAGGAGAGAGCTGGCGAGCTGTACAAGGTAGTCGCCGAGAAGTTGCAATGTAAGTAAGACTGGGAAATTGACTGACTGACAGTGTCGGGGGTTTGCAAACGGGAAAAAAAGAGCAGGAAGGAAGGAAGTGCAGACAGGACTGTGCTATAAATAGCCCAGTGCTAAATTCACTGCCGCCACTCTACTAACACGCGGCGCATTCCCGCGGTAATTCAATTCATTTCGATTCGATTCGCAGCTACCCTCTACAAGCCACTGGCGAAGCAGGCGAAATTCCCCAGCGTCAAGAATCTGCACAATAAATTTCTCGTCTACTATTTTAGCGGCGGCAGTGGTGGGAATGCAAATCAAACGAAAGAGCCCTTTGCTCCTCTCCTCCCCACGCTCCTCGTGGGTTCACTGCTCAAAAGCGGCGAAAACGGCGGAAGAATGAGCAAAAAAGAGACAGCAGAGCAGTCTATCAACTCGCTGGTCACACTGTACGAGGATCGCGACAAAGGTCAGTTCAGTTTTAGTTGCAGTTTTAGTTCTCACTTTGTTCCCCTAACCATTATTTATTCTTTCCTCCTTTTCTCTTTTTCTCTCTTTTTCCAGTGACCTTTTGGGAGTCCTTCTCCGCCGATCGCCACCAACTGCTCACCCAAATTGAGCAAAGTGCCGCCGAGGGGGAGGCAGTTCGAAATGAGTGGCCCTCGGTGACGGAGCGCAACCTAATGGCCGTTCACAGTGGTGGTGGCAGAGGCAATGCCGAGGAAGAAGCAGAAAAGGAAGAAAAAGAGTTTTCCACTTCAAACTCCGCACACCACCAAACGATAGCACTGCTTCAAGCGGGCGTTCAGTGCGTCCCCGTCACCCCGGAGAATGCCATCGCCCGGTCCTTCTTCCGCCTGAACGGCGGCTGCGGCTACGTCGCCAAGCCAATTTACCTGCGCAAGGGCCAGATGTACAAACGGCTATCGGAGGACCGGCTGCTCAAGGACGAGCTGCCCAGCTGCGTCTTCCGCTTCAGCGTCCGCATCATCGGCACCTCGCCGCTCCGGGGCCTGACCAGCTGTGACCGGCGAAACCAGCTAATTAACGCCACTGTAAAAATGCGTCTGTTTGGTCAGCAAACGGACGCAGAAGAGCTAGAACTGGGGCAGTTCAGCACCAGCGCCTGCCGTACCGCCGGCCTGACACCGTACTGGAATGAGCAGACCCGTTTTCGCGTTCGCGTGCCCGACCTGGCCTTCTTTTACTTTGAACTGTACAACTGCGGCCGCCTGGTGGGCTACCACGCGTTGCCGGTGAAGGCGGTTCTAAAAGGGAACCGCCATGTGCCGCTCTACGACGGGCGCACCCACGAGCTGATGGCCGGCGGAAGTGCCCGGCTCTTCCTTCACATCGACTACAAGATGATCACCCACGGGTGGCGGCCGGAGGAGAAGGAGGAGGAGACGGAGGAAGAGGAGAAGAAGAAGAAGGCTGCTGAAGAGCAGGAGGTGGTGTCTGTTCCGCTGTAAAAACTTTTGCCCTTTTTAGGCGTCCTCAATGAGCGCCTTGATGTTGGGAATAAAGTTGTTGCTGTGACAGCCGTCCCAGTAGATGTGGCCACACTGGAGGTTCGAGCAGATGTAGAACTTGTCCACTACGGGCATCTTGCTGATGAACTTCATCTTCCCGAAGGACTCAAAGTCGATGCGGAAGGCGGGTCGTTTCAGTTTCAGTTCGCCATTTTCAATTGCAGGCACCAGAAAGGGCTTTGCCGTTTTCGTTGGCGACTGCTTCTCACCACCACCGGCAACGGTGGACTTTTCAGCTAACTTCTCCTCCTCCTCCTCCAGCTCGGCAATGTACCGCGAGTGGTGCTCCTTGAACTCCTTCGCCGAGATGATGATGAAGGGCGTCGTATTGCAGAGGGAGCACCGTGCAAAGAGGTCCTCCAGGCGGATCACCAGTCGACAGCCGTTGACCAGCTCCTTGAACTGGTCGAGCGCCGTGCCGCTGTTGCTCAGCTTGACGCAGTCTCGCGGACTGGCAAAGTACTTTCGGTACCGTTCGTACACCTGGCCGCTGGTGATGAAGGTGCGGCCCTCCTTCAGAGCGGTCATCACTAGCTTCTCGCGGTCCCGCTTATCAGAGGCGAGGGCGTCGGCGTTGCAGATTCGCAGGTAGCGGATGATTCCTGCAAACAAAGCGATAAAATGTAAGCTAACACTTTACTGTAGCAAAAAAGTCAGAATACCTGAGAGCATGTCATCGACAACACATCTAAACTGGTTAATCCGAATCGGCTCAAACTCCACAGTAGGCTGCCCATTTGCCGCCTCAAAGTTTGCAGGCTCTTTGCTCTTCTGCTTGACGCCATTCTGTTGATCTGTATTTTGGACAGAAATCATTAAAACCCATCACTCATAAAGATGCAATACTTACAAGGTGAACTGCTTTGCTCCTTGTGAAAGACGTCGCTGATGAAAGAGGACAGTGTGAGGCCTCGCTTGCCCAGGAAAAGTCGCTCCATTTCTCGGTAGCAGTCGACCAGGCAGAGGGCATCGGTGGCGGCGTAGACTACCTGCGACGGGCGAAGTGGCCGCCGGGACCAGTCCGAGAGCTGTTCGGTCTTGTCGATGCTGAAGCCGGTCAGCGTGTAGGTCACCTGGGAGAGGCCGGAAAGACGACCTGAAACGGCGAGACGGGTCGGGTCAAAGAGATCGCGGTAGTTGGTGGGCGAGTTAATTAGGTAGTAGTAGAAATCACGAAAGTCGAGAATGTTTTTTGGCGTCAGGGAGACCAACTTTTCGCCTCCTCCTATCAAAACTGCAGTGGTGTCCTGCTCAAGACTGCTCAGGTAGCTCCGCCAGAAGACCTCAAAGTCATTCGCCACTGAGTAGCCCACCTTCAGCAGCAGCGCATTGTTCAGCACCTGGCCGATGAACTGGCCTAGGTAGAAGTGAAGCGGTCTTCCGGTATCAGACACCAACTTGACTAGATCAATCAGGTAGCAGGCGTCATCGCAGGCCACCTGAATGAGAGAGACGACGATTTTGCTGCGAAGTAGGAAAAAGTCGTTGAACCACTCGCTGTCGAGGGAGACAAAGTCCCATTTCTGTATAAGATTCAAACTATTGTTAAAATCGGAGTAAATTACCAAAACAAACAAACCTGAATCTGCTCAATGCACTCCTTGAACAGCTCCTCCGTCTCCACAATTCTAATTCCGCCACCGTTTGGTGAAAGTTTCGCCTTGTAGGACGGCACATCAAGCGGTGGTGGGCCCTGTGGCGACGAAGGACTTAAGCTGAAACCTAATTTCTGGTGATGGTGATCCACTGGCAGCATGTTCCACTGGATCTTTTCGTACCGGCTGTGAATGGCAATGTACTCCGAGGCAGAGTCCAGGTCATTTCGCTTGGCGTAGATGCTCAACACGTGCTCGTGGGCCTGTGGCACCAGCTGAGGACCTATTGTCAAGTTTCGCAGGGCGTTGACGTGGTCGCTGATGACGCTGGGCGACATTGGCACGGTCTCCTCTTTGAAGCGGAAGAACAGGCCGGAAAGCTGTTTGCTGTAGAAGCTCATGGTAATGTTTGGGCAAATGCTGTGCAGGGTGGCGTCATCAAGGCGAGCGAACATTGGCCGCCGGAACAGGTCAAAGACGAAGCGGAAGATCTTCTTGATGAACTGCTTTCGTTTATTTGGATATAGGCGCTCAAGAACTGGAAGCTTGTAGGCGTCTTCAGTGGCGTGAATCTTGTCGAGGTAGCGCAGAAACTGGAGGAGAAGGCGAGCTTGCTTTCTATTGCTTTCATTGGCACTTTCATCATCACCGTCGTTATCACAGTCGAGTAGAAGGGATTCAACAGTGTTTGGGCTGAGCTGGAGCGAGTTCAGCTGAAGGTACGCCTCAATGTCGATAACGTTGTCCTGTGCAGCAAAAATTGAACATGAACATAAAAACGGTACATCAAATCTATAAAAAGCCAACTTACCTCATGTAGAAGCTCAAGGAGAAGACTGTTTGAGTCAAAGTGACTATGAATGTCAAATCTGTTAATGACTATGGAAGCGTGAATAAGGCAGCTTTGGTCGATCATCTTTTTGGTGTGCGGAAGAAGCTCTTCGGCGTTCACGTCGTGGAGGTTGAACAGCTCCAGCAGATTGGTCAGCTGCGAGATGCAGTTAAAGGTGGCAAGGAAGTCAAACACCTTTGGCAGCTGTTCAGCGTCCACAGTCACACAAATGTTAGCCTGGCTTTTGTGCGCCTGAAAGACCGAAATTAGAATCTTGTTCATGCAGGAGTGGGCGGTCTGGTCGCGCTCGTGAAGGCACATCTTCAGCTGCCTGGAGACCAGCTTCTGCTCCTTCGACTTGACCTCAGGCTGCAGGCTGACCATGTCGTGCAGGTGCCGGTGACAGGCGACAAAGGCGTCGAAGGGGTGCGCTGATATGGCGCTGATCAGCTCGGTCAGCACTTGACCATGCACCAGTTCTGGTTCTGGTTGCTGGTCCACCAGCTCATCTGCGGTTGATGCACCACCACCTGCAGCAGAACTGGTCACGGCTTTCTGGAAGATAAACTCGGCCACGGCGATGGCAGGCTCCTTGCTAGGGTCGATCGGGTGCTCCATGTTTTGGCCAATCTTTTTGGTGCAGTTGACAGGTGGAGGAGGTGAGCTGGAATTGCAGGTAAGCAACACCAGTTACCAAATGATACCAATGCAATCAGTGTGCAAGAGACAGCCAAAAGGTGTTTTGATTGAAATCGGCGGCGCGCCACGAGATTATTACTCGTATAAGACGTATTGTTTTATTACGCAAAGGGATCCGAGAATCCAGGATCCCTCAAAATGAAACACCTTTTTGTACAAATAAATTAGGAATAAAAACGAGAGCTGAAACAGAGAGGTATTAATTGATTTGCTGGAGAATGCCTTGATGAATGAGCTTTTCGCATTTTGCCAGAGGTAAGTAGTGCTGCAAGCAAACAGTGGTTGGTAAGTTAGGATTTCATTCACTCTTTCGAAAATCGCTTACCATACTGTCTTTACTCAGAATCACCGTTGATCCGTCATCCAGCTCCAAATTACCAAACTCAACATTGCACCGAACCTAAAAGTAGTAGAGGGTTAATGAAAATGCTTTTTGTATGTTTTAGAAAACTACAAACAGTACCTGAATGTACAGCTTTTTTGGTGGATTTCGCATCAGCGTCAAGTCAATGCCGCGATTCTCATTTAGACGACCCATGTAGTCGGAAAGATTTTTCGCGTAGCTTAAAAAGAACTGCAGCTCATCGGGGGAGATGTTGTTCTTCACTTCATTAGGCAGCAGCGCGCCGATCTCCCATCTGATCTTTTTCAGCTTTTCCATTCGGTGATTACTGAGTTTAGGCAAAGATTTAAGTAAAATTGAAACAGTGTGCAACACTGAAACTTACTGATAGGCAAGGAGGCAGCGCTTGTTCCAGAGAAGCGCCCTCAGGTACACCTTGTTGACTAGCAGGCGATTGCGGTACTCCAGAGAGCTCGACTCCGAGTCGCCCTCAATGTCATCTGACTGGGAGTTGAGTGATCTGGTAGTTTTCGTACAAAAAGAAAGTTCAAGTTTAGAAAGGTCAACAACAATTTTCCCATTCAAAGAATACTTACTCGCACAACGTCCTACTGATGGTGGCCATCTCCTGGGTGACCTCCTCCACCAGTGCCCGGTTGTAGGGCTGAATTAGTTCCGTCGTATCGCGACTCGCCTCCTTGATCAGCTCGACGCACTTTTCGCCGTACGTCATCACGTCGTGATGGTAGACGGTGGTGGTTTTGGGGACCAGAAAAACAAAGAACAACTTCTTCTTTGGCGCGAATCGATCACAGCAAACGAGAACAGACGCCAGCAGCAGCAGAAGAAAAGTTGATAAACAACGTTCGTAGTGCAAATAGACAGAGTGCTGACCACTGCTGTGGAAATTAGTGCGCGCAGCGGCGGCCGTCGTAAACAAAAGATTCAGACGAGGATTTATCTTCTCGCCACATATTTTTTCTTCGCCCGCCGCACAGTGAACTTCAGTTCCTCCTCCTTGCACCCCTCCCTCAAAAGCCTTTCCATTTAGAAATTCAAAGATTGGGTTAACACCGCGGGAGAACCCTAAACCTAAACCTTCCACAGAGAACGTACGGTGGAACTGTTGCCGGTTGTTGTTACGTGGCTTTGGTAGTGGTGGCGGAGAGCCAGATGTGTCAATTCTGAAGCAGCGAAGACAGAAGATCAGATCATCATCAAAGACATCGTCATTGTCACCATTGTCTGCTAATATCAGCCACTTCTACAGCGACCTCCAATGGACTACAAGGCAGTGCTGGCGACGCTGAAGCAATGGGTAAGTGACTGAAACGCGACTGAAATCATCATCATCATCAAGATTACCCGGAGATAATTGTATCTTGTTTGTTTGCAACAGGGAATCCCCGAGTCGCACGCCCTGGCGTACGCCTCCACCCTGCTGATCTCCTTGGCGCCCTTTTTTCTGCTGTTCCTCTTTCGGGTGGAGAACACACCGGCGCATAAGAACTACCTTCGCGTGGCGCTGAGCTTTGCCTCAGGTGGCTTGCTGGGCGATGCCTTTCTCCATCTAATTCCGCATTCTATGGGTCACTCGCATGGACACGATGATCACGGTCATGACCATGCTCACGAGCACAGCCACAGCCATGAAGGTCATGCACATGACCACGGTCACAGCCACGATCACCGCCATCATCATCATGAGCACAGTCACGAGGAGGAAACTGGTGGTGGTGGGCACAATCACGGCGAACAGACCTTGGTTGGCCTGTACATCGTCAGCGGCATCGTCCTCTTCTTCCTCATTGAGAAGTTCCTCATCTACCTGAAGGGCAGCTCGGGACACTCCCACTCGCACAGCGCTCCGGTTTCAGGAAAGACGACTGGAAAGGGCAAGGCCAAAGTAAGCGACAGCGATGACTCGGAAACGGAGGCGCTGACTTCGTCGAGCAGCAAGAACAAGCAGACGAAGAAGAGGAAAGTCGGCGGTGGCGGCGCCAAGAAAGGTATGTGCTCAGTGGAATGTGAGCAGCGGAATGACACTGCATATTGTCTATTTTCTAATTACATTCTTTCCTCCTGATCACCATCAATAGCACCGGCGTCGGCGGTCGTCTCCGAGACGCGCCTCGTCAGCGGTCTTCTGAACCTGATCGCCGACTTTCTGCACAACTTCACCGACGGCCTGGCCATCGGGGCGACCTTTGCCGCCGGGAAGAGCATGGGCACCATCACCGCGGTGACCATCTTCATGCACGAGATTCCCCACGAGATCGGCGACTATGCGATACTGATTCAGGCGGGCTACAAGCGCAGCAGCGCCATTGGCCTGCAGCTGGTGACGGCGATCGGGGCGCTGATCGGCACCGCCGTCGGCCTCTACTACGGCGAGCTGGAGCACGCCACGCAGCTGATTCTGCCGGTGACGGCGGGCGGCTTCATCTACATCGCCACCGTGTCGATGATTCCCGAGCTGCTGGAAAAGACGAGCAGCACCGTGCAGACGCTCCTGGAGATTGTCGCCATGATGGCCGGCCTGGGCATGATGTACTGGATCGCACTCAACGAGTGAGAATGGGGAATGGGTGAACCACTGATTCCCTAGAATTCTACAACAAAAAACAAAATCATGAGAATGTGTGGCTGAGGAAGTGTGTGTGAGAATCACAAACATTTCAGCTGCCACCACCACCACCACCACTGCAGCATAAACAAACTCTCTCTCGCTCGATGTCACTTGTTGTTTGCTGTACCACCACCAATTCTATTTACATTACACAAACGGCTCTGTCTCTCGCCCTTCCGAGTAATCTCTGCCTCGCGACGATATTACACTCGTTCAGTCAGAGTGAGCATGTGTCACTTCCACCACCACCAGCAGCAGTGTGTAATGTACGACACTGCAATCACCATCTTCTCAAGACAGCACTGACTTGATTGAATCATCATCATCATCATCGAGCACACTCACTACTACCTTTTCCCCTCTTTATTAGCGCTGGTGTCAGCAAAGAGTGGGGGCAAAGAAGAAGAAGAAGACTATTGAGGAGAAGACGGCTTCAAAGGCCATCATCATCATCATCGTCGGCAAGTAGAGCGCGCACAATTATGCTGAGTGACGGTGGTGAAAGAAAAGAAAAGAGAAGACAGAGACCTCTTTTTGCTGAGAACTGAATGCGTCATGTTGTGTGTGCCCGCTAATCAGAGAGTTCACCCTTCCACCCGATTACCTAACACTGATGATCAGATCAGCTAGGGGTGGCTGCGGATGATTTACTGACTTGAATTTCGAACTCTTGGTCGCCAGCTGCTTCGCTGCTCTAGTTGCGTCTAACTCCGTCTGTCGGCATTTTATGCCGTCCTCGTCGCCGCTGTCTGTTTGTTTTGTTTCGCCATCTCCTCTCTTTCCCCAGCTCACTCTCCTCGCGCCAGTGCTCAAACATTGTCCTCGCCGTAGTCGTCGTAGTCAGTCTTTGCAAGCTCTTCACCGCCACCACCACCTTCTCACCCACTCTCAGTGTGTTCAGTGTCTCCTTCTCCTTCTTCAGTGTGCCTCGACCGCTGTCGCAGCAGTTATCTCCTCTCCTAGCTGAGCAGTGGCAGCAAAAGTAGCGGCTCTCGCCATCATCATCGTCACCGAGCAAGCTCTCTCATATCCCGTTGCCAGCGGCAGCGGCACCACTACTGGTCAGGCTAGTTGCAAATACCACCACTACCACCACACAGTTTGCAACTTGCTAATTATCATCATCGTAGGCAGCAGGAGTCAGAGAGGCAGGCAGGCAGTCAGATTGAAGTGCAACCACTGCCGCCGTCGCTGCAGCAGCATCGCATTGAGACTAAACTTGGGAAGAACAGAAGACACGAACGCTACTTTCAGCAGTACACTCGCTCACTCACTCACTCAAAGCTGCACTTGCTGGCCACTTGACGCACAACTCAACTGAACTGAACTGATGTGCTGATGCTGAACTGGCACTACTCACAACACAAACCGAAGTAGAAGAGCGAGCAGGACTCGAAGACTGTGCCACCATCGCCACTGAACAGTTTTTGCCTTTACGAGCATCATCATCAGCTTCAGCATCAACAGCAGCAGCAGTAACTGCCTGCGACAGCTCGTCGATCATTGCAGAGACTGTGGCAATTCTCTCTCTTTTTCTCCCTTTCTGTCTGTGGAGCGTCGACGATCGGCGACTCTGATCAGTGGCGCCGATGACCACCGCCACCGCCACCGCCACCACTAGCACAACTATCAGAGCTGGTGTTCACTACAATCACCACCGCCATCATCAGCGAGGAGTCACTAGCAACTGCAGCAGCAGCATTATCATCGGTTCTAACTTCACCTCGCCCATCACCACCACCACCACCATGAGCTTTATGGCCATAGCATCAAGCTCACGTTGCTGAACTTGAAGCCTTTCGCTTTTTAGTCAACAGCAGCAGCACTGTTATCCTTCCACTCCTTTCCTCTCCTCCCATCATTTCTCCTCGTATTCAGCCGCATCGATTGCCAGCAAGCCACTCTTTCCCCCACTGAACCATGGCTCGAATTAGGTTTGTATAGTAGCAAAGTTATTGAGAACTTTCAGTATTTGATCAATAATCTCATCATTCTACATCTTTCTATTTTCTCACCATCACCACCACCGCTACTAAATTGACACATTAACGCCACCGCCGCCGCCAACACATCATCATCATCATCTTTAACGACAACAACGACAACAAAAACAAAAACAACCCACTGCAGAGATGACGGCGACAAACTGATCGAGCTTTTCGCCGAGGTGGCCTTGCCCAAGGAGGTGCACACTGATGCCTTCGTTCTGCAGACGTACCCACGGGACTACGCCAACAAAGAGGTGCTCTCCATGGTGCCCGCCTTTGCCTATCCATGCGCCTTTAGATGGTTTGTGCCCTTGTTTGTTTGTTTACCACTTTTCACTCCCTTCAACTCTAACCAAATCTGCTCACGCAGCGACGTGGTCACCCACTTCTCCTTTGTGATGACGAACATCCACTCCAAGTGGACCTTTGGCTACTGTCGGCACACGCCCAAAAGTGATACCTGCTTGGTGATGCTCAGCGACCTGCCCTGGCACTCCACCTTCTACCGCATCCTGGACCACTGCGCAGAGCTCGCCGCCCGTCAGGTAAGAAGACCTCTTTCCCTTTAATTGTTTGCATTGTTAGCTCAACCAGTTAATCCCTCTCTTCCTCTCTTTCTGCCAACAACAACAATGCACAAAACACTAATCGTCTTTTCCGTTTACCATAAACCACAACAGTCATCCATTCCGCTGGAGCACTTCCTGGAGGCGATGTACACCGGCGACCTGCCGCAGCCCGGTCTAGAGCTTAATATAACCTACACGTGCGAGGAGCTGAAGCTGCGCGAGTTCAGGGTGGCCTGCCAGGACCACCAGAAGCTGCCCTGCATACCGGAGGACGTAAGTGTACCACCATCACTAGTTTAGAACTAATACCATTTGCTGCTGTCATTTGATACGGCCGCTGACAACAACAACAACAACAACTGCACTCTGCTGCAACTAATGATAACACCAACTGTAACTGATCCCATGTCTGATTTTCTCTCCACTACCACAGCGCAACGTAACGGAATACTTCAGCGCCGTGAACGCCTCCAACATGATTGCCATCTTTGCGTCGATGCTCAACGAGCGGCGCATTGTGATCACCTCGGACCGGCTGAGCCGCCTGTCTGCCTGCGTGCAGGCGGCCAATGCGCTGATCTACCCGATGCACTGGCAGCACATCTTCATTCCCCTCCTCCCCTCCTCCCTCCTCGACTACCTCTCTGCGCCGATGCCCTTTCTGGTGGGCGTGCCCCAGGCGACGCTGGCCACCGTCCGCCGCAGCGAGCTGCTCGAGGTGGTGCTCCTCAATGCGGACACCAATCAGCTGACGACGCCCTACGACGACGTCAACTCGCTGCCCTCGGAGGTGGTACACAGTCTGCGGAAGGCCCTCAAAAGCAATGGAAACGGCGGCGGCGGTGGAAGTGGCAGCGGGAGCGGAAGCAGTTCAGCAGTGGTCAACGGCAGCGGCTCGGCCCTGGGCGACGGCCTCAGCCGCGCCTTTATGCGCGCCCTCGTCTCGCTCATTGGCGGGTACCGGTCGGCGCTGCGCATCGTCCCCGGCGAGCAGATCACCTTTGACCGGGAGCTCTTTCTCTCCAGCTCGGGAGGTGGTGGCGGCCTTTCGAAGAGCAGCACCTCCCGCCAGCTCTTTCTGGAGCGCCTCCTGCAGCTGCAGATCTTTCAGCAGTTTATCGAGACGCGGCTGGACCTGTTTAACGCCGGCCAGCGGCTGGATGACCAGTTTGAGATGGAGCTGAACACGATGGAGACGGGCAGTGGGGTGAACAGCCGCTTTCGGGCGCAGTACCGCGAGTGGGCGGCGGTGATGAAGAAGGAGGGCGGCGCTTTTCTGCGGGCCGTCAATCCGAAGGTGAAGTCGGCCATTTCGAAGAGTCGGCAGGCGGTGAGGACGTTGAGGTCGAAGATTGGCACCAACCAGAATGGTGGCGGAGGAAACAATAGTGGCGGCAGCGCCAGCAGCAACGGCGGCGGCGGCAGCAGCCCCGCCTCCAGTCGGCAGAACAGCTCCACGCCCTCCAGTCCGAAGCTGCCGCCGAAGATTAAGAAGTCCATCAGCGGCACGGCCATCAGCCAGACCAGTCGGACGGTGACGTACGTGCGCACGCCAAACAGCACCGTCAGCACGGCTGGCATGGGAGGAAAGGGCGGAAACTCTCACCGGTCTTCGGTGGTGAGGACGACGCCGAATGGAACTCCCACCTCCACCTCCACGCCCATCATCTCCACCAACGTCTCCTCCTCGAGGTCGTCGACGCTGTCGGTGCCCTCGTACGCCTCCTCCTCCTCCATTGCCCCCTCTGCCTCTTCCGAGTCCTCCGATGTGGATGAGATGGACGCGTCTGGCGGATTCGGTGCCCCCAGTAATCAGTACTCCTCATCGGTGCCGCGCGTCGACATGAACATCACCGCCGAGCTGGAGAGCATCTTTCGGAATAAGGCCACTTTGGCCACTGCAGGGGTGACGACAAACGGAGGTACCAGCTCAACTCAAAGACCTCTCATTACTACCAACAACAACAGCAACTCATTCAGTTCCGCAGCAGCGCCCATTCCGCCGCCTCGAACAAACAATGCCAGCAGCGCCAACGCCAGCAGCAGCAGCAGCTCAACATCCACTTCTGACAAGTTTGGCCACCTCAATCGGCACTCTCTGAAGCCGGCCACCCTGGCGCTGGCAAAGCAGGCGGCTGAACAGGCTGCTGGTGGTGCTGGTAACCATCGAACCTCCGCCCCGGAGAAGTGCCTCATTGAGTTTGACTCCCCGCCCAAGGACGGCCTTTCACCGAATGGACTTGATCAGAGAAATAAGGCCGCCTCCTCGTCGGCCCTTGGAGCATTGGTTCACTTTGATCCACTTCTGGAGGGCAGCTATGGACAGCAGGCTTCCTCGCCGCCTGGGGTCACTCAGCAGCAGCAACAACAACAGCATCCGACGTCCACCGCTGCTTTCTTTAACGCCTCTCTTCAGCAGCAGCAGCAGCAGCCTCTGAACAGTGGCAATCTCTTTTTCACCCCTAACAATTCCAACAACAACGGCAACGTTCACGCCTTTGCCAACAACTTCAACAGCAGCACTAGCAGCGGTTTTGGCTATGGCAATGGTCAAGTCCTGCAACATCAGCAGCAGCCGCCGCCCCCAGCGCTCTACCCAGTGCTGCGGTCTAATGGGCACAACTTACTGCAGCGGGCGCCTCCAATGGCACAAACACAGCCGGCACCGCCACTACCACCGCCATCCTCCACACTGGCTACGAATGTGAATGTGATGGCACTGCGAGGACGCTTTGAGATGCACCCAGCGCCCTTCAACAACAACAACAACACTGCCAACAACAGCACCGCAAACAGTAGTGGCAAGCAGCAGCAGCCGCCACTGGTCACTACCGGTGGTCAAACTGGTGCCAGCGGTGCGTCAGGTAATCCATTTCAGGCGCACTGCTGGCAGGAGTTTGACTGAAGTGAGCGGATAAACGTAAGCACAACAACTCAAACAACTCAAACACACAGCAAACACAGTGCGATACACTGAACAGCACAAGCACAAAGAGAGTGAGACACGTAGAAGAGAGACCGAACCATAACCAAAAAGTTGATCAACAACACGCACACGCCATGTACGCCAACAACCAACAAAACCCATCAACAAAAACCATCAACAGCCATCAACCATCAACCATCAACACCAGCACAATGATCTGCGGTCACAAGCCTGATCTGTGAGACTTCATCGTAATTTAATCCCCCCCCCCTCCTCATCAAATACACACTCTTTCACTCTTTTGACGACAACCTCTCCCCACACATTCTGCCCAACCAGTTTTTGTCAGCTGAGCACACACACACACCTGAATTTGAATTCTGTGTGCCCCTCCCTCCCTCCCTCGCCTTTCCTGTGTTACCTCCAAGCCTATCTTCCACTTACTGTTTTTATATTTCTAGATGACTTTTACTCATCGCTTTTTCTCTCTCCTTTTTTCTCTCCTTTTCACTACAACCTTTTACTCCCCACATCTCTTCGAGTTTATGTACATATTTGTCTGTTTTTCTCCCCCTCCCTTCTCTATCTCCCCATCCTCTTCTTTCAGATAACTTTTTTTTCTTTCTTTTTTATTATTTATTGTACCAATAAAAGAAGCGCAACACTCCTAAAAAAGTACACTGTAGAGGAGGAGGAGGAAAAAGAAGAAGCGGAATGCAATCTTCGTGAGAGAGCAGCAGCAGCAGCAGCAGAGGTCTCTTGAAGGGCATCTGATTAATTGGCTTAACTTTACTGAGAGTGATCAATCAATCAATCGGCGTCGAGTTAAAGAGTTGCAGCAAGTCGTTGGTTGCTTTTCTAATTAAATTCCACCACCACCACCACCACCACCACCACCACCACCAAGTGGCTGTTGCTGAGTGGTAGTTGGCTGTTGAGAGACGTTGTTGCTGTTGTTGTTGAGAAGCGACTTCTGTGGACCACCAGCACCACCACCGTTTTGGATCGCCACGACGTTCCCATCAGTGGCCACCTTCTTCTTCCTGACGCCTCCCCAGCCGTGCACCGTCGTCTGGTGGTGGCGGATGGCGTACTTGTCGGCAAAGCCCACCTCACAGCGACGACAGAAGAAACCATCATCGCGGGGGACGATTGCTCGCTGACGGTAGCGCTTTTTCGCCGGTGGTTCCAGTGCTGGTTCGGATTGCTGTTGTGGTTGTGGTTGTGGGCAATTTTTAGCCAAGGTTTGCTGAATTTTGCAGTTTAGAGATTGGCGAATTTGTGGCAGATCTATTGATGAAGGAATACTGCTGCTGCTGCTGTTGTTGGGTTCAGTGTTTGAGACTGCTGTTACTGCCGGTTGAGTCGACTGTCCAGTTGAACTGCCGCTGCCAGCTGTTTGGTGGTGGTCTTGCTCTGCGAACACTTCAAAGCTAGGCAGGTCATCGTAGTTTTCGCCGTCACTCTGCTGATTTGGCTCGACAAGGTCACCAGCGACGCCACCTTTACCTTTGCATTCGGCGCAGTCACAAGGGGACATGTCTTCATCTTCGTCGTCCGAATCGAAGATTTCAATGACTTCGCTTTCATTTTCCACCTTCACACCATCATCAACCTTCACATCATCAACAGCGGAAATGGTGGTGGTGAGCGGGGCCTTTGAAGCGGGAAGAGGTAGCTGCTGCTGCTTCTGCTGCGCCGGAAGCTCTACAGTGCGGGCAGTACTAGCAGGTCCAATGGGAAATGCAGTTGGCTGCTGCTGTTGCTGTTGCTGAAGTCCTGCAGGCAATGGTTGAGTTGGTGCTGCTGGAACTGCCGCAGCTGGAGTAAAAGGTGACACCAAGTCCTGCGACGAAACCACCAACTGAATGCGAAACCCTCCCGGCGCCGAGGCGTCTGGCACAATTGCCAATGGCGCACCAATGTTAAAGGCAGCAGCGTTTGGAGGTGGTGGTGGTGGCTGACCAAGAGAATTACTTGAGGAGGTTGAGTTGTTGGCAGGTTGAGAAGTCACAATTGGTGCTGGTGTTGGTGCCGGTGCCGGTGCTGGTGCTGCAGCAGCAGGGACTGGGGCAGCTGGAGCATCTCTGGCGATTCTGATGCGTCGAGTGAAGGAGTTGAAGAGGGCGTCAATCTGCGAGCCAACGAAGGACTTCAGGACTTCCTTCTCCTTCTGCATTTCATCAAACTCACTTTGAGTTATGGTCAAACGGGGCTCGGCCATGCTGTTGTTGTCCCGAAAAGAAATGGAAATGGCGAAGAGCAGAAGGCAGGGAAAGAAGAGGACTTTTCGGCGCGGTTTTTGTTTACGCTTTTGTTTGAGCAGCTGACTGACAGCGTGTTCAGTGAAAACGACACTTCATGACAACCGTTACGGTGAACGATTTTTCATTTCTTTTATGTTATCGCAACGGGTTCAAAGAGTGTTGATAAGAGTTTTATTCTGGTAAAGCCTAACAATGCCACACCTTTACCTCTCAATGATTTTTTATTTTGATTTCTTTTGCTAGTTTAGACAAATTGTGCCGGTAAGGAACAAAATCCTTTTCGTTAGAGTTTTGAGTCGACTTTGTACGTAAAGTGCTAGTTCTATGCTACTACAGGTGCTACACTGTGAAAGGCAAACTTTACACGCTCAGTCGACCCAAAAAATGGCGCTTAAAAAACTCCGCTCAAAAACTATCTTTAGACAATGATAACATCAATCTTGGTCAATTTCGAATGATTTAATGGAAATTAATTAGCAGGTATCAGGTAGTAGAAGTAGGTAGTTGTTGTTGTAGTAGTAGCAGGTAGTGGTGGTGGTAAGAGCAGAAATAATACAGACAAAGATTATTATTACTGAGACAGTAGAGAGAGAGAGAGAGAGAGTGAGTGATTGAGTTTGTGAAATTATATGTGGGGTGTGTGTTTGGATGTGAAGCACAAATCATCAATGGTGTCGCGCGGTAAGTTGTGTGTGTTTGTGCTTTAGGGAAAAAGCAAAAAAAAGAGAAGGGGAGGGGATGAGAGAGAGGTGTTAGAAATATAGGGGAAGATACCATCAACCAGGAAAGAGGGAGAGATAGGAATAGGGATGAGTCAGTGTCTTCGAGTATGCACGCAGTCAAGAGAGAGAGAACGAGGGAGGATACCGATAAAAGTGTGGATAATGGGGTGGTGGTGGTAATAAATGATGTGGGTAAGTGTGGGGGCTTGTGATCGAGGAGTTCAGTCAGTTCAGGGTCCATATCATTTCATCATTCGGTTACATCATTCGGTTGAGCATACTCTGGGGCATTCCACCCAGTGGCTGCTGTTGGTTGTGGTGGGAGCCACTACCGCCTTGGGAGCCACGACTACTGCCGGCGTGGTGGACCGTCGGTCGGGGGTGGTGGTGCGCCTGTTGCTGATGATGCTGCTGCTGATGATGGTGTTGCTGTGGATGTCCGTGCGACTGCGACTGTGAGTGGTGACCACCGTGACCATGGCCGTGTCCGCCGTCATTGGTCTGCTGCTGGCTGGGCCCGTGCAGCTGCAGACGGTTGGCAATGGAGGGAATGCGCTGAACGGTCTGCGGAATGCGAGCACAGTCGCTCTTCATGTCAATCAGCAGGTCCTCCAGCTGATTGGCCGCCCGCTGAATCTGCGGATTGAGTATCAGGTTGTCCTCGCCGTTGACCCCGCCACCCCCTCCGTTCTCCGCCTCCTCGTTGTTCTCCTTGTCCTCCTCGGCGACGTCGCCGTTGGCGGGCGGCAGCTTCTTCGAGACCTCGCCATTCTCCTTCTTCTTCGAACTTTCCTCCTTTGAAGAGGCGTCTCCATTGGTTTTGCCCTCTTCGCCGTCGGCGGCATCGGCATCAGCCCCGTCCTCCTTCATCTCCTGGTCCTTTGCCTCCTCCTTGCCGTCCTCTTGGTCCTCTTTGTCACCATCAACGGCCTCCACCTCCTTGGGCGCCACCACCACCTCCTCCTTGGGCTTCTCCACGTGAACCGGCGCCTCCTTGAGGTGGTTGTAGCGGCGCAGCTGCTCCTCAAAGACGAGCGCCTGCTCCAGCAGCCTCAGCCGTCGCTCCATGAACTTGTTGCGCAGCCCGGGCGAGCTCCGGAAGGGCTCGGAGACGATGAGAAAGTCCTCGTCGGAGGCGATGGCGTCCCACTGCTCGTAGCCGTGCTTGACCAGACCGGCCATCATCCAGTAGTCGTGACGGCGGTTCCAGATCTCGTGCTCGCGCTTCGGCTTCAGCTCCTTCTCCTCAAAGTACCACAGCGTGTGCAGCTCCGTCAGGCCGCCGTCCTGGATGATGAAGTCGAACTCCTTCACCTCGGTCACCTCCTCCTCCGCTTCTTCCTCCACTTCAACAACTTCCTCGGCGGCTTTCTTTGAGGTTGAAGCAGCGGCCAGCTTCGGATCGACGCCATTGCTGGTACTGGCCGCGGCAGAGGTAGAGGGGCCGGCGGCGGCGGCGGCGGCGGCGGCAGCAATGTCCTCCTCCTTCACCGATGAGGATCCTTCCGACTTGGCGGTCGATTGCTGCGACTGCTGCGAGTCCTCGTTTTCAGTGGCATTCGCCGAGCTCTCCTTGCTGTCCGCTTCCTCCTTCTTGACGTCCATCTTTTCCTCCTCCTCCTCCTCGTCCTTGACGTCCATCTTGACGTCCTCCTTACTCTCCACCTCCTCCTTCTTAATCTGGTCCTTCTTGTCGGCGTCCTCCATCTCGACGTCTTCGCTTTCCTCCTCCTTCTTCACCACCTCGGCGTCCTTTTTCTCCTCTTCGTCGTCGTTTTTCGCCTCCTCAGCAGTCTTTTCATCCACCTCCATTGCCTCATCGTCCTTGGCGGCGGCGGTCGACGACTTCTGGTTGTCCTCCTCCTCTTTGCAGTCCTTCTTTTCCGCCTGGACGTCACCATTCTCCGCTGGCTTCGGCGTAATCTCCACCACATCGTCGTCCTCCTCCTCGACAATGCCCCCCTTCTTCTCGCCATTCTCCGCCGGTTTTGGTGTAATCTCAATTACATCATCGTCGTCCTCCTCAACTGAGTTGGTTGGGGCTGGAGCAATGGCCTTCTTCTTCACCACCTTCAGACTGGTGGTGCCGTGCTTCAGCTGGTACTCAAAGACCTTCCGGCGAATCAGAGAGATGATGCCGATGCGCGTCAGCACCTGGCCCACGTTGAGGCCCTCCTTGGGGACGCCGTCCTCGAAGGTGGTGGCCGAGGGGTCACCGGGCTCGCAGAGGTGCGAGATGAAGAGCGAGGCGTAGGCGCGCAGGTGCTTCTCCGGCTTTGTCTTCAGCTCGCGCACGCAGAACTGCGAGTCGACGATGCTGTTCTCCAGATTGGGCAGGCCAAAGCGCATGACCAGGTCGAGGAAGAGCTTGCGGTGCTTCGGAGTGAAGCCGAGGACCTGCGGAAAGAGATAGTGTGTTTTTAAAAATATAACTAAACTTCAAAACCAAACACTTACCTCAGTGTTGGAGCCCACCGTAGACACCAGCGGCGGCATCTTCTCCTTGGTGCTCTTGCGCAGCGCCTTCTGGTTGCCACGAGGAATGCCCTCCAGGCGCTCATCAAAGTCCTCGTCGTTTTCGCTCATGTCTAAAAGGGGAAAAAGGTTAGCCCAAATGCCTTTCCACCAAAACCAAAGTCAGTCCTACCTGACGGCATCGAAAAGTCCGAGCTCTCGCTGGTGTCGGCATTCTGAAACTCGTGCTGCCCCGAGGCGCTGTCCATGTAGTTCACTTGCTTGCGCACCCGCTTGCCCTTGCCCAGCGTCCGCGAGATGTTGTCCTGATACTGAATGTAGTGAATGCCGAGCAGCTTCTCCCAGTAGTGCGGGTCCTGCGAGGGCTCCTCCTTCGTCTCCTTCACCTCTTCCACCTCCTCTTCCTCTTCCTCCTCCGCCTCCTTCGTCTGGTAGCTGGCCACCTTGAAACTGCTCATGTACTCATCGGCCCACATCTCCTTCTGCTCGATGCCCTCATTGGAGCGGTCCAGCAGCTCCTCAATGGCCTTGTCGTCGTAGTGAATGGCCGCCTCGCTGCCGCCGCCCTCCTTCCCACCTTCCTCCTCCTTGAAGAGCTCCTCCGTGCCAAAGCGGAGAATGTCGTCCAGCTCCTGCTTCGACATGGTCGCATTGGTGGTCTTCGAGCCCAGGCCCGGCCGCACCACCAGGTGCGTCAGCATCATCTTCTTCTTCGCCACCTGGGTGATGCGCTCCTCGACGCTGTTGCGCGTCACAAAGCGGTAGATCATCACCTTGTTGGTCTGGCCGATGCGGTGCGCCCGACTGAGCGCCTGAATGTCATTGTGCGGATTCCAGTCGCTGTCGTAGATGATGACGGTGTCCGCCGTGGCGAGGTTAATTCCAAGGCCGCCGGCTCGCGTCGACAGCAGAAAGACAAACTGCTGGGCGCCGGGGGCGTTGAAGCGGTCGATCGCTTCCTGGCGGACCGAGCCGGTGATGGAGCCGTCGATGCGCTCAAACTTGTAGCCCTCCGCGTCGAGAAAGTCCTCCAGTATGTCGAGCATCTGCGTCATCTGCGAGAAAATCAGCACGCGGTTGCCGTCGTTCTTCAGCTTGCGCAGCATCTTCTGCAGGACAATCAGCTTGCCGCAGGCCTTGACGAGCGGGCCGCCGTCAAAGTAGCCCAGCTTGGTCTTGGGCGCTTCCTGTAAAAGTGGTGGAAAGTTAGCTGGTAAAGCAAAATAAGAGAAAAAGAATGGCAGTCACTGACCTCCGCCGCCACTGGAAACAGATACGGATGGTTGCAGCACTTCTTCAGGTCCATGACAATGTTCAGCAGTGAAACCTGTTTGCCGCCGCCCTTCGAGTTGAGCGCATCAAAGTTTCGCGTCAAAATGTACTTGTAATACTTCCTAAGGGGAGCGAAAAGTAAAGAAGAACGAAAATTAGCATTTCAGAACACAAAAGTCCTCCTCTAAACTACGTACTTTTGTTGTGGTGCCAGATCGACGCGGAGAATAAACTCCGACTTGGCGGGCATGCCGGAGAGCACGTCGGCCTTCAGACGGCGCAGCAAGTGGGCGCCCAGCAGGTCGTGCAGCTTCTTCACCTGCTCCTCCTTGGCAATGTCGGAAAACTCGCTGAGGAAGCCCTCCATGTCACTGAGAGGAAAGAGGAAAAGGATAATGATTAGGCAAAAAGTCACAAAACACAAACAACCACAAAACCTACTTGAACCGATTGGGGCTGAGAAAGTTCAGCAGATTGAAGAGCTCCTCGAGGTTGTTCTGCAGCGGCGTGCCCGTCAGCAGCAGCTTGTGTCCTACATTGTAGGCGTTGAGCGTGCGAAAGAAGAGCGACGAGCTGCTCTTCAGCCGATGCGCCTCGTCCACCACCAGCACCTTCCAGTCGATGGAGCCGAGGAGGGTGTGGTCGGAGTTGATCAGCTCGTAGGAGGTGAGCAGCACGTGAAATTTGACGGGCGCATTCTTCCGCAGCTTCATCGCCTTCTGCGAGGAGCGGGTGGCGTCCGGGTCGAAGCTGAGCTCATTCTCGCGAATGATAATGCGCGACTCCTTGAGGCCGGTGTAGTTGACGGTGTAGAAATCGGGACACCAGTCCTCCAGCTCGCGCTCCCAGTTGATGATGGTGGAGAGGGGGGCGGCAATGAGGAAGGGGCCGCGCGTGTGGCCCTCCTTGTAGAGCGAGTAGAGGAAGACCACCGTCTGGATGGTCTTGCCGAGGCCCATCTCGTCGGCGAGGATGGTGTCGATGCCGTTGGCCCAGCTGAAGCGCAGCCAGTTGATGCCCTCCTTCTGGTACTCGTGCAGCTTCAACGGCTCCGGAATGTAGTCCGGCTGCACCTCCCACTTCTTCTTCGGGTCAGACTTGGGGGCGGAGCCGAGGCCGCGCGCCTTCAGCCCCGTACTGCCGCCGCCCTTCTTGTCCTTGCTCTTGCGCTTGTCGTCCTTGTCCTTGCGCTTTGAAGAAGACGACCCCGAGGCCTTGTCATTCTCAATGGCGTGCTCCTCCTCCACCGTCCGACGGAGCGCCCAGTACTCGTCCACCTTCTTCTTGTAGTCGGGAATGGGAAACTCGCAGTTGTCCGGCTCCGCCTCCACGGTCACCTCGTCGTAGGCCAGCTCGCGCCACTTGATGACGTAGAAGAGCTTCCCGCGGGACTTGCGGTGGTTGATCAGCCGGTGAATGAGCAGCCAGTCGGGCTTGATGCCGTAGCGGACGTAGGACTCCTCCACCTCGGCGGGCAGGCAGCTGGCCCGCTTCCGGCGGCGGTGCTTGACGGTGTTGGAGGAGGAGATGCCGCGCAGGTACTCCGACATGCCCTCCTCGCCCTCGCCGACGCCGGCCACCTCAGCTTCGTGGGGCACGTCGGTGGTGATGGCGCCACCCTCGTCAAACACCGGCGGATTGTTCATGTCGTTCTTCTGCACAAAGTTGCGGTGCATGCCCTGGTGGAAGACCTGCAGCTGGCCCTCGTCTACCCAGGAGCAGTGCCAGTAGCTCATGTCCTTCCACTTGCAGAAGAACTCGCGCTCACGGGGTTTGCGGTTTTTCAGGTTTTTCAGCAGGTTCTTTGTGGAGTCCTCCGCGGAGAGGGCCTTCTCGCCGTCGGCCCCCTCCACCACCGCCTTCTTCCAGCGCCAGGTGATGATGCGCTGCACCTTGCCCTTCAGCGGCTCCACCGAGCAGGCGAGGCAGTGCCAGGTCTCCGGCACTTCGTCCAGCGGCGGGTTCATGCAGTGGATGTGGTAGCGGGCGGGGCAGGTGGCGCAGAAGACGATGTCGCCGCCCTGCTGGCGGCAGCCCTTGCAGACGATCTTCTCCGCCTTCTCCACCTTCTCGCCCTCGGCAGCCGCTCCGGCCTGCTGCTCGCTGAAGGCGCTGTCGATGCCGTGCTCGTCGCAGTGCGGGCAGCTCCAGTTGCCCGAAGGGGCGGCGGCCATGTCCATGCAGATCAGGTGATAGGCTCGGGGGCAGGTGTCACAGAGCAGCAGCTCGCCCACCTGGTTGCAGATCTCGCAGTAGTCGCGATTCTCGATTTCCGGCGGTTTGCTACCGCTGGACCCTGACTTTGACGTGGACGCCCCGGCTGAGTTGGATGAGCTGGAGGAGGCGGCGGCGGCCTTCTGCTTCGCCTCGTAGTCCTTCTGCTTCTTCTTCTTCTTGGCCGCCAGGGCGGCCTGCTGCTCGCGCAGCTCCTTCGGATCGGGCTTGCCGTTCTTGGTGCAGTGCGGACAGCACCAGTCATCGGGAATCTCGTCGATTTCATCATCGATGCACACCTTGTGGTAAGCTCGCGGACAGTAGTCACAGAGAATCAACTCACCGCCCTGGCGACATCCCTGGCAGTAGTCCTTGTGGATGATCTTAAAGTCAATCACGTCTTTGCTGCTGCTGTTGTTGTTGCTGGCGGTGCTGCTGCTGGCGGCGGTGTTGTTGTTGTTACTGGTTCCATTGTTGCCGTTGCTGCTGGAGTACTCCTCGTCGGCGTCCTCCTCCTCCTCGGTCACCTCGGAGACCTTCTTGGTGGCGGAGACGAAGATGCGCTCGGAGCGGCGTGTCGGCGGAGTTGGATTCACCGGGGGCTCCTCCACGGGAGGGGCGGCACTGCTTTTGGTGCGCTCCGAGCTGCGCTTCGATTTGCTCCGCGAGGAGCTGCTGGTGCTGGCGCTGGTGTTGTCGATGAAGTCATCGTCATCGGCGGCCAGAGCGGACTCGTCGTAGTCGACGCCCTTGCGCTTCGAGGAGGACCGCTTCGACTTTTCCCGCGGTGGAAGTTTGATCTTCAGCGGCGGTACCGAGCGGCCCTCGTCGGGCGTGTAGTCTTCGCCGTCCATCGTCGGGGGTGGGGGTGGGGTGGGGTGTGTGAGCTGGTGAGTTGATGCTGGCGGTTGTGTCTTTCGGTTGCTTGGGCTTGCAGGGAATATCGGGCACACCACACATCAACAGAAGACGACGACGGCGGCGGCGGCGGTGGTGGCGGCAACGAGACCGGCCAGACAAAGAGGGTGAGTGTGTTTGAGCGAGCACCTACTCGTACAGTGCGAGAAGGCAAGCAAGCGCTGCTTTCCGAATGGTCGTTGGGGAGAGTGCTGCCCGCCGAGCAGTGGCGCGCCAGAAGATTCCCTTCCCTTCCAGTGCCTGACCCCGAGGGGAAGCACCGCCCAGCTGGGGGCAGTTAAAAGTGTTCCGCCAAATTGGTCCGCCATCTGTCAGCGGCGATTGAAAGCTCCCCTACCTCCTCGGCGCATGCTTCGTCGACTTCGCAAGCAAGCAGCCTGCCATTAATGGCAGCCATTTTTTGTATCCGGCGGCAGGAGGACAGGAGAAAGAAGAAGGAGGAGGACCGCTGCTGCTGCTGCGCACCGCTCGGAGGAGCGTCGATGCTGGCGCCGCGGTGGCCGATATCTTTCCCTACAAATTCTTTCAGAGCGGGGTTCCAAGTTTGGAGTCCACGTGAGATGTGCACCTTTTTTCGAATAATGGGCACTTGCGCGCACACGCATACAGGTTACCCGTTAAATAGGTGGATGGCGCAATTACATCAGAAGCGATGATGCAATCTACTAATAAAGTATCCATGGCTCTAAACTGGTAAGATGGCTGCTATCAGCTCGATAATCTTTTGTGGAATATGGCAAAGTCCTAAGCCTATCACTGTTTGCTGTATGATGAATCCTATCATCTGCAGCAGCAGCAGCAGCACTTTCCTGCTGCCGTCGTACTTCATTCGCCCTGACATTCGCTCTCTCTCTCTCTCCGCCAAGGTCGACCTGTGGTGCGAAATGACGATGACGACGATGATGGCGACGTGCACATTTCTGGCGCGCTTCTCTGATTACCGCTACGTTCTGCTGCCGTTGTCGATGCTGCTGCTGCTGTTGCTGCAATTTATTTTCTGTTGCTGCTTGCGATTGGGTTGTTCGATCTTGAATGCTGATTGCTGATTTATTTAATGTTGTAGTCGATATGACAGAACTTGATGTACTTGATGCTTGCGGTCGGTACTTTTCCCCATTTCGAATTAAACTCAAAAATGGGTAAAAAGTAAAAACAGTGGTCAGAGTTATTAGGTAGGTCACTTGTTGGACCACTTGTCCAGGTTGCCAGTGGCAACCAGCCGAGCAGAAACTTCAGTACACAAAAACAGCGAACCGGTGCAACTCAAAAGCTAGCTCAAACTTTAGCTAGTTCAAGAGTTAGAAAGCACCGAGCGAACTCTTTTGGACCATGGTGGACAACGCCAACGAGAGAATCTTGAAGGTTCGTTTACAAAACTGTTCGGTCATCATTCATTGAGGTCATCTCTCACTCTATTTCCTCAACAGTCCTCAATTCACTACTACTGCCTGAATGGACTCTACCGAACGGTGGCCTCGCTCGCCTCGGAGGGCATTCGCATGTATCCAGGCAAGTGGTGCTTCGTCTTCTTCGCCTTCTTCGCCTTCTGCTCCTTAGCCTTCTTCTCCTCCCTTTGCCTGTGTGTCCATTGAGGCTCACCTATTATTATAACGTCTTTCCTTGCTTTCCTCTTCTCTTTCTCTTTTCTCCACAGGCGACCAGATCTTTCGCTTCTACTATGGATGTGCACTCGCATTTGAAGGTACTTTTTGCACTCTTTTACTGCGTTGATATTGCTGACCAGCAATCGTTGTTGCAGGTCGAGTGCAGGAGGCCATTCGGGAGCTGGACCGGTGCGCCAATGACCGGGACCTGATCATGGGCGCCATTCTGGCGCTGCTCTACTCGCATAAGAAGTGCCAGGTGGTCGGTTAGTTGATGAGGGTTCAAGTTCATTTTGAGTTAGTAAAAAGCTTAAAATCTTTTTCAAGATCACGAAGCAGTCTCGGTTCTAGAGAAGCGACTCGAGGAGAATCGAAGAGCAGCCAATGAAATGGTAACAGACAGGTAAAGCTTTAGGTAAAAAAAAGCCTAATCAGAATCGACTTTAACTTTAGATGCTCTACTACGCTGGCCTATTTCTCCTGCTGGCACGAGACTTTCCCCAGGCGCAGCGGTACATCGAGTTGCTGATGAAGAACTTTCCCTCCTTTCGTGATGTAAGCGAATGATGAAAAAGCACAACAGCACAAAAGTTCAGCAAAAGTGCAGCACTCATGCTTGCGTAGTCAGTGTCACCTTACCACCCAAAACACTGCTCATTTTCTTTCTCTTTTTCCTTCCTTCAGGGCAATGTCCTCTTCGGCTGGCTCATCGTCTACCACCCCATCACCGACTCTACGGACAAGTTTTTCCAAGAGCACCTGAACACCTTTGCCAGCCTGTAAATACTGGTAACAGTTCTTTTTGGTTATTGATGGCTTTGTCATTACTTTAGGAGCGAACCCGATGTGCTGATCATCCGCGCCAAGATCCAGGAGAAGCTGAGCAACTACGTGGGCGCCGTGGAGCAGCTGAACCAGGCCATCGCCCTCTACTCCCGCTTCCTGCCCGCCCTCATCGAGAAGATCAAGCTGCACGCCGTCCTCAAGGAGTTCGAGCAGCTGGTGGACACCGCCTTCCGGGCACTGGTCCTCGACAAGCACTGCATCGAGCCGCAACGCTACCTGGTCATCTACTACCTCGCCTGGGACAGCAATGAGGAGTCGGTAATAGCGGCTGGACTTGTCTTTTTAGAAACGAGTCATATTTCTTTTTTCCATTTCCAGGGCCTCTCTCGTCTACAGGACTTAATCTCATCGCTGGAGCTGCGAGAATCCAAGAATGGCTACATGTACTACGAGAGCGCCAAGCTGATCTCACGATTGGTAAGTGGAAAAAACTGCAAGAGCAATTTCGTAAGAATTAAGTGGATCTAACTTTCTCTTCCCAACAAAATAGGCATTTCGAAATCACAACATTCTCCTGCATTCCTTCTCGCTGGTGGAGCGCGCCGTCTTCCTCGACCCAACCAACGTCGAGTACGTCTGCGAGCTGGCGTCGCAATGTTTGCTTCTCAGTAAGTACGAAAGAGGGATTAGCAGTTGTAATTTAACTGCTGCTCTTACCACTTTTCAATTTTGTTGGCCTTTCCTCTTTTCCTCTCCCTTCTTTCCCAGAACGATTTCAGGACGCTCAGCGGCACTACCGCAACGCTTCGAAGCTCAACTCGACCAGCTCCAAGCCGATGACGGGCCTGCTGAAGGCGCAGCTAATGGAGTACGAGGCAAAGGAGGCAGAGGCGAAGGACGCGGTTGCGGCCGCCGCCGCTCGTTCAGCCATGGAGAAAATCTTCACCGAGATCGATAATCTCGAGGAGTTTAACCGCTCCGCCGGACTGAGCCAGGCAAGTGCGGGCAGTTGGCTTGATAGTTTGAATTTTTCATTTTTCTCCTTTAGGATCTACTTTATCTTTGCGCCAAAGCGTACTACCGCCGAAAGATGTCCTACTCGGCGATTGAGAAGTACTTGGAGCAGTTTCTCAGTGCACTGAAGAGTAAGATTACCGTAAGTGAGAAAAAAATTGAGATTGAAAACCAGGCCAAAAATGATTTCCCTTTTCCAATTTAGGTAATCTCCTTCTCCATCGACTTCTACACCAATCTGGACGTGAAGCAGCTCGTGGACATGATCGAGATCTGCCTCTCGCTGGGGCCCAATGAGCCGCTGGTCACCGGGCAGCAGGTGCCGGCGATGCTGCACTATGCCATCGAGTTCACCGCCCTCCTCAGCAACGCCTTCCCCAACCACAAGGAGGTCTGCTACTTTACGGCCCTGGTCAAGTACCTGCACTGTGAGATTCAGTCGGCGCTCAACCTCATCAACCGCTGTCTGGCGCACGACCCCGACTTCATCAACGCGCACATTCTCATGGCGAAGATCTCCATCTTTGATCGCAACTTCAAGACGGCTCACAAGTGTCTGGAGAATGCACTTTCGCTTGACTTTCAGGTACGGTACTGTGGTGGTGGTGGTGGTGGTGGTGGTGGTGGTGGTGATGGCATTTTTAAAGCGGCAATGAATTTTTAAACCTGCTCTCTAAACACCAGATTCGCGAGAACATGTCGTACATTCTCGCCAAGGCGGCCATTTTAAAGTTTGAGAAGAAGTACGACGAGGCACTGGCCCTGTTGGAGACTGCTCTTCCGCGTAAGTTGAAACTTTTTACTGCGATGTACAGCAGCGGCGGCAGCGGCGATGAATAATTGAAAAATGAGAGAAATTAATAATTCAGCGGTACCGCTGGGAAATCTGCTTCATTTTTTGTGGCATTTTAAAAAACGCACTTTTTCTCTTTTTTAGAGCTGGAGCAAAAGGGGCACTTTAAATTGAACGACAAAATATCGCTGCACTTGCAAATCATCGACATCTACCTGGTGCTGAAGCGAATGGTAAGGTTCTTTGTATTAACACGAAAAATCCTAATTTTTCCGTTAGGACGAGGCGAACGGGATGATCAAGGCGCTGATGAGCGAGTTCAGCGAGCCCGCCGACCGTGGCCGAGTGCTGATCAGCTCGGCGCAGTTCTACTGCTCCTCAGGCGACTACGACACTGCCCTGCAGACGCTGCGCAACCTCACCCTCGACTACGGCGCCGATCACTTCATTCGCTCGCGGCAGATGATGGCCGCCATCTACCTGAGCAAGTTTAAGGACCGCAAGCGCTTCACCGCCTGCTACCGGTAAGACTGACTGTCACTGACTGATGAGCCTTGACACTGACACTGCAGACATTTCTTATTTCTCACTTTTTCCTCTTTCCTCTGCAACCACTCGACAGTGAGATACTCGACCAGATTGCCTCCACCCAGTCGCATCTAATGCTAGGCGATGCGTACATGCATATTCTTGAGGTATGTGTGCGGCAATAATCGGCAGAGAGCACTTCACAGGTGCACCACTTTTAGTGCAACCGAATTGATATGTTTCTTTTCGTTTGTATTTATCATGCACTATTCCTTTCCCTCTCTCTCTCTCCACTCAGCCGGAAACCGCAATCGAGATCTACGAGGCGGCGCTGAAGAAGAACCCAAAGGATTACTTTTTAATTCGCAAAGTAGGCCAGGCGCTGATCAAGGCGCACTTCTACGAGCGCGCCGTCACCTACTACAAGGCGGCCATCAAGAGCAGCGGCCAGAACCTCTCCTTCTGCCTCGACCTGGGTCACCTCCTCTGGCGGCTGAACCGCTTCGAGGCGGCGCAGGAGGTGATCAACGCCGCGCTCGCCTCGTCCAATCTCAAGTGTAAGAGTGTTGAGTGTGGAGGTGGTGACCACCGGTCTGATTGAATTGCACTTTTTCATTCTATCTTTCTCTCTTTCTCTTTCCAAATCGGTCTTCTTTGCATCTTTATTTTCATCACACTCTCTCCCGCCTTGTGAGCAGCCGTGGAAACCGATCTGAATGTTTACATTGTCAAAATCAAGTTAATGCATTTATTAGCTCAAGTGCAGTCACATCTCGCCGGCAAGGAGACGGCAATACAAACACTGAAGGGGACGCACTCGGAGAATCAAAAGTAAATGGGCAGCATCGGCAGTAGTAGACTACACTTTCGGAAATTGATTTTTTTGCAGAGACGAAACAGTGACAGTGCTGGCAATAATCGTCGCGTTGCCAATAAGACCGCCGCTCAGCGAGCGCTCTAGAGGGACTCTTCACTTTCTCAGTGCTTCCCAGTGGTCCCCCCGCACACAGCACAGAGCACAGAGCACTAATCTGCAGCGATTTGTTCTACTTTTTCTCATCTTTATTTTCAATTTTCTTCTACCACAGACTGATGCGCCGCTTACCAGTTGAGCATCCGGATCTGCTCGATGAGCACCGAAAGTTTTCGATTAAGTGAGTCAATCTTTTTTTCTCTTGTTATGTTGCTCATTGTGAGCTGAAAGCACTGGACAAAGTCACTGCCTGCTGTTGTTCTGTTCCTCTTCTTCTAATAATCTCTTTTCTATTTTTCTTCACTAGTTTATGCAAACAACTGGCCGACATGTTGAGCAGCTTTGCCCGGGACGATCGACAGGCGCTGCAAGTGTACAAGGACACGCTGGCGTACGACGACAAGAACACCGAGGTTGGTTGGTTGGTGATCAGCTTGCTTGTGTTGGTGCTGCTGGACAGAATTAATAACTTGTGGGCCCAATTGTGATGACGATGTTGGTGGTGGTGGTGGCAGGCCCGAAGCACTGTCTGCCACCACCACCATCATCATCATTTGTATGGCCGCCAGAGCGTTTTTATTGCAATCGACAGTGCGCTGTGTGACTGCACACTCCTCGATTGGGTCGTATTTCGTACATCTTCTGTTTATTACAATTACCCCGTTTCCTTCCTTCCTTCCTCTTTTTCCCTTTCTTTTCTTTTTTCTTTTCTCTTTTTTGCCATCATCGATAAACGCACACACACAGATTTACTTGCAAATGGCCAAAATTGAGCTGCAAAATCAGAACTTTGATCTGGCGCACACGTACTGCACCACCATTCTGAAGCACTCGCCCAATTTGGAGGAGCCAATTCTGGTAATTTTCTCTCTTGCTGCCCATTCTCTTGCTGCTGCTATTATTATTCTTTGTCTCAACACTTTTATTTGCGTCTGTGTTTATTTAAAACAATTCTTGCAATTTGTTGTTGTTATAGCCGGCGCTGTACTTTTTCCCCAATGCAGATGATGGCTGATATTACGTTTCGACAGGGCGACTTTGAGGGGGCGCTCACCCTGTACAGTGAACTGCTGGTCCGAGATCCGAGTAATAATGTTTATTGATTAATGCTGATGATGATTGCTGATCGCTTTCAATTGTTCTACTTTTGCTATATCACTCTCTTTATTTCTTTGTTATTGACATTGTCTTCTTTTCTCATCATTTAAACACTTCTTCCCTCCAGCCTACTACCTGGCCATGATGCGCTTTGTAGAGGCAGCCCGACGCTCCGGAAAGCTCTCCCTCGTTCCGGGGATTCTCGAGCAGGCGGAGAAGCACTCGAACCGGGCGAAGTACGAGGCCGGTCTCACCTACTGCAAGGGCCTCTACGAGTGGCACACTGGTGCGTTGCGGAGGGAACACTGTCTTTTTATTAGGAATTAAAACACTAACTTCTTTCTTCCATTGAACGCATACAAACAACACAGGGAACAGCAATGAGGCCATCAAGCACTTCTACTCGATTCGCTTCGACTCGGAGCTGGGCCTGAAGGCCACCTATCACATCATCGAGATTTGCATCAACCCCGACAATCTGACCGTCGGCGGGGAGGTCTTTGAGAATCTGAACACCAACATCAAGTGAGTCAGCTGGGGGCAAACCTGCTGTGTTAACCTAGTGACCGAATTGCCGGTTTGGTTCCTGGAACTCACACACAACTTTATGTGTTTATGTGGCGTGCCAATGCCACTGTCTACTTTTTCTACTTTTTTTCTTAGGTTCAACGAGCGCCTCACCTCTCAAGGGGCAGCCATTCGAACGGCGGAGGTCCTACTTGAGGTGCGATCGCACTATCAAGTGCAATCTACTTTATTGTCTCCCTCTCTCTCTTTCTCTTTTCACTCGAATTATTTCCTCCATTTTTATTTGCTTTCTCTTCTCTATTTTTACACCTTACCCAGGATCTTAAAAGTCAAAACATTGACGACTTTGAGTACCATCTTCTGACGAACTTTGCCGCCTTGGGCCGTAAGCAGAAGAACGACGCTGAATATGTTCTCGCCGAATTTATGAAGCTCCTGTCCGACGAGCAAACTGTACGTACTTTTTTCCCTGCTAAAAAAGTAGTTGAGAGTTGAGTGCCGAATGAAAAAAGTAGTGTTGAAAAGAACGAAACCAAGAGCCAACAGAAGAAGTGACGGAGGGAAGAGGACAAATTGAATTTATGCGTTTGCTCGCATAAATTGTGCTGCTGTTTTGTGCCCTCTCCTTGTGAGCTTGGATTCTGACGGGCGCAGATTGAAACTCTCTTTCTCTCTCTGTCAAATGGGTTTCTGCTGCTGACGCCATAGACTGCGGTGAAATGCCATTTGTTGAACTGAGAAAAAGAGAGAGAAAGTGGTGTGGAACTGAACTGCTGCTGCTGTCAGAGAGTGAGGCAGGAAAAAAGATGAAATTAGATTAATGAAGTAGCAGCAGCAGCAGACAATGCGCTAGGCAATGGCTAAAATAGAGTGGACAGAGACAGAGAGAAGACCGCCGACTGCTGCTGCTGTTGTTGCCCAAGTGACCGGCGGTTTGGACCTTTTGTTTGCGGGCGTTCGCCTCACTCCACAATAGCCACTCTTTACCCCCCAATCTGTCTGCTTCATTAGCTGTGACTGCTGCTGCACGACAGTCAAACTTTAGAGCCTTTACTGCTACATTTTGCTAGTGCTGAAGCTATGGTGGGCAAATTAAAAATTCCAGTGCAGAAAAGTGATTGCGAAGAGCAGGCTGAATTATTGAAAATTCCTCCTGAGCGCCTGAGCGCTAGGCCATCAGTGCCGCTCAGTGGACAGGGAACACACATTGGGGGGATGCTGCTCCTGATTGAATATGAAGTTTGCTGTTGTTTGTTTTTCCCTTCCGTTGCTGCTGCCTTTCAACTGCTCCACTTTTTAGTGCATTGCTGTTGCTGCTGCTGCTGTGTTGTTGTCTATGAAAACTAATGAGAGTCAATTTCAATTTGTCGCAATCCCTGCTGTGGCTGTGGCTAACGGTGTGCTCCAGTTTGGTGCTCGAACCCTCTTTTTAGCGATTCTATGCTACGCTGCACTTTACTCGCTTTCTCGCTCATTTCCAGTCAGCAGCAGTTTCAGACGCATTTGCTCTTGAGTGGGCAAATTATAAAGCATTTACCGTTTTTGTTCCCTTCCTGTGTGTGTTGTTGTTGTTGTTTATGTCCCTTGTGCACTACTAACTCTCTTTCTGTTTTCTCTCTTCTTCTGTTCCAGAGCGAACATGTTGGCGTCATCTACGGCGCGGCGACAGCCTTCATGGTGCTTAAGCAGACGCCAAAGGCGCGGAACCAGCTGAAACGAATCGCCAAGAGCTCGTGGAAGTATTCGGTGAGTTGAGTATTTGGTCAAGTTTTCTTTCTTTCCTTCTTCTTCTTCTTCAGGCTTTCTCTGCCCAGGCACGATCGACGACCGTTTAGGGGCACACAGTCAAAAAGAAGCACTGGCTATAGTTTTCCACTTCTGCTGCTTCTAAGTAGGCGATTGCAATTTGATTTGCCCCATAAAACGGCTCTTTGATTTCAATTGTTGTTTGCACAGGGTAGGTAGGCATCTCAGGCTCTCCTGGTAGCTCAGGGGCACACTGAATGCATTATTAATGCCCAGTGCATTCACATTGGCTGTGACAGCCAGAGCTATGGTAGAGTAGGGAAGGCCCTATCATAATTTCATTGTCGCGCCCGCGTGGCCAAATTATTCGTGCTGAAACAATTTGATTGATACAGGAGAGCACAAGAGCAAGAGCAAAAGAAGAGGAAGAATAAGACTTGGGGCGCCCAGTCAGCGCAATTTTAGTCGCTGCTGTCGGCTGTTGCTGCTTTTAGAAATCCAGGAATCGCTTCTCTATTTATAGCTGCACTCACTCACTCGCTCGCCTACTTTGTCGTCATCATCTTTTTCTTCTTTCACGTCTTTTACGTCTCTACTTTTACTTTTATTCTTGTCCTCCTCTCCTCCTCATCTATTATTATTTAACATTTTCATTTTGTTTTCCTTCCAAATGCTCTCTCCAAATGTGAACCTGATACCCTGATGATGATGATATCGATGGCCGCTGAAACATAACACACACACACACACAACCCACACACATGTTCGCAGGACGCCGAGTACCTGGAGAAGTGCTGGCTGCTTCTCTCGGACATTCACATTCAGAGTAACAAGTTCGACATTGCTAATGAGCTGCTGAGGAGAGTCCTCCGCTACAATCGGGTAAGTGCGCGAGTCACCCCAACAGTGTGCTCATCATGGGCTGCTGCTGGACACTGTGCTTTCCCAAAGTGCATGTGTTTTTGGTAGTGCATTTTTGTGCAAGGCACATTTCACATTGTGGTAAGTGGCACGGGTGGGAAGAGGAGCCTATGCGTCGACGTCATTGGCCTCACCAGCAGCGGCAGCAGCAGCTACATCGGATTTCAGGGCTCGCCTCAACTTTCTGTTTGTGTTTGTGTGTGTGTGTCAATGACATGAAACACCGGGCTCGGGAACGTGCCAGCAGTGTTTTGCTCCATTCACTCTTTTTCTTTTTCTGCCACTGCCGCTGTTTGTTTTGCCTGCAAGCTGAATTAGTGCTGCTGCTGGTGCTGGTGCTGCTAGTGCCTTCGTCATAGCTGGCGTCAATTTCTCCCTCTCTTCTGACAGTGGAACGGCGGCATTTCTGCGAACCCTTCAGTTTTGCTGCTGCTGCTGCTGCACTACTGGTACAGTCGTGCAGCAGTCTCAAAATCCCCCGACACCTCGACGACAATTATTAGCATTTACTTTTCCCTTTCCCTTCAATCACTCTCTATTCTCGGGCCCATTCTCTGACTACTACTGCGGCTGCTGCTGCAGTCATTTCAGTTGCACATATATCAGTGACGTCAAGGTGCCTTTCATTGGGGAGCAAGTGCCGCTGCTGCTGCTTTAATGATGCTGCTGCTGCTGCCGCTGCCTAATGAATGACCGTTTTGATGTGTGAGATATTTTTAGGCGCCCTCTCTTTCTCTCTTGCCATTTTCGGGTAACGTCATAATTCGACCATTAGACGGTTCATCTGCGAGATACAGTGGCTCGGTCGTTTTGGGTGCCATTCTCAACGAGAAGAATTGGGAGAAGAATGGCAGCGCTTGCATCTTTCGGTGAATTGCTGCTGCTGCTTTGCATAGACAAACAGACAGACAGTGCCACTCACTCACTTTCTAGGGTCTTATCAGCCAATTTAAAGTTTTCTCCCGTTGTGTGTGGTTGTTCGTAGTATTGTGCAGTCTACTTTTAGTTTGTTTGCATTTTTCTCGTTTCCCTGCCCTGCCCTGCCCCATTCTTTGCTGCAAAATCACCACCAGCACTACTTTTTGAGTGTGCCGTTAATTAACTAAAATGATGCGCCCGCGTCTTCCCTCGCTTTCTGAATGTGCACACACACTCACACACGCTACCTAATCCAGAAACCGCACTTTGAATTTGCATTAATTTGTGCCCATTTCATTTTCAACCCTTTCCCTTTTCCTTTCCTTTTCCTTTCCTTTTCCTTTCCTTTTCCCTTTTCCCTTTTCCCTTTTCCCTTTTCCCCTTCCTTCAGTCGTGCGTCAAGGCCTACGAATACATGGGCTTCATCATGGAGAAGGAGCAGAGCTACCGCGACGCGGCCTTCAACTACGGGAACGCCTGGCTGCTCTCCAACAGCTCCAACCCGGTGGTCGGCTACAAGCTGGCCTTCAACTACATGAAGGCGAAGCGACACGTCGACGCCATCGACGTCGCCCAGGCCATCCTCGCCCAGTACCCCGAGTATCTCAAGGTGAAGAAGGAGATTCTGGAGAAGTGCCGGGCGGCGCTGAAGATGTAGACGAGAAGGGAGGATTCTCAAAGGACAGACTACTTTCAAACCTTTCAGCACCATTTGCCCCCTCCACTGCACGTTTATTCAATCATTAATGTGATTTGCATTAATGCACGTTATGACTTACTGCTGCTGCTGCCCTTTCCCTTCCTCTCTCTCTTCCTCCCTCCTAACCGCCAGAATATTGAGGGCAAATACAAAATAATAACGACGACAACAACAAAAATATTAGTAGTTGAGAGACTTAGTGCTCGCTTCTTTAATTAAGGGTAGAAGGGAAGAAGGGATAGAACGCAGCATGAGATGTAATGGAAAACAATCAAACAGAGAAGGGAATCAGCAGAGAAAGGCAATATTGTTTGTTGGTTGTTTGCTGGCAGTGCATTCGATGTGCAATCGAAGACGTTTCAGAAGGCGCCCAAAGGAGGCCGAGCCGATTATAATGGATATTAATGACTGCAAAGGTTAGAGAGAAAGAGAAAGCGTCTCAATTCAAAATGAAAGGTCCTTTCGGGCGTCAGCGTGTAAGATCTTCCAAAAATGGAACGGACTAGAATAGATGCTCTAGTGCCATCGAATGGCTAATTAGGGGACGATTAGGTCAGCAGTGTGTCAAGTTGCCGTGTTTTGTTTATTTGTTTGTTCTGGCACATTTGACACACTGTTCGGTGTCACCAGCTCAAATTGAAAAGAAACTACTTTCTTTGTTCATTGTGTCCACTGTTCACTGTCACTGACACTTCTCTGGACAGTGGCAAGTTTTGTTCTCTCTTTCGGTTCGCTCAATTAGCACAGAATAATAGGCCACGATTCGGTACAACAAAAACTCAATCTCTCTCCTCTTTTTCCCTCGAGACAAAGTGAGAAAGTGAAAAAGCAGCACTGATTGGAAATTGGAGATGGTTGTCAATTAGTGCGATGTGATCTCAGCAAAACAACAAACAGCCAGTGCAAAACACCAAAAAGTAATAGCAACCACACATCTTGATTTGGCAGCAATTGTATTTGGGAGGGGAGGGAAGAGGGGGTTATGTGATAGAAGTTATAGCGAATGTTGAACATTTCTCCAATTTGTTGGATAAGTTATTAGTGAAGGCAATCGTGACACCCAGAAAGCTAGAATCTTAGTAGACAGTAAGTTGCAGTTGCACTAGTTTGACGTACATTTTTGTGCGGTGGGGAGGGAAGAAGAAAAAAGGGGAAATTGGTGGGCTAGTTGAAATTCATTTGTTTGTGCTGCGTTGTATTTCCTTCATCGATACATTGCAAAGTTGACACCTCGTCTCTCCCGCAAGTTGTAGCTGCTTGGACTGTTTGGTGCCGCTGTTGTTGTTGTCTGCTGCGTAGTTTTCTGGTCTCCTCTCTCCTCATCTCTGGTAATGGCCTCTTCCTCCTCCGGACTGCCGCTTTTATCGCTCTCATTTCCGTCGTCCGATGCCGTCTCCTCGCCGGTGACGCTGATAACGCCGCTATCGATGCTCAACTTGCGAGCATCTTCTGGGCTGGACGACTTTGCCGATTTGCCGTCTGCTGCCGTCGTTCCCGCTTCTTTGAACTCTCGATTATCCTCCAGTTCGTTCAACTGTCCACTGGCCACCTTGTAGAGGAGCTTCAGTGCAAACTGGTCAGGCAAATAAGTTAGCGAATTTTGTTTGTGTGTGTTTAACTAAAGTGCTTAAACTACTCACGCTGAACCAGTAGAAGTTCATCAGCAGAATGATCCAGAGCATGCCGACGAGCAGGGTGATGAAGGGCACCTGAATCGCCTGCTCCTCGACGTACACCGAGGCGACGTAGACCTGCTTCAGGGGGAACCAGTACAGGCGGTTTGATATCCTGAGAGGGGAGAAAGGTGGACATTTCAGGAGTTTCGATTATTAAAAAAAACTTACCACGTGAGCAGGAAGGAGGCAAAGCCAATGTTGACCACTATTTCCACCTGATCGTACGTCCGACCGTGCTGGACTTTGAAGTAGCGCACCAACTTTGTCGCCTCCAACAGAACGTCGCTGCCGTCGTGCAGGAAGAGCGTCAGCAGGCCTGATTTGTGACTCCTTGATAAGTGTTGATAAGATGATTACACTGTTAACACTGACACGCTTATCAGCAGAACCAACCTGTTGCAGTATGAGATGACCAGGAGGAGGATGCAGACGATGTGATGGAGCATCAGCGTGTTAGTGTCTTTCCGGCGCTGATCGACGAGCAGCGTCGTGTAGAGGGAGTGAATGTAGAAGCCCAGCTCGATGGTGTACAGTGCGTAGATGCCCCGTTCCATCGTTCCCAGTGGGGAGTAGTCTTTGGTTGTTGATGATGAAGTTGATGGTAGTATTAAGAATTAAAAACTGCTCAATCAAGACGATCTTACTGTTACTGCTTACTGTGCCAGACTCGTTCAGGGTAGTGAAAGTACCCTGCATCGTGTACCAGATATGCAGCCAACGTCCATGTGGTCAGGTAGAAGGTCAACTTCCAGGCACTTTCGGGGATTTTGCTTGCCTCTCGCTCACCGATTCCACGCCAGACGGTAATGGGCTGTTTAGAGGGAAAAACAAATCGAATCCAAAAATGATGTCACCTGCTCATTCGATATTGGGTTTTGTTATTCATTTACCTTAAAGATGTGCTTTGTGGAGTAGTGCCGGGCGGCGGTAAAGAGCACTGAAAGTACTGTGACTGCCAGCAAATCTAGAAATGACACCTGTCTGGCAAGCAGTGACAAGTCTTGGGTCAACTGTTGACGGCCATACTTCCCACTGTGAACTTGCTGAAAGGTGCTCGCAAAGAAGTGGTACGATTTGACAAGAAACTCTAGGTAGCTGGGAGTGATGAAGGCGGTTTCAGCCATGTTGAAATGGACCGGCGCTGCTGCCATAATAATACTGATGTTATTGGAGGGCAAAAGTGAAACCTTTTAGGTACAACAAAACAGCCTGATAACACTTTTTGCTGTGTTTGAGATCACTAGATTATTCTGATGATGATGGCAGCAGTACTGAAGACTGAAGCCCTCTAACTGACTGTCCAGTTGGCGATGACCGTCCATTGCCTTCTCTCTTTTCTCCCTTCTTTCTATCTCTTTTAGATGAAACAGGTTAGGGTAGACGAGTGATCATCACTGCATTCCCGCTGGCCACCGTTACCCAAACAACAAACAACTACTGTTGACCACTGTCTTTTCACTTCCTCGTTGCACCCCTGTAATACACCACCGCTGCTTATCGGGCGCGCACAGGTGGTGGAAACAGGTGAGTGTGCCCACCACTTCTCTACGGCTTCTTCTTCAGGGCAGACTCGTTTCGCAGAAGAGGTCAGGTTTTTCAAGTTCACCTCAACAGCAGCAGCTGTGAGCACATTTACCATCTTTTGCCAGCGGCTGCTAACGCACACGTCTTTTCTCACACTCACATCGTTAGCAGCGACTGCACCTTGGTGGTAGTAATTTTCACTTTGTTATTCGGTAGTCACTCAAAACAGACCTTTCTCTTCCTTATTTTTCAATGGCCACATTCTCTTCTCTCTGCTGCTGCTGTTGTGTTTTGTAAAATGCGGCTCAAACAGCTAATCAGCATGTTGTACTCAATTTGCTCAAGTGTCCACACTCTCTTCAAGTGAAAGAGCACTAAGACAACTGGGCTTTCTGTCTGGCATTCGTTTTTTTGTTCGGCGCCATGTTGTCTCAAAGACCACATCTTAAGTACTCTTTTTGCATTGCAGACTGAAAAGTCTTTGGCTGTGTGTGCAAACTGAACTCAACCGCTCACTTGACAAAGAGAGATTGGAAAAACAAATTCTCCTACATGGTAACCTGGCACCTTTGCACCAATACACATTTCCTGTTGCCATTTCACTTCTCCACTTCATCTTCTTCATCATCTTTCTTTTTCTGCAGCATTTCCTTACTAGCTAGGAACACTGGCAGGGCACACTGAATACGGAGACAAATTGAAGAGGAAGAAGAAAGCACACATTTTATTTATAGTCTCCGTCATTTGTCGCTCGATAACATACATACCATTTCTTTTGGTTTGGCAGACAGGCAGTCAGGCCCTAAATAGCTACTGCTGCCGTTTCTGTTTACTTTCCTTTGGTTATCATCTCCTTTTTTTATTTTATTACATTTTGGTTTATATGCCTTCCTCTTCTTCTTACATATCATCGGTGGCTCGGAAATTCTGTCAGGCCTCTCAATCTCTACCTACCCTTTTCACTCTTTCACTCCCTTCCCTTCCCCTTCCTTCAACTGCACTCCTTCTCCCAGTCAATGTGCTCGTAAATGTCAAAGAGATTGGCGCCCCCTCGACAGGGCACGTAGCCGGTAGCGGCGAGGAGGGCTGCTGCTGCTGAGTTGCTGGTTGAATTTTCCGATTGTTTTCCCTCTCCTTCGTTCGTTGTACTGCTTGTTCTGTAGGGCGACTCGGGCAGCAGAGTGACTCGCCGCTGGGCGTGCTTGGGCATCTCCACCAGCCAGCGCATCTCACAGCGCTCACAGCGAAGCTCACACTCCGGCTCCAGGTAGAGGCGGTTGGCGGGCTTGTCGAGAAAGGGCGCGAAGACGGCCTCATCGAGGAAGGCCAGCTCCCAGAAGCAGCCGCCCACTTCGGCCAACGAAACAGCTAAAGGTCGTAGGGCTCCAGCCAGCGACATGAAGGCGAAGCTGTTCTCTCGGAAGTTGTTTGACACCAGGGTGACCTGCAGCGGTACGGCGCTGCTGTAGTTGGTCGCCAGGGCGTACTTGTCCACCAGGATGATGTTGTTGCCGTCGATGCGCAGCTGCTCCAGGTTGGCAAGGTTGGCGAAGCTGTACGAGCCGATGGCGCGGATGTTGTTTCCGTAGAGGACGATCTCCTTGAGGAACGGTTGGGGGCGGCTGAAGGCGTACTCGGGGACGAATTCAAAGTTGGCCGACCAGATGAAGAGGCTGCGCAGCGTCGGCAGGCGGCTCATCGCCTCGAAGGTGCCGCCCAAGCGGTCGGAGGCGAAGTTGGCGCCGCTGATGCGCAACTTCTGAAGAGTGGAGTTGGCTTGAAAGCAGTCGGGCGCGATGGAAGCCAGCTGGTCGGCGTCCTCAATGTGCAGCTCGGCAAAGTCCACTGCTCCAAAGGAGTTAGGTCCCAGTTCGGTGACGTTCCGTAGCACCACCTCGTCAAAATACCAGGTGGAGCGGGTGTTTGCTCCTAGTTCGCTGAGGCGGTTGAAAATTCGTGAAACGTTGTAGGTGGTGGTGCGAGTGCCAATGCAGCGGAGTTGTAGAATTTGACGGCCGATTTCAAAGGGCAGCAGGGGATTCTGGCGAATGGTGCACTCGCAGGGGGCGATTATTTCTGGTGGGGAGTTTTAGTAATGAATCACAAAAAAATACAAAAAGAATGCGTACCTTTAGGCGGACAGATGTTGCTCTTCGAGGCAATGTGCATCTCAGTGAGGTTCTTCAGCCCCCCAAAGGGCGCCTCCATGGGCGTCCGCCGGTAATGTTCCAAACCGGTGTTGTACGCGTAGATGTACCGCAGCCGGTCGGTGACCAGCTTGAAAGCGCCCGGGTGGACGGCCGTCAATTTGGGTGCATTCTCGATGACCAGATTGCGGAAACGGAGCCCAGCAAAGAAGTTCCTAGTCACTTTGCGCATCTCTTCAAAGTTAGCGATGTGCAGCCAGTCGAAGTGCTTCGCCCGCGGGTTGTTGGCCCCCATGGCCGCGGAGAGGCGCTTGCTGATGCGGTGCAGCGTCTGCTCGAGGCCGGCGCTTCGCTGGCCGCGAGCCACTTCCGTTCCGTTGCAGGAGAGTAGTGTCTGCGTGACGGTGCCGTACGGCCGTTCGTCGCACTTGCACGGTCGCAGGAGGTCGGCCGGTGGACAGAGGATGATTTTTGGTGGGGGTGATGGTGAAGAGGGTGATGAAGGAGGAGGAGGAGGAGGCACCGGCGTCATCGGTATCTCTTCAGTGGCCATGGCACTCTGCTCCACTGCGTACTGATTGTAGGTGGCTGATGGGGATGAGGATGATGATGAAGGTGATGAAGGTGAAGAAGAAGGTGATGAAGGTGAAGAAGGTGATCCTGATCTACTGTAGTAGTGGGGTGATCCATTGTACGTCTGACCGTGGACCCTGTTCACCGAGGTCAGAAGAAGGCAGAGGATAAAGATAATGAAGGTGAAAACAGTGGCACTACAGCGATTACTACTCCTGCTCCTGCTGCTGGCAGTGATCGGCAGCCGCATTGTCTCTTTCTGTCTACTCAATCGGAATGATTGCTAGCCGATTGTTAGACGATCTCTTCACTGGCACAAAAAAGTGAGTGAGTGAGTGTGTCACAGACTGTCTGCTGACTGACTGGCTGACTGGTGGTCGTCTTGGTCGTCGCAGTGGCAGGATCACCTGTGGCGGCTGTGGTTCAGCACTGACCACACACTCTATTGCCCAGCTTTTTTCTTCAGTCAGTCTGGTGGAGGAGATGGAGGAGTCGGCCACCAGCAGCATCAGCAGCAAGTATGTCGAGCATCACTATCTTCGACTTCTTGAGGAGACAGTGTGTGTTTGTGTGTTTGTGTGTGTGCGAGCCAGTAAGTGCATCCACCAGTAAATGGCTTCTTCTACCTTTTCTTCTTTGCTTTTGCCTTCATCTTCTGCTGCTGCAAACGAGTTATTTCAAGTCACACGTGATTTGCTCTTCACGAGTCACACGAACACACACAGGCAGGCAGAGACAGACAATATGCAAAATCCTTTTCTTGCACTCTCTGTGTAGCCATCTCCATTTGCCATTTTCCAAAGTGGACAGTGGCTAGCCAAACTTCTGCTGCTGATGCTGTTGCACGTACGTAAGTACATTCGGCGACGCTCTCCAGGTGGTTAAGGAGGAGAGGGAGGGAGGGAGGGGAAATGCCTCTTTCTCTCCCTTTTTCTCATCTCCGATCGCGCCCATTGTAATGGATCGTCGTGGTCGATTGACGGCTTCGTCTTCTTGGTCTTCGGAAGGATTGTTCGCCTCCTCGAGAATGTGCCTCTGATGACAGCCACTGTGCAAGTGTGTTAGCGTGTGCATTGCATGGCCACCACCAGAGTGTGACTTCATCATCGAAGCAGGTGAGGGTGGAGATGCAGTTCGACTGCAAGAACAGCAGTATCAGCATCAGCAGGCAGCCTTCCTTCCGTCCTGCCTCAGCAATCAGTAGTCAATCAGTAGCTTCCAGCTGACCAGCTCCCATAGCTCACCACCACCAGCTTTCACTGTTGGTGCGGCACTGACATTGTGGAGAAGAAAAACAGTCGATCTATCTATCAATCTGTCTGTGGTGGTGGTGGTGGTGCCGGCCATTTTTCTCCCTCCATCAGCTGATACATCTGCATAATGCACACACACACTGACCACTAATAACGGCATCAATTTGCGCGTGATTCAGCCACCACCACAGCCATCACTTCTATTGGCGTCATTTGCGTCTTTCATCTCCTCGTCTCTCCGTTGTGTATCATTAGATGCCTCTGCTACTATAGAGTTGCCATTAGTGGCAGTCAGTAAGTCAGTCAGAGAGTCAGCCGACTAATATTATACGTTTTTCAGCTACTAATATCTGATCAGCAGCAGCAGCGGCAGAAAAGATGATCGCTCAATGGAAGAAGAAGAAGAAAACGAGAAAAGAGAGGAGACACTCTTCATCGGATGCGGCAGCCACCGTTCGTCCCCCTCTTCTTTCCCTTTCTTCCATTGACCAGTACATTGGTCGCACTGATCACCCATCAATTAGCCGCCGTCGCCGTCTGCGGCCTGTCACTGTCCAAACGGTGTGTAGCCTCATTTGCATTTAGTCAGCCAGCACTGCCAGAGCTGGCCATTGTCTCTTTCTCTTTTTCTTCCACCTTCACCGCCACTTACTAACTGTCCACACACAGTGCCCTACGCAACTGTATTGTTTTGCAGTGAGGTGCATTACGCGAAACTAATTTTCTGTTGATGCTGTTGCTGTTGCTGCTGTTTCTAACTTTGGCGGCAGCAGCAACAACAGCAGCAGCATCATCGACGACGCTAATAGCTTACTTTACCTATACTTATACTTATTTGTTATTTGCTTTTCCTCTGCGAAGCTGCAGCAGCCATGCCAATTTGACAGTAATTTCGGTTTCTGCCTTCTCTCTCTCTCCCCTATTGATGCGATCAGAAAAACGACGACTTGGCGCAGAGATGGCAGAAACGAAAAAGAACTTTCACTTTTTCTTTTTTTGCTTAGATGGCTGACTGACTGACTGACGGCGATTCAGGTGAATTTGGCTGCCTTCTTCTCCATCCGATCACCGTTACCTAGCATGTCATTAGCTTTTGGCGTAATTTCCGCAAGTAGGCACACAGCACACTGCTCTGCTTTCCTACTTTTGTTTGGTTATCACTGCAAACAATAGCTTAAATATAAGTATCGTAATGAGATACTTACCGATGGTTTTCCTCCTCCTCTTCTTCTTTGTTTTTGGTCCTATTAGTAGGCACAGTGTTTTAGTTCCTCGGTGATGGAAAACACATACATACAGACACACAGAGTGAATGTTTTCAAAGTAGAATGTAGTATTGGTGCTGAATACAGTATGGCAGTACAACAGTGCTGGTGGTGGTATCCTAACAGTAGTTATAATTCGGGCAGTAGAAAGAAGTCAGTTGTGCTAATGCGGTGGCAGTGGAGCTGATGGAGCAGCGTCTAAACAAAAACTTGCTTACGACTTTGAAAAGGTAACTACCATAAGAAGGTTGCCTTCTATGGTTGACCGCCAGCGCAGCTGCCACCGCCGCCTCGAGTGACCTGGCGGTAGATGATGGCGCCCAGGAGGACGATGCCGGCGGCAATGGCCAGGTACTTGTACGAGGACATGTAGGGACACTCGCCTTTGTCGTTTGGGTTGTTGGGATTGTTGTTGCTGTTCTTGCTGTTCTTGCTGTTGACGCTGCTCTTGCTGATGCTGTTCTTGCTGATGCTCTTGCTCTCCACTGGTTCGCCGATGAGCTTTTTAGCTGGAGTAGCTTGTTTAGCAGGAGGAGGAGCTGGAGCAGCTTTCACGTCCCCCTCAACAGACTTGCCGCTGGGCACCATCTCAGTTGCCTCGTTGCCCTTCACCGAATTGTACTCGCCAAGGCTGCCGTTCTCAACAACCAGTCCTGGGGTGGAGTTCGTTTTCGGCAGCTTCTCCGCGAAACGCTGCTTCTCACCAGCGCCAGTCTTTGAGGGCGAGAACTTGCCGAATGACGGCTGGGCTTTGGCTGAACTGCTGCTGCTGCTGCTGCTTGAGCTGAAGCTGCCGGTGGAGGTTTTGGAAGCTCCAGAGCTCGATGCGGCGCTTGAAGAAGAAGGCTCACTGCAGGTGACGTAGTCAGCATTAGCAGCCGGTGGTGGCTTTCCGAGGTTGTCAAAGACGGCAATCAGCTTGAAGTAGTTGATGTCGCCGGTGAGAGCTTTGGAAAACTGGTGACAGAAGTTTTGTTAACAGTGCCATCATATTCCAAAAGAGATACCTTACCAGCTCGCTCACACTGTCACTGGTGGAGTCCGGTTTGGCGGGCACCACTTGCACCAGAAACTTCTGAGTGGCTGTTTTGAAGTTCGCCTCGTTCTCGATCGTCTTCAGGACAATGTTCACAGTGGTGGACTGGTGCGCCGGAATGATGCCCTTGCTTGGATCGACGATGTAGTGACGTGGCTCCAGGGTCATCAGACGGAAGGCCACCTTGTGCTGGCTCACATTCTCAATCATCAGCTTGGCAGTGAAGCGCTTGTTGTAGGGACCTGGCAAAATAGGGTGTGAAAAGGGTGAAATCATAAAATAGAAATAGTCAACAATTTTACCTGGAAAGTGGACCTCCTTCTTTGGATCAAGAACGACCAGCGGTGAAGTCATCGTCAGTTGGAGAGAGTTTGAAGAGAAGAGAAGAAGCTAAAAACAGGTAAAATGCAACAAAAAAACGAGTTGACTAGATCTTTGCAAAGCACTTTGAAGTGTTCTAAATGCCAATGATGCACTGTTTTTAACCAGAGACGTGTTGTCAAAATAGCGCTTTTAAATTCGAACTTTCAAAACCCATTTAGAACTTTTTGATCAGCTGATTTTTCCTTTCGTTAAAGTTTCATTATCACATTATCACTAGCTTCACTCATTTCAGCCTTTGTGAGTGCCAGTTTAATTTACTCGCGCCATTTTCATAATATGTTCTCAGGCCTCTCTTCATTGATCTGTCGCTGTCGACCAGAACAGTGGTAATTCCTGGCTCGCAGTCAATTTCTATCGTCTCCCACCAACTGTGTGTGCTCAGTTAATGCTCAGGAGCGGAGAGTAATTCTGCAGCTTCTCTCGTGCATCATCTCACGCACACAGCTTTATTGGCGTCTTCAAATGAAGATTTATGTTATCATGGTAGATATTTGCGGCATCGACACGTCTTCTGACTACTGACTTCGATCTTCCCTCTTCTCTTTCTATGCGCCTTCTTCCAAGTCAAGTCCACTTAGTGCTTGCGCTAATTGTATTCCGTCTTTGCTGCTGCTGCGCGATTAACCGAAAAGATGGAGAGATAAAGGGGAAAATGGACTAGATAGGAGGAAGAAGAGTGTGTGTGGCGGCTAATGAAGACAAATCGAGTTGAGAGAGAGAGAGAGAGAGAGAGAGAGAGAGAGAGAGAGAGAGAGTCTATGGATGATGATGGAACAGGGGAAGAGATAGGGAATTTGGAGAAACTGCAGGGTTTCTCAATGTTGAAAAAGTGTAGATGCGAGCACCAGTGCACTCTTGGTGGTCACTATTGCGACGCGGTGGAGAACAACGGCGACAATTGGGTCAACACAGTCAACACAGTTTGAAGAGTGGCAGATTTTGTCATTGTTGTTGTCGTCTTCGTCGTCGTGCATGTGAAGAGAAGAATGACAAAGAGAAGATTAAAGTCCTTTCAAAGAAGTCCTTTGCTTTCGAGGAGATTTAGGTAAGTCACTTTACTGTCTTCCGGTCAGTTGCTGTCTCTCTATTTATACCACTACCGTAAACTTTACTTTCCCTATCACTTTTGCACTTGAATATCGTTTTTTCTGTTTATCAAAGGAATATCATTGATTTGAAAACAGTTTTGATTTAAAAACAGTCATTTACAGTTGCCAGTTGCCATTTTTTCTGCAATCATTTACCCATCAATACTCTAGGCACCACTTTAAGATTGCTACTGCTGCTGCAGCTGACAAGCTCTTCAATTTGTCACTTGTAAAATGTCCGCTGATTTCAGCAAGGTTCTTTTTCCCCTTCTCTTTCATTTCACCGTTTGTGCACCGTTTGATAGTTGAATTTCGGTTTAAGTTTCCAGTTTTCAGCTTTCTTCATCAATCGCCTTCACTTGAAAAGTGTCACTGTCGATTACTATCGGTGAAGTATTTGGCTGGCGGTATTAGGTTGTGCCGTGTTTGTGGGTATACAATTTCTCACTGTCTACAGCATCTGTTCCCTACCACTTCTGCTGCTGTTACTTTCCCCTCCACTACTTTGTATATTTGTTTAATTTTACAGTTAATTTGTTTCACATTTGGTGGTTGAAAAAGCAGACTGTGTGGGCCTGAAAGTAACTTGAAACTGGTAGAGTGTCGAGGTGATTGGCATGAAGTGAGTGTAAGTGACACGGCTGATGCTGCCAGTGATGCTGCTGGAGAAAAACACTCCACAAAACGCCAAACTTCGTCGAGCCTAGCACAATATTTGTTTCCATTTCCTGCCACTGAAACCACACACTACTTTAAATGATGTTGAAACTTTAAATCGCAGTTGCACCGCTCCGATACAACCTTTTGCGGCCATAATCCTTCCGTCGGAAAGCTTTCCTTCTTTTCACTTCTACTTTTTTGCGAGCTATTTTGCCCGTCGGCCACTTGAACCCAAAAGCTGCAACAGTTTCAAGTGCCCTTACTGATAATACTGCTGCTGCTGCTGCAACCACTTTCCCCAAGTTAATTTCCTAATTTGAAGCACGCAAGAAGAGAGAGAATGTGTTTGTCTGTCGAGTGAAGTTGACAGTGAATCTCAGAATGAGCTTTTCTGGTGCACTTTCCTCTTCAGTTTTTCCTCTTTAGGAGTTGCCGTGCTTGACCGTCGTTTCTACTTCTTCCTTCTCGGTTTCTCTGCCAAAAACTTTGCATATTTGTGGCCAATTTGGGCTGTTGCCTTTTCTCTTTAGAGTGGCTGTTCTCGTCCTCTCACAAAAGTACTCAAGTACTTTATGTCAATATATAGCGCAACTGCAACTGCTAAAAGTAGTAGAATTCGACATGCACAAGCACATGTGCTCTTCCGAATTCCTCGGAAGAACAATAGTGTCACTGTTTATTGGCTGATGTTTAATCTAATTACCTACTTGGCCATCTAATTAAACTGTATGTGTGTGTGCTAGTTGGTGATGCCCTTGTTTCGACTGCTTTCTGTTTGCAATACATGTTCACCAAATGAGCAATGAGCAGCAGCAATGGCGCACACGCACTCACTTCTAAAGTTGCTGCTGAACTGAAGTTGAGAGAGGTTTGCCTTAATTGAGAGCGCCTGGTGCCTCGTTTCAATGCAGTAGTGGTTAGTCGTAACAGTTGTTGCTGTTCTCAGCTTTCCAAGAACGGAAATACGCACAGAATTTTGAAGATTTTGGAGCAAATCTTTTGTAGCCGTCTGGTGCCGCATTACCGCTTGCAATCTGCATATCAGGCTCGGCCAGACAAAAAACTTTTAAACTTTTGCAGAAGCTTACCGTAATTTGTACAAATGACGCACAAGTGTGTGTGTGTGTGTGTGTTTGCTCCACTTTTCTGTCCACTTTCTTTTTCCAGCAGTGTTTTGCAGCAGCAGCAGCACTTGATAGCCCTGATAAGATCAGTCCAGTCTGGTCTGCTGTGTGCAAAGTGCCTGCGACCGCTGTCCTTTCTCACCAGTACTGGCGGTGGTGTCATTATCATTATCGTTATTTACCATCACTTATGCACTTCTTCTGTTTCTGCTGTGGCACTACTACTTTATGACGACGGTGGTACGCTCTTCCTATTAAGAGTCAGTCAGATAGAAACAAAATGAAAGAGAGAAGTGAGGAGGCTCTTGCTGCAAATCGAGATTGTGCACGCACAGACACTTGGCAACCATCTTTTTTTCTGCTGTCACTCAGAGCCTCAGTGTCATGGAGGATGTCGTGCCGTCTGGCCGTCAGCCGCCTCTTTTTTGTCCGCCTTTTTCATGTGTGCTTCCTCCTCTTGTCTTTACTTCTCTCTCTAATTAAATATGGTCAATTTGTTTCTTCTTCTCTGTCTGACTGTTTGTGTGTGTAGGCTGTCGAAAGTACTTATTCTCTTTGTTTCTTTGTACAACCGTACAATATTTTTTATTTTATCTGTCACAGTGCTCTTTTTCACTCTAAACAGAGTCCTTTTTATCCGGCGGTAGATCGGCAAACTAAATTATCGCCAGTGTTTGTTTTCTTGCTAAAGTGGCTGCTGCCGGGGTAGCAGGGCGAACATTTGTCTTGAAGTTCCAGTTGCTCGCTTCCAGTAACCATTTGACTGAAAGTGGCCATTTTGAAGCTGTTGGTGTCACCGACTGTCTGAAGAAGGTTCCGTGAAAGGGCGAGAATTTTAATGGTCATGTTTGGCAGTGGTTGAGCAAGTAGTGCCGGTAGTGCCTTCTTGACTGATTTTTACGACTAGACTTTGGACACTTCTGTTGTGCCAGTCTGGCACTAGCACTAACTGGTGGTGATAATAAGCACCGTACACCACGCACGGGAGAACACCTAAACACAGAGAGTAGATCGGTAATGGGCAGTAAAATGGCGGTAATGCAATTACCGACTAGTGTTAGATTTTGTTTTTTGCAGAAAATAAAAACAACGTTGAAGCTACTGGAGAAAATGATTTGAGTGGAGAAACTAAATGCGACTTGCCGGCACCTGGCACCCTCAGAGGTGACTGACTGGCTAATTTTTGATTGCCAATGTCGTTCTTTCATTGATTAGATTCAGTGTGTGGATTTAGTGGAAGCGAGACGAGCAAAAAAACAGAAAAAACCACTTCCAAGCAAAAAACAGTAACAAAAAATAATCGATGGTCTGTAAAAGCATACAAATGCAATTACAGTGTCACTGGCCAATTTGTCTACTTTTTTTTGCTTTGAGTACTCATTTATTTACTCATTTATCTATTCTTTTTCCAGTTATTCATTATCGTCAATTTGCTTTGTCATGTTTTGCATATTTTTACTGACGATATTTGGCCAATCATGGTCATATTTGAGAGGCTGGATGGGCTGTTTTCATTAGGTAATACTGAAAAAATGACCAATTTTCTAGTGCAGAATTCCATCACTGCTTTAGTCAGAATTCTGTCCTCTTTTTGTTTGTAGCGACTAATCTAATTAGCCACTGGCTAGCTTATACTAATTTAGAGTGCCGCCAAAATAGCAGGCAGGCAATGTGTGGTGGTGGTGGTGGTGGTCCCAGTGGTGATGGCCATATTCAAACTGCTCACTGAACCGTTGAACTGACGGACACTTCTGCTCCTCAGTACAGTGAAACATAATGAGCTCACCAAACTCACTTTGGTGTCCACCACCACCACCACCAGCACTTGTAATCTTTGCAGCAGCAGCAGCAGCAGCAGAAGCTTGCAAGATGAATTAAATGTCTCCATTCTATGAGGCGATTACACTGAAACAATGATAATAATGGAAACTGCTTTTGTGTTGTTGGGAGATTTACTACTGGCCACCACCACCACCTTGTCCACCAGCCAAGAAGTGTACCTGCCTTTTTGGATTTACAGTGCTGTACAGGGCGCACTTCTTTTCTTTTTCTCGGTATTTCTATCTAGCTGAAGCACATCCATTTCAAGTGTATGGCCAGCAGTCCATCGTGTTATCGGCCAGTTTCACCTTCATTGGTTCATCGTTTCCATTGTCCAAATGTTCCCTTTGCGTGCTACAGTGGCATTCAGTAGGTCGTGCACATATGAATTGGGCGACCACAGTGGTAATCACTTTTGCTTATCTGTGCTTTCTCACTCTCATTTCTGCCTATTATTTATTGTCCTTTAGCTTCATTTTCCTCTTCCGCGAACAATCATCAGTATGAGTGTGTTTGCACTGAAGTGAAATGTGTGTTTGAAGACTGGGAGGTCATTTGTCAGGAGGTATTATTGCGCCTGCTTCTACTTTTAAACTCTAAATCGATTTTACTTTCCTGCACACTATAATTACTGCAATGTTTTGCTGAAACTCTGCTGTACAACTACCTACAACTAACTAGATGGCTTATGTTTTGCTGCTTTATATTTAAGAAACATTTTTATGTCAAGCATTATCGAGCTGTGTATGTACTATGTAGCATTTGCGAATGAGGGCTGAAAGCTGCTGTCACGTTTTGACTGTTGCCACTGTTTTCTTCTTCTTCTTTCTTACTACTTAGCAAAAAGTTTCCACTTCCAAGAATAGCAGCAGAAGCAGCAGCTAAGCTGAGGTTCTCGGCAGTGAAGAGGAACTAAGCGATTCGGCGATGGCTGGCTCACGTGTGTGCAAGTGTGGGTGGCCCTTTTTCTTTGGTGAATAAGGGATTTGGCTGTCCTCTCTACTTTGCGACACCTTTAGCAGGAATTCTGTCGCTCTATCAATTCAGCCCGTTGCTGTTTTCGCTGTAGATGGGTCACCCGAGACAGCAGCAGCTTCGCCTCCTCACTTTTCTTGCCCAGGTAGTGCACTCATTTCCTTCCCGTTCAGCTACAGAATCCTCAGTGTCTGCTACACAGCAGCTACCAAACTTTCATTTGACGGTGGCTCAGCTGCAGCTGCTGCTGCACTGCTAAATTGATTTATGAGCTGCCTCATCTTTCTAATTAACTCGTTCCTAGCGACCAGCCTTGGTGTGCTTGTTGTTGTGGTGGTGGTCTCAATTTCGCTGGTCACGCGGCCACCGCAGACCACCACCAGAACAACTTCATTTCTCTATCCGAAGGTTGGCTTTCTTTTTTCTGTTTCATCTTTTCAATCGATCAGACATCTCATTCCAAAGGCTGGTCTACTACTACTGCATTCCATTGCAAATTGAGACACCACTGCAAAATGAACAAAAAGTACTATTTGATTAAGTTTTTTCCACTGCCCATTGACCACTCACTTTCATTCTTTTCATTTTAACTGCTGTAGTCGCTAACTGGCAATATGTGACCTAGTCTGTACTCATCACTGTTTTCCGCTGACTGCAATAGAATGCGATAGCAATTAGCAGCCACTTTGGGTGCATCTGGCAACAATGTTCTAGAATGCTTCGTCATTTTTATGAATTTTTTTTCATTTCAATTTAGCTGCCCCAATTTGCCCAGTCAACCCTCCCGTCTGTAACACTCTATGATTGCAATATTTTTTGTCTTGTTTATCACTAGACTGGGTACATTCAGAAGGGCAAAGAAGAATTTCCGTTCATTCACTTTTCTCATTCTCTTTGTCATTTTAGGGCGGAAATCAATCGCCAGAATACATTCTGCGTTGGCTGTCCTGTTTCTTTGCAGTGTTTAAGATATCCTTCCCCCTTTCTGTGTTCTGGCCATTAGTTTTTTACTCGATCAACCCGCATCTGAAGCAGGCAGGCAGTGAACACACACACAGTGTTCAGTCGATTCAAATTTAAATTTAGTAATATACTAAATTCAATTTTCAATGCCCTCTTAACCCGGTGCATGTTTTTCTCGGCCCCTCACTGGCCGGGAAAAACATGCCCTTCTTTTTTCTGAACCGAAATGTTGTGTGAAAGAGCAGAACAGCACTGCACCACCACCAAATTGCACTGGAGAAAAATAGGAAAAATGGAGAAAACGATGGAGAGCAGTGAAGCAGACGGTGGCCACCACGAGCATACACACTCACACACAGAATTGTAGACACATATTCTCTTGGTGCAACAAGACTGGCGAGCACTAGGGAGCGTCGTCCTCCTCCTGTTCCACTACTGTGAATGTGAAATATTTAATCAAGCAAATACTTCAATTTGTTTGCTGTCAACGGTGGCTGGTTACGGTGCTTTCGGTACACCACCACCACCACCACCACCATCACTACGACCAGTGCACCAGGACTGCAACCGAAGCACTTGCTAGCTTTCTCTCTCTGGCAATTACAATTTATGTCGACTTTACACTGTGTGTGCACTACAGTGTATCTTTCATTGGTGGTGGTGGACTCTCTGTACGATCAGAACAGCAGCGAGTGCCGATGTAGCAATTAGTGCAACTCCTGTACAGTGCTTTTGCTTCTGTACAGCTGTGCCCGTACCCGTATCTAAGAGCATCATCAGTCGTGTGCTCAGTTTTTCTCTCTCTCTTTCTCTGTTTTCAGTTGAATTTCATTACCAATTCTAATGTACCTCGGCACTCACTCACTTACTTACTTTTGCCTTCACTTTTGCTGCTTTTCGCTTTTAGCCCTAGTTCTACTTTGAAGTAAAAAGTGCCCGAGTTTGCGTATAGTTGTTGCTTTTACTTTAGCACTCACGCACACATACACAAGCACCTAAACTGTCACACTGCTTTTAGACTTTGTATTTTTAGTTGAGCTAATGATTACAGTGTGTGTGTGTGCGGTGCTGCCGCTGTCCGTTTGGATAACGTCTGTCGCTGTCGTTTGTTTGTTCGCAGCCTCTGTTTTCTCGTTTACAGTGCCGCAGGAGCCTAAACTCCCGTTTAGACCGAACCTCACGCACTGTTGCCCTTTTCTCTCCTTTTCTGTTCTCACAACTCACCCAGCTCAACTCGATCTTTTAAAGACAGAGAGAGAGAGAGAGGCTGTGAGTTAATAAGGGATTTACATTTTAGTGCGCACTGGCAAATTTTTGTGCAGTTTTAAATCTCCCCGGAGCTGGGGCCTCTACAACACAGAGTCACAAAGTTTTATGTGCACTGCTTTTTGCTTCTGAACTGGGTGCCAAGTGCTTCTGGCTGTTTTTCCAGCAGTAGCAGCAGCAAGTAAAAAGTAAGGTGGTCTTTGTCGTATGTTGAATTTAAGAGAGCGAGCACACAAGCAGACTTCTAAAATGATTGCCAAACAGAGAGAGAAAGTGCAGTGGCAAGGACGATGTGTAAATGTTTTTCTTTCCAACGAATTTTATTTATCCTGGTGCGCCAGGTCCTGAGAGGCAGCAGAAGATAAACTGTGTGTAAAGCTGTGTGTCACACACTGTTTCACCATTGTGTATGATCTATCTACTGGTGCTTGTGTGTTTGTGTGGCCAGCAGTTGCAGTTGCCTGTCAGCTGGACCAGTGCAAAGCAATACATCACCCGTGGGCCCCAATCATCAGTCATGGTCGCCTTGTGACTGTCCGTCGGACTGTTTCTTTCTCTCAGAGCTCTGTCTGTCTTTTGGTTTCTGGTTTTTGTCATCTTCAGGTTCTTCTACTTTAAAATGTTATCAATGTTTAAGTTTTAATAATTTTGTAGCTAAAGTTTTTTCTGCATAGGGTAATGCACTTTTTAAAAATGCTCTTTTTAATGCAGAAGCTGCGCTATAAATAGATGGAAAAAGTGGTTAGGTGTGCTCAGCCGCAGCAGCAGCAGTTGGGAAAATGTTTGCAGTGAAGCTAATCTACAGGCAGCTTCACATTGCATGCCGCTGAATATTTTGTTCCCTTTCTCCTTCAAAATCTGTTTCCCTTCTCATCAGCAGCAGCAGCAGCAGTTTTTTGCTTGCAAAAATAATAATTTATCCGCCATAATCGGATGTTTTACTATTGGAAACACTCAGCACGCAACACACTAAACTCACAAAACGTAATACGCCTGCCTGCCTGATTCTCACTCCTTTCTAGTTTTTATCTCTCTTCTTTTTAGTGTGCTCAATTTTATGTGTTTGCTTTTTGATGAGAACGAGATGGTGTGACGATGATGAAAGTGAAGAAGGAAGAGCTCAGTTTGGTTGCCGTTGCAATTGTCTGTGTCAGTCTCTTTATGTGTCTAGAGAATGCTGTCAAATTGAAGGCAGCAGCAGCAGGCAGCAGAAAGGAAAGATAGATCTTGAGTGTTGAAAGTGCAGAGTATGGCGGCTGTGTTTGCACTACCACCACCACCATTGCCACCAGTAGCCGCTTCCTTCGTTAGTGGTAGTGCTGCTGTCTGCACCTCATGTGCCTCATACTGCCTTCACTTTTACTTTTCTCACTTTCTCTGTTCTTCTCACTTTTCTCACTGCTCTTCCTCTGTCCCTGTCTCTGTCCCTGTCTCTGTCTCTGTGTGTCTGCTATGGCGACAAGTCGCTAGTCTTCCATTCAGTGATGGTGGCAGTAGTCCACTGGTAGCTGTGGACGAGAGCACAACACAGTCTAAAGTGAAGACAGTGAAGAAGAAGAAGAAGAAGCACAGAAACAGAAACAGCAGCACCAGAAAGGCAGAAAGACACACACACTTTCTTTCTTTCACTCACTCACTCACTTTTTTCCGTTGTACAGACTGACTAGACCTCTGTTAAATTTTAGTGGTGGTGTCTTTTTTGCTGGCCACTGCTCTCTTGGAGCTCACTCTCTCTCGCAACCGTCGGGACACTTTTTTCACTTCTTGTTCTGTGCCCGCATTCAATCAGTGCCCATCAACTGGTCATACAGCACTACATGTACACACACACTGCATGCTTCTTTCCGCTGTTGACTGAAGAATAGGTCTTCTGTGTTTGACTGCTGTTCAGCAGCAGCAAAGGTGCTGCTCACCTCTTTCTTACTTCTGTTCACGTCTTTCTCGCTCTCAGCAGGTCCTCTCATCAGTTTGCCTTGTCATTCTTTTTTGCCATTCTTCGTCTTCTTTCTTTCTTCCTGCAGTTTTTTCGGTGATATTATTTTACTACAATTTACTTTTTCGTATTCTTCGGTACATCTTTTTACCTCCTTTTCTCTCTTATTCTCCGGGCCCAAGTATTCACCTCTTTTCTTCCCTTTTCTCTCCTGACGTCTATTTATCTTTCTCTTTGTTTCACCACCTCACTTTTTCTGTGTTTCAATTCATCCTATCTTTCCCCTTTCTTGTACATTTTTTTGTTATTCTGTCTGTCTCTGTGCATGTGTGTGTGTATGTTTCTGTTTTGCTTGTTCGCAGACAATTTGTCCGTCTCCAGAACTGCTTGTCCTTCTGCTTTTCATTGGCAACAGCAGCAACAACAGCAGCAGAAGCACTTCCTTCCTTGGTCCTCTCTTCTCTGTCTTCTGAGCACTTGATAAATGAGAGAAAGTTACCATTGACAGAGACACCAGGCTCTGTTGGCTGATGGAGAACAGCGAAAAGAAGTGCATTTCAGGGCCGTTTCTTCAGCAGCATCATCAGATGCATCTGTCTCCACCTCCTTTTTTTTCTCCTCCTGCAACTTCACTTTCCTCGACGCTACTCTCCGCTCTCACACCGGTAATCAGGCAATTTCTAATTAGGCACCCTCTAATGGAATGCGTCTGTCTGTCTGTTTAGCTACTCTTTCTTCATCTTGTTTTTCCTCGCTTTTTTCCCTCTCCAAAATGGCACTGCCAATTGCACTAAATGGCCTGCCAGGCGCACGCACTGGCTGTAAACGGTGCTTTGAGGCACTTTTACTGCACTTGCACCAGCAGTGGTCTCTGCTTGTAGGCAATATCTTCTCATTTCCCTTTTTTCTCTCTCTTTCTCCCCTCTCAATCCCGCCTCATGTCGCTATCGGATTTCCGTTTGTTGTTGCTAATGTTTCTATTCAGGCCCATTGACTCGATCAAGTGGATGAGATTCAGTGTGTGTGTATGTGTGTTTGCTTCGGTTTGGTGCACACACATAAAAATAGCAGCGAAAACTTTGCAGGTTGACACACACAAACACACAAGCACCAGCTTGAAGTGCCTCTATTCCCGGTTGCTACTTATTCTATCCCCAGCAGCAGCTCTGTACAGTTGAGCCAAGTGCAACCAGGTTCTATTATTACTCTATTTCTATTCGTCTTATTACAGCTCAGGTGAACTATGATGTGAATGTGAATGTGTGTGTGTGTGTGTGATTAACGTCAGAAGCATTTAACGATCGATGTCAGTTGCTGCTACTGTTGTTGCTCCTTTTCCAGCACCATTTACAACAATTCTCTTCAGAGTTTGAGTAGTTAATGCAATCGTTGTGAACAATCGAAGCTGTGTCTGCTTTTGTGTGTGTGCGGAATAAGCAGTGTGGGTAGCAGAGTAGGGCAACTGTCGACACTGCCTCCACCAGTAACAACTTTAGCCTTCCTTTGTTGTGGTGGTAGGTAGGTAGGTAGTCTCTTGTTTTCCTGCTCTGCTTAATTAAAAGCGGATTAACTCGTGAAGGGCTTTGTGAGAGGCTGCAGAGAAATAGAAATAGAAATAGAAACTGCGACAGTGATAGGGTAGTGGAGGCAAGGAACAGTGAAGAACATCACAACACTCGAAATGCTTCACTTGTGTTGGGACGTTTGTTTGGGTGAGTTTTGTTTCGAGTTCTCACTATCTTCTTTCTTCTCCCCTTTTCCTTGCCTGTCTAATTGCCCGATAGGTACTTTTCGTTTGGTCACCACTGTAGTAGGCGCCCACACAGTCTTGCTCAGACAGTCTTGCACTCTGGAAAACAAGCTTGTTCCAGGAAGGCTGCCCATTATTTTTCTGTTCCTCACTCCTCGTTTTTTCCTTGCGCTGAAACAAAAGCTTGAAACTGATCACCCTGTTGTTACCTGAGCAAATTGTAGTGAAAAATGGGGCTTTCAGCAAAAAACGTTAGAAAAAAAGTGTAAAGTGAGCCGTTAGGTTTTTTTAATTTTGCATGCATTTTTCATTGCCAACCAGGTTCTCAGGTTACCATTTATCATTTATTTAAGCATATGATGAAACGTTCTTTTCATCGGAATTTTATTATTATTACAACAGTAGCATCAATTGCAGACGACAAAATTATTTGCAAATTAGAAAAGGCAGCCCGATCGCTTAGCGACAAAATCTTGTGTAATCTGATTCGATGTAACACGCATTTTATTCAATGTACTTTTTACATAAAAGTTTTTTTACCTCAATTCTAAATTGAAACTTTTTGCTGTTTGTTTTTAACAAGTTTCATCCATGACTCCACGACTGTAGACTAGCAAAAAAGTGCTGTCTGGAGCTTTATAATGGGGTTTCTATTTCAGGAAAAACTGCCTTTTTTAATTCAGGCCATTTCAATGCTGGTCATCGTCAGCTACTTCAGTGTGCACTAATTAGTGAGCACTGCAGCCTAATTGCTTGCTACTTGCTAGTGGAACATTGTCGAGCTTAGAGAAAGGGAAAACATAGTGAAAGTGAAATAGAATGAGTAATTACCGAGACGATGAAGTTGAGAATTAATTAAAATTAAAATCTGAATTTGTTTTGAGAGAGGGAGAGAACAAGGAGGAATAACATCAGCGGCAAAGACTGCACCGACTAGGCCACTTAATTAGTGTGCCAGTACTGACGGTGACATCGATCGCTTTTCGGTGTTTTTTTTTGTTTCACCAGCAGCAGGAGCAATGTTCAAATGAGTCAGTGCCAGCAGTCAGGACTACAGGTCCAAACGAAGGGGGCAATGAACAGACAGGGAAAGAGAAGGGAGCCACTCACGAGAAGAAGGGAGCCAATTTGAGTTTGCAGCAGAAAAAAACTGCAATGCCTCTGGGATTTGTCGTCTTCTGACGTTACTTTCACTCTTTCCCTTTCCTCCTCCTCCTCCTCCACCACCACTACTCAGAAGTCAGTAATTTACAGCGAGAGCAAGTCTTGTGACCTGTCAATCGAATTAGCATCCTTCAGTTACTACTACTACCGCCACTACTGTTTACCTTGATTGTCCAGGCTGCTGCCGCTGATGCTGTTTGATGTTTCCATTATCGCTCTGAAATGGTTGTTCTCCTTCTCCTTGTTGTTATTCTCTGCTGTTGACTACTGACAACTGACTGCTGTCTAACTGACGGCAGCATGTCTTCAGCAAAACGGTACTCTTGTTTAGGCATCCCCCTTCTTTTCGATAAATGAATGTTTTTCTTTTTCTTCAGCACCGAGTACCGTTGATTAGTTTGTTGCACGGTTTTTCACTGCTGCTGCTGCTGTTGTTGTCTTGTTGTAGTTCATGTAGCTGCTTGATGATGATGTTCTTTTGGGGAAAAATCAGCCAGTGTTTTGCAACTCTATTACTTCTAGAGACTACGCTGTCAGAGCAGAAAAAAAGTAAGATGCCAATTTCTCTGAACAGCCATTTGATGGCATCACCGTCATCGCACATGCTTTTGTACACTTCAAACCAGACTCAAACAGACTATTGCGATTAATTGATGCAGTGAACAGGGAAAAAGCTACTCAGGTACAAAAATGATGCTTTCAAAAGGAAGAGAGAAAAGAGAAAACTGACTAGTAAGAGTTTCTACCCCAGGCAATTGATTCCCTACATCAGCAGCAGCAGAGGCTGCAAAAACACAGCATTATTATGACTATATTGGCATTAAATATTGATCAGCTTGTTGTGGCGATCAATTATTCAGAAGACAAACACACACAGACACACACTGCGGCAAAAGAAAAAGGAGGAGGACATTGGGCTCCAGCTGACAGCAGCTTGTTTGTTGAACATCGAAAAACGCTTCAGCAAACGCTTGTTTGCTTGTGTTTGCAACTGGAGGCGCAGCAGCAACAGCAACAACAAACTCGGTCTTGTGTTGTTCTGCTCGTCTTTCATTAGCACCAGCGTATGTTTGCTAATTAATATAAAAGCGGACAAGCGGAGAAAAGGGGGGGCTCAAGAAGCTGTAGTGGCAGTGGTGGTGGTGGTGATGGCGGTGGTGAAAAGATGATCATGTAGTGCAAAGTGGAGAGAGAGAGAAAGTGGGGCTCGCATGTCAACACTTTTGCTGCCGCCGCCGTCGTTGCCGGATGGCTCAATTAATCGAGTGAGCACACTTATTATCCGGCAGTGCGAGCACACACACAAACATATGCCCGGACAAATATGCCCGGTGATTAATTACTGCACACATTGCACACTTCTGGTGCAGGCCGTGCAACACTTTGTGCAGTGACGCGGGTGCTCGGCTAGGGCAGACTCCACTTTGTGCTCCACTTTTGCACCAGCTCGGTTTTGCATATTTTAATGCCCGAAACCTTCTCCTGCTTCAGTGCCTGCTCACCTGTCGGGAGATGCGGTCACAGTTGAACGTGTGATGTCCACATGTTCATTTCTTCTTTCTGCATAATTGGCTAATTGAGCACCGTTGATTAATGATCTGAAAGCAGTTGTGCTACTGTTCGGAATGTTGTGGATTTTTGCTACACTTGTTGTCATGAAACTTTTCTGCTCTATTTTTGGATATACACTACTTACATTCTGAATAATTGATGTACTCAATGCTGCTGTGGTTTTCACTCGATTGGTAACGGTCAGTTCCAATCTTGAAACTGTTCATCACTTTTTTCGATCTTCTTTTTGCTTGTCTATTCTTTAAAAGCAATTTCATTGGACACTTCGTTTTGGTGCTTCTAGTGGTCGCCAGTTGCTTACTAATGAGCTCTAGTGTTTTACTGCAAAATATAATCACAGAGACAAGCCAATTAACCCAAAACACATCCGCAAACCTTTTCTTTTTGCTGGTATATTCTCTTGCACCCTGTGTGTTCGTGTTTGTTGGTTTTCTCCTTGCTGCACTCTAACTCGTCCTGACACACAAACACAGTTTTTTCGTTTCTTTGCAATCATGTGAATCTCACATCACAGCAGCAACCCATATTTGCCGCAGTTTTATCTTTCTTTTCCTTTTCTTGTTCCCTTTTCCTGTAACTTTTGCATTATTAACACGTTTGCCTTTTTGCATTCTTAGGAGCTTAAATGTAATATTCAGCAGCCAGTACACACTCACTCACTTCAACTACCACTTTGGATGCTGTTCACCGTCGTCATTTTCGTCCTCGTTCAACTCACTGGCGCATTTACTGCCGTCTCCCGACGGTATAATGGAGGAGCAGCAACCATTTCAGTTCAGTACCAAACTGTTGTCCTTAACTAGCAGCTGCCCTTGAAAGGCCGAGGAAGCATTGCAAACACTGCAGACAAACTAGAGCATCAGTTGTGTGCTTGCTGATGACTTGGTGGTCGCAGTGGTGAAGAAGTGGCAGCAGTGGCAGCAGCAGGCAGGCAAATGTGGCCTTCTACGCTGTACCCCGAGAAAACGTACCGCTTCTTCAAGAATGTCTACGACAACTATGGCAGCGGCAGTAGGGGGGACAAGAAGAGCCACCAATCAGGGCGACTGGGACTGGAGCAGCAGCACCAATCAGCTTCTACGCCCTCTTCAGGCGCCTCCACGCCGCAGTTGGAACGCAGGGGTCTAGGCAGTCACCACTCGCACCCTCATCACCCTCATCACCCCTTTCATCACCCTCGTCACAGTCTGCCCTCGCCACCTCTCTCCATCTTCTCCTCCTCCTCGAGTGACCTTGCCGGCGGCAACAGCGGCCCTTCAACGCCTTCCTCCTCATTTCGGTTTGGCCTTCAACATCACAATAACCAAAGGACACCACCACCACCGCCAATGACGCGTCTTTTTGCGTACTCCAAATCGGTGGCCACCGACATGAAGCACCGCTTTCACGCGCACATTGCTCGACTGCCAAAGATTGAGAGCACTGAGGACAGCAGCAACAGTGACGATCAGGTGAGCATCGACAGTCGAGGAGACATGATGGCGCAGTCGGCTGTCGATCATCACCCCCACCACCACCGCCATCACCACCCTCATCAGCTGTCACCACCTGGCAGAGGAGAAAACATCGGCGGACATCAGCCACTCTACTACCGTTCCAGCTCACCCGTCTTTGGACAGCGGCAAATGTACGCCGCTAGCACGCGTTTGCACCACTCTGAGCCGCAGTCGGCGACGGGCTCGGTGCCACTCACCCGACAGCGGCCATTGTGTGACCAATCTGTAGAGCATCAGCAGCAGCACCAGCAGCAGCGCTTTCTCCACTCTGACGACAACAGCAGCAGCGGTCCCTGTCAGCGGTCATCACCGTCGTCCATGTCGCCAAACGGCAAATCGGCGGCGGCAGCAGCAGCACTTTCAGCACGTCGACTGTCCTCCTCCGTCTATCGATCGGCACTGGCCAACGCGGGCAGGGCGGCCACTTACGACACCGATGCTCTTGGCTGTCGGCCGATGTTGTCTGCTGCTGCTGCTGAAAGTACTAACACTACCACCCGAACCGTGCTGCTGGACAAGTTCGCCTCCGACGGCAATGTGCACAATCGAGCCGTCGGCGGGCTCACGCTGTGTGGTGGCCGTGAAGTGGGTAAGCAGTACTTTTTCTTTCCTTTCTTCTTTTACTTTACCCAAAACAGCACATTTCACTGCTATTTTTTTCTGGTTCAGCTGAGAATCACTTTTGTGTGGTCTTTTTTCTAGCTTTCACTGGCCTCACTGCCTGCAGCCAGTTACCGTCGTCTTCTTCGTTTTGCCCGACTCTCTCGATCTACGATCACGCAGGATCCAATTGAATTGTCATTATTCACCATTGATTATGGTGATGATGGCAGCGGTGGCAATGATGATGATGATGATGATGACTGTTGAGAGATGCTACCATTTGCACTCTTGATCCAGGCGGCATTTTTCCTTCTTTTTCCTTTTCTTTCTTTTGCTTCATGGCAATGATTTATTACCTACAATTGGTAATTCATTTACTTTTGCTTGCTTACTGTGCTTTTAGTCAGAGCTAGAGCTACCGGAAAAAACTTTTCTTTTATTCTATCTGTGCTGGTGTGTGCGCCAGTTTCTGCTAAACTTTTATCGATTTTCTTTTGGCGGATTTTGTTGTTGTTGTCGTCGTTGCTGTTGAAAGGCGCTAATTTACACCGACACCGCCTGACTGCTTTCCTGCAAAGCATACACACCCTTTACACCGGGCAAACAAACACACATTTTGTTTTAGAGAACCAAAAGCAAAAAAATCGTTGGCTAAGCTTGAGCAGCACACTTTGAGCTTAGCTGGCGCCAGTAAAAAGGCAGACGGCATTTGGCTTTTTTCTCCTCCTTCTGCAGCAAAGCCAAGATTACTTCTCCTTCTCACCGTCATCGTAATGAATATTTTACTACATTCTCTCTTTTGAAGTGCCGCTCTGGGCACACTCACACACACACAGTGCTCTCGGTGCCAATTCGATTCAACGAGCATCTTTTTGCCACTACACACACACTGCAGCATATTACTGCACCAGCACACTAGTCTTGTGATTTTCATTTGGGCCCGGGAGATGGAAAGAGAGGCAAAAAGTGAGAATGGATGAGGGCTACAAAACTTGAAAATGAAGCACGAGTACTGTACACTGCTGACTGTACTGTACAGTGTAAAACTCATGAGCATCAGTAGAGAGGTACTGCTAAATTTGTTGTCAATTGAATTAGACAAAACTCATCTGCCCGCAAAGGGCTCACCCGTTTCAACTTGCTGCTGCTGCCTTTCTCCTCTTGGTTTACTGTTTGTCCTCTTCAGAAGCAAGAGGCTGTTTTTGTTGTGGTGCTCTCGTGTGCCATGTTCACTGTTGACTTGAAAATTGACGCTCGGTGTTTCATTGGCACCAGTGCCATAATCATCCTCATCAGCCCACACAGATCGCCGACATCGCTTCAGTGCCTGCAGGCAGTGTCGATGAGAGCTCATAAATTGAACCCTTTCCTCTTCTCATTCAGGCTCCTCTCATATACTAATTTTAATTGATCGCAAATTAGCCGCACTCTTTGCTTTGGTGCACACACAGCCCTCTTTTGCTCTTTCTCATTGTTCATGTCATTGACAGCTTCTGCCTTCCTTTCCTCCCTTTCCTCGCTTCCGACTGCAGATAGCTCGATCTCAATTGCACCCATCCTAGCTTTTTTCATCACTGCAGACTTCTCTAGAAGCGTCTACTGACTGAGCACCACTGGCAGCCATCTTTCCCAGCTGCCCCCGCACCCGTTTTTGTCGTTTAATTACAAGCAATGGCGTTCACAATTACCAAGGCTGATGTGCTCAAAGAGAACAGTGGTGTTGTGTGTGTGGACAGCGCATCAGCGTATGTCAATATTTGCCAGTGTCGCCTCTAATTCGCCAAAATGGTCCTATTTGGTTTGAGTTGAATTATTTAAATGTCATTGAACACTAGCAAAGGACATGGAAAAAGAAAGCAAGAGAGAAAGAACTCGGGCACTGTCAAACAAGTTGAGTAGGGCGGAAAAAGTGTACATTCAAACTGCTTAGCCAATTTTTACACCCCCTCCTCTTTTCTCTTTCATTTTCAACGTTTTCTAATAAATTACTGCCTCTTTTGGGTTGTAATTGAATTCGTTTCGGTGCCTAGTTTTGGTGGCTGTGCCTTGTTGCACTTGGTAAACACGCCACAACCGCCACCATTTCACTGAAAAAGAGGAAAAACTACTCTTTGATCAAACACACTCCAATAGAGACGGTAATTTAATTTATTAGCTTCTTTCCCCCTCCTCCTCCTCCTCTTCCTGAGTTATTTTACAGGTGAATTGCGGATATTTTCTTCTGATGGAGAAACTCTATCTTTCTGCCACCGCACCTAAATACCTAAACATTAAGGCTGCTGCTGCTGTTTGCACGGCGCTCATCTGCAAAAGAAAAAGGAGCGGAGGAGAACAGCGCACCTATATTATATTAGGATATTGATGATAAATTGATTCGATGATTTATTGATGATTTTGGGAACACACAGCAAAAAAGAAAAAAAAGGAGAGTGAGCGCAGCAGCGCAGAGCAGTAAACACCTCACTGATCTGGAGCGGTGCCGTGTTCAATAAAAGCAGCGCGTCAAGGCAAATTAGCGCTACTTCACTGCGACGAGAATGAGAAAATTTTGGTGCAAATTCCTGTGGTGGTGGTGGTGCTGGTGGTGGTCCTTTGCGCTTTATTGAACAATAAGCCGCCCACTGGTATTGATTGCAGATCAGTCTGCACGCTTGCCTGCTTGTGATTTCTTCTCCTTCTCTGAACACTTGTCCAGAACCTGAATGGGCATGGCAGCACTTTGCTCAGCAATTACCACCGCCACCTTGGTTCAGTTGTTCAGCTGTTCAATCTCATCTGGTTCTGGTGGTTCTCCTCCAGCCACAACGACAAGGTTGCGTGTCTTCATTTCCTCTCTAGTGGCTCTTCAGTGGCAGTGGCGGTGAACTGGACTGGACAGTGCTGCTGCTGCTGCACTTGATCGTGCAGATGATCGATTCACCTAATTTGCTTGTCGATCTCTTTGTTTTAGTGCAGGAGGAGTGAGGGAGCACTAGTCGAAGCATACTTGGTTTTTGCGGACAATTATTATTATTAATGCTACTGCTTTTTCTATTATTGCCGTACTGGTTCCTGGTACGGTGGCTGGAACGGCAGTTCCAGTGGTGTCAGTGACATTCTTTTTTCTCCTTCTCTCTTGTTTGCCAATCGATCCAATCTCTTTTTCTGCTGTGTGAAAAGTTAGTCAATGCCGCTATTTTTTGCCGCTAATTTTTCTTTCTACTTTTTTTCTGGTGCCTGCTTGCCTTCTGGAATAGAGTCAGCTGCGCGCACAGCGGTGATAATTGCCATAATCACTGGCGCCCCGCCATCTGATCGGTTGTCGACTACACACAGTCTGTGCTTCAGGGGTAGTGCAGCAGCAGCTGCTGCTGCTGCTACTGGTACTTTTTTAGTACATTTTCTCCCCCTTTTTACGTTCCCCATTTTTTGACGTTCACTGCTGTACATTATCGCCGGCGTTCACTTAGGGCCTCACTGTCGTTGTTGCCGCCGCCGCCGCTGTAGTCGTTCATCGACTCCTTCGATTTCTTAGCTTGAGTTACTGAGTTCTGCTGGTGCTGTCTCTTTCTCACTGATTAACCAACGGAGACTGCAATCGGGTAAATGACGGTGATGCAGCATCAGCAGCAGCAACTTGATTTGCATAGCACTGCTGTCAGCAATATGGAAACACAGTCACTAGCACTAGAACTAGACACTAGGCAAGAAAATTGAAAACTACTGCGTCGACACATGCTGCCATTCCCAAATGCTTCTTCTTTTCTTTGGTTCTGTTTTTCTTTCTTTCGATCACCCGTCGTTTGGATCAATTTCCACCACCACCACCACCAACACTACAACCACAAACCAGGCACAAAAAAGGCCCAGGACCAGCAGCACCATCATCATCATCATCACTAATAGGGAACGTGCCAGGCGATTGGCTTTATTTTATCTCCCTCTTTCTCTCTCTACTCAATAATCATCTTTCAGTGTATTTATTTCTCTCCATCTGCAGTAGCATCTAAGAACACCACCAACTGCCTGTCTGTCTGACTGACAGCAGTGAGCCTCAGTGAGCATTTGGTGGTAGCTAGCCAACTAATGGGTGGCCTAACCGAACCGAAGCTTAACCTGTGCGCTGCTGGCCTGTCAGAAACCGTCTTTTGAAAGCTGTGTGTGTGTGTGTGTTTTCCCTCCCCTCTTTTTTTCTTAGTTGCTCAGAAAGGCTGAGGAATTCTTTTAATTAATAATTCATATGCCATTTTGGTAGTGGTGGCTGTGATGGTGCCAGAGTGTCTGAGTGGTGCAAACAGTCTGCCTCTGAAACAGTCTGTCTTCTCGTTTTTTGGGTATTCATTTTTCATATTCTGTCTTGCTTCTGAATAGTCATACGCGCGCACACACACACACACTTAGTTTGCAATTAAAAGAAGCGGCCATAACTGTGTGCAGATAGAGAGAATGTGGCGCAGTGTCGCTCTTTCCTCTTTATTCTCTCCGCTTTTTATTCTCTGCGGCCTTCTCACTTCTTCCTTTTCCTTCTTTGTCTTCTTTTCTCCTCTGTCATCTTGTGCTTGATTGGCGGCATTGTCTTGGTTTGTGCTTCAAATGCTGCAAAGTACGACAACTCGTTTCTGCTGTCGGCAGATCGACTACTTTTAGTGTCGTCGTTGGTGTGGACTCTGTGCGTATTTGCTGTAGTCTGTTGCTCGAGCAGCACTGCTGCTGGAGCAGTGGGAATTCAAATCGGTCCCGTTTGTAGGTTGAAAGTTAGTCAGTTGACAGCTCAGTCAACACGGGAAAAGCTACAAGCTACAATTGTTGTAGCTCCTACTATTTGCTCAATATTCTTCTTCTTCTTTTTGCCAACAGAACTGAACTGATCAGATGAGTTGTGTGCGATTCTTCAATTGTTGACTCTCTCTCTCTCTGACTAGAGGGACAAACACTGCTCACATGATGAGAAAAGGGAAGAATTGTAGCTTTAGCACGTCGTACAGGAAAGAAAGCTTCGTACGAAGGCAAGTCAGTCAGTCAATGCCCACGCCAACAGTTGCCAAACTGACTGACTGACTGAGAGCATACCATTGGGGATGCTGACCAATTTTTTGTCGATTCTGATTCTATATACTCCACTCTAGCCTAGTGGCTCTGTGGTAGGGCATATCCTCGCTCTCTCCTTCTCTCTGGTGTACAGCATCTGGCTACTGCATTACGATCATCGACTCTTTCATTCTCCCATTTTCCCATTCTATCCATTACCTTATTCCCTCTACCTCTCTCTCTCATCTGATTTCTCTCCCTTTCCCTCTCCCATCGGGGTATATCATGCCACCGCAAACCAGGCCTGACCAGCATTTACATCTCACGCGTCGCGGCGAACAGTGCCGCCGAGAAGTGCGGCCTCGGTGCGGGCGACCAGATTCTTTCCGCCAACTACATCTCCTTTCTTCCTTCATCCTCCTCTGCTGAAAGTGCTGCTGACGGCGGACTAGCTCCTAATTCTAACTCGCCTTCCTCTTCCCTGCCGATCACCTGTAAACGAGCTTACGAGATACTCGACAACGGCGGCAGTGAGTCCATCCTCCTCACTGTTCTCCCGCGGTCGAAGGCCTTTCCGCCCGCTCGACGCCGCCAGCATCACCTCTTCGCTTGGGTGGACGCCGAGGACGGACGACCGGTCTCTCCGCCACCGCCTGATCTACCTGAAAGCCTCCACCTCCGTCATTCGAGCTCACCCGAAGTACTTGATGCAAATATCATCAGCAGTGGTAGCCGAAGGGCGCCCAGACTTGCTGATCTGCATCGAGTGGGCAACCATTTCAACTCCACTACCTTGAATCCCTTTTCTCTGCCTTCCACAACCGCCTCCTCCTCTTCCTTTGTCGATGCAGAAAAAATTAGAGGGGTGAGTTAAAATAGTTTAAATGTTGTTGATTTGTTTATCTTTCTTCCTTTTTCTTCAACTACCTTCACCAACAATCGCCAGGTCACCCTCACCTTAGAGAAGGACGTCGAACCAGGGCTGGTAATTCGCGGTGGCATTGAATTCGGCCTCGGCATCTACGTCGCCCGCGTCCAGGCAGACTCACTGGCCGACCAGGCCGGCCTCCGAGTGGGCGACCAGATTCTCAGTCTGAACGGACAGGACTTTGGCGGCCTGCTGCACGATGAGGCGGTGGACATGCTCGCCTCGGCGGCCACACTCAACATGAGTGTCCTCTACGTCGGCAAGGTGCCCTCCATGCCGCACTTCTTCTCCTCGTCGCCACTGATGGAGCATCACCCGCATCACCACCAGCAGCACCCGCCTCTCGTGGGAAACTGGCAACCACCACCACCGGTTTCGGCGGGCAACTCTGCCGTCATTTCCCCTCGCCATTCGCCTCACCACCGTGGAAGTTACTACCCTCCACCACCACCTTCTGCTGGAGAAATGGTGGCCAGCGGCTATGGTTCGACTAGTCCCACCAACAAACCTCCCTCGCCTCGACTCATTCGCCAGTCGCCCCATCATCATCGTATGACGCCTCTCAGCCACTCAAACAGCAGTCCCACCTCCTCCGCCTCTTCTTCCTCTGCTCATCACCACCAGCACGAAGCACTGCATCACTCGCACTCCTATCGTGAGCAGTGCAGCACCAACCTAGGTCGATATGAGAAGCGCGACACGCCCACACTGCTCATCACAGACAGCGACAATCGAAATCTGCCCCATCACCTTCACCAGCAGCAGCAGCAGCAGCAACTTCACCCCCATCATCACCCTCACCCTCACCATTTAATTGTTGATGATGATGAGGAGGGAGACATTGATGTGCGGAACGTCGTCGTCGATGATGATGAAGATGATGATGAGCTGTACGTGCTCACCGTGGACCGTGCCTTTAGTGCTACCAGTGGAATGGGTAGTGTTGGTAGTGGCCGGCGATTCAGCCTGCGAAAACGCCTTCTAAATAGCAAATCAGAGGAGGACGAGATGACGCTGGACGAGGAGGCGGTCAAGTACCTAACGGAGAAGGAGCGCCTTTCCCTGGCCTACTACCGTAATGAGTACGAGACGAAGGCGATGCCCGTGGAGACGATGGTCGCCCTCCTCTCCGAACTGTTCGACAATGAAGAAAAGGTTTGATCTTTTGTTGCTGTTGTTATTGTTTAGCTAATCTCATCACGCGTTGGAAACAAATCCTTTTTTCCCTTCTCCCCAGTACTCGCTTCTCTTTCGCCTGTATCACGTAATTCGCCCGGAAGATGTCGACAGATTTGATGAGCTGCTGTACAATCGAGAGCTGCTGGCGGCGGTGAAGAACAAGTATCTGTCGGGCAGTGGAAAGTACCGTCATCTTTTTAAGCAGCAGTCCACTGACAGCGGGGACGGTGCACCGCACTATCAAGTGGGCGATCCGACGGTGGGACAATCAACAGCAGGAGCAATTCCGCTGATGCAACGCCCACCGCCTGAGCACCTGGCGCAACAACAACAACAACAACAACAGCAGCAGCAGCTCGCCCACCTCCACCGACACAGCATCGTCAGCTCGCATGGTCAGGACACTCGCATCGACCTCTCTGCACTGGATGAAAACGATGACGATGATGGGGGCGATGAAAGGCGAAGGCGGCAGCAGCAGCATCAGTATCACCTTGATCTGCAGCAGCAACAGCACGAAAATACAATGGCCGCCGTCAATAGTCGGTAATAATTAAGAGCGAGCGAAAACAAAAGTAGACTGATAGTTGATCAATCGACTTCAGATGCCTGGCTTAATTGATCTATCTAGCTAGCCTGCAAACCTAAGAGCTAAAAGTGATCGATAATCGATCACTGAGCACAAACTGCCACCGTTATTGTCTTCTCTTGCCATCTTTCCTTGGCAGCGGGCAGCTGATCACTATTATACCGCTCTTTTTTGAGTCCATTCATTAACTCGCTCACTCTTTCTCATTCTCACTCATTCACACAGGCTTGGCCGTCGTGAAAGTGCCCTGCTGGTGCACCGATCAGCAGGCAGCGTGAACAGCAACAAAGTGCCCTCGCCGAACAGTGCCGCCTACCGGAAGACCTTCATGACGCGACGACATAGCAGCGGCACCTCGGACACGCCCATCGTCAGGGACACCTCGCCGGCGGGACACTGTGTCAACAGCAGCGGTGGTGTTGTCAGCGGTGGTGGGGTAGGAAGCGTCAACCCACTGGCGCCCACCGCCTTTCACCACCACCACGGCTCCTATCCGCTGGTGGCAGATGAGCGTCGGTGGAGCATCGCCAACCCGGCCGAGTCCACCTCCTGTCGGCGGCCGTCATCGCTCTTTGTAAGTAAACTGACCGCCTTCTTCTTCTTTTTGTCCTTTCCCCATCTTCATCTCCCCCTACTTTGTGTCTTTTGTTTTACTGCTCTTCTTCTCCTTCATCATCTATTCTTTAAGCACCCAATTCAGCAGCAGCTGCTGCCTTATCATTAGCGAGCGGTGCATTGTTCCTAACTACTGGCGCGTGCCTTGTGTGTGTGTGTGTCTGCGGTGGACAACACCGTTGTCTTCTTCGTTTTTTCTTTTACTACCACTTTTCTGACGGCCACCGAATTCGCATCTTGCCCTGCTGCTTCTGTTGCTGGGTTGATGAACTCGAGTGCACCGTTTACTACACCACACTAAACTACATTTTTACTCGGCTCAACTGGCTAAGTGGCTGCTGCTGCTGAAGTGCACTCAGCACTAAGGTGTTTGCCGTTAATTAGACGTGATCCGAGTGAAGAATGACTGAATGAAGGAGTGAATGAGTTAGTTCAGCTTCAGTTTCAGTCGAGCCCAGTCGAGCACTGCAAGTGGGCCAGTGATGGTGACTCTTAACGGTTACTAATCTCCAACAGTAGCTGCTGCTGTTGCTGCGTGAGAAAGAGAGAATGGGACTTTGCAGAGTGCAAAAACGTTTTTGAAGAGATAAGCCACTCTCGGCTGAATAGTATCCTATGTACTGTATGAAATAGCGTGAAAAAGAATACCCAAAGTCTGTACAGCAAAGACGAGCTCCAGCGATGCCTAAACGACGTCGGTGCCGGCGTCCATTTGCCCTTTTCCCCAAGTGAATTGAAAAAACACTGTTTTCTGCTTTAGAAAGGACGAAAGATAGAGTTGAGAAACAAATGGCACGGGCACCAGTTCTGCACACTCGTAGCCGGTAATTGGTGCAACAGCAGCAGCAGAAGCAACTAAACAACTGCTCCCTTTAATTGAATATACCAACACTGTGAAGCGTAACCATTACACACACACACACACACACACACACACACACACACACACACACACACACAC
>JAALOO010000033.1_pt1 | contig 108739 bp, 82 predicted proteins | sample 7257641 | NCBI WGS metagenome assembly JAALOO01 (sample SAMN14085613, study PRJNA598686) | mite metagenome | biome: ENVO:01001000; feature: ENVO:01001002; material: ENVO:01001226; isolation source: single female mite from University of Michigan culture on fish food culture... ...
AAAAAGTGCGTGAGGAGAAATGGAGAAAATCATTTTTTTAGGGATAGGAGGATTATTTTTGTAAAAAGAAATTCAGTAACCTATACTTTAAACCCAGAATTAGATTGAACAAACAATGTTTTCAATACAGTCTAGTCACAAAAAAAATTTTAAATGATTTTATCAATTGATTTGTTTATAAATGGCTGTCTGAGAGCAAAGTGCAGTGTAATTGGCATTTCTAATGCTTCACTTCTTCTGAGATGTTTACAGTAGACGCAGGGTCAATGCTTCTAGAAAACACCAGTTATCGCCGTGTTGACAGTCTGGAGTCTAGACAGAATTGTAGTACCTGGCTCGACCGAAGATCATTACTAATACACTTTTGTTTGCTTTTCTCTTCCTCCTCCTTTTCCTCTAGTGGACTTGCCCATCACTGACCTCAGCGTGCAAATCATCTCTGGAAAGCAAGTGGAAATCAGCTGGAAACTGCCGCCACCGTCGGTACTGCTGGACGGCTACAAGCTGTACCTGAGTCCAGTCTCCGTACACGACTCCAGACCGTATCACATTGACATTGGCCTCGCCGACCCGATGCCCATTTCCATTCGCAATCTGACCGCCGGTGGCACCTACGAGGTGAAACTGCACACCATGTACCGAGGCGCCCAGTCGACGCACTTTGTCAGCACCAACTTCACCACCAAGCCCAACACCCCGGGGCGGTTCATTGTGTGGTTTCGCAATGAGACCACCCTGCTGGTCCTCTGGCAGCCGCCCTACCCTGCAGGCACCTTTGACCAGTACAAGGTGAGCATCTACCCGCAGGATGCCCACCAGTCGGTGCTCTTTGTGCGCAAGGACACTGACCCGCCGGGGCCGGCGCAGACCTCATTCGACGGCCTCATACCGGGTCGGGCGTACAACATCACCGTGCAAACGGTGTCTCGAGATGAAATCTCCGACCCGACCGAGGCGCAGTACCGGACAGTGCCACTGCCGCCGGCCAATGTCAACTTTAACCGGGGGACCATCTCTACGCACTCCTTTGACGTCATCTGGGACCCGCCGTCGTCCTTTAGCGAGTTTGACCGATATCAAATTCAAATTGGCGTCAAAAACTCCTCCCCAAAGACGGTCTTTAAGGATGAGCCCCGTTTGATGCACTTTGACGATGAGACAGAGATTGAGCCCGGCGAAACGTACGAAGTGACGGTGAAGACCGTCTCGGGCAATGTCATTTCAGTGCCCCTCAGCTCGAACATTACCACTCGGCCAATGCCAGTGATGGATCTCGTGTCGGAGCCGGGCAAGTTTGGCGGCGACATTTACCTTCACTGGAGGCCGAGCAATGCCAGCAAACAGGACTCCTACATAATCACCTACCACGAGCTTGAGGCTTTCAACTCTGACGCCTCCATTCAGGTGGTCAAGGACAGTCACGTGAATCTGTCGAACCTGCTCGCCGGTCGCAACTACTCTATCTCAGTTGCGGCCATCTCTAACAACGTCTACTCGGAGAACGTGGTCATTTACCAGCCGACGAAGCCGGCCTCGCCGGTGATTGGCGTTCTGGAGCCAATCGCCGGTCGTACGCTGAACATTTCCTGGAAGTGGGACGTCACCTCTAAGCAGGACTCGTACAAGATTGAGTGGACGCGCAATGACACTAAGGAGAAGAAGGAGCGCATCGTCAAGAGCAACTGGCTGATCGTCGACGACCTGTACCCAGGCGCCGTCTACGAGATCTCCGTCAGCGCCCTCTCGCACAACCTCATCTCCGATCCGCACTCCTACTTCCAGACCATCTTTCCGCTGCCACCCGACGGCCTGCACGTCTCCAAGGTGACCAACTCGAGCATGACGCTGACCTGGTCGGCGCCCACCGACTCCCTGGTAGACCACTACATTGCTCGCTACCGACCGACACGGCAGACCAAGTGGCGAGAGCTGGGCATTGTCAACTCGACGACGCTCGATATTAAGAACCTCGTTGCCGGTGAAATGTACACCGTTCGCGTCAACTCGGTGTCCAATCGAGCCGAAAGTCCCGACATTAGGGAGGTTGAGCAGACACTCTTCCCTAATCCAATCTCCAATATCAAGACCAACATTGACTCGCACAATATCACCTTTCAGTGGCATCCTCCTGAGGGCGTCATTGATCACTTTAATGTCATTTTCAACCCGGTGAATCAGCCAAAACTGCAGGAGTCTAAACGAGTGCCATATTCCAACACGACTCGGCCTGAGGAGCAAATTGTCGTCTTTATTAACGACTTGAAACCCGGCGAAGAATATTCTTTTCGTTTTTTTGTCATCAGTTTTAAGCTGAGAAGCGAAGGCATCGGCGTGCAGATTCGGACAAGTAAGCATAGTTGTTTTGAGTATTTATTTTGGTATTAACACTTGTGCATTCTACAGTTCCCGTCATTGACTCAGTCATCAACGTCATCGTGGGCGAGCACGAGACGAAAACCATGGGCATCAAGTACACGCCGACGCCCATTAGAAACGTCGTTTTTGACAAGTACCGCTTTCAGCTGTCGGGCACGCAGATTCCGCAGCAGGAAAAGATGTGGAACGACACAAATCGCTTTGTAGTCTTTGACAACCTCGTGCCGGGACACCTGTACAACTTGAGCATCTGGACGATTAGCGGCGCGACCAGCTCGGTGCCCATTCAGCGACAGGCTCGTCTGTATCCGGAGCCGGTGAAGAACATCAACGGCCTCTCCATCACCGACTCGGAGATTACGCTCAGCTGGGACGCGCCGTACGGCGACAAGGACGGCTACGAGGTGCAGTACTTTGATCCGCACGAGAAAACGCTAGTCGTCAATGTGACGCTGGTGGAGAAAATCGAGTACCGCAATCTGCGTCCGCACAACAACTACACCTTCATCGTGACGACGTTGTCGGGCTACGGCACCTCCACCATGCTGCGCTCGACGCCCGTCTCGCAGACCTTTCTCACGCTGGAATCGATTCCCGGCAAGGTGAGCTACTTCCAGTCGGTGGACGTCAAGCCGAATGAGATCACGCTGCAGTGGGCACTGCCGCAGTCGGAGATGAACGGCATCCTCACCGGCTACAAGATTCTCTACTACATCAAGGGCAACCAGGTGACCAAGCACCAGCTGTTTGAGCCGTACGAGACGCAGGGCACCATCTACAATCTCATTCCCGGGAAGACGTACGTCTTTCAGATTCAGGCGCACACCAAGGTGGGCCCGGGGCACACGGCGATGTGGGAGGAAACGATGCCCATCTGGTCGGCGCCACCGCCCGCCGACAATATCTTTCCCACCGAGGTGGGCCACACCTCGACCACCATTCGCATTCGCTTCCGCAAGAACTACTTCAGCAGCATGTACGGGTCAATCAACTCGTATGCAGTCATTGTGGCCGAGGATGACTCTATCAACTCGAACCTCCTCGACCTGGCGTCGTGGTACGACGTTCAGGACTACTCAGTGTGGCCGCCGTACCAGGCGACGGAGCCCTTTTACCCGTTCAATAATTCAGGCATTGAGGACTTGACTCTCGGCTCGGAGGACTGTGAAGAGGTGGCCAAGCAGGCAAAGACGACCACTCTGGCGCCCACCAGCACACATGGCCACGGTCACCACCACCACGGACCTCGCTACTGCAATGGGCCGCTGAAGCCTGGATCAACGTTCAAAATTAAAATTCGTGCTTTCACAACCAATGAAAAGTTCACCGACACTGTCTACTCGTACGCAATGACAACTGACCCTGACCACACTGCGATATACCTCTCCATTTTTGCGCCCTTTTCCTTTATCGTTTTGATTCTCGTTATCTTCATTTACCTCCGCCACAACCGACTGGGGCCGTTCGGCAAGCTTGGCAAGCTTTCTTCAAGCACCAAGAGTCCTCATCCAGCCAGCTCAATTCACGATGGAGACACTCTCTCGATAATGGCGGCAGATTTAATTACCAATCGGCCCATTGGCTTGAAAAACTTTGCCGACCACTTTAGACTAATGTCGGCAGATTCTGATTTTCGGTTCAGTGAAGAGTTTGAGTTGCTCAAGGTGGTCGGTCGTGACAAGCCATGCGACGCTGCCGAGCTGTCTGAGAACCGTCCCAAGAATCGCTTCACAAACATTCTGCCTTACGACCACTCGCGAGTGAAGCTGCTGCCCACGGACGACGAAGAGGGTTCAGACTACATCAATGCCAACTATGTGCCAGGGCACAACAGCCCAAGAGAGTTCATCGTGACGCAGGGCCCGCTGCACAGCACACGCGACGACTTTTGGAGAATGTGCTGGGAGCAAAACTCTCGCGCCATTGTCATGCTGACTCGGTGCATTGAAAAGGGCAGGGAAAAGTGTGACCACTACTGGCCATACGACACGCAGCCGGTCTTTTACGGCAACATTCAAGTGACGATACTTAACGAGTCGCAGTACCAGGACTGGACTATATCAGAGTTTAAAGTGATGCGGGTAAGTGATGCAGAAGTGTGCACGTTGAGGCAGCTAATAACTATATCCTTTCACACCAATAGGGCGACCAATATCGCATCGTGAGGCACTTTCACTTTACCACCTGGCCTGACTTTGGCGTTCCAGAGCCACCCTCGACGCTGGTCAAGTTTGTTCGGGCGTTTCGAGAGCGCTGCACCCCCGACAACAACAAGCCCATCATTGTGCACTGCTCTGCCGGAGTGGGCCGATCGGGCACCTTTATAGCCCTGGACCGACTGCTGCAGCACATCATCAAGTACGACACAGTCGACATTTTCGGCATAGTGCACGAGATGCGCAAGGAGCGAGTGTGGATGGTGCAGAATGAGGTGAGAGCTACATTCTTAGGTAAAGGCAAGACATTACTCACAAAACTCTTTTTTTATTCCCTAGCAACAATACATTTGCATTCACGATTGTCTACTTAGCGTGATTGAAGGTCGTGAAGACGTGCTCGACTCGCTCACCCGTCTTGATCACATGTCACTGCACGACAATCCCGGATACGAAGGTACGTCTTGAGCTTGACTGAGTGCTGTGTATTGACTATGCTTGGCTTGACTTGTAGTTTACAAGTAAAATGCTTGTTTACCTCTGCTGTGATTGTGCTTGTGTCTGTGTGTCCTCTAATGCTGTTTTAGCTGCTTTTTCCGCTTTTAGCAATAGTTATACAACGTAAATTAACTCTCCTGCCTAACTAACACCTCTGTGACCACAGCTAAAACTGTGCTAACATTTAACCTACAGCTTTTCTAGTCTGTTCCGCAGTCTGCTAACTATCGATTAACTAAACTTTAGCCTACTGACACCTATTTCACCTCTTTCAAGGTACCAGTTTGTCGCCCTCTGTTAAAGAGTCTAGTCTCCTCTGACAGGCAACTTGGAGGACCAGGAAGACCTCCACCACTGAGCAGTAGTATTTGAACATGAACCAAGACCTCATAATCGTCAGCCAGTCTCTCAAAAAGCCAAAGCCATTGAGCAACACTTGGCCCTTTCTTTAATGTTGTACATTTCTTCCTTTTCCAAATAGATGACGAAGGCATCGCCGAGTCGGGAATTTAATCTTCCTTTTACCACCAGCTCAATTTTAGTCTGACTGATTCTCCCACCTGTACACTAACCACCTTTTTTATTATTTATTGAAATATTTATTGTCTTTTTTACTGTTTTTTGTTTTACATTTTTTTCTGTATTAAAATATGCTTATACATTTTGCATTCATGCATAGTTGTCATGGACAAGACAAGTGGTGCTTTGTCTTATTCTCTTCCACACCACAGAATCGAAGACCAGATGACGAATCACAAATTAGCAACAACACACAACAAATTCCATCCTTTAAAATCTTTTATAATTACGTTTTAAAAAAGATGGTGTTTTGGGAATTTGTAATAAGGTATTCAGATTATTTTAAATTGTGTATATCGAAAGACGACAGCAAGAACAACTTGGCTCTTTGTCTTGCAAGACGGCACTGTGACTTGAGACTGCAACACAGGTCTCTACATCATGTTCCAGTTGGTAATGGCCAGTTGCGAATGTGATTCCAGAAGGTGGACAATCTGTTCGGGAATGCCATGACGGAACCACAGTTTGTAGAGGTTCTCGTAGCCAGTTTCGGAAAGAAAGAGCGGGTCGCCGCGAATCAAACCTTGATCAGTTTCGCCGTACTTGTCGACATATGGCGAGGCCAAGTAGCATCCTGAAACAGCACAATTCGTTACACAAGGCAAAACACACCCGCACAGAAGGACTCCTTACCTCTGCCTCGCGTCGACAGCAACAGTATTTTACAGTCCCGAATGCGCAAGAATATTCCCGTTCCAGCGCCACAAAACTGAGCGTGATAGGTGCAGGCGCCAATCATCTCGTTTTTGAGTCGCTTCTGACAGCAGTAGTTTTGAGAGCAGAGAATCTCACCGCAGACAAGGCACATGGTCGGGAAGCGCGACTCTTCCGCTTTGGAGCTGGGACAGGTGAACTTGGCAAGCGAGTTGATGAGATCACTGTAATCATGCGGCAACGGTTGAAGTGTGTTCACCCGATGAGGTTGAACTACATGAGCGAATTCCGCCTTGAGCGTCGTTCGAGAGGGCGACTGCTGGCTGCCACTCTCACTGGCAAACATGTTGCCAATACGAGAATGCCGGGGCCAGAAGAGAGCCACACCGCGCAAATAAGTGATGCCAAGAACGGAAAAGTTGCTGGGAACTCCGAGATAGTGACATAGTTCGTCGTACTCTTCCGACTGAGAAATCACAGTTGTAGACTTTGAGTTGGTGGTTGACTTGCTGGCTGACTGCCCCGCAAGGAGTCGTTTGGGCAGCGCGACGTCAGTTAGAAAGTGTGCAAAGACGGCCACACAGCGCAAAAAGGGCAACATCTTGGAGCGAATCAGGGCTGTCAAACGAGCTGGGTTGGCGGTAATTGCAGCGGAAGTAAAGTGGTGACCAGCTGCAGTGAGCACGTCAATGATGAAGGGAATCAGATTCTGGTCTCCTGAACTAGGCGATGAACTAGCTGTCCAACCACCATCGTCCACGTCCATGGGCTCCTGGCCAGTCGGCGGCTCGTGAAAGGAGTTGGCATTCGTCAATATTATCTACAAGAAATGCACAAGTTTTACTAGCACAGAGATGAATAAATGCCTAGTTACCTGAACCAAGTGAAAGGTAAACATGAGCTCAATTAGATTCTTGTCCACTGAGTTTCCCAGCACCACAGTAAACTTGTCAGCATCGCCCGAGTCCTGTTCTTGGCTGAAGAGCGACTGGGAGGTGCTCAGCAGCGAGACCAGCAGAGAGAAGGCGTCCACGTCGAGGATAGAAAAGGGGCTCGACTGGTAGAAGGCCTGCACGAGTAGGTAGTTGGAAAGAAAGAGAAACTGCTTCCTCGGCACTGAATACGAGTAGGTGCACGTCTGACTGCGAATCATTGCAATGAGTGCTTTCATGCAGTGGTACGACCGATTGTCAATCATGTCCGAGTAGCAGGTCCTCCCAGTGCGAAGCAGCCGCTCAATGGTGTGAATTGAGTAGGCCACTGACCAGCAAATGGACTGCATTGCGTCAGGCACGTCAGGAATCAATGCTTCCTCCTGATGCCTGCCAAATATTCTCTAAAAGAAGTATTAGTACGAGTTCTCGCTCAAAAAAGACTTACAGCATATGCAGTCTTGGTGCATTCAACGACCAGCCGCTTTCGGGGACAACCTTCAACGTCCGGCTGTGTGTTTGACATGTACTCGGTATGCAAGTCTTGAAAGTACTGCCGAATGTCAAATGGCAGTAACTGTATGAGTTCAATAAAGGGCTTCTTGTGTCCAGAATAGGTTTCTAATAATAGCAAAAATGGTTTAAACTAACAACCTCTTGTTTGAAAATTGTCCTGAAAAGACTTACCACTGTATTTGCGTGAATCCAGCCAACCTGAGCTGCCATCACATCCTGACTCGGTGACAATCGAGTGCAGTCCACTGAGAAACTTTTCCATGGGAATATCCGTCTTGATGGAGTTGGGCTTGATGGACACTCTCGGCATGATGGGAATAGCAATGTTGCACAGACACTCGCACAGAGGACAGAGAAACTCGCCCTTGCTGATGTCGTAGCCCAGGCGAGGATGACGACCATTGACACGACGTCTCTCCTGGTTCTCGATCATGTTCAGGTACTTCGTAAAGCAGTCACTGTGCATGTAGTGCGTGCAGGTGTTCACATGAGGCCCATAGTTCAGATCCGACTCGACAAAGAGCAGGTTGCCCTCTGCGTCCTTCACGGTGAAGGGCATCTTTGAGGCTCGTGCACCGCCCATAATCCAGGACTTGTGACTGCGGTTCTGCGACAGGACGGTGGACTTCTGAAAGAACGCACCCAGCACCAGAAAGCGGTCATTTGAGTTAATGTTGTGCTGTTCCAGGCAGAGGATGCAGGTGGAGAAGTCCGTCTCCACGAAAGAGGCAGTGGAGCTCAAACGAGGGTCCTGGTTGACGCCAATGGCAACACCGCTTGTGGCCGGAGAAGGAGTGCTCACATCCATCATTGAATCAGCTTTGCCAGACTCGGTGGTCTTGCCACTCGCTTCAGCGCCCTCCTTGAAGTACTCTGAATTCTCATCCATGAACGTCTTCTGCATGGCGTTCATTTGCTCCAAAATTCGATTCTTGCGGGCATTTGCCATTTCGCGCCGTTTGGCCTTTCTCGCTTCCTCTTCCCTTTGCTGTTCGCTGCTAGGCAAAACAGGGGCAGCAGTGGGCTCTGCAGCAGCAGAAGCAACAGCAGCAGAAACAACAGCAGCAGTGTCCATCGGCTGATCACTTTGAGCAGGCGACTGAAACACAGCGGTAAACTTGTCAAAGAGCCAAGTGAGCATATCCTTGTGCATTTCAATGCGCGGCAAAATGTGTCGAGAGTTGCATCGTTCGAGAAGCTCCACGATGCCATAGTCGATGCACTTGGCGGAAAACTTGAACTCTGTGGGGCGTTTTTCCTCCTCCTGCAAGGCAATGCCGCAAATGTACAGCACTTGCTGAAACTGAGTCTCCGAAAAAAGGTTGTCATTCAAATCGCAGGTTTTCTCGAGAATGGTCTTCACCAGGGACAACAGGACGTCAGAGATCAGCAGATTGTTGATTGCCTTGAAGGAAGGCACCCAGTCGGGCAGCCGCGGCGGAGGGCAGCAAATGTACTTGGCCTTGCTGCTCCTCAGACGGCCCAGTTGCGCCTCAATAGAGGTCGACTGATCAGTGCGGTTGTAGTGGTAAAAGAAGGGATTAAAGTCCTTGTAGTGCTTCTCCTTGAGTACGTATTTCCCGTGCTTCATCGGATTGGCAGAGCGCACAAAGTCGGCCACCTCCAGAATCAGCTCCTCGACATTCACCTCAGCATCCTCCGAGCTGAGGTGGCTTTGGAGGTCAGAGTTGGACATCGATTCCTTGCACAGCCACTGGATGGCCTCCTGTTTGATGCACTCGTTGAGGGTGACTGCACCCAGACCCGGCACGTAGCGCTCCACGAGAATCATGTAAAAGAGGCGGAAGAACTCCTCAATGACAGTGTTCGTCTGTCGAATCATCTCATCATTGGTCGGTCGCTTGTGCAGACTTCCCTCGTCGACCAGGAACATCAGGTTGAACTTGTTCAGCATGTGAATCAAAAACTCATTGGCGTCCATCAGCGAGGCGCCCACCTGCAGCAGCACCAGGTCACGGTCAAACATCTCCTCGCGCAGGCGGACGTTGAAGTAGAAGAGCACCTGGTTGATCAGCGAGTAGCCGTTTCGGCGCCACATTCCCGCGCGAAACTGGCTCACCATGACCAGCGTTCGCAGCGGCAGCTCAATGAGGCACTCGGGAGCGGGGCGGTCGGTGGGCAGGCGCGCGTCTTCTACGTAGTGGACGCCAAACTTGGGCGAGTGCACCAGCAGGCCGCCGATGAAGCGAATGAGCGGCATGTGAATGGACACCTCCCGCCGACTGACGTCGTAGTCCCAGCAGTAGGCAGAGTGGCCGACGGCGTGCTGCTGAATCTGGCGAGTGTTGCGATTGCTGCTGCTGAAGGAGTAGCGAAACCACTCGAGGGCAGAGCGCAGCGCACCCAGGTACACCTTCTCATCGGAGATGCACCAGTCGATCATGGACTTGCTGAGGGGCGCCAGCTTCATCTGCAGGCTGATGCCCGTCTCCCAGCCGGGCTCGTACTCGATGTGCTGGTTCACCTGGCGCACAATCGAGTCCATTAGCTGCACTCGCTTGATCAGCTTGACAAACGCCTCGACGCCGGCACCAAAGGCCTGGCGCAGCCGGTCGTTCCACGCCTGAGGGGGCTTGGCGAGAATGTACGACACGTCGCCCAGTATCTGGAAGCTGCGTCGAAAGGGCACCAGCTGATTCTGGTGAATGTCAAACTTAAACTTGCCAGTTGCCACGTGAAAGCGCTGGTTCACCTCGATAAAGGCGTTCAGCAGTAGCTCAATGACATTCTCCTGCTCCACCAGCCAGTGCACAATCGACGGCACGGTGAAGATTTGCACCGAGAGGCAGAGGATGGACACCCGGTGCTCGTGATCGTCCTTCATGTAGTCCTTGATGCAGGAAACGTAGTTGCGTGTGAACAGCCGAGAATACTGCCGCTTCGTTTCCATCTCCAGCAGCAGGCCAGACATGAAGAGCTGGTGCCAGAGGACGCGAATAGACTTCCAGAAAAAGGTGTCAGAGAGCATGAGCTTCTCCACGAGCGAAACGGCCACCACATCGTCGTTGACAAAGCGAATAATCTCAGAGAAGTGCTTGCTCTTGAAGAGGTGACTTGCAAAAATGGTGCGAAATTGCTCGCAAATGGGCAAAATTGAGGACATCCAGTTGATGAGGCGAATGGCAAAGGTCTGGTGGGCAAAGACGTCCGCATGACAAACTTTCACCTCCAGCTTCTTGTCCGAGCTCTTTTTGGTGATGTCGGCAATCTGCGTGGCGACCTGCCCACACTTGCTGACGTTGTCCAGGCAAATGATGCAGCGACCCTCGCGGTCGACCGCCGTGGCATAGTCGGTCGCCAGCTTCGTGTCGCAGCGGATTGCCTTGTTTAGCGCATGAATCACGTGCTCATAGGTGTGCGTCTCATCGTTGTACAGTACCGACAGGTACTGGTTCCCCTCGGCAACTAGTTTCGCCGCTTTCGATGTCAACTTTAGATCTTCAGGCACTTGTAGCTCAACAGGTAGCTCAACATCGGACCACTTGAGCAAAATGTAGCAGTAGTCGAGGACAAATTGAAACACTAGCTTCAATCGGGCAAGCAGCTGTTCAAACTCGATGGACGTCATGATGTTGCCCAGAAGAGAGACAAAAGCCTGAAAGCAAAGCCAAGGAGGTTAAACTTGTAAAAAGAATGAGACAAGGCAGATGACCATACATTGTTGTTGAGCGTCTTATCGTGCAGCTTGCAGGTAGGGTGTTCGGTCCAGGCTTCTGTTTTGGGGGTGAAGAAAAATTAACACCACGTCAACTAGTGTGGTCAGCACTTGCCTTTGTCACCGCAATCACAGTATCCGGAACTAGATGGGCAGATTCGATAGCGGTGGTTCTTGTGTTGGCTAGATGAAAAACAAAATAAAGGACATGTTCTAGAAGAATCCCATTTCATCATCACTATATACCTGTTCTTGAAGCAGTCGACGCATAAAACACAAGTGCCGTCCATGCCACAGTCGCGACAGTTGTACACTGGCTCACCGCCCTTGAACACCTTCCCGCATAAGTCGGGAGGCGGACAAACATTCTTCAGCCGTTCAAGCAGTTCTTTGGGCTTCTCGATGCCAGTGATGAACCATTCGAGGGGCGTGATAAGACTTTCAATGCACGCCTTTTCATCGTAAACAGGATTCAAGTCGACTGAAGGTCGAAAGATGCTGGGAACTTCGACAGACCAGTGACGAAGCAGAAGACTGATCGTTTCGTGGCTTCCCTCGTGAGGATGATTCAGTGCAGCCTTTAGCAGCGTCTCTTTTAAAGCGTCTAAATTCATGTTCCTGAAAGGGGAGAAAAACTGTTGAAGTTTAAAAAGGGATGAAAAGAGTAGATTCAATTTCGAGTCATGACGCCATGCCACGACGTAATCGAACTGAAAGGAAACAACTGTACCACATACCAGAGTCTGGTAACCAGACGCCAAGTTCAAAATGTTTTGGTCTTTACGTGTAGCAAGCAGAGTGAAGCGGAGTTTGCAAGTGGCGCCATTTAATCCTACCCAATTCTATGCTGCGCGTTTTCAGTAAACTGTGGCTTTGCCAACGCATTTTGTCACAAGCAAGCTGTGAAGAATGCGAGTGGTCTGTTTACAAAAAAAATTGCGCCGCTCACGTTCTCGTCAGTCAAAATAGTTTAGAAGCGCGTTAATTTTTAATCCGTTGCTTCAATTTCAACGGAAAAGTGAAACAATTCCTGTCTCTGGCCCAAGTGCTCTGTATCGTTTATTCTCAAATCATGGATTTTGAAGATAAAGAGCAGGTGGAAAAGCTCTTTGATCGTCTTCACCGACTTGCCAAGGAGATGGCTTGTGGTTTTTGGTGAGTATCTAAGAGGGTTGTTTGTTTGGATTGTTGAAGTTAATTTTAACACCTGTATTTTTAGCGATAGAAACTTTGTTGATCCGAATTCATTAAAATGCTCTCACCGATTCTGCAGCAAATGCATCAGAGACCATAGGAAAAGCAAGGATCAGTGTCCGATCTGCAAAGAGCCAGTATTAAAGTAAATTATCGGTGATGCAATTATAGAACCTGTTGCTAATCAATTCCTTTCTTTTGTAGACAGCAAGTTGTTCTCGTACAAACGAACATTAAACTGTTTCAGGCGGGCTTCCTTAAACTGTTAAAAGTTTTGGAGAAAAAGCATCTCAAGAATTCTCCTCGTATTCGAGTTATGCAGGACTTTATGTGTAATCGCGTACCATCTGCCCACGTGAAACGTCAATTCGAAGCCACAGATGATAAAGAAGGTATTTTAAACATGCCTTTTTTGCCATAAATTAATTGTGATTTGACTCTAGTTCCATACGAGCCAACTGAAAGTGACTTCAAAGAAAATCGTTTTCTCAATTTCAACACTTCATACGACCTAACTAGCAATAATAATATCGTAGAAGAAACAATGAACAAGTCTTTAGACAAAACATTCGACACATTGACCCCTTCAGCCGGAAGCGTTTCGATGCTCTCTGTCGACGAAACATTTTTTGGCGAAGAAAAAGATGACACTAAAGAATCACAAGTTAAACAATCAAAAGATAACGCCGGATCTATTGGCTTGCCAAAATGTGATTCTGACGATTCGGATGACTCGGAACCAATGGATGTGAGCGACGAAACGGATTCTGATTCAAGGTAAGAAATGTCTTTTAAAATTGTTTTTAAATATCTTGGTTTTTAGCTCGTCTGATGATGAAGAATTGGACAAAGACACGCAAAGTCAATATTCCGTGAAGAAACAACGCATCAATTATACACACACAAAGGAGGATCATTTTGATCGCGTCGTCAAAAATACAGAGAAAAAAGCTATTCATCCAAAGTCTCCTGAATATGGCGGAAGTCCAGAACTGGAAGGCGTTTTCGACTTTTTGAGTGATTCAGATGACTCGCTTAGTGATTTTTCTAAACTGTAAGCCATGCTCGCCAAATCTTTTTAATCAAAAAGTACTTTTCGGACTTGTCATTTTATTGATGCCAAAAACGCTATCAGAAATGTACTAAATATCATATGCAAGTTTTTCGCCGCACACTTTCGAGTTTATAATTATCAGGTACTATTTTCTCAAAATCTTTCGAGAAAGTTTCCCAACTACCCTCCAGCTGCTACAAAATGTACTTTTGTAAACACCAACCTTAACAGCTTGTCATCGGCTATCACCGCTGATTGGCGGTGATTTCCAAGGTTAGCCGCATCTAATCAATGACATCATTTCATGTTACCTCATATACTGTCTGCTGAGCGCACAGCGGATCAGCTTCTCATTTAAATTCATTTGTAAATACAAATTCAGCAAATACTGCCTTGTGTTACTTTGTTCGCGCATTGTTTTAGTACCAAAAATGAATCGTTTTATAAATAAAAGTGCCCTTCTCCGTTCAAAATCAGTCTTCTCATCGAGGGCCTTCTCGTCGGTGGCCGACAATGAAGTGTACATTGTGTCGGCCACCCGAACGCCGATCGGTTCATTTCGAAGTAAACTCTCCAAGTTCACAGCGCCTCAACTGGGCGCAATCGCCGTCAAATCGGCCGTGGAAAAGGCTGGCCTTAAGATCGATCGTGAGTATCCTGAGCCACACTGTCATCTTCATCATTGCTAATCATCTGTTTGCCCTCGACAACAATGCACAGAAATCGATGAGCTGCAGATGGGCAATGTGATGCAGGCTGGCGTGGGCCAAGATCCAGCTCGTCAGGCGTCTCTAGGCGCCGGTCTGCCGCTTTCCCTGCCCACGACGACGGTCAACAAGGTCTGTGCCTCAGGCATGAAGACCATCATGCTGCTCTCCCAGGCAATTCAGGCCGGTCACATCAACGTGGCAGTGGCCGGTGGCTTCGAGTCCATGAGCAATGTGCCCTTCTACGTGCCAAGAGGTGACATTCCCTACGGCGGTCTGAAGATGCACGATGGCATCGTTCATGACGGCCTAACTGATGTCTACAACAAGTTTCACATGGGTATTTAGGAGAACTGAGCTTTTTTATTTAGTTTCAACTAACAGCCATCATTTTACAGGGGTGTGCGGCGAAAAGACGGCCGCAAAGATGAACATTAGTCGGCAGGAGCAGGACGAGTACGCAGTAAACAGCTACAAGAAGAGTGCAGCTGCCGCTGCGGAGATGGCCAAGCTGGAGATCACTCCGGTGGAGATCCCTGCCACAAAGGCCTCCCCGGCCAGCTCCATGACCGAGGATGAAGAGTTTAAACGGGTCAACTTTGATAAGTTTTCCAAGCTGCCCACCGTCTTTCAAAAGGACAATGGCACCATCACTGCGGGCAATGCCAGCACTCGTAAGTGATTGAGCAGGAGTTGTTCTGGAGGCAGTGTCCTAACCGAAGTATACCATTTAGTGAATGACGGCGCCGCTGCAACGGTGATCGCCTCCGGCAAGGCGGTGAAGCAGCTGGGCCTGAAGCCACTGGCACGTATTGTCGGCTTCGCTGACGCCTCCGTCGATCCGGTGGACTTTCCCGTGGCGCCCGCCTATGCTGTTCCCAAGATTCTGGAGCGCACTGGCGTGAGCAAGGACCAGGTGGCCATGTGGGAGATTAATGAGGCATTCAGTGTGGTCGTACTGGCCAACATTAAGATGCTCGACATTGACCCGAAGAGGGTGAATGTCCAGGGGGGCGCCGTCAGCATCGGTCACCCACTGGGAATGTCCGGCGCACGCATTGTCAACAAGCTGGCGCTGCACCTAAAGACGGGCGAGTACGGCATGGCTAGCATCTGCAATGGAGGTGGCGGTGCGTCCGCTCTTCTCCTCCAAAAGCTCTAGAGTCCACTACCAAAGTAATAAAGACTGAAAATGTCTAACTGTTCTACAAAATGACGTTTCTTCCTTTGCACGCACTAATTTTTGTCTTTATAAATGACATCGTTTAAGATATCGAGAAACGGTTTATACTCGAAAACAGTTTTCCAGTAACTGGTAATACTGCGTAATTTAACTTTTAGGGATAGGCTCGACGGCGTATAAAATTAATTTTTGTTTTGTAAATATTTCTCTTCCGCTATGACTTGTTTTACGTTTTTTGTTGTGGTTTCACGGACATTCCAATGATGTTGCAGGGATGACTTTTGCAAGTTGGATAGATGATTAGCTATTTTGCTTTAATGTTAATAGTTTTATTCAAAGTTTAATTCCTATTGACATACAGTTTTAGGTAAAACAGTGATCTACTTTTATTTGCTTATTTATTCTTAAACATATTTTGATAGGATGCCTCTCGATAAGAAAAAAGTTACTCAAAAAGAACTAAAGCAAATTGCTGAACAATCCAGCTCTAGCTACACCGGTTCAACGATTAATGTCAAAAACCGAACTCGGGATAATGAGAGAAACGGCCGTGATGGAGTATTATACTATGCTAAAACTGCAAACATGAGGAAAGCAGAAGATCGACTTTTAAAAAGTTCTGAATGGCCTGACAATCGTCAAAAACAAAGCAACCAAAAGGAAGATAAAGGGTACGTTTATGTTATTAAAGATAAAACGACTTCAACAGAAGACAACCTTTGCGATCAACTTGGCAAAATGAATATTAAATGAAGCATTACTATGACTCAACATCTACAAAATAAACCATTAAGCTTGGTTCGTCGTTCATTAGCTCAAGGTACTCGTCAGTGTTTTGTATGCGTGGACACTCTCTATAATAGATATTTCAAAATTATTATGGTGTTTTGCAAAATTTTTTTAGAAGATTACCTGATGTACTCAATGCATTTTGTTTTCAGGATTTCAGCATTATTTTTCTCTGCTAAATTCAAAAACTTTACCGCCGAATCAAAACTTATGTTTTGTTTTAAAATGTTTTCGCATTTGGCTTTTAATTTATTTATCTGGTACTGTAAAATTTAAGTTTTTTATTAATTGTTTGTATTTTTCAAAATAAAAAACTTTTACTTTTTGACTAATTTCCAACAACTGTTGAGCAAATGCTCGTATTTCTGAATTTTCGTTTTTCAAAAATTTTATCAATGCTTCAAAAACATCAGAGTTTATTCCTGACAACGGAATTTTACTATTAGGGGGAGCTTTCTTAATGATTGCAGAAAAAACTGGCGATTTAGTTGAAAGAAGTGCTTTATTAGCCAAAACTTCTGTGCCATCAACAATAAAAACTGTGTCACCAGACTGCTAGTTTGTTAGGTTAATTGATAAATTGTTAATTAAATTTAAATAAAATATACCTGTGTAGAGGAATTTGTTGTTTGGTTTGAGCTAGACGTTTGAGCAGATGCTCTGGGGTATTGTGTTGGAGACGGCGTCGACATTGCCTGCCTAGCAAACTGTGTTTCAGCAGGAGTATCTCTTATATTTACATCGCCACTTTTCACTTTTGAGTTGATATTAACCTGTGAGTTTTCAAAAGTTGGCCCTTTAGAGTTTATTTTTTGATTATTTACTGATGTTATGTTAATGTTTCCTAAAGCAAAAATAGTTTTAGTTTACGCAAAATCTAGTGGCTAGTAATTTTATGTTTCAGTACCATGCTTGACAGTAGACCCAATATTAATAACCGAATTGCGAGAGCTTGTATTGTTCAAGTCAAAACCAGAAAAATTGTTGTTTGACGACATTTTTAAAAGTAAAAAGTGTAGGTTATCTGTTGAGTTAGTTTGAAGTAACAAGTAGTAAAGTTATAATTTGTTATAAACTCAAAGATAATGCAATCATAGACATGTTGCTAATGTTGCTAAGGTGAAAGATAAAGATAGCTGGGGTTGTACAATTTATTGCAAAAAATTGATTTAAATATTTTATTGTTTAACAGCACTGTTACAATATTTGTCATTTACAATTATTTAAGTTCTGGTAACTGGGGAACAGATTCACTCAGCCGAATGTACCAAGATTCTAGCTTCTTTGGCCACATGTCTTTGAAAAACATCTTCATTACGGGAACACTTGCTCCTAGAGAAATGTCCGCCAAAGTGATGTTTTCACCTGCAAAGAATTTTTGTTCACCGAGAAGCGATTCAAGAATGGATATTTTTTCTGCCAATTCATCCAAAGCCTCTTTTGATGCTTCTTTTTTAAAAATTAGAATGGGAATCTGCGTTTTATGTTTGTTAGAAAAACAGATATAAACTTAACAAAAAAAACTTACGAATGCTTTAGAAAGCGATGCATAATAACTTGACGCATCAAAAAAAAGAATTTTATCTACTTGAGCTCGAGCTTCCGGATTCTTAGGATAAATAGTGTTATCAGGAGCATATTTGTTAGCGAGGTACTGAAGAATGGCTCGACTTTCAAACATCGCAAAACCATTATCGACCAGAGTAGGCACTGTGTGACTTGGATTTAACTGATAAAAAGTGGTTAATGTGTGCACTTTATATGTAAGTAAAACAAACCTTCAGGTATTCTGATGTTCGTGTTTCACCACCAAACAGGTCGACTTCTTTTACATTAATGCTGATGTTCAAATATTTGGCTGTAGCCAAAACTGCTTTTGATGGGGGACTGATTGGATGGTAGTACAAGTCAAGAGGCATTTTAGAAAACTTTGTTGTATGTTTGCTTTGTTTTAAATATATAAGTTGTAGTTGGATAATTAAGTTCAAAAAATCAAACCTGCTTATATACCCAGTTTTGAAAATTACAATAAACTACTGATCCATTGTACAACAATATGACACCACTCTTTATCAGAATGCCTAGTAATAAAATCAATGGTACAAGTGTCGGTAATCGTACACATGTACCAATTGATAACATCATTTGGCAGTGCAATATTTTTTCAAAAACAAAAAATACAACAAAGAAACTCCTAAAAGATTACTAAATTGATTCAATTTTAAGCATGATTTTGAATTTGTTACAGTTAAAATTATTTTATTTAATTTTATGTGTTGGCCTAGTGCTAAATTAAAAGTCCTTCATGTTGTTTTTATTGTTAAATAGCATGTCAAACTATAAAAATTTTTTATTTTTAATACATCTAGATAACTAAAAGTACAGGAGATAAATGAATATAAATGAAAAATAATTAAATCAAAGTTTATAAATCAAAATGTGTTTACTTCATTATTTTGTGTTTTTGATGCTTTCACTAATATTTTTACCTTCAATGAGCAGAAGCGACTGCTGTTATCCAATCAATTGGCCTGAATGGAAAGAAAACCCTTATAATTGTACCGACAAGGACCCAGATGATTTTTCTAACAAAATGGGACTATGTGCAGATTGCACCTGGGTCAAAGGATTCTACTGTGGAATTTCAAGTTGTAATGTTTTTGGCTGTGGTTGCACCTGCAGACAGGCAAAGGGTAAATAAGTAAAACTTTTAACGAAATGTTGTTTCTTTAACTGTTGTAAACTTTACAAAAATAAATCATTTATTGAAAAGCAAAAAAGTTTCACCAGCACCGAGCAACAAAGTTTGTGTGTCCACTCCAGACATGAGCTTCCTTGACATGGTCTCCCTCTTTCGGTGCGTGAATGACGGTGTTTGGTCCCGATACAATGACCACGTGGTAGTAGTTACCAGGGCTGCCGTAAAAGAGCAGATCTCCAGGCTGGTGTTGAGCAAAGGGAACGTGATGGCATCGTGAATCATTAGCTTGCGAAGTGGCTCCGTGTGCCAGCGTTTTTCCAGTCCCCTTGAACACAGCATAAAGTGACAGTCCTGAACAGTCAAAACCACCTTTTGTTTTTCCGTGAATGTCTCCTCCGCCAAAAATGTAAGGTAAACCTATTTGGGAACGCGCTGCAGCCACAATAGCTGCCCCACTGGCCTCTGATTGACCTAAAAATATGTACAAATCAGTTTAAAACTGCATCCTTTAAATATAAAATTAAAAACTCACCAATAGCAATGCAAGCAAACGTTACGAGAGCGATAATAAACTTCATTTTTGCTACAAGTTTGTTGTTGTTAAACTGTCTTGTGATGTTTTATTAAATAGCCCTTAGTTATATACCTCAACAGAATCTACTGTTTTAGCAAATCATGATGTTCAAAAGTAAAGCTATTAGTACTTTTAATTATTTCCTATCAATAACAACTTTAATCGCACATTCCTTTTGAGGATTTGCATTCTAATCGCATGTTTAGCTTAAAAACAAATAAATAACAATATCAACTCAAGCGTTTTATAATCAAGTTTATTTAATGTTCATCTTTAATTACAACTTATTATGATTTTATAGACAATGCTATAGATAAAAAAATTTATTTTTTGATTAAAAGGGGGTCCGATTCATTTGGCTCAAACTGCTTATCATCTAAATTGTCAGTTGATTTTCTGCGTGAATCTTGATCGTCAATTATTTGCACCTTAGAAACAACAGTATAAAAAATCAATAATTTAAAAAATAGACAAACTTACTTCGCAGTAAACAGTTAAAGTATCCTCAGGCAAAAATGCTTCATTTTGATCTAGCATATCGTTTTCAAAAAAGAATAATCCCAAATAGTCTTCCTTAAAAAATGGGTTTGTGTTTTCTCCAAAAGTATGTCTCAAAACTGTGCATAATTTTTAAAAAAATTAACATTAAAACTGCAAAAATACTAAATCTTACCTTTACAGTTTTTTTTCTCGCCATTTTCATCAATGACTGAAATAAATAATTGAACCTTTATGTGTTCTCTTGTGCTGTTGCAGTACACCAAGTAAACAGCGCAGCTGTGGTCAGATTGACTTTGTGGGCATAATCTTAACCGAAATGTCAAATTTGTATTTCTTAAAGACTGAAATTTATCCGACTCTAAAACTTTTCTTGACTTGTTGACATCTAAAAAGTCGCTGTACTCATGTATTGCCCATGTGTGAATAACTGTATCTAAAATTCGAGGGTTGCCGTTAAAATATGATTCAACTAAAGGAATTTTAGTCAACAGTTGACAGCTTTCTTCATAATTGCTTTCTAGTTTTACGTCAGTTTTAGCATCAAAATAACTTTTCCAGATTTTAGTTACTGCGCTAAAACCAGTAATGGCTGTATTTATATTTTTGTTAATAAAGTCTTTTTCAACAGGTATTTTTAAGTTTTCATTTATGTATGCTTCACAAAATATGCAAGTTTGAGAATTTCTGTTTTCACGCATCAACGGGACGAGCCAGCTGAAACACCCTTTAGAAGTTAGATGATCGTGACAACCTTGAAAGCAAAGTAGTAATACATATTTTAAAACTTGAAATTAACTTACTCATCACAAAGATTTCCTTTCTTTCAGAGACGAGGGTTAGCCTAACTTGAATGTTAATTTTGTAAACAACTTTAGATTTGAATAATAACATTATTTTCAGTTGATTGTTTTCACTTAGAGGGTAAAGTCTCAAATGAAATTTCATTTCCTCGTTGTTAGAACTGAATGTATCTGAATCAACAGGATAAAATAGTATATTTTCTTTATTTTGAAACTTTGTTAAATTAACGACAGTCCATTTGATGTGAAATGGAGCAAGAACTGTTTGAGTATCATAAAAACTGCGAGTAATACGTGGAGTCTGTTGAACTTGCAGCGGGAAAGACTTGGGCATCAAAATTGAAACCTGAAAAATCAATCATCAACCAATTTTAGTAAAATGGTCACTATGGAAAAAATAAAGTTACCTTGCAAAATACTGTTAATTTATTTCTCAGTAACACTTCATTTTCATCGTTTAATAAATGCTCCACTTTGATGTACTTCTTCCAGCCTAGTCTGGCCGTACTGGTGAATGAACTTTGAGATTCTAAAGAAAAGCTATCAGAAGCGGGTTAGCCAAAAGGCGACACTTACCTTTACAGCAAAATGTTTCTCCGTTGCCATCATGTATCGCGAGCTTGTAAATAACTGTCAGGTCAATCAGGTTATGGGCAGCAGCATCAATACAAAGAAACATAGACAAGTAGCCGTCCTTGTCAAGAGAACAAAGTTCTATGTAAGCATCTAAAGTATCTCTTGCTAAAGGCGAGAAATTATCAGACACCAGAAATGATGGCTTCCACGTGCTTTTATCGTACAATGAATAAAAATTATTGATGATCCACTTGTGAGCAAAGTTTAAAGTATGAGAAGTATCCATTTTATTTTGAAAATCACAGCTGAACATGGCACATGATTGCTAAACAGAAAGGACTTTTGGATGCATTAAAGGACTACAGAGATAAAAACTTGAGTTGCTATCAAAATTTAGGTTTGCCTGTAACCATAGAGATCAGTTATATGGGTAGTGATTAAGGAAAAGCTAAAGAATTTGTAGATGTGTTTTAAATAAAAAGTAGGTGAACAATTGGCACAGTAAAATCAAGCTTTAACAAATGAGAATCAAGTTCTGGCTTTTAGTAGTTTTGAAATGTACGCCGTTTCATCATGAAAATGATGGTATATTGAAATCTTTGTACCAGCAGATTTGTTTATGCGATTCATATGCATTTTAAAAACTGATCCATGGTCATTATCATCGACGATTCCCTTGAGAAAGATGAAACAATGAATCATTTCGTGGAGCAAAGTTTCAACAAGATCACGCCGAAAACGAAGTGAGAGTAAATCTGCTGATAATGAAATGGTTGGCAAGTCATTGGCTGTTTTGTAGAACCGTCCAGCATCTTTGCCAATATTGTGATCCCATTTAACCAATACAGGCTGGGTGCTGAGGAAGCCACCGAAGAAATATTTGTCAAACTGTAGAAACAACTTGCCAATGTCAGGATTTGGGTCTAGGCTTTCCAGTTCAGGATGAACAATATTCAATGATGATATTTTACTTTCAACAGCCCGTTTGTGTTCCTGTTCTTCGTTTAGATCAAGCTGATCTGCAACTTTAACTGCATCAATCATAAGCTGGTTTGTCACGCTGAGTTCATCGTTCATCGATTTTTCCAGGTCATCCAGTGCTTTTGCAATAGCTGCATCATCTGTCGTGGTTTCGGGTGGCGTCGGTTTTTCATCGTCATCGTCGATAGTAATAACTGTAGGATTTGTTCTAGAAGTCACAAAGGCCGGTGTGTTCATTCTTGGTTGCTTGTTAACATAGCCTATGAACACCACCTCTTCGATGTCTTTGCGCTTGTTTTCAGTTCCATCATCTTCATCATCTAGAAAGATGACTTCGTTCCTATCTTTGTTCTTCGCCATGTGCGTGGTTGAAACAAAGACAATGCTCGAATGACGAAATACGGTACTGTACTCTTCACAAATAATGGGCACGCACGCCAGTCTTTCCTTGGCTGTACAAACAGTTTGAAGCAATGCTCGAGCAATGTGCTCTATTGCCAAAGTAGAGCATTGACGCTAAGCAATGTTGCTCTACCCACAGCCAGTGGCCACTGTGGGAGCTTGTCACGTGGTCATTGCAAACAAACAAAATATACTTGAACTTATGTAAAGTTCTGAAAACGTTTCAACAAAAACAGAGCAAGGGAAAACAGTTAGTTTATTTGTATTAGTGGTAATTGCGAATATTCATATTGCAGGGTGATTTGACAACTCATAAGTAAATAACATAAACAAAGGAGTAAAACAATTTGGCGACAGGGTTGGCCCCAGGAGACCTGTTGAATCTCGTGGCTTACATAATGTTGTTGTTAATTACCATAGACAGAAATTGCTCGTAGGAAATCTTGATCCATCCGTCCATATCAGTGTCGTGCTGTCGGAAGGCGCCGGTCAATGTTTGCAACTGAATGCACAGTGCAATGAAGTCATCAAAGGTGATGTGACCTAAAAGGAAAACAGGTTTGTGAGTAAGATATGTAAAAGCAATCGTTAGCGTAGGTCTGGTGCCAAAAAGCAACTGATAAGCAATAGAGAATCTGACTGTAATGACTGCTGATCACTAAAGAAAGCCACTAAAACTAGATTGTGCTCCAAAACGAATCGTAAAGGTGCTCGCAGAATAGCAGCAAGAAATGCCCTAAACCAAAAAGATTGAAAAATGTCATTAGACTTTTTGGGCACAATGTCATATGCCTTCAGTGTTAGTGGCAAGTAGCTTTAGGCATAGTGAGTTGAATTGAAAATAAAAACTCACCTCTACCTTCTCGGTCGTATTTTCGCATGAGGATGTTATAAAATTGGTCACTCAGACGATATCCAAAGGTGGTCAGTGCTTGTTTAAGCTCATTTCGATCGATGTTGCCTAAGGGAATAGTCAGTTATTGCCCATGTGCTAAACAGTGAAACTTGATTTCTCTGCTTACCAGAATTGTCTCGATCAAATGATCGAAAGCAGTTGAGCCAGTCTGTCACATAGCGCCACAGCTGACAAAACTCTTGAAAATTAACGCTACCAGAGTTATCTCGGTCAAACATTCCGATCATCATGCTGACCTGAAAACGAAAAATTAAATCAACAACTCTAATTATAAATTAGCCAACTTACGGTACTTAAGCTGAATGGTCTGAAAGTGCCATTTGAGAGGGCAGACTGGAGTTCAGTGGCAGATATCTGGCCACTTCGATCCTTTAAACGTCAATTTTTTGTTAGTTTACAAGTCATTGATTAAAACAACAAAATAGGAGTGTTTTTGACTAATTACCTTGTCCACTCTTGAAAAGACGGTTCCCAGCCAATTCTGATCGGGCATCTGATAGGGTGAGGCAGCCATGGTGATTAAATGAAAAAAAGAAAAGTAGGTACACGTCAGTTGGTGTGAGAGGCAAGCTTATATGTAAGGTGAGCAATAGATGAGCCTGGACTGACTCAGAGAGCCGGTTTTACGTCATAAAACAGCCTAACAGTTGCGAGCCAAGAAAGAAACACTGGCGAAGAGGTAGAGATGACAGCCTCTGAAAGTGGGCGCAGGCGCCCTCTACCGAATCAGATAGTGTGATTCATGCACTTCTCTAACAATTCTGATTTTCATGCGGCCAAATGAAAGATGATCAACTTACATATTGATTGTTCATTTTTGCTGCTTTTGTCGTTGCTTTTTAAATGTGATTAATCACTTGTAGAGATAACGGGGCAGAAAACAAATGAACAATGATGTTTTCAAGTTAACAAGATAAAAGATGAGTTTAACAGGTCTCTGTTGTTGTCAAAACTTCATCAATAAGTAGGGATTCACTTGAGGTCATTCACTTGATTTGTAATGATAATTTTCAGCACTGTATTACACAAACAGTTTGCAGAGTAGGCGATAAGTTGTCTTAAAAGTCCAAATCGTCTTGGAAACGCAAGTCAGCACGAGTTGAACAATCTTCCCAGCACGCTTTAAACACCTCCAACTCAACACAATACTGCGGCTGGTCGGCAGACACTGACACTGGCTGAATATCGGAGCGGACGCAAGGCGTCATAGAGATAGGCAAGAGCTGTGCGATATGATGCAAGGGAAGTGTCTGCTGCTGTGCTATGCTGAGTCAACATGTAGTCGTGCGTGCAGCACCTTCCCAACAGCTGGTGCGCGCCATTCTCAAATCAAAACATCAGCCTCAGTCAAAGTAGTCGGCGCCCGTTCCTGGAACCCGTCGAGGGGAGCACTGTCCTCGCAGAGCACCTCGCAGGTGCACTCCCCCAGACAGTCACCTCGTCGGCGGACAGGCGATTGGGGTGCGCTGGCGGACCGGCGCTTCTGAATACGCCGCCTGGATGCAGAGGCAGAGTCACAAAGACTGGATCCAGCAGTAGTACTCTCTGAGGTGGAGTGACTCGATGACTGTGACTCTCTATCTCTCCCTCTCTCTCTTTCCCCGCTGTGGCCGTTGAAGTGAATACACACGACTAGTCTTCTGGGCATCGGGAGAGAGTGCAGCCAGTTCAGACCACGGGCACTAACGACCACTGGGCAAGCTTCCTCTGACCGCCCGCCTCCACTCCACTCGCTGCGCGCAATCGAAAGTGGCAGGCGCAGTGAGACAAGAGAACTGATCTCGTGCCTGCTTTGAGGCTGCTGCTGCTACTGCTGCTGCTGTGTTGATTGTGTCCATTGACTGCAGAGTAGAGCGAGCGAGTGCCTGATCCTCCGATCCGAGTCCCTTGAAGACCGAGCACTGAACAAGGCGGTCTTTGTTTGCAATCACTGCAGACCGTCTCTTCTCCACTGACCGCATCTGATTACCAAGAAGTGTCGGTTCACAGTCGAGTGTCTCGAGGGGCAACACTGTTCCCCTAAATGAAGTGGCCATAAAGTGATCATCTTTGCTGACCGACGCTAGCCAAGTCTGCTCCCTCCCCCTCCAGTCCTCCATTACAGAGGTGGAACGCCAGACGCTACTAATACCTCTGGCCTCTGATGAAGTGAGCACCAGCAGTTTAGCGGCTGCATGTAGGGAGACATCGGCGTGTTAGTTGTCCAAACAACTGACCACAATCTCACCACCAGACGAAACACTGGCCGGCTCTCTCTCATTTCCCTCACCGGTTTTGTGAAGATATCTCTTGAAGGTTTGATATCATCAGCTTTTTAGAATACACCCCCTTTCATGTCTTCCAAATCACCGTCATTTGAAAAGCATAATTTACACCCTCGTCCCACTTTTATGTGATGATCATATTTATTTACTATTACATACCTCTGGTGCTATCATCATTCATCAATCACCTTAGACTCTGGAGATTTCTGTGCCTTTTTTCAACAAAACAACGATTTCAACACTCAATCAACCCGCACCTCACCGTCGCCTTATGCTCAAATAAAATATAGCACTTTAATGCTAATCAGCTTTTATTTACTTTACACCACACATCAACTGCATCAACCAGATGACATTCTGCTAGAATGTCACCAGAATGAAATTACTTACACAGAGAAACACTAAAGCACGTATGTATTTCTAGAGCCGTCCTCATTCATGAACAGGAAGTTAACTCGAAATGTTGTCCCCCGCACAGCCCTCACTATGCACGCCTGTCAGATTTGCAATGCAGTCTTCATCTGTCTTGATATCTACCAGAAGCACCGCAAAGAACATGCCAAGACGGAAAATGTCGATCTGCTTGCCTGCAGCTATTGCCCCTATGCCACTGACAACCCCTTTCACTACAACTGGCATTCAATGTCCCATGCTAGCGACCACCCCCATCAGTGCGACTTCTGTAGACAAAAGGACAAAAATGGTTCAGGTGCAGGCAATGAAAATGATCTTAATGACCCTATGCGACCTGGACGAATTTCGGAAAGCTTTGTTACCTTTGGGAAACGGTAGGTTTTTGAAAGTGTACATTTGACTTGTAAACTAATGAGAAATGTTCCTCAGATCCATCGCGACGCAATCCTCTTCTGATGATCTCAACTCACCACCTCCACCTCACCAGCTGCACATTCCACCAAAGACGATAGAGAATCGCGGTAACATCTACCAGAATCTCGAACATATCGAGAATAATCAATTGGACGATAATGAGTTCGAAGAAAACAATGGAGATGCCAGAAGTGTTGCTGATGATGTCGATGAACCGCCAAATGCTGAACAAGAAGACAACGATGATGACAATGAGACAGAAGAAGAAGATGAAGACAAATATTCGTCAATAAATGAATGTGATATCGTCAATGGTGGCAGTGCTAACTATCAGGATGAAGATGAAGATCTTATTCAACAACAACAACAACAGCAACAACAGCAGCAGCAGAATCAACAGTACGAACAACAGCAAATCTATTACGGCGATTCAAACCAAATGAATGGCGACTATGAGCAGGACGACGACGAAGACGATGGTACAGTTGAAGATGAAGAAGCACAGGAAATGATTCAACAGGAGGAACAGCAGCAGCAGCAGGAGTATCAAGATTATGGAAATAATGAGGAGTATGCAAATGATGACGAAGAGGATGAAGAGGAAGAGGAGGAGGAGGAAGAGGAAGATGATGACGAGAACACCTACGACAATGCAGACCAAGGTGGTGACGGTGTAGTGGAGATGAACAACGGCATTGATAGGAAAGGCGGCGACGTGTATGATTTCAATTCGGATGAGGAAGCGCCGACGCCGCAGTTTCAACAGATTCAGCAGCAGCAGCAGCAACAACCTCAGCAGGCGACCCTTCTCACCAATGGAACGCCCATGGCCGTGCCGATGGCTGCCCAGCTTCAGCCTCATCCTACCGAGCTTCACCCGGCCATCGTCACTGCGCCGAACGGAAGTACGCACCTCCAACTGCAGCCAGCAGCCTTTGTGCAGCACCCTCACCACCCTCACGAACATCAGACGGGTATGCCGCCACTGCAGCCGGCACCACCACTTGCGCCACCGCCTCATCACCTCCAGCAGCAGCAGCATCCTCCTCCTGCAGCTCTTCAGACGAACCAGGCGACCTTTCAGCTGGCACCCCATCATCTCACCACTCAGCATCCTCACCAGCACCATCACCCCACTTTTATAACGCTTCCAAATGGCGCGGCCGGTTTCGCAGTGCCAGCACAGTGCCAGCCGGCTGGAAATTACTTTCAATTGGACCCTTCAGCGGCCAATGGCCAAATTCGCTTTGTCAGTATTCCGGCGACGTTCAATCCAGCACAACCACTCCACCAGCAGTCACAGCCGCAACAGCAACATCAACCGCATCCGCAGCAGCAGCAGCATATGCCTCCGATTCATCATCACCAGCATCATCAGCCAACTGCAATTCAAGTGCCACAGCCCCTGCAAGCAGCCCAAACTCAATCGATGCAGCCTGCTCCTATGCAGCAGCAAACACTATCAAATGTCCCGCAAACGCAGCAGCCAGCGCACCAGGGCAGCCAGAGTAACGCCACTGCGCCTAGAAAGCGGTCGAAGAAGAGCGCCAGTGAACAACACCTTCCCCTAGAGCTTAATGGTACTCCGACGACCAATGGTGATATCATTACCAGCATCAACCAGCCTTTTGTGCCCACCAAAGGCAAGGGAAAGGGCAATCGCAAGCCGAGGATCAACTTTATTTCCGTCATCAATGGCATCACAGTTGGCGCTGATGGAATCAGGAGGAAGTTCCACTGTTCTCATTGCGGAAATGGTAAGTAACGTCACTGGTGGAATTTTGTGCACATCCAACCTAACATATCTGCTTACGTCCTAAAGGTAAATCCTTCAAAACCAAATCTCACCTTCAACGACACATGCTGACGCACACCGGAGAGAAGCCCTACCAGTGCAACGAGTGCGGCCACAAGTTCAACCAGAGCAGCTCACTGCGTAATCACATCATCGCCATTCACACCAAAAAGTTTCCGCACGTCTGCTCCGTTTGCAACAAGGGCTTCCTCATGCCGGCGGTGCTTGCCAAGCACATCCAGCAGACGAACCACTGCGCAGAGGGCGGTGAAGCGGTGGGCAGCGCCGGTAGCTCGGCATCACCGGGCACGACGCAGGACACCAACTCCAAGGATGAAAACCACTACGATGAGAATCAACACATTGAAAATCAACACAATGAGGAGTCCCTGTATGGCAGCATGTACAGCAGCTGATGCTGCTTCCTCTCTACAGCTAATCTCTCAACTGGGGCTGCCAGAATGTATTAATGTTTTCTTTCGAATGTATAATCTACCTTCTAGTGCTTTACTGCATCATGCTCTTTTGTTCGCTCCAATCTTCACTCAATGTTTTTACTCTATTTTATTATCATCACACCCACATCTTCACTTTTCTCTCTTCAAACCCTCCCCTCCCCTATCATACTTTACTGATCTATTTATGTGCTTTACTCATCGTTTTTCTGCAACACGCACCTCTTGAAACCACCACCTCACCACCACCACCACCCCTTCAAACGCAGTCTAACTCGTTGACTATATATACAAACAACTTTTTCCCATTTTGTACAATGCTCTATTTTATTTACAAGACCGATTCGTTATTAAAAGGGTTTATTTTATTATTACTTGACTGAAAATTTAAAAATTAGATCCTCGAGTAATGGAGAGAAACAAGATACTTTGCGATCCTCTATCAAATTAATTATCCCAGACAAACGCAAAGTCATTGTTGAGATTCTTGAGGACTGGTTCGTCATTTTCGGAGACAGGAACGACATTAAACAGATGTTCATACTTGATTAAGGTTTCAATGATTTGTTTGTGAAGATCATTATCTAAAAGAAGTTTAATCTTAAATTGTGGCAAACATTTCATCATTCCTTCCTACCTAAGTTAGCAAGCGCTTCAGCTGGAAACTGTACAAAGTTGACCACTCTGAATTGATTACGACTCATCACCTGGCCGACTGCTTCAATCAGAGAACCGGGGATAGCGTTGTTACCCTAGAAAGCAAAACAGATACAAAATAGGCAATGAAAATGAATCAATCAAGTTGAAAAGTACACGCATTTACCTGCTTTTCAAACAGAAGTTGAATGAACTCTTCGTCAGTGGTCTTCATTGTTCCTTTTTTACCATCTGGTTCAATCTACGAGCAGAAGTATAGGAATATGTACAATTCAATAGTTGGATTTCAACAAAAATACTCACTTTAGTAATAGTGCCGCGGATAACCGCCTTAGCATTGATGTAATTTCCCATAAGATTTCCGATAATGCGAACAGCTGCTGGCTCATTCAATGCAACTTCCATACTTGAAGATGTCGTTATCAAGATCTGTTCTTTAAACTTTGAGGAGTTGAATGGCACAAGAATTTGAAGTCTGATGCTCAAACAGCGGCTTTGTATTTTGTTTTGGCGCAAAAAGAGACTATTTTGACCGAAAGGCAGTGTCAGGTGGAAAACGGTAGCAAACAAATTTTTGAGCGCCACCAAAAAATTAATTAAACAGGATTAAAAAACTGCATTTTAATTTCAATTTCAAAAGATTTACAGTATTAAAAATAAAAACTCTCTTACTAACTCTTCAACTTTTTAGTTACTCGGGTCATTTTGGAAGCTGGTTTAAGCTTATCAGCCGACGTTGATTTCTGCAGATTTGAATTTCGTGTAATAATCCGACTTGGATTTTCAGATGGTCCAGTAGACAAAGAATTATGGGCCGTTTGTAAGTTTTGCTTTGACTTTGTTTTTGCTTTGACTTTACCATTTTTCCCCTTTTTACCATTTAACTGAGGCGAAGTAGTTGAATGAGGTTTGAGCAGTTTTTTCGCACATGATCTCAATTTCCTTATGTTTGAAGAAGTATCAACTTTGGCTGATTCAGCGCAAATGGTATTTGCCAGTGATTTAACAGATTTTCCAGAACTTTGTGTCTTTGATTTCCCAGGTAAATTCGACTTTGACTGAACTGTCTTTGTTTTCGGTGCTACTGTTGGTTGATCGTTACTCATTTGAGCTGTACGTTTAAAAAGCGAATCCTTTTGAACAGCGGCGCTTTGAGATCTAGTTTTTCTTTTCATAGAAGTTACTTCTGTGGCGGAAGTATTTAGCAATATCTCAGTGGATGATTTAGTGGCCTTTTTACCACGACGACGTGTGTTTGAAACTGACTTCTCTATTTCCGTTGATTTTGCTTTATCAACAGCTGTAGCAACTGGACCATTTGAGATAGTTGCGAGAAGCTGATTCCGTTTACTGGATCTTGTCTCCATTCGTACGAAGGAAACTTTTGTTTTTGATGCTTCCTCACTTGTGGCATTAGGCACTTGTTCTGGAATGGGTAAAGGCACATTTGGTTCTTCATTCTTAATGAATTCATGCTGACTGTTTTGCATTTCATGCTCAGTGGGAAAATCAGGAACGGTAAAAAGCTGTGACGTTTGATCTTCATCGTGGCCATTTTTTGCCTGAAAAGTTAAAAAAAGTTTTAAGTTTTTTGACAAATTCGTTTGCAAATACATACTTGTGAAGATTGCACATCATCTGTTTCGTGTGTTTCGTCTTTGGTTGCTAGTTTGTGAACATCATAATTAACTTTACTAATCATGTTTGTGAGTTCTTTACCATTATAGTTTGTTTCAAGCTCTTTTGGCTTATCCATTGAACAAAGAGCAATGTCATCATTTTCCGGCAGACCGTTGAAGCTAGGCTGAAATGGAAAAACACGGTTAGTTTTAAAAAGCTTAAAACTCGCAAAGTTACACTTACGCCGTTTATGCAAATAGGAATTAAATCATAAGGCATTTTTACAAGTTGGTCATCCTCACAGTTTAGAAGAGACTTGAGGTCTTGAAACAAGTCTTCTATCGTATCATTTTCAATAAGCACAGCAGTTTTATGAGGAGATATCGCGTGGGGGTCGAAAATAAAGTATTTTCCGTCTGCTGCCCAAATGGCCCGGCAGCTTTTTTTCGCTATCAAAATGCCGTATTTCGATGATTGGTTGAAGAGTTCAACTAGGTCGTTGATCAGACCGCCGTTCTTCTTTTTACCACCAAGAATGTACCCATAAAGCAATTCTTTTCGCTCGACTATAAACTTTCTTCCGTAGATGTAATTTTCTTCCAAAATTGAGCTCTGAGCAAGAAAGTAATCTTCTCTCTGAAGCTTTTTCCTCTGAGCTGGAGTGGCACAATCCAAGTGTTGAGCATACAGTCTGTTGCCCTGATTGAGAATGCGATAGATGTCCGCTTTACTCCAATGTCGATGGGAATAGTTGGGGTAGAGATTCGAATATATGATTGACGATAAACACATCGGAATGCACTGACAGTCGGCCAGTTGCAGGCCATCAAAGCTCACAATAAAGTGCCCTTGGCAGAAAGTGCCATAGAGCCAGTTTGGACGATTAAGGGAATTGTTGCCCCAGTCGTTAGAGTGATCCGGCTGTTCATCATGAGGGTAGTATTTATAAGGCTTAAATTCCGGTACTTGGCTTATATGCACTACATTCTTGTCCAAGTTTGGATCGGCTTTTTCGTAATGACCAGGCATTGGAAACGCCGGTAACGCTACAAATACACTTTTGTTAGTAAACATTTAAACAATTATAAATGCCCTCAAGCAACATTTGATTGCCAGGACGCTTTTGATTCCCATTACACTTACCTGATGCAAAGTGATGCAATTATCAATAAGCAAAGAACTTCTCGAACACGTGAGCTTCTAACAACCGTTGCGAGTGCGTTTTGCGAATCAAAACATTTGCTTAAGCGTCTCCTTAAAGCAACAAAGATGGCGCCAAAATCGCACCAATTTGAAAAATTGATTTTGGAAACAAAATCATTCTGTCAAAATGTATTCCTTTATTCTCTCGAAAATGAATGGTCAGTTATCTGGTCAAACTACCGACTTTTGGGTTTTGTAGTTGCCGTTAACTGTAGCTATAATGTCAAAGTAAAATATAATTTTGTTTGCGTTTCTAGATAGTTACTATGGTAACTTTTAAATAATTGAAAATATGTAAAATATTCAGTAAATCAAGGTTGAGTATTTTTAGGTTTTTGAGAGTGCAATAGTTTTTTAAACCCTTTGTATATTGTTTGCATAAATAGGATTTTTTGTACAAAACTGATAGATAAAATTGAATGCATACTGTTTAAACTTGTTAGTGTTTTAAAATTAAAAGTAAAAGTACGCACCACTTTAAATCGATGCAGTCCACTTGAGAATCCTCTTTCATATCTTGTGACCTGGCCAGTTGTTTCTCACAAACATTCCAACGTTAGAGTTGCTCTAGAAATTTGTTGTTTACGTTGATATAAATGAGAGGTGTTGATGACCTTGCTTAATAAAAAATTGATGCTGCTAAAACAAGTGCTTGTTGCCTGAATAATTATGAAATTGATGCTGATAACAGTGCTGTTTGGGCTTTTTTTGAGTGAGTTTTACTATTCAATTAAAATTGCAAACATCTTATAATCTTTTGTTATACAGCTGGCAGTTTGTCAAAGCCACTAAACAGCAGTAGGGTTCGCCAGTTCGATGACATGTTAAACTATGAATTTGACGAAGCTTCAGTTCTTAGCCAATCCTCTCCTGTCAGGTTTTGGAAAGATGGAATTGTTTATTTTGATATTTCAGAATTACGTAGGTACCTCATTCTACTATACTGGTTTTTTATTACAACAAAATCTTTTTGACTCATTCAGATGATCCTTCAGACTACAAAAAACTCATTGCAGCGATGGATGAAATCACTTGGCAAACCAGATATTGCATTATTTTTGAACCCGTTAATGGCCAAAAAAACTATGTCCGTTTTAAAAGAGGGTAACTTTAACTGAATTTATAAACTAACATTATTTTAATAACATTATACAATATTACACTTTTGTATCAAGTAATGGCTGCAACTCTCATGTTGGAATGGTCGGTGGAGCGCAAGAACTCATTTTAGATTATGGATGTTTTAACACAGGCATCCTTATTCATGAGATTATGCACACTTTAGGGTTTTTCCACGAGCATTCTAGGCCAGATCGGGATGAATACCTGAACATTTTTCTTGAAAATGTTGAAGAAAACAAGAAATATAATTTTGTAAAGTTAAATGCATCTCAATACCCCTACGATGTTGCCGAATTTCCATTTGACTTTAAATCAATCATGATATATGGCGAGGATGCTTTTTCTAAAAACTCAGCTCCGACAATGATGCCAAAAGAATGGGTTTTTGGAACCAGAATAAAAAATCCTGGAACAAAAACAAAATTGTCTAGTTTAAACGTACAACTGATTAGAAGCACATATCGTTGTAATTAAATTTAATAATTTTTAGTTTTATAGCTTTATTTGTTATACAATTTTAAAAAACTAAATAAAAAATTAGTTTTTTGAAAAAATTATCCTTTGTGATACAGTTTTTGAAAATTAAAACTAAGTTGATAACTTTGGTTTGCATTGTCACTCAATAGTAAATCTTTTTATTGGCAGCAAAGAAAAGAACAGTTCCATATGAGGGTGCAAAGTATGAAAAGTGCTAGTATACAAAAACATAAAATTTTGGTTTCAATTGAAAAACTGTTTGGATTTGAAAACAAAATATGGGAAATATTTGATGGTGGAGGCATCTTTCTTCATGGCAAGCTTTCTGTGAATATTTTTTTGTAGTGTTTTTGTTGAGCAGCTAAACAGGTCTTATATTCTGTTTGTAAATTAAAAGTGTCTTTCATTCCCGAGAGAATTAAGCGGAAATTTTCTAATCATCTAATCAGAAAAATTTCAATCAACTATATGAATTTACTAAATCATTTTCAACTTAATTTGTTTTTATTAGAATGTTTACTTTTTGAATATTTCCAGAGAATATCTTATAAATTGTGTATTTAACTACTAGCTCCATCTCTAGCGCACTCAAGTGCTACTTTATCGTTTCTCTTTGTGGGCAGGGAGAAAAACAAAGACGTTCAAATGCGTGTCCCTGCGGCAGACACGAGGAGCAGACCCTCTGCACTCTTGCACTGAAGAATTGCCGAGAGTAGTGCTTCGCTGTCGTCTGTTTTAGTTCAATGCACCCTTGGTGAGCACATTTCTTCCAACAACAAGAACTGTAGTGTTTACTGAGCTAAGTTTACCTTGCCTTCTCGTCTACCAATTCTACCCATTCATCAATTGCATAATGCAATCAAACTCGGCGACTACATCAGCGACTACTTCCTCTGTCACCGCCACGCCGTCAACCATTTCCGTGCCATATCGTTGGCAGCGTTGCAAGTTTGGCACTACCGTCTACTATGTCTCGCCTAGTGGCCGAGTGTTGCTTGATCTCAATGAGCTCTACTACTACCTGTCCTCTAAGCACACTTGCAAGTGCTACCTGGAACCGGTCTTAAAAATAAACTTTCTTGACGCCTTTAACTTTGACGCAAACGTAGAGTCTATCATATCTGCAAAACCAGGAGAATCCTATTGGCAAACTGCACCATCTGAATGCGAACGGTGGGCGAAGAATTCAAGTCGACTTATGTTGAACGACCAAGTTCAGCAAACAATTGCCTATCTCGTTAATGAGGTCACCAGCCTTGAAGAGGCACAAACAGTGATGAATCGTACTCAACAAGCAGACCATCTCAGTCTCTACGATTGGATGGACTTTTTCGACTGGGAGAAAATTTGGATAATGAGAGACGGAAGAAAAGTTATCAGCTCTTTGGAGAAAGCTCATTTGATTCATTTGACAAAAGAACTTGTAATGACAGGTCAATTGCAATATTCTTCAAAGTGGAAGACCCAGTTGCTGAGCTCTAAAAAGGTGCAGGAGGATGACAAAGAGAATGAAGATCTCTACATTGAATCTTTACAGTGATTTTTTTGTAAACCATTTTGAATATGATAGTCTTTTGTAAATGTTTGATCTAAAATTAAAAGTTGAAACATTTTGAATGAAATTAGTTTGTAAAATAAATGCTTTACTGCCACAGTGCAACTGTAGAACAGATATTTCTGTATATCAACTCACTTAAAAATGCAATCAATTTTATTGTACTCAAAGTAACAAAATTGCTATGGAAACCTCATTACGGATTAACGACAATTAGCAATGCAATAATGAAGTCAATTTTGCTAAAACTCAATCAAGTTTAGTCTAACCATTTTTTAATGAAAGGAAAATGCTGTTTTTGTTTATATTCCGGTTACCACGTTGCTAAAAAATACAGTAAAAATGAACTTGCACTATTACCAACCTTTAAAAGCCAATGAAAACAATGCTTCACCTGTGTTCACACTCACTCTAATTTACGTCATCACTCTGATTTCTATTATACTTTGGACAGCAATGTTAATCACCATTCTTTACTTTAAATCAACACCAAATAAATCCAATCCCATAATTTATGTTTTTAGTTGTCTGTTTGGAGACTTTATGCCTCAAATACTTAAACGACACTGTAAACTGCTTAATATGTTTAACATAAACGATAAGTTAAGTAAACCCGAGCTTAGTAAAAGAAAGTTTGCCTCAAAAGTTAGCACTAAAACTGATTCTCAAAACAAAATCATTTCCTTATACCGTCCAACATTAAAGTTTCTGGTTGAAAATAGCTCAGGTCAGTCTGCAGTGGCCAGAGCTCTTCTCGATACAGGAAGTGCCTATTCTTACATTTCCCCCCAACTTGTACAACGCATCAACTGCTCGACCAGACTCATCTGGCCAATATATGTTTCTCGTTTTTGTGGGGAACCTTCGGAAATTATTTACCAAACAGCTACCAATGTAAAGCTACACTCAACTGAAAACCTCGTCGTGAACTCAAATTGCCTAGAATTTTTGATTGATTTTGAAACTGATGAAAGCAAACGTACCTGTCGTGCCCCTTCAAAAAGTCTCGCAAGCAAATTAGCTACAGACTTTGGAATTAACTTGAGTGACAATGAAAGCCAAGATGCAACTAGCCCTCACTATGATTTACTTATTGGGCAGGACATTTTGCATAGCGAAGTTTTACTCAGTTCAATGAATGTAGTCAAGCTGACAAAAGATCTTTCTATTTTAAAAACAAAGTTTGGCTGTGCTGTTATGGGAAGGTGGAATGATCAAACTGAATTTGATGAATCTCTAGATGAAAATTTTGAAAATGCATCAGCTTTATCTGTTCTAGCAGAAACAAATGAGATGGAGTTGATGCCTCCTCCAATGTGGATAGTGGTTTTAGGTGAGTAATTACTCTATCCTGTTATTTTTAAATGATTTTAAACTACATGTTCAATAGTGATTCTACCTTCGACGTTCATCTTTTTACATTTGGTTCTTGTTGTCACAATATTCACTCTCGCTCTACCCATTCTTCTCTTTATTCATAAAGTTTTTCTGCACCTCACAAAAATCGGCGAAGTTTTCCTCTCATTGTACTTTTCACTAAGTTTCTTTTCAACTGAATTCTTCTTTACATTCATCTCTCCCTACGTCAAACTACCTTCAAATGTGACTAAATATCATTATGATCAGATACCTTACTCATATCAGCCAACAGTATATGCTTTCATAGAGAATTCTCAATATCCGAATCGATCTTTAGGGGCTTCAATTTTGCTTGACACAGGCTCCATTTACTCGTACATCTGCTCAAGTTTGGCTCAACAACTAAATTGTAAAGTAGTCACTTATGGTGCACGAAAAGCAGTTTGGGTGAAATTGAAAAGTTTCTCGACGTCAACTGAATTAGAGGTCCTTCTTTGGATTCACGAAAGCCTTCAATTTAAACACTGCCCTCGCCCATCGTCACAAATTTCAAAAATAGTAAATTGCAGAGAACATGGTACGGTTATTCAAAGAGAATACTGCTCTTTCAAAACTTATAACGTAATAATTGGATCAGACTTGCTGAGTTCTGTTTTGTCTCATTCAACGGCAAATGTTCATAAAATACACCAAAATTTAGTTGCACACCCATGTCGTCTTGGTTGGGTTGTGCAAGGGGCAAACTTGAATCTCGCAAGTCCATGGAACGCGTTGCAAAATAAAACTTGTTTCAATTTAGAAGCTCATTTTGTTAATAAAAGAAAACTAACAAGTTTATGGCTTTTTTGTTTAGCACTTTTCTGGTTAGATTGTTTGCCGATTTATTTTAAACTAAAGTAGCCAATAACTTCCTGCAAAAGTTTTTATTCAATATTTTTGAAAGACAAATGTTTTTTCATGACATTGAGGATAGTTAGCCACTATCAATTACGAATTTAGAATGTTGTTAGTCACACAAATACGTGTTTCTGTTTAAAAATTCTAATAACAATAAACTTTTTTAATACTTGCTATCGTGTCATTTGAGCATATTTGTCACTTGTCTTACTCATGTCTCAAAATTCGGACAAGGAAACCCTAGATAATGATACTGAATCCTCAAAAACAGTATCGTTTAAACCGCATAAAAAAGAAGAACCCTCTAAAACTGCAAAAGAAACCACCAAGTTTCCTGGTTGGAAGGAAGAAAAAGACCTAGACAAGTACAGCTACTCGGATCGTTTTGTGCAAAAACTGGTTAAGCAAGGCAAGCAAAAGACTGTTGTCAGACGTCAGCCCAAAGTGCAATTTAAACCCAGTGAAGCTCTTCTTGCTGAAGCTGCAAAAGTGGATGAATTGCTAAACAAGCTAATTGTTAGATCTGAAGAAACTGAACGCTCCACAAAAACCGACTCGTCTAAGAGCAAAGCTGATGGAAACGTGGAAATGAAGCAAGAACAACCGAATAAAGAAAAGGTTTTCGCTGAAAAAGCTGACAACATGAAAGAGCAACTTACTAATGAAAAGGGCACCTAAAACTGTTTAGTTTTTTTTGCATTAGTGTACTTTTGCAAAGAAATTATTTTTATAAAATTCATGCATTTAATGTCAGTTAACTTGACAAGTTAACGATAAAAAGCGATTAAAGAAAGCCTAGTTGTTGACCAAAAGTTAAAAAGAAAACTTCCGGTTTTCTGTTTTACTAAAAGATGGCACCCCTGGGCTGATGTGCAAAACGGAAAAAGTTTGCTGTGGTTAGATACAGTTCTTCAGTTTACATTTTGTAAAATTCTACAAATAAATGCATGCAAATAAAACTTTAAAAGCCAAAAGTCTCAAAAATTGTCTGGCCTGAACACTAGTTGTTTTTTGTCTTTGTCACCCTTAATCATTGCCTTACATTTACAGCCACTTGAATTTGCTTTTTCTTCCATTAGTGACAGTTCCATTTGGTAGATGCTCCATCGTTCGTGCCTAGCATCGGCAAGTTGCCGTTCCAGTTTGCCTTTGTAAAGCGATTTGACTACTTGCAATTGTCCATTGTTTGCTGCAAATAGCCGTCATCATCATTACTATCCCCCTGCACACAGGCAGCCACTTCCCTGTCTTCCTCATCATTGCAATCATCATAATCATTGCCGCCAAGTTTTGCTTGTAAATGGAGCACCTAGTTCTCTGTCCCATCTCAGTCACACACACACACATTCTTATCAGCGCCCATCCAGATTGTCCAGCACTGTCCAGCACTGATTATACATTCACCGCCAGTGGTCAGATCGCCCGTCGACCGAAACAAAACCACCAAATAGACCATAAATCATAATTCTCTCTACTTTATATGTATGCAAGTCTAACTTTGTGTCACCAGTTTCTAGTGACAAATTTGGACCTCCGCATGAGACAGTGCAGTCCACTTCTCGAGCGCTTAATTTTGCATTCAAGAGTATGACCATCAGAAGACTGAATAAATGAACCAAACTGTTCCTCGAGAGATCCCAATTTCCGAATCATTTCCTCAGACGGCACTAGAAAACGTTTTTGTTTTTTAGGTTCTGCTTTACTTGTTAGAACACGGCCATTTGTCATCGATTTTTTAAAGCAAAAATTGACCAACAGTGTTAGTATGAAAATGCAAAAAGTCTCAGTTTTGCATTAGCAAATTTACAACTTGGCAGTCATCAAAACCTTAGCATATCAGTTTTGGTTTGACTGTGCAGTACTGTTTTTTACCGACTTCAGCTGTATCGAATCTTTATTTTTGAGCATGTTCCGCTTTTTGTGAAAAAATAGAAAAATGAAGAGTGTCACTATTCTAAAGTGAAGGGCCTTCTTGTTGCAATTGGCCGTGGGCTCTTACACTTTAAAGAGGACATACGAAGAAAACGAGAGCTTTCTCGTCCGATGTGAGCCTTTGCACGGTGCGGTAATTGAATTAGTTCACCCTTGTTACCGACAAGCCCGACAGTGCCAGCGATAGGGCTGCTTCTGCTGCTTCTGCTGCTGCTGCTGACGAGTCCGAGAATGAGAGCACCAACTCTCAGGGTGTTGTGCAGTGCCAGCACTGCTCAGCACTGTCCATTCATTGGCAATGATCTGTTATTGTTATCCAAACCGGTGGAAGGGAAAGAGAGAGAAAGAAAAGGAGTCTCCTACAAGGTTGACTAATTGACAGGCGCGCGCTTCAATAGATCAGTGCTAATTGAGGCATTGCTAATAAGGCACTCTCTGGGCTCTCTTTCTCTCTCTTCCTCTCCTTCCGCTGGCCAATTGCCTGTGATCTGCTGCCGTGTTTGCGCTTTTGTTCTCCTTAGCCAACATGCTAATGTACCGTGTAATTGCCACCGGTGGCCGGTAGTGGTGGTAACTGGTAGCTGATCCAGCAACGGACAGTGCTCGCTTTCTCTCTCGGGGAGATTCACGAGATGTGTCAACGGACTGCACTCTCTGAAGGAGATCACCGCCACAGAGTGTTTTTCCCATTTTTTTCCAAACGCGCACAGACTACTTGTGGCTGGCGTGTAGCAGAGTTGACTTTAGATACTGCTCAGAATAAAATAAAATAAAAAAGTGTAGATTCATAGTTTGTCAGCACGTTGTCACCTTTGTCAATTTGTCACTTTCACACGACTCTGCGCCAGAGTGGTCACGCTCGAAAGAAGAGAGAGAGAGAGAGCAACCAAGAACGGGGAGAACAGGGGCAGAAGCCCTTATCCAAAGTGGGCCACGTTGCCTTCAAGTGTATGCATGTGTCACCGTAAAGTGTTTTCATCACGCTCTTCGCAAGACCCTCGAGCCAATTGTCGAATTTCATTTCCACTCTATCTATCTTTCTCCATTTCAGTTTCCATTTCTCACTCCTGGTGCTTCATAATCATCGCATTTAATCGATAGGCTCATTCAAGTGGGCTCTGAAGCAGCGTAGGGCCCAGGAGTGCGCTGCACTCAGTCTGTTGTTGTTCTTTTGACTTTTCGCGGCTTCTCTGAAAGCTAAAAGAGAACATGCCGTTTGGCCGTTTGCGCACCGCCATTGTTCGTCAATTTTACGCTGCTTTACACTACTGCCTGGTGCTACTACTGCCACTGCTAATTGTGAAGATCAACTTGCCTTGAAACTCAGTCAGTGAAACAGTGGCTGCCACTGAACTTCTTTCTCACCTTTTTACACTTTGATACTTGACTTTGAGTGCATTCACAGCACAGAAGCCCCTGTTTTGTTGCTGTTCACTTTGCCGGTGAGCGCCGCCACAACTCGCGCTGTCAGTTTCGGCCCATTCCCCACTTCAATCGATACGTCTCGTTTGACCCTCACGTTGAAAGGTTTTTGGAACGGTGCATACAATTTGTCACCACCTATTGTCGCACCTTGGGCCTTTTCAATAATTACACGCATCATTTGCTTGCCTGCTCCTGCAGCGCTCTCTAAAGCGCTTTCAATTAACTAATTAACACGCGGTGTAATTATTGAGCACAGTAAAGGAGGACATATGCAGTGACCGTTCCATCGATGGTTCACAGAGTTTCAGCTGTTGCCCATTATTCCACAAGCTAGGGCTGGCTCAGTAAATGCCCGAGTCATTTAGTCGGCCACTGAGAGAACAGTCAGTCAGTTCAGTTTGACTGGTTCTCTTTCTTTGGACCACTCTTTGGTCCTGCATCTGTGCAAGTGAGTCTCTGCAGTGCACTAACGAACGGAACAGTCAGTCTCGGCAGTTGGAGCTTCAAAGTTCCAGAGTGGAAAACTTGCACTGTTCATTAGCTACACACAAAAAGACTTGTTGGAACTGGGTGATTTGTGTTTGCCAAAAGTCCTTCTACTGGTGCTTCGGTGCAGAACTGATTACAGGCAGAGTTTGCCTAAAAATATTTTCATGAAATGAAAAATAGTTGGAAGAAGCATTTTTATTATATCTATTCACTTGCTGAGTTGACATTCTTATAACTTAAACAGGCGTCATCTGTGCTCTACTACGTTTGTTTAAATACAAATTAGCTTTGCTCTGAGTTATCAAATAAAAATATATATTTGAATTAAATCAATTTATGAAAAAGACTTCTTTCTCTCTTTATCTGAGGCCAAAATCAGCATTCTTCTGCTTTCTGAGCTTACATGTTTGCACCACTTGTTTTTCAAACCTCAGTTCAGCTTTCTAAAAACTAATATTAAAATACAAAAAGCAATAACTTCTCAACTGGCAACGAGATGCTAAATTTATGGCCTCCTAGTGGCGATTCAATCAGATTGGCCTGACAGACTTGCTACTTTGCTGAGGTTAACAAGTTTTCGGTCAAGTGGAGCACTGTGTGACAGGGGAAGCAGTGGAAGCAGTGCCTAGTCGTGTAATCATAGTATTACTGTAGCCCGATCCTATTGCCCATCGACAACAGCTTGCTGTGTAATGTGCCAAGTGCTCCTGGAACAGATTGCCCGATTGAGGCTGCCACACAACTGACGCCGGCAGAGTGACAGAACCGCAGAATGGCACCGACTTTATGAGCCATAAACAGTAACACTTGGCTAATAATAACACTGGATGACGATGTGTGTGAGAGAGAGGGCATACGGAGACATGGTAACATGTTTATGGCTAGTTGACTTTTATTGGCACTGACTAACGACAATTAGGACTGCCAAAAATATAGTGATGTGGTGAGTTTGACATTTTTTGGGCTCTACAAATCTGTTTGAAACGGCAATTATTCTAGAGATAATGGACAAATCTAAATGTACAATTCTTTCAAAGGATATACTTTTGAAGGGGTTTTTTGTTTAAACAATGTTTCACTCTCATTGACGCTCTTTGTAAGATCACCCAAATGTTTGTTGCTTTTTTAGCTCCAATTTGGATGTCGGTGTCTTTGAATTGTTCTAAACAAAAGTCGGCTTTGCGCGGTGCATTTTAAAAACAAAACAAAACATAGTTTACCAATCTTGAAAAGGAAATGCCGCCCAGGGTCCAGTTTTGTCTTGCCGACTCCTAATCGATTGCTTTTGTTCTTCTTTTCTCTTCCCTTCCCACTCTATGTCTTCAACCACAAATTGCTGTTGTTTTGTTGCATTTTATCGGCCCTTGTTTTCTCCAGCAGCTGCATGATTAGCAGGCGGATATACTTTCCTCCTTAGCGCCAGTGTGTGAAGTGAAGAGGAGTGCAGTCGGAGTGGTCTGCAGGAGCACTCCGTGAGCAGCAGCCTGTGTCGTGTCTCGGTGGCGACAAACGGTGCGCTAAGCCGACGGTCGTCCATTAGGGCAAACACCCACGCGCCAGACTGTGCTCGATGTGTTTACGCTGTCTCGCTCGCTCTGGTCTCTCTGATCATGCTGACTGGTGATCATGTTTGCCAATTGTCTCCGTTGCTACTGGCGACGACGACGACGACGATGATGGTGATGATGATGATGGAGGTGACTACCAGTGAACTCAAGTGCTCGACATCACTGCCATCACCACCACTACCGCCGATTAGTGCCTTCGATCAGATCGACAAAGGTCAGCAGTGAAGCACTGACCTTTACTGTTGTTCACGCGACGACATATTGTTTGCTCGTATCAGCGCAGTCTCACCTGTGTTTATCTTCATGTTCCTGTAAACAAGCGAACAGAGGCACTGGATTTGCAGCACACGGTAAATCCACGCGCCAGAATGAGAGAGGAGGTCAACAGAGTGAGAAAGAGGAGGAGTTCACTCACAAGTTGACCTTCACACTGTTCAAGTTCAGTGGGTTTTAAATTTATTTAATTGGATTACAGCTTGCTAGAGGATAAAGTGTTGCGGCGTACAGTGTTGATTACAGTTTTGAATGCGCAGGCAGCAAGTTGATTTGAGAGAGCAAATAGTCATTGCGAGTTGAGCACAATTCCACGCTCCAAGTGCAAACCTTCTGCTGCCGTTCCGATAAAGTTGGCCATTCTGTTTTCATATCATCTCCAATTAGTCTCTCCACATGTGCACACTATGTTTTCTCTTTCTGCGTCTTTCAGTTCTCTCTTTAGCAAATTTCTCTGAATCGATCCATCATCGGCAATGGGCTAATTTGCTGTCCTCTGTCACCGAGTGAGAGACAGCATTTGGACGGGCAGATTAGAGGAACCAAATGCAAGTTGGTACTCGCATAGGCGTGAATGCCTAATGACTCACTGTGGCAGGCGAAGTTGCCGATAAAGCTGATGACAAGTGCTGCTGCTGCTGCTGGGTCGCTGATAGAGAGATGCTGCACTACTTTGCTTTTTGTCTTTTTTCACAACACACAATAGAAAATGATATGGACACTGTCGTAGGACAGACAGCCACCGGGTGGCCACTCTGCTGTAACCACAAAGTGTGGTTAAAGAAGTTTTAGTGGCAGTGCTCGGTCCTCTCTCGCTGTCCATTAGAGATGCCATTTATTCGGATGGTAATCGGTGCCCTCCAGTAATGGACATTACTGCCGACTGGGCACTTTGCACTGTTTTAGCCCGAACACTAATCTCATACTGCACACATGTGGTATTGCGTATTACGCAAGCGGATCCAAAGACCCCAAGAGCCCAAGAGAGCACCCAACGTTGACTGTGCCTAAAAACATTTGCATATGAAAGGGCCTGCTAGGGCTGCCAATTGACTGTGCGTAGTAGTTTTGACTTTTTCAAATTTCCATCTGTTTGCCTGAATAGTGCTCACTCGAATGATTTACTCAGTGCTCTCCGCCTGGAACTGCTTGTCTATTTGTCAGGCTTTTGTCTGCATCAAAAGAAAGCATTTTGCATCTGTACCAAACACACTATACTCTGCTTTTCTACACTGAAGTCAAACTGTCAGGACTTTGTCGGCTACTGTTTGAGTGCAGTGTATTGATTGCTAATTAAAATTATAATAGCTAGAAAAAAGGCAATAGTGTTTGAAACCTGACTATAGCTAGCTCGATTGAAGCTGATTGCATTAGATTTCTCAATTTGTTGTCAGCTTCAACGGAAAGTTGCGCTTTTTATTTTTGTTTTTTGTGTATGTTTTTCTTTTGTTCAAATGTCAATCTAAACTTTAGCATTTTGTTGACGTTTAAATCATTTTGACTGTGCAGACTTTGAAATAGAAAAAGCTGTGTTTTCTTTAATTGAATGTTTTGACGGCCACAAATGTCTGATTCAATTTAGAGAAAATTTTAGATTTCTTTACTTATTGTTTTTGTTGTGCCAAGAATTTAAAAGCTTTCAGCATTAAACTTTTGTTTGCAACAAAAAACGTGACATCGAAATTGGAAACTAAGTTCTCTGTTTCACTTGATTTCATTAAAGTCAAACACAGGTTTAAGTTGTTTTTTGTTTTGGGCTCTGAACGATAATTGAAGTTGGCATTTTTTTGTAAAAATGGGAATTAAAGCAAAAAACTCTGACGTTGACAGGTTTAGTTGAATTTTCAAAAGATAAAATTTTTTTATATGTTTTTAAATATTTGATGATTATCTTCTAGGCTCCCTTTAATTACTTTAATTGCTTTTAATTTATAATCATTATACTTTTAAATATTGTGACTTTAAAATGGCAGCCAATCAGTCTACTATCGTTCAGTTGGTAAAATTAATGTCTGGTCATTATTGGCAGACAATGAACATTAGGTCACTCGTCGATCACTAATCACATTAGCAGTCTTTTTGACCTTTAGAGTGCCTATCATTTTCAACACCCAACATTGGACAACTGCGCACTTGTCATCGTCCTTCAAATGGAACACACTTGCCTACTCTGTACCAATGCAAGTGTCAAACTTTAAAACTTAATTCGGGCAACTGAGGGGACGGGTGGAAAGAGAGCAACGAGCCTGACTTCCATTACGTTGATTGACCCGCGTCATGGGCGACCTTTTAGCACCGACTTGCTGTTCTCGGTTTTGCTGTGCAACCGTTCTGTGCGATTTTTGCGGTAGCCAGTTGAGAGGTTTTTTTGCTGGGGTCTGCTGATTGAAGCAACCTCTGCCTAGCTTCCTCTGCCTCTTTTCTTTTCCTCTTTGCTCTCTTTCTGCATCTCTCTTTCACCAGTTCCCTCTCATCCCTCGCACGCATCACTAAGCATTGAAAAAGTTTACACGCGAGTTAAGCCGCCGCCACCGCTGCCGCTTCTGCTACTGTCTGTGTAGTGTCTTTGTACCCTTTCCAGCAGCAGAGTGTCTGGTACATCGAATGGGTTGGTGAAGAAGTGAAAGCGGTTCAGGCAAAAAGTTGGTGCCACCATCGGCAGTGTAGCCACCATCATCAATTCTGCTTCAATGGCCTGCAAAGTGATGCCTGATGCTGGTGGGGCTAATGGATTCACCAGAGTAGGCACAGGGAGAAAGGGAGAAAGAGTACAAGCCAATTGACCTGATGGCTTTCCATTGGCCAGCTCAGATGTAAGATTTGAATCTTTGAAATATTCTGCAATTGACAGTTTCGATGAGACGTTTGCTGACGTTTTGATTTAAAAAAGCAGATATTTTCTTATGCTTTTTATTTAAAATGCGTGATTTTCTGAAAAACTACTTGAAATGGGCGCCTTTTAAATGAATCCTTTTGACAAGATTGTTTTGACTGCTTAAACTTCAATTTGCCTAAAAGGATTCACTTTACAGCTCACATTTTAATTCAATTGCTGAAACTCTTTTTGTTAGCTATCTCTGTATGTGAGTAGGTTCTTTCTGCTAAAACATGCAAAGTAGTCAAAAGTGTTCTTTCTCTTAAACTGTAGACCCTGGTCCCCCTTTTTTAGCGCGCCCAAGCGCCACTTTGGCCGAGAACAGTAGTCCAGCTGCCTGGGTTGAAGTTCAGTCATTAAAGTTAAATTAAGTTGAGCGCATTGGTTCGCTCTGATGGCTGTCAGCTTCAGAAGACTAAATTCACCAAAGTGCTGCCGGGAAGAGAGATGCAGCCACACACTCACACTGTCTCTATCCCTTTTTGGAAGCAGCTTTTTTCTGTCTCTCTCTCTCTTTCTCTCTCCTTTAACATGAACATCAACTTATTAGCAGCCATTAATCTTAATTGTCCTCTAATTTCCCCCCGCTACTGATTGACCATTTCTCGGGTGATTATCATTAGTTACGTCATTTATGAAAATGTAAGATACGAGCAATTTTTGTTCGGAGACGAATTTGAAAAGAGAGAGCGAGGGAGCATGGGACAAAGTCACGGTTATAATTGTGCCCAGAGTTGAAATTGACCTCTTGAGACTTGGGATTGTGTGGCCTCCGTCCGACAGATCTATCAGTCGGAAAATTGAACGCAATCGGAACTAATTGGCCGGTTGGACAGTGGCATCGAATCTACGAGACGACGTGATTTGAGAGGGGGTACAGATGAATCACCCAAATGGAGAGTTTTGGGGGATCTACTGTTATCGATGATGTGATGATTAATTGGGTCGAAAAGTAGAAACGGGGCTCTTTGAAAACGATGCAGTCTTTCTACACTGCAAACTTTAACTCGACGACTCATCTGCGGTCAAGCTGTTGGCTTTGTCCAATTGATGATTGATGGACTGAAATATATCTTGCAGTAAGCTTCCTTCCATGCCAACTTGCCACAACTTTACTGCAGACCATTTTGCGTGATTACGTCTACAGTTTTACCGTGAATGGCAAATTGGAAAATTGAGTTGTCTACTGAAAACAAACTGAGATAGGAATGTAATTGGCGTCATTTGATGTATTCTAATAAAGGTTTGCTTCACAACTGAAGCCTTTTAACATTGACAAAAAAGAAATATTTGGTCTAAAGTATGTGTCATTGACAAGGGTCTTGTATTCAAAAATCTAAAGTCAAGCTTGATTATTTTGAAATACTTGCAAATGAGTCTTTTTGATGTAGATTTATTGAAGCGAACAACACAACTCAACCAACAAAATCAGTTCAGGGTCACAAACTGTGATTGCTAATAAAACTTCATGTGGATTTCTTCTAAGAATTCAAAATAGTTTACTTTTAAAATTTACGACTTTAGTGTTTTTCAATATACAATAGACTTGTGTGCATTATTGAGAGCTCATTACGTAATGACAGGCCCAGTGGTCAACTGGTGAATGCAGCCCAACCTTGGGCAGTGCCTTTGTGTCAGCGGTCATACGGTTCTAAATAGTGCCATTAAATTATAAACAGCAGTTGACTGACAGTTTAAAGTTGGCAGCACATTAAAAAGAATTGGGGCTATAAAATATGCATAAATCACTGGCAGTGTTGAAAAGAATTATTTGAAACTGGATAAACTTTTACTAGTTAGCGCCGCCGAGTTTCAACATTTTCTCTCATTTTACGCAGTTTAGGACATTTTTTGTGTGACTACCACCTAGCATCGTTATGACTTGTGATCATAGCCAATTTTTGATTGTCTAATATTTACGCAAACACCAAAACATGGATTTGCCTTTTTACCGTTTCTTTTTGGTGGTGATCATCATCACTAATATGATCCATGAGCTCTAAGCATGCTTTTGTCTGTTTCGTCTGCCAAAACTGTGCGGCCCATATGGCTGTCCTCGTGCTGGTGTCACTCATTGTCATCGGCACTGATGACATTGACTGCACTAGTCACCCAGCTTATTATGAAACACAGATGAGGTCCTGTGTGAGTGCTGTCAGTGTGTGTTGACGAGTTGCCTTTCACCAGTCCGACTACGATGGTGTCGCGCAATACTGCCACCACCACCGAGCAGACACTCCAGAAATGCGTAACCCACATTGGTCAAAGAGGCGACGTCTTCAAATTGAAAGCACACACGCCGGGTGCAGTCCTTCAGCACTTGGAGGTGTGAGAAAACAAATGCAGACACAAAGGCGGCTGACATAATCAGCAGCACAAGCACTGCACAACCACTGACCACACTGTAGTTGCGTCTAGACCCGCGCGTTCACACAGAAGAACGTTGCCTTTAATTAGCTGTCCAAGTGCAGCACATATGCGGCTAGATCTGAGGCGACTCTTCGTGCTCTATGGACTGCTGTAATTGACCATGAGACAGCTTCTATAGACTGCCACCGGTGTGGGCCAATTAGCAAGTCACCAGAAGAAGTGGTGAGGCACTACCGTTCTTTCAGACGACAAGTTCAAGTGCAGTTTCACTCTAAGCAAAGACGTCCACACAGCCAGACAAAGATGACGGCCAACATCTGCCTTTCTTCAACGCTGAAAAGTGACTCAAGACTGAGAAGCTAAACAAAAACAGTTTGCAGTTTTAAAGTGAAGCGTTTTCGAATGTCTGACAATTGGCGCTGATGCCGTAAGAAGTTGTCTACCTTTGTTCAATTAATCGAGGCAGTAACTTTTTGCCATTTGACTATTTTACATCTTAGACCTGCATATTGCGTTCCACCATCAATGGTATTTAGAATTAAAAGTAAGAAGTAGTCGTAAAGTTTAATTGCTCAGAAGCAAATGATTGTCAAAAGTGAGTGTATGTGTGTGCGTGTGATGCTTCTGAAATGGCAGTAAAAAGTGCACTTTTGCAAATGGAGCGAACAGTAGAAATGGAAATCTGTGTGCCTTGCTACTTAAATCGTTTCTGGAACAGCAAATTTCATTTTATTGCCGCGTAAAGTGCAAGACAAGGAGGAAATCAGTGGTTTTTTAGTGTCGTTCCAAAGCAATTCGCACTCTGGGATTGGGTTTCATGAAGGAGCGAGGTTTCGGAAGGTCTCTTTTTTTGGTTAGAGGTCAACGGCAGTACGAGCCTGTCAACGGTGATGAGGATCAGTTTTAGTGTCTGCTGCAAATGGATCAAGCGCTGAGAAGAGAACATGGGAGAGACAGGACACTACAAATTGACTCAATAGCAGCTTCGCAGTGCGTTTATGGAAATTGACTCCAAGGGCTGACTTGGTGACTTCTGTGTGTGTGTGCACTTCGGTGTCCGTACTAGCAGCGACACTTGGTCCTGTCAACTTGTCCACTAAGCGGGGCCCTTTGTGCTCGTTGCTTGCGTGCGGCTCGGTTTGAAGCGCAGTCCGATCAACTGATGTGATCTCCTTTTCTTTCTCTTTCTCTTTCTGCCATCTGATGCCATCGACTGCTGTTGTCGGTGGCCACGAACAAAGTGGCCCTTTTGCCAGTGCAGCACTTAGCTTGTCAACGTGTCAGATTAGATTAGCGGCAACAGATTTCTCGAGGTGCGAGAGTTCATTGTGCTACTGTTGCCAGCTGACTCGAAGCTTCTTTGCTCAGTTACGTTGAAGCTCTGTTTGACTTTGAGCTTGCTGTTTCAATCTCTCCACACAGCTTTGAAGCACACCTTTGGGAAAGGCTACTTGGCACAGCAACAGCAGCAGCAGCTTTGGATCAAATGCTGCAAACCTCTGTTGACACATTTGCTGGTGTTTGCAAACAATTTCCTCCCTATTGTGCAAATGTAGTTTGATGCAAGAGCTAACTAGCTAAATGGTCCCGTTTGGTTATTGAGATGACTGCAGACAAAAAGTACAAAACAGTGCTGAATGACTTTGAGTTTTGCCGACTTTAACTGTAACTGACGATTAAACTACTTTTACGCAGTTTTTATTTATTTCATATTTTATTCGCTTAATTTTTTACATAATTCACCAACTATCAATGACAAACAAACATTGACACAGTTTATTTTGTTGTCGCCGTTTTTCTTCAAAGTCAGATACCCAATAAGAATCGGCGAGAAATCAACATTTTGTGATTATAAAGTGTAGTGAATCTGCAGTCAGCCACTAATCGACGCTTTAGTTTCACCTTAGTCTCTGCATCACATCTCCGCTTGCACCGTTTTTTCATGTATACGGTACATAGAGCCTTGTAAATCTTTCATCCTCTCATCATCGTCTCGATCACACACACATACACAGCCTCAAAGACTAATCTAAATATTTAACTTGCCACCTCAGTTAAGGGAACAGCAACACTCTCGACACTGTCAGTCTCCTAGTCTCAGTTCGCCCATGTTCCGGGGGCTTATGTAAGCTCAACTCTCCGCTAAGTACACTGAACACGGACTTTACGCAATGTGAGGCCGTCTTCTGCCAGTCTCTCTCTCTCTCTCTCTTTGTCAGAACGGTAATTTTTATTACGTAAATTAGCCAGACTCTGGTGGAAACATGAGCAAGCTAGGCTAAATCTCTCCTCTCGTCCCCAATGTATATCGGTTGGTATCATTGCTACGGCATCATTAACATATAAACACAAAGCACCAATACAGAGGAGAGAAAAAGAAAGAGAGGCACAAATGCTAACATGAGCAAAGCCTGGTCGTGTTAATGTAATTACTGAATGAACGGTGGTGCCCAAAGCAAGGCAGAACAGGAGGCAGAGGGCCTGACCCGTGCTGCTGTAGCTAAGTCGGTGCTCTATTTAGCCGGTTCACTCTCCGGCTCTGTTCCCTTTTGAAGGACAAAAGCAGTACGACTCAACCAACCAAAAAACTGTCCAAGAGATCGTTTACCTTAAAATAGCACTCTTCTTTCTCCACTATCTTCCTCTTTCAATCTTTCTTTCTCCTTGCCTTTGATCGCATTTGACTCGTCTTCCAATTTTTCCCTCTTGTTCGTCTCTGTCAGCATGTAAATTAATTGAACGTAGTGCTTCTGCACACACACGCACACACACTCTCAGCGACTGACGACAGTTTAGTGCAACCGATCTGATCGCACCGCAGAAAACCCCGTCCTCTTTTAGCTCGTTGCTGATACCGAAAACATATGTTACACAATACAAACACACACACACACACACACACACACACATTGACACTCCAGTTAGGACTGCAAAAACCCGGCTAATAGCAGCAATCTGAGCAGACAATGCAAAAGTGGCACAGCGCTCTAACTTGAAATGAACGCCTGTTTCGCAGTCTCGCACTCCGTCTCTCTCTCTCTCCCTTTTGCCTTCTTTTTTCTCTTACAGTGCACTGTTAATAAGTCTCATTGTCAGAAACTAATTGAATTTTAAACAAGCAGCTCTGCACTGTGATAGCCAAACAGCCGGTGCTTAGTAAACCAATCAATTAAATTGCATTTAAATATCTAAATGCAGATGATTCGATCAAGCGCACAAGGCGACGGCTCAGACGATCACTTGCCAGAGGATTGGCTTTAAATTGATTTGAATTGTATGGTAAATGGATTTGTGTGTGTGCAACTTTAAGTAATTTATATAAAAGAGAGTTTTTAGTAAATTCAATCATGCGTTAGTGCGAGCGCCTAAAGAAGAGAGAGAAAACTCTAAATTGCTTGTTTAATTGAAATAGTTTCCAAGAGCTCAAAAGAATAAAGATTTGCAAATGATCTGATACAGTACAGTTAGTGTCTCCTTGTGACGTAACCGTTACTGCATAAATTACAACTTGCGAGGTTTCTCTAACTCAGCGGTGTCGCAGTGATTTCTAATGAAACAACTCTCTCTCCCTTCCCTCCTCACATGCTCTCAATTCTATCCCATTGACCGGTCTTTCGGTGACCCTGTCCACTTTATTGGCCAATTGTCCAGAAATCCTCCATTGCTCTGTTTCCTCTGCTCATAAATTGTCACACTTTAGGGCACTGTATATCTGAGACTCACTCACTCACTCATTCACTTCGCCTGACTCGTAAGACTGCGCATTCAAAGTCTGCGCTTTCGCGCCATTGCCGTTTCAATGTTCTAAAAGGTGTTAGCCGTAACTGTTTGACTTGCCTAATGGACAATTTATGAATGTTGCCATTGCTTTATTTACCGGAAATTTAAATGAAGCTATTTATATGCAAATGTACGTCAGTCATTTCAGAGTTTACTACTGTTAAGTGTGCATGTATCAGTGTAAGTTTGAGTGTTTGATTCTCTAAAAGCTAAACTATTGATTGCTGAGTTTATCGACTAGCAACAATACTAGGCGATTAGGACCTCGCCAGAACATGGGACTCTCTCACCATAAAAAGTGGTGGCAGCGTGCGATCGTGTTTGGTGGCAAGCCACTTTATGACTCTAAGGCAGTTTAATTAGCTCCTCATTAATTAGTGACACTGCTGTCGTTTATGAGTTGAAAATTAAGGGGAGACGATTACGGTTAATAGAAGGTAATTAGTGAGTGCGTATGATGAGAAAAGTAATGAAGCAGCATTAAAACTTCTGACAACAATTGTACACTTTTTAATTTGATTGGGCGAAATGTTTGACCAAGGTTCTCATGGTAAGAATAAAGTGCGGCAAAGCCATTTATTTCCTGTAATCATATTTTAAATTGTAAAAATGCCTGTTTTGCAGTTTGATGATTGAATGTAATTACCAAAAAGCAGTGTTATGCGCAAAAGCCATTTTGAAATAAGACTACCTGACGTTAAGCTGAGATCTGTGCAGTGATTTGCAGAAGTGTTAAATCATCAAATTGAAAGCATCGGTGAGAGCAGCTGTTGATTGCTAAAATCAGCGCTATTTGATGTCAGAAAAGGAAGAGTGAGCTCAATGCCTTCACCTCAAAGAGGCAAGTATTTGAAATGACAGTTTCATGGCACATCGATCGGTGGCAGCCAGTGCTCGTAAATGGGCTTCAGGAGAGGCTCACTCACTCACTTGCTCAGTCACTTCAAGTCGATCTCTTCGGACATGCCGCTGAGTGTGCTGATTGAAAAGCAAGAGAACAAGCTTAGAGGAAAGTGGGAAAGGGAGCACAGGCTTATAGAGGTGAGCCACACAGGTGTGGGGGAGCTTCGGATCGCGCCAGACTGCGAGACGCTGTCCCAGCTACCGCTGACAATGAGCAAAGAAGTGAGTTAGGTAGCAAGTATAGCACTGGCTTTGTCATCTTACTGAGAATTAAATATTCATATACCTGCGCTAAAAGAAGGAATCGGGCAAACTGAAGAGAGAAGCATGTTTGCCAAAGGATGGTCTCCCTTCCAAATCGATATTAAAGAAGGCAGTTAATTGACAAAATTCTCTACTGGAATTTGGCAAACATTTTTTGTACTTACACTTTTCTCGCCTTTGTGTAACTGGCGGCTTTTAGTTTATTTTTAAAATTTAACAGTTTGACATTTTTTCAAGTTCATGATAGTTGGTGCTTGAGGAAGTGCTGCCTGTGAAATGCTGAAATAGATCACATGCAGAGATCTGTAAACAGTTCGCGGCCAGCCGGGTACAGGGAATGAGTGTAACAAGGGTACTGCTAAATGGTGGAAAGCTGTGGGCCTGTTTGCTCAATTTAATTCCCATTTATATTCTCCCTAGAAGTTTTTCTATCCTTCGCAGCAAGCAGTAGGAAAGCTCTCTTTCTCTTTCTCTTTGAAAGACTGCCAAACTGTGACTGTGTGAACTGGCGAGCACGTGTTTCGGACTTCTTTGAGCGCTCGGCCAGTAACTTGAGCGCTCTGACCACTGGTCACTGCAATGGCAATGGGGAACAATAGAAGGGCAGCTCGATGTCGTCAAGCAGTCTTGCAGTCTGAAGTTTTCTCTCGGTGACTTCAGAGCTTTCAGTCTCTCTTTCTTCTTTAGAGGCCCTGCTAGCTGCTAGTCCGAAAGTTCAGGTGCAAGTTGGCTTTTTAAGTGAGTGCACTGCCTCACTCAATCACCACACCGGTGCAGTGTCAATTGCCCAACAGTAGCGGTAAGAGTGAGGACACCTTCACCTCTATTCAACACTACCTCTCTCTTTCTTTTTCCTTTGAGTAATGCTCGGAATGCCGCTCATTCAATCGCCTACACCTTGCTCTGGCGCTCTTTTTAAATTATTATCCATTGGTGACATTTAGCAGTTGCCGGAGATACTAAAAATCGAGTCACTTGAAGTGAGCAGTGTTCAATGTAATGCAATGTGTCATCGAGTTCTGCAACACTGACTGTGGCTAATTGTGCACTTGGCCACTGAGATACGCTTTTCTTGATTTCATGAAATACAACACGGCCAAAGATATGATAGTGAACTGTGATCGATTGAATGTTTAGCGAGGGAGGAAGAGAATACATGCCAAAGGAATGTGAAGCTGACGTTTTGGTGACTGCACGGACAGCGGTACACTCTAAATAGATTTACATTGATAGCACACTTTATATGAAAAATTACTACGCCAGCATTCATTTTAGTTATAAAAAGTTACATTTGAGACATTCAGAAATAATACAAATTAAAAGAAGTTTAATTTATTAAATGTTTAATAATGAAAAAAGTCATAGGTTTAAAAATCGTGTATATTTTTTTTAATAAAAACAGTTTAAAACAGACATAAGGTCAAATATCAGGAAAAACATCGTACTCAATCAATTCATTGCCTTTTGCTCGTTTTTGATGCACATACAACCGCTAGCTGTCGCTGGGGAAATTGTATTTGGGAGATTCTTTTCAGTCATTCTTTGATGATACCATTTCGTGTTGACTTTTGGCTTTCCACCGAGCACTGGCACCCACATTCAATTCACTTCTTCTCTCCTTCACTCGAGCTTCTCTCTGATTGGCCACCATCGTTTCACTGAAGGCGGTACTCGGTCAACGGCAAAAGACGCCTTGTCAGGGAAAAGAAAGGGGGAAAAGAGAGAGAGAGAGGAAGAAAGAGGGCGACCAGCAGTGGGGCAAGAGACGGAGGAGCAATTGGAATGCATTGCATGAGCTCAGTAGAGTGCACTTGAGTGAGCTGCGTACAAGAACGAGCTGTTTCGGCAATCTACTTGATTTTATGGCGTGTCGGCAGAGGAGACAGTTGCAGTGGCAGCAGCAACCAGCGGCAGTGGCAGTTCGACCGCAATACTGCCGCATCATTTCACTCCTAGGCTGCTGATGCTGCTGCTCCAGCCCCAAAAGTAATTAACCAGCAGAGCAGCGCTCAGCAAAGTGCACAGAAGCACTTAGTTTTGGGGCACACACACACACACACACTCCTCTGGCTCGCGCCCGCTCTAATCAAACGAGGCTGTCTTGTCTTGCTTTCTGCTAGCATTATTTATTGCATTTATTACATCGATTGTCACACTGCCTCTCTCATAACAAGCTCCTGAAAGTCTCAGTGTGCGCATTAGCGCCATGTTTGCCCCATCAATAATTCATTAGGCTCGAAGCGGACTTGAAGCAGTCACTGCTACTGCTGTTGCTGCTGCTGCAGTCGACGAGTAAATTGCTTTATGACCACTGAGAGTTGACGATCTGATTAGTGCAAACAACAGTCAGAAGGGCTGTTCTTGTGTCATTGGACAGAGCAACAAAAAACACTAAAATAACATTAAGCAAAAGATGAAATGAGATTAACTTTACCCTTTAAAACTGCCCTCATCTTCTTAGAAAAGGTGTTTCCTGAGCAGGTGTTAATGAGATTATTTAGTGAAAAACAATACTTTATTAAACTCCTTTTTTGCTTCATTTTCTACTTTATTAAACTTACATTCAAATATTTCAATGTTTTTTTCAGCATTTGCATCTTTTTTTTATTGAAACGCACTTCTTTTCGGTTTTAACACAATAACAACAATAACAGTGCGCTGTCTTCGCATGAGCTAATTTATTGCCAAACTTCCCTGACGTCTGTTGGGCTAAATTTAATTAAAACGGCCAAGCCCGATCAGAAAGTGGCGTCATGAGGAGATGGACGATCTCCCGCCACTAGAGAAAGATCCTCCGGGGCGCCATAAGGCGCGCTCATCGGCCGTCTCCCTGTCCTAATTATTAGCTGGAAGCCAACTTCGAGACATGAAGAGAAATGGGTGCAGCAGCAGCAGTAGCAGTGCCATTGCTGCCGTTGCTGCTGTTGATGCCGTATGATTTAGAGCTCGGTGCAGTATTGCGCCCAGCGTATGGAGCCAGCGAGAACTGGTGTACTGTTCAGTGGGAGTCTATTCTAGTGTACTGGGCGCCACTGGCAGTGGCTGCCTTCTCTATAACTGCACTGACGCCTTCTTCAAGTAAGCGAAAGCGGCAAAGTCTCTCCCAGTTAGGCTGGTACTGCATTGCAGACCGAGACACTCAATTGGGCGCTCGGAGAAGAGTGTGCAGTTCAGTGCTATTCGCTGCACTCCATGATACAGCACAGGAACAGAGAGGCAAAGAGAGAGCAAGAGAAAGAAAGCTCCAAGTAGTCAGTCACTAAAGCCAGTCCAGAAAGAAAGGAAGAAGGAGAGACTGGTTGGCTAGCTGAAGAGAAAATAGAGTGCATCGAGGAGTTGGAAAGTAGGCAGAGTCAGACATTGGCAAGTTCCACTCCCACTGGCAGTACACTGGCCACCTCGGCAGGCAGTGAGTCTGTCAAAGCTCAGGCTAGCAAACTCGCTTTATTGGCTCACACTGCTCCAGTCCAAGTTTCAGTCTGTAGCAAGAGAACGACTAGTGGAAGAGAGACTGACTGAGAAAGAGAGAGAGAGAGAAGTGAAGTGTTGCCGTTAGTGAAGTGCAAGAGCAGCAGTAGCGACGGCAGCAAAGCAAGCAAGCCACTACCCGACAACTAAACTCGCCCAGTGCTCTCTCTCTCTCCCTGCAAGCTCATCATTGGCAACTGCGAGGACAGCCTGCAGTTCGTCAGTTAGCAAGTCGGTTGTCGCACTGTTCAGTCGCAGCAACAGCAGCAGCTCACTTGAGAAGACTCACTGCACTAACTTCGACAGTCCGGCCACACTGCCCACAAGCGTTGATGATCTAGTGAATACTGCCACTCGCACACTCTCCCCTTCTCACTTAATGATGATGACTGAGTGTCCTCTTCCATGACTTTGACTTGGTGACTTTTTCCTAGTTTCTTCTTCTTCTTCTTTTGCCCCACCACTTCAACTCTCTTCAACTCTTCCCTCGTCATCATGATGATGTCACCGCTGAACATCCTCTCCAACACCGCCTCTGACTCAGTGACCGCCGCCTCTTCCGCTATCTCTCGCTCGCCTGAATCAGTGTGCTCCGCCAAGTCGCTCTCCCCACCTGTGAATCTGCCCTCCGGACCACTCGCCCCTTCTTCACTGATGCCTGGTGCTAAGGATTCATCAGCGGCCGCAGCCGCCGCCGCCGCCGCGTCAGCCGCCTCTCTCATTCACGCCTTTGCTTCCGCCAATCCTCAGCTGGCCAACCCTTCCGCACTGGCGCAAATGTTCCCCGGTTTTCCCCTGCACATGGCTGCCGCCTTTGCCGGCTATGCAAATCAGTCTGGCAACAGTCATCAGACGGCTGCAGCTGTCGGCCAGCATGCACCCAACCCATACGGTGCTCTATACGCTCAGGTGCAGCAGCAACAACTCTCCTCACTCATATCACAGGCAGCTCGACAGCACCAGTTTATGGCCATGCAGTCAGGTAAGTTGTCAGTTTTTCTTTGTCTTACTACTTGTTCCTACTTCATTACCTTATTATGGCCCATTACCTTCAATCTCACATAAATTGGTCACCTTTCTTGCAGGCAAAAAACTGGTAGACTTTGATCCTACCTTTCCCACGCCCCCACCCACCTCCAAATTGTCTCCCACTTCTATGCACCCTCCAGCACCTCCCAGTCACCATCACCTGCAAGGCCATTCACCCACTTCAAATGGCCTCTACTCGCGTAACCCCGGTGGTCAGACAGTTGGACAGGTGCACTCTAACCCACTGATGCCCCTGACCATGATGGCCAAAGGGCAGTCATCGCCCAATGGCGGCGCCAACGGGCCTCACTCTTCCTCAAACAACAATTCCTCCAGCTCCTCTTCAGGCTCAGCTGGTCTGCTCAGTCCAATTCTGTTCAGTCCACTGAGCGCCAGCTCTGTCAGTGATGTTGCCTACAAGCGCAAGCTAGGACTTTTGGCTGGACCTAATGAAGCCTCAGACGTGCCAAACTCTAACACTGCCGGCAATTCTGACTCTTCAGGTAGGTTTTTTTAAAAGAGGAAAACTGGTGAATGTTTTACAAATACATTCTCTGCCTTGCTTTCGTTAGCCTTCTCTATGGCCAACTTTCAGCGCATGGCTCGACAGTCGCCCGGCTCATCTGCTGCAGGCAATTTGAATGGCGCCTTTGTCTGTCCCATCTGCAACGAATCACTGGACGGCGTTGACCTCAATGCGCACTTCTACGAGGAGCTGCACAAAATCGATTCCCTTCGAAAGTGAGTACATTTTTTTCTATATAATATTCAATTGCAGTCTCAAATAACAGAACATTAGCAGCACTAACGAGCCCACTGATTTGCGGGTCATTTGCGGATCATTTGCGGATCAAAGTGCCATTAGTAGTAACAAAAAAAGAAAGAAAAAATTGTCATTTAGATTATTGAATCTGATTGGTTAGGGAACTCGACAACTCTTGTGAGCGTGTTGCGATCGATTGCAAACAAAAGTTTGAACAAAAGTTGGCTCAATTTGTAACTGCCTGAATAGGACTGGGTTTCAATACTGATATCTAACGCAATAATTGAGACAATTCAACAACAATTGAAACGCATGATAATGACAATTTTTAGCAAGAACATTTCCAAATTCCATTCAACTGAATTTTTTAAACAGTTGATAATTTAATTTTACAAATCGGCAATCTGAAGCACTTTCCGCCGATTAGTTTGGCGTCTTTTTTCTATATTGCGAACAACATTCTTGGCTTTTTAAATAAAGCTCTCATAAACGGTGCACTTGACTTTTTGTCAACTGTCAGCACAAGGAAATGTTTTAAAAATTAGCCGATGAGCTGCATTGTGACGCATTGAATCGTATGATTTGTGACAAGTATTTTTCAGCAATTGTCAAAATGTAAGCATCCCAGCGAGGTGCAGTCAAGCAATAGAAAAGTGCATTTTTAGCGAGCAAAATTTTGCTTGTTAGCAAAACCAGTTCGAGCATGATATGATTAAATTATTATTTATGTTTTGTCTTGTTTTGCAAACTTATTAATTAATCGATTAATTACTCAACATGCTGAGAGTGCAGAAAACACTGGAGAACTCTCTTCTTTGCACAAGTTTTATCAATGCACATTCATTAATTTTCCACTTTGTTAGCTTGCCATTCTCGTTAATCGGTCGATTATTTGCTGCTCTAATTACAGTTTAATTATGCCATCAGCAGAGAGAGAGAGAGAGAGAGAGAGAGAGAGAGAGAGTTCAGCTAGAGGTTCTTTGTTAAGGTGTCTTCAGACTTGCCAACAGCGATAGCAACGGCAATTAATGAAAATGTCAACTTTGGCTGACTTTCGCTTGTCATCGATTTGCAATTTGCCTAGTGCACGATTTGTGTGTGCGCTTGGATACACTTTGCTAAGTGCTCAGACGCTCACTGCGGCTCACGCACTGAAGGCGATCAGATCGATGCGGAGAGACTAGTGAGACTTGATATGGAAATCATCAGACTGGAAATCGGTTTTAGATATCACTTATATGGGCAATTTAGAGCGGCGGCAGGAGAAGCAGCCTTTGCTGCAAAGTTATGGGAGGATGAACGTTGACGCTTGCCATGTCACCGTACACATTCTAGGGCACGTGCTTTGGCGTTCACTTTTGAAGTGGGCCACGCGACCTCGGTTCTTGAACGAATCGCTGCGAGATCGTTCTCTATCTCCTTCTCTCTCCCTGACGTGTGACCTTGTTATCTGATAGCAATTTGTTAGTCAAAGTTGGTACTGTGCCTAGTTTAATTTAATTTAACCGATGTTTGTTCTTTTCTTTTTCTCTTTTACAAATCTATTAGAATGGCTGTTTGGGGTGGTGATGAAGAGGTCAAGAAAGAAATCTCCCCATATGAGAAGTTTGGCACGTCATACAGTGTGGCCGCTGGCAGTGGCACTTCAAGTTCATATCAGAAGAAGCTGCAGCTGCCACAGTCGAGGTGGGAAACATTTCAGCGCATTCGCCAGAACCGTCACCAAAGACTCAGTGGTAAGTGATGATGATGATGAGGTTGCCTAGCACTGGTTGTCTCTTTTCAGTATTCCATTCTATTTCTTGTTCGAACTTGGCCCAACCCTTGCATCTACTTTTCTCCTCTCTCCCATAGCTTTTATGCGTTTCACCCGTCGAAAGTACGAGACGGCATATGAGTCGATTGCCGCCGCTGCAGCCGCTTCTCAGCACAGTCCGCTAGGGGCTCCGAATGCGTCACATCTTCCGCCACCGCCGCCACCGGCACAGGCTCATCAGGGTCAACCCCAACTTGGCGGTCCCGGGTCGGCAGTGCCTGGTCAGCAGCACTTTCACCACCATTCCCCTTCCTCCTCCTCCACCTCTTCCTCCTCTGCGACCACCACTCACCGATCTCCCTCGACGATGGCCACCTCAACCATTTCGCCGCATCATCCTAGTCACGGCGGTCACTTTGAGCACCATGGCGCTGTCTCATTCAACGGCGGCCTGAAGGTGTCGCCAGGGGGTGTGGCTGAAGCTCACGGTGAGATGCCGAGAAGTTCGCCCGCCTCTCTGCTGGCACCACCAGGCAGCTCGGCGGCGCACTACCCATCCGCCCACCACCACCCGATGTTCGCGCAGAACCCGGCGGCCTTTCTTCACCCAGGTCTGCCCTTCTACCAGTCAGCGTACCACGCGGCGGCGGCAGCGGCGGCGGCTGCCCAGCTGCAGCAGTCATCACCCACTGCCGCCACTGGCCCGTGGTCAATGGGTGCCGGCAGCTATGCTGGGGGCTTTCCCAGTGCTGGCGACCACTTTGTCAGCGCAGGCTTTGCCGCAAACTCTTCAGTACCAAACGCCGCCGCTACCGCCGCCAATGGAGCGCCCAAAATCTGGCGATCAGTGGACACTGAGCAGTTGGAAGCAGCTCTGTCAACCACTTCGGAAGACGGGGTCGAGTGTTCGGGTAATAAAAAGCTCACTGAGGCTGAGGCTGGCAAAGCTAAGATGATGAAGAAGGAGGAGGCTGATCACAGCGAATCCATTGATGTATGCTCTGAGCTGGCTAATCAGCAGCACAACTCTCGATGCTCCAGCAACGTCTCCCAAAGCAGCCATGGCGGGGAGGAGGAGGGAGGTGCTCGCTGTGAGGATGACTCCAATGACCGCCACACGCCTGCAGTGACGGCTGTCTCCGAAGACTCAAACCACTCACAGTCACTGAAGGCGTGCAAAGACACCGAGGGCGAGGGTGGTGAACAGGATGACCTGATGAGCAATCATTCCTCACGGGGAGCAGAGCACTCTGAGGCGGAGGAGGAGGAGAACCGAGCCTCGGAGGGAGAAGAGGAGGACGATGTCGACGTGGTCAGCTCTGACTCTGAGGCGAATCACGTTCCAGCAAAGGCTCGCAGTCAAAAGCGACCGTCGTCTCCCTTCGACTCGCCCACCTACCCCTCGAAGCATCGTTTCAGTCACGGGGCACTGTACCACCACAACCACCACAACCACAACCACAGCCATCACCACCACTCCAGTCATCGTCACCACTCGTCTGACTCCTTTCACTTCAGCCACTCCTTGGTGGCACGATCAGACTCGGTCAGTTCAGGCACTGAGACTACTCCGGTTAGTTAGAGAGAACTACTATCATTTAGATTATCTATTATCTACCCCTCTATTACACTTTCTTGTAAATAGAAGAAGACCACCTTCTGTATGCTCAGCTTCTGTACATGTGTTATGTTTTCTCCACTTTGTTGAAACTCAATGTTTTTCCTTTTCCTTGCTGACCTCATTAGTATTCTTTTCTGCACCTTTGTTCATAGACAGTTCACACTTTCATTTCCTGATATTAACCACTGCAATATATAGCACTCAATAAAAAGTCAAATATTACGTTTTGCGTTTTTTTCGAATTAGTGGAATGATGATAATGCGCAACGCAAAGCTAATTGTCTTTCTTGTCTTTCTCTCAACCCATAGACTTAGTGACATAAAATAATCTGATCGAGCCACAAAGCAAATGCCGACAGTATTTCTCATGACTACTGTGCTCTATCACACTTCAGCTAAAAAGGCTCATTTTTCAGCATATGATTATTACAATGAGGTTTGTGGCCAGCCAGAGATCCTTGGGGGTCGTCCACTATTGTTTTAATTACCTTTTATTGTGGTAAGAAGACACTGTTACTGCTTATTATTCACACAACAAAAGTTCAAGTTCTAGCCTGGAGATTGAATGTAAATGATTGGAGTCAGTTTTTGGTAGTTTGCCTAAGAATGTAACTGATTAGTGCACTGAGCCTGAGTCAATTTGCCAAGCAAAAGTAAGACCAGGGCATATCACACCAGGACACGTTTTGTTATGACTCCTTCAGAATGAGCTGATCAACGCGGAGTCTCTGAAGATTTACTTTTTATGCTCTTAACTCGACCAACGTGCCGCTCACCTCAACTGCTAAAAAAAGAATTTTTTCTCATTTTCGGAAGGAGTTGTCAACTTAACTCGACTAGCTCTAAATACTCAAAGTTTACCGACGCCACATGGCAATTCCTAAATTTTCGTAGTTAGATTTTTCCCTACTTCTCAAACCTGCAACTATAGAAAAAGTAATTAACCTGTTTAGTATAATGGCTCTCAATTATCAGCATACAAGACATAGAGACCAGAGAAAGTGAGGAAAGAGATTAAGAGTTTAAGTGAAGAACAGCAGTAAGTAAAGTAGAGGCATTGTGTGGTCTGCCAGTGGTCTCTTGGGCACGCATTGTTTTTTGCTTTTTACCCGAGTGACAAAAGCAAGTGACAAAATATGGTGGGCATTTAACCAGAACAGAACTGAACAAACTGGAAAATTTGTTTGTTCACCACCAGCGGCGGTGTGAGTCGAGAACACACTGCAAATCCTTCTCTTGACTTTTCTTTGACTAAAACTAGACCTGACTTGATTAGCACTTGATTGATTGGTCTGATTGATTGGTTTGCAGTGTTGCACAACCGAGTGTAGTAAAAAAGCTACACAACTTTGTGACAGCTGATTTAGCTGGGCTGAAACGTTTCAATTGATTCTACCACTTTCTCAATATTTGTTATTTTTATTTTTTTAAACTCAATCGGTTTTTGTGTTACTGCCGAACTACTAAATTGAGCTGCTTCTGCACTTAGCTTTTCCACTAAAAACGAGCGCATTTCAGTAGAAGCACTGTTTTTTCCTTTGCCTCTTGTTTTTTGGCTGGTTGCACTAATGGAAAGGCTTGAGGAACAACACAAAGCGACACCGCGCCGAAGCGCTGGTTTTCAGTATCTGTGGCCACTGCTTTGGCACACGTTCTTCTCAACTTACTGACTTGTGACTCTCTGGTGCCCTCACAGCCACCGCTGCAGGGTTGCTTCTGCCTTTTGGTAAATTGACTTGGCTTCTTAGCTGCTGTTGCTTATACTGCCCACTTTACCGAGTGCTATCCACTTGAGCTCATTTAGAAGAAACCCCTTCTCTTCTGCCTGGAGGCCTTTATGCAAACAGAATATATCATTGCAATTTGACACTGCCAAAAAGAAGATGAGAGTGAAGGCAAGGGTTGCACAGCACTAAGTGAACTGGAGACTTTTGGCAGTTTCGGTTACTTTCACTCAATGCCTCAATGGCAACATTGGCCAAGTAGTGCCACTTTAGTGAGTGACTGGTTCAAGTGATTCTGCTTTGGCCGATTCTTTTCGCTCATTCTCTGCACTCTTAATTGTCCTGCTGCCGATCTGCACCACAAGCTAATAAATTAATCTGCGTAAATGTCAACGCGCAATCGATTGCTGTCCAAACACCAAACACATACGCACACCAACACATACGAACTGCTTTCCCCTCTCTTTCTTCCTCTTTCTGACCATCAGTGCTTCAGTGCTTCATTCACATGATAGACATGATGATACGTTCTCTCTCTCCCTCTCTCCGCTCAGATTCTCTGCATTCTCTTCCTCGCCATTTTTCTCTCTCTTTCTGTCCGTTTTATTACATCAGCCTCTTTTTCCCTTTTTCTGTTGAACGCAGGCCGAAAATGTCAAAAGGTCAAAGGGCTGGCCGGCCACTGTCACCGCAAATTGAAGGGCTCGGTTTAGATACGCGAAGATAAATTGAATTTGCAGCACAGTGATGTGCTCACATCGTGTTCAATTGGCTTCACTTCTGTCCTGTTCTCTCTCGCTTTCTCTCTTTCCCTTTCTCTTTTTGTGCTTTGGAAGTTGCTCTGTTTAGCTGTGCTAATATAGCCCATCAATGCCATTAGCGGCTGAATTATTGTCACTTGTGACGAGGCTCTTTGGCTTACACAGCCTCAGTCGGGCAATGACAGCGATGGGTGGCCAAGTGGAATGAGCATCCGCAGAGTGCTGCTGCTGCTTTTGTCTGCTTGTCTGTTCTACTAGAGAGCGTACCATACACCGTCACAACGGAACTAAGAGAAGGGGTTCAAGAGAGCCAGCGAATAAATGAACATTAATTTGCCCAAAGTGGCGCATCATTCAGACGGCGAGTTGTGCATTCTACCAGCCAATAGCCAATTACCGACTTGACATGAGAGAGGGTGATGATCACTGGTCCCTCCAGTCCTATCACCTGCAGGCTGTTTGTTGGCAGTGTCACCAATCGATTATTCTTCCTATCAGGCAACTGCCATGTTAGCAATTCGTCAAGTATTGCCTCAAATTCTTTGTTGACTGCAACTGTGCTCACTGCTCTCTCTCTCTCCTGTTCAGTGTTGGTGGTCTCTGCCCATTGTTTTGAGCTTTTGCACCGCGTCGATGATTGCTCAGTAAGTGTTACATGACTCTCACACTCACTCACTCTCTCTCCCTGGTTCTGTTTGTTTGCCTTCTGGGTCGCTGGCAACGGCGACAAGCTCTGCACAGCTTTAACTTCAATCGTTCTCACTATGCTCACTACGCGCCCGTTGCCGCGTCTGTGACCAATTTCAATTGCTTGCTAATTGAACTGGCTGTCCCTCCTATGTTCAACTCATATCTTCAACTTCACTTTTTTACTGTTTGTTTAGCAATGAAAATCAAAACTGCTGCAGTGAGTTCAATACTGCTGCTGAAATAGAAGAAGAAAGTGTAAATTGTTTCCAGCTAAATGGCTATCATTGGCAGAACTGCACGATAAGTGGACAGGGTGATGAAGTTGTCTTTCGGCTCCTTCTCACTAGGTGCTCCTTCTCACTGATCATCATGGCTCATAATGAGGTCCGCCTAAAAGTGAAGCATTACAAGCACTGTCGAATGGGTCAGTGAACATTATAGTAGTTGCATTCTGAGTTTCAATGTGAAACGAGAGCTTGTTTTGTTTGGACTCATACAAAAATTATCAATTTTTTGTTATCTAATCATTTAAAACGTACCAGCTAGATGAACCACTTTGTTTACTGTAATTTGCTTGTGACTTTTTCTGGCAAGCTCAAGCAAAAAACGGCATTTTTGCTCATGTTTAGAGTTTTTGCCGCAAAAAGTAGCCACTGGTCGCTCGAGCGCAACCCAAGAGAGCGCGGACAGCGGCAAACAAATGATCTTTCCTTCTGTTCCTTCGTCTGTGTGATCAGCAGTTTTTACCCCAAAGCGGTAAATGTCTTTCGTCTTCTTCAATGCTATTAGATTACTCAAAGGCCAATTTACCGCTTTACAAATGACCACAACATTTTGAGCTGGCAACGAACCGTTCGCCACAAAATCTTTGCTTGATGTGACCACTAGGAAATGTCAGACACTGAGACACTCTCAAACTTGGCTAAAGTTCAAACAATCATCAGTAGAACTTTGAAAAATACATTTAAGCAGAAGATAGAAAAAACTGATTAATCAATTGATGTCATGAAAATTTGAAAAGAGACCGCTGCTTTTGGGGACAACAGAACAAGCATTTTACATGTCATCTATAGATTTTTTATTTTTAAAAAATATACTTTTTTCAATAGTAAATTTATTTTGCTTACTCAAATTTTTAAACATTTTAAAACTAATAACATTTATTGAATTTATGTATACTCTAAAAGATTAGTTGCATTTGACCTAATGCAAAATTCAATTTTAATTGGATCACATTGACGGTTTGTTGTTGGTGTCGAAGACTTTTGAAGCTGGCAGCATTGCAATCTGTCAATTTTTGCCTTTTTTCATTTTCAAATTGATCTGTTTGTACAAGACAGTAGCAGACCTCTTCAGACCGCTTTTGCTAATGCAAACAATAGCAGTATGACACTTAGCTGACCTCTTCACCGATGTCAGTCTGTTTAAATACAGCCACACACACTGAGTGGCAGATATATATTGAAAATATTTATATTTGTTTTAGTCCAGGACCAGCTAGAAACAGGCACTTCAAGTCTACTCACATTGGCGCACTTACCGAAGGCATAGAGAATTTACTCGGAAACGATGCATTCGACAGTGCAGATGTTATATCATCCGGTGAAAAAAGGGCAGTTTCACTTTAATTTCACATATCTATCGGTAATTGTCTTGTACTGTTTGCTTTGCAATGCTTTTGAGTGCTGTAAAAACACACGCCAAAACACATTTTTTTTAAAAAAATAATAGTTAAGTTTGTAATTGAGATAATATGTTTCTCTAATTAAAAAACAACACCTTTTTATATTTTATTTTTACAACGTTTATTCTGTTGTTGATAACTTTGTTTAAAATATATCAAAATATTTTTTTAAATACAAATTACCATTTTATAAAAAGTTAACTTGTATTTTTTTCATTTTTTCAGTTTAAAAATGCACTTTTAGTTTGATGTTTGATGGCAATGTTGTCAGCTACAACTGTTTTAAAATATAATTAAATTGCAACGCACATGGGCAAGGAGTATTGCTCCTGGAACAAGCTCTCAACGTTAGAAATATGTTAAAATTTCCATAGTACAATAAGAAGAATGGAAATTGAAATGTGAAACTGACAGGCTGTTCAGTTCCGTCCTGTTCCCTCTCTCTTGTTTCTCTTTCCTCAGTTCTCAGACACAAAGTCATTCACATCCATCACTCTTCTGTCAGCGCGGTTAGCCGCAGCCGAAACACTAGAAGGAACAAACATGCTCGCCACTTTTCGAGACAAGCCCTGCTGACTAGCAGATGCAATGTGCATTAATTTGCAAATAATCGGCTTCTTCTCTGTACGACTGCTGTACATAGAGAGACTGCTTAGCTGCTCGTTGAATTCGCAACTTAAATCTTCTTCTCCTTTTTTACTTGCCATCTGCTTTCCTCATCCATCCTCCTCGGCAAACTAATTACAGCTGCCGCTGACTGCTAACTTTAAAGTGTTTATTTTCTAATTAAAGCCGCCGCAATGGATGTTCTCTCGGTTTTGCATTTGAGTCCGCCTGTTTCAAGTCTGCGGATTATGATCGGCATAAAATTTGCATTTTACACTGCCAAACATTGCACCTTATGGTGTCTGCAAATCATCAATGGATCTTTCACCACTACCACTAGGCTGCATCATTAACACTTTTAATCGGTTGCGTTAATGCTTTTTTGTTTGTTGTTTTTTGCTTTCCACCGCACTTTACCCCATACATTCTAACGCTTGGTCTTTTTTAGGTTTTTCTTTTTGGACTAGAAACTCTCACTTAATGACAGGCCTCATCTGCTAAGATGCATCATTAACGAGTCACATAGAGCACTGTGGGAGAAGCTAATTTAATTACCTTTCTCGTAATGTCTGCCAAAAGTTAGGTGATTTGTCTAAAAGTTTGCTTTTTCTAGATGATCTTTTTACAAGAAAAAGTATCATTAAAGAACTTTTGGCAAACTTCTTTTTATAGTGGCAAAAACTTTCTTTAGTTGTGGCGAATCGAGATTTTGTTTAATTGCAGTTGGCGTTTGCCTAAATTAAACCGCTTCTCTGTTTATTCTAACGGGGTTTGAAAGCGCCAAAAGCAAAAGAGACAACGACTGTTCTAGTAATGAAAACAAATCAATGACTATAACTAGATGTGTGTTTAGATTCGACAAAATAGCCTGACAAAATGATCGATCGATTCATTGGTGCTGTCTGGTACCAATAAGACACGTGTCTTATGTTTTGGTTTCAACTTGATCTGTGATGAGCGATGTTGAAGACATTTGTGTCATTTCAGTGTAATCAAATGCAGGGGCTATTTTGCTGACAGCATCAGTGACCCAAGATGACCTCTCTTTTTTCTCCCGTATTATATAAATCTGAAGTTGGTTTCTACGTTAACCAACACTTAACTGCACACTTTTACGACAGGTGACAGATGCGCAAACGTTCTTCAGATTACACAGATAAAATCATTATCGATAAGAAAAAGAGAGAAAGAGAAAACACTTTGACTGTTAAATGAATTAAAAAGACAAGCAGCATCTCTAGGAGCCAAGAAGTAAACGAGTAATTTGCATGTGTAGTTTTAGACTTTAAAAGCCATCGCCTTAATGTCAAACTTGGCTCTCTCTCTCCCTCTTCTTCTCTTTCGTCTTTTCTGCATTGTTTATCCTCAAAGTGGTTCGCACTAATCTGCTTCTATTCGCCTGCACTCGACACTGCTCCGATGAATTTACGATCGCAAATGATGACTAATACGGGTGATGCGTTCGAATTAAAATCTTAGCTTTGGCTGGCCTCAGTCGCTTAACCTCGGTATGCCGACAAGAATTTAGAGACAAGGAGTGCCACAAGCAACATCACCACCACCTTGCCATCATGTCATCTAAAGCATCAACAGCAGCCATTTACGAGCACCGAGCATTGCTCTGTTGGCTGCTGGTGCCACTTGTAACCTCAAAGTAGCCATACCGCGAGCCGTTTAATTGCGCCCAAATTGCTGTCCAAGGTGTCCAGTCTTTTTTAGATTTAGAGGGGCTGATTTTGTTGCTGCTTCTTTATTTGAATATTGACACTGCCACTACTACGGTGACACCTGAAGGGGGCCATTGCCAGGCAATTCACACTACAACTGGGTACTTTCTTTCACTTACAAGCACCGTGAACTCTGATTGATTTTTTTTCAGTGCTGATGAGCAGTGCTGGTGAGTGATACCACTGCACAAGCGCACAGACACCATCGTTAAGCAATGATTTTACGAGAGGGGAGAAAGGAAGATGCAACGGAGGGTTATTTACTGTCAATGTTGATTTGACTGCTTCTTCTTCTTCTTCATCTGATCTTCTCACTGACCATCTCTCAGTAGCACACTGGCCAGCTGGCCAATGGAATGGCCCATTGATGTGCTGTTGCTGTTGTTGTCAGTAGTAAGTGGTGCTGTAAAGTATCGTTTCACTGTGCACCATGAAGCACAGTCCCTTCAATTGCTGTACATCTCATTACAGGCTGCTTAAGCGGCAGTAAAACTAAGAGAAGAAAGAAGGTATAAAACTTTCAACTTCAAGCAGAGATTAAAGAGATGGAGAGAACCGCTCAATTTCGACATTTTAATTATTCAGCACAATGCAGTTGATATCGGTTTGAAAAAATAGAGAGTTTGAATGCTTTTGCTGCTTCCTTGGCAATGAAGTTGATCTTTGAAAAGGGGCATTTAAAAAACAACTCTAATTGAATTATCTTCACCTTAAAAATTATCTTAGAAAATTGTCATTCCTTCAAAGTTTTATTATTAAAAACTTGAAATTTTTACATGTGTATTGAGTACTGAAGTCACTAGTTCACCGCAATAATTTTTTATTTTGAATACTTCTTTGTTGAATATCAGTGTAAATTGAAATCAATTTCAAAACATTGTAAAACATAAAAATATAAAAGTCTCGCTAACATAAAAATATGAGCTAAGAAGCATTGTGAACTTAAAATTTAGGCAATCCTCCAAAACGGGTAAATATAACTAGTGTAGTCATCATGTGGACAGTAATCAAGCAGTAATGGCCAGTGGCGCTAATCTACTGCTGTTCTATCTGACCATTAGTAGAAAGTGTCCACCAGGCAGAAAGCTGAGCAATAAAAAGTGGTCTTTCGCCTCGGTACATTACCAACGTCAACTTTCGGTATTTAACAAAGAGTGTGTCACTAGCAGAGACATTAAGACATCAGTTCGAGCTGTGTCGCACTAATGGTTAAGGTGCCATAAAAACGGTGTCCACTGTACAAAGAAAAGGTGCCGACACGGTGAACCGAGTCCTGGCGGCCCTAGTCTCGATCGCGTGGCTGACCTTATCGTGGCCTTCATAAAACGCAGACAGAAGCCAGCAAGGGTTCCCAGCTTGGCTGCCTCATAAAGGAGGCAATAGAATTACAGCACGCAGAAGACTGCTCCTCTTCACCAACACTCAAACAACAGTGCACCAGATAACCTAAGGGCTGAAAATTTAAAAGCAAAAAGTTTTTGCTCACGAAGCCATGATAATAATAATACAGTGTTGCCAGTACAACACTGCGACGACTGAAGCAAGAAGAGACGGTTGAAGAAGAAGGGCTTGCTTAATTACCAAAGCAACTGCAAACTGTCACCGACACCACTTTTACGACCACATCAGGACCGCTGTTAAGGCTGTTTTTGGACCCAGCGGCCTTGTTGACGCTTGTGTTGTGTTGGCCTAATAGCTCTCATTATTGCTCATCATCGATTTGTGTTCTGCGACTACCACTCACTTCTACCAGCATCATAATCATTATCAACAGTAGAACTGAAAAGTCGGAAAAAAAGGACAGGTCAATAAAAGAATGTGGTCCAAAAATGCTCAGTGCACTTACTGACCCAAATATAACCTTTTTACCTTGTAGGCATTCGTTGTAAATGCATAAAGTTTTATTACTTTTTTTGGTTGAAAAACAGTCACAGGTGTAAGGAAGTGTAGGTAAACATACAAAATATTTAAATGACAAAAATAAATAGTTGTAAGCAATAATCAATTTGATTTGCTAAAATATTAAAAATTAGTTTTCTTAATCAAAACAAATACAGTTAAATTTTTTTAAATATAAATCAAATCAAAATAACTTAGTTTTTTGTAAATAAAATTTAATTCAATTTAAAATATTGTTTTTTAATTTGATTAAAATTAAAAATTTAACATATTTTTAAAATAAAACATTTTGTGCTAAACTTTAAAAGGGTTCAGCAAAGTGAATGCTGTTTAAATGACCCGTTTACTGGTTAGTTGATGTCATTTTCAATTGTTAGTACTATTTCACTTTTGTTGCTTACCCCTCATTGTTGACTAAAAAGCACTGAACTCAAATCAATTTGCCAATCTACGCTTTTCCCTCTTCCTTTCTAATCGTTAGTCAGTGGCATCCATTACCAATGCACAGTTTTATTTACATGTTTTTTTTCCAGTATCTGTCTACAGTGTAGACTCTACACTATGAGCAGCTATCGATCCTCAAACTCTTTTTGATGCTAGCGGAAAAGAAATCCCCTTTTAGTCAAAAGCATTTTTTTGTTTAAATCCGATTTGCAACAAACAGGCTGAGAAATGCAGTTTTTAAATGTACATTAAAGTGTTTTTGGCTTTAGAAAAACTAAATGCTTCTTGTATAATTTTAAATAAATAAATAAAAGATTAAATGACAAACAGAAGGGATTAAAAGTAAAAAAATTAAACTAGAAAAACTAAAGTCACAGTCAAAAAAGTTTTAATAAAGATTAATGAATATTATGCGTGATAGATGTAAGCAAACTAGCAAAAATGTAAAACGTTTTAGAGTATAGCTGCAAATGTTTACTGTTAAAAATGGTCGTTTTTGGTTTACTAAACATGTTGCTAAATAAGTCGATTTTTCTGTTTGCATTTATCAGACAATAAAAAATCAATTGTTTCTTTGTTTGCCAAGTACACTTAATCATTTCTCTTAATCTTCTTGGTGAGATGAGCATCATCTTCATGTGATATTCAAATGCCAAGTTTATAGATACTTTTAGCAAATCTCAATGTTTTAAGGAATTTATGACTTTTTTCAGTGAAGCAATTGAACCAATAAATGTAGACTCTAACTTGAATTGGTGAAGCATCTTGCTTTGTGATCATCTAGCTTTATTGCACCTTTCATTTTAGATCACCAGTCTAAAGGACTCAATTAAAAGTAAAGCAGATCAGGTCTACGAGTGCAATAAATCCTTCTAACTGACTTTTTCAGTTCTTTTCTTTTATTTTTCTTGCCTCTATATACTGTATCAAAAGATTCTCATTTGATGCTCTGTAAAATGTAAATGGCAAAAAATCGAGGTAATCAAAGTCTAGTAGAAAGAACTGTAGAAAGCTGCTGCAGTTGTCGAACAATTAAAAGCAAGCTTTTTATTTCCACTGAAAGTGAGATGTATTCAAGATGTACCTTTTTATTGTTCTAGATCGTAAACTTTGCCCAAAATATCATCGATTGTTCTGAGACTGTAAATATACAACTTTAAATTGTTTTTCTTTAGATGGTAGCTAAACTGTAGATGTTTGTGGCCTATTGTAACAGCGTGACAAAGTTTCAAGAAATATTTTTTAATGTTTTTATACCTTTGTGTTGCATTCAGTGACAAGTTGAAAAACATCTAATTACATTGTCATTTACTACAAAAATGTCTTTCAAAAAACAGGAAATTGATTAGTTTTTTGTAGCGTTCAAATTATCATTGATTTTTTACATTTATCAGTTTTTTAAATGCGAGTTTAATTTATCATTTTAAGTAATGATATTTCAATAAAAAAAAGTTTTTTTTTGTAAAACACTATTGAAAAAAAACACTGAAATCGATTCACTATTTGTGTTTGGTTATTGGCAAAGTAATTTGCTTGTTTTTTATTGTGTGCATCAAATGGCAATTTACCCAAGTTTGATGGGCAAACTGATACAAACAAAAGATTATTGCGTAGCGACTAGGACTAGGATATTTTACAACTGAAAAATAAACGATATTAATTTATCGTTAACATTTTTTAAATTTAAAACAAAAAATAAAACGTTTTTTTATTTTTACTTTAAAGTTAATTTCTAAGCTAAAACAAACGTCGCTTGCATTATTTATACTCTGTTTTATCCTCCAGTCTAAAATGTGTTTACTCCTTATCAAACGAGTACCATTTGTCGACACTTCCTTAGACATTGGCTATTAGCGCTAAGTACTTTTATTTTACTAGCTGTTTTGATTTTTGACAAGGGCAATCAAAAGAAAACTTAAAAGACAGTGACCAGCTGCAAAAGTCATTAAAGTGAGGGCTCATCAATTACAAATAATGTGCAGAGAAGTGTGGTAATAATTAGACAGATTAGGAGATAATTTGCTAGTTAAAAAGCAAAAAATGTGAAAAGGGCATCGATTTAAAATGAGAGTCGGTCATAGGAAAAAACATCAAAAAAGGAAAAAGTCACAAATCAGCACAGACAAAATCAGTCTACAAGTGCACTAGGACTCCCTTTTAGCCGAGTAAGCGCTTCTGTTTGAAATTTGAGTCGTCTGAGAGAGAGAGACTAGCCTCTTTCTTTTTGGTCGGCTTTTTGAATCAAAATCACACAGCTCATGTCAGCGCGTTGGAGCAGTCCCAAATTGCCAATAAGAGACTATTTACTTTGCTCGTTTTTACATTGCTCGATTAATATTGTCAATTGTGTTCAATTGTCCAAGCCCGCTCGGTCGACAGATTGTCTGATGCGAGTACTTGTCAGCGTTGAGGCATTAACGATGATCCAATTGCTTTACCATTTGGTGGCCTCATAAAAAGGATAGCGTTTCACAGCTATTTGTTTCGGTTTAAATGTCTTGAAAACAGACCGAAACAGTTGTGTTGCAAACAAAGTTATGAGACAACTGAGGATTGAAATTGAAATTATACTTTGATGTTTGATTAGAGCATTGCAGCTGTAATTATCGGTAAGGGAGATATTAGTGAGAAGAATCGCATATTACAATTACAAAAAATAAGATCAAAACTGCAGACTTTAGAATTTCAAAAAATAAAAACGTTTCAATTTTTCAACTTTTCGCAAACTTTCTGCCATCTAGTGCTAGAAAAATTGCCAACAAAAAGTCTGATCATCATTCGCTTTCTGTCGGTGCAGTGAAAATAGTGCCTATGTTTGTGCTGACGAGAAGAAAGATTTTCCCGATACCGCAAGAGGTATTTTCATTCATCAATTCTGGTGCCGTACAATACTCTTGCTTATCATAAAGTCTCATCAAGTCTGGATTGCTTCTTCATCGCTCAGTTGTGATACTGCGTGGATCATCGGTTTGCTTGTGGCTTTGGTCCTTCCAAGCTTTGCCTTCAAGACGGTCACATTTCACTCTGATGTACCGTCATCACCTGATACTGCTCTTTGCCGGGGCCTTAGCTCTTGTACCCTGTACAAGTGCCCTGTACGAAGATCAAGTCGATAAATTTGACTGGCGGTTGCAATTCGTCGGAAGAGTTAAACACATTCTTCAACCAAGTTCAAGTAAGAATTATTAAGTAACAGTTTGTTCAGATGATATATACTTTTTTGTTTTCTATTTACAAGGTATCTGGCAAGAACACCAGTCATTGATCGTTTCAACACACAGCAATGTTCTTGCTGGGCTTTACCTTAGAAATGGCTCTATTCACTGGCGTCATCCACTTGAAAGTGACTCAAATACGGCAGACTTCAATTACCTGACCAGCACTTTCGAAGGTATTCACGGCTTCAAATGCCCTGTCTTATCAGTAAATGGACATGGACGGTATATTCGCTGCTGGATGCCGGATGGCCTTTTAGTAGCTGAGCACAATCTTCCGGCAGAGTTCTTTGTGGAGTTGGAGAAGCAATCTGATTCGTATGTTATTTACCTGTGGGTACAATTTGAGCCTATACTTATTCATTTTATCTTTTAGAGATTATACTTTTCTCTACAATGCCGTTCAAGATCCAACCACCTCTGAACCTCAACTTTTAATCGTCAAACTCAGTTATTCAACGTATATCATCGAAGTGTTTGTGTACGGTTTGAAAACAGCCACATTCGAGTCAGTTGGCCGTCATCAAGCCGGTCGTTGGCTGAGCCCCCAGACATCCTGTCAAATTCTCGGCAAGACAGCTGCTTCAAAAGCACTCGTTTGTTCTTCCATTGATGGCCTTGACTTGAACATTTTGTTGCTTGACCCGAAGAACACGGCAAAGCAATTCAAACGGGTTCCTCTTTCATCGTTCGGTCTAAAGTCTGACCAGCCACCTCGTTTCCTTGCCATTGATGCACTTCCTTATCAGAGTAACGAAGTCGAGGACAAAACTACAACACTTTCTAAGCAAAGTCAACCCAGTGGCGTTCTGTTTGCTGTTAACCTTGGCGGCGATGGATTCCTTCTTTTATCACTTTCTTTAGACGCCACTGTTGAGCTTGTTAAAGTTCTCCCAAAAGCAACCAAGCTGACCGTTGTTCCTTTGATAAACTCTGAAATCGCAAGTGCTTCTGGCGGACCGGATTCAAGTTTGCTTGAGTTTGGACTAGCAGTACTGTTCACTAAAGAGCAAACAATTCCATACTCTGATTCAACGAAAGAAGGACTTAACGAGGAACGAGTCTTTGCAGCAAAGTTGGTCGTTTTCAGTTTGAAGAACTTTGCCGAAATTGCGTCATTATCCACTGAACAGATCTTACTGGAGTTTGGCTCAAAGAGCTCAATTGCGCCAATTACTTCCAGTGGAAAACTCGTCAAGCGTCTGGACACTCGATGGGCAATTGACCAGTTTGAGATGATTCCCATTCGAATTGCTGCACTAAACACCCGCACTGGCCGCTCTCAGCATCGCTACACCTACAAAATGGTTCTAGGAACCTCTGATGGCACACTGATTCTCTTGAACTTGTCGGGAAAGATTAACTGGGCAAGAGAGGAGGCACTTGCAGAGATCATCGGCTCTGTAATGCTCGATCTGCCGCTCTCTGAAACTGATGCAAGCCTTGAACAAGAGTACAGTCTTGAGAAGGGAAAGGCGAACATTTTAAATTCTTTCATCACACGAATTTGCACCCAAATCAGTCAGTTTTCTTCTTGGACTCGATCTTTACAGCATTGGATGTTTCACAAAAGCACACACCGGAACTTGAATCGACAGGTTGAAAGCGAATTGGACTCTTCTTCGGGGTTGTTTGATCCTCTTGAACCAGGACTTTCTGCCGATGATGAAGGTGAAGATGAGGAAGAAGATTTAGTTCGAGACTACTTTGGCATTCACAAGATCATTGCTCTACGGACGCGTGTCGGAAAGTTGTTTGCAATGGACTCTCTGACGGGAAGAATTATATGGTCAAAGTATGAGCCAACTCTGAGACTGATTGGGTAAGTCCATTCTAACGAAAGCGTTCTATATTACTATGGTGTCTAATTTTTATAATTTGTTTTCAGAGACGAGCCAAAGTTTCCTATTTGGGTTCAGCGAACCAGCGCTCACTACCCCCACTCAGCGATTTGCACCTTTCTCACCGAGTCTATTGAGAGTAGTAAAGAGAGTATTCTCTACTCATTTGATCCGTTTACAGGAAAAGTCATTGAGTTCAAGAAGCTGCCGTTTGCCATCAGTCAGGCAATGTTAATTATGTCAATTCACGACGCTGAATTCCGCAGACCGATCCTCTACCTGGACACTCAATATCGCGCCCACCTCTACCCTGACACGACTACCACACGCAGCCTGTTTAAGCAGTCGGCAGCAAATTACTACATGCTCATTGCTAATCGCTCATCGAACGCCGTTCTTGGCTACAGCTTTGCAAAGTCAGATGCGAGTGAAGGACCAAAGGCGCAGCCAGTGTGGAGTTTCCAGCTGCCAATCACCGGCACGCCTCAAATACTCAATCTAATGGTCACTTTCAAGCGCGCCAATGAGCACGTTCACTCACAAGGTCGTGTTCTGGGCGATCGGAACGTTCTGTACAAGTACCTTAATCCCAATTTGGTGTCTATCGTCTGGGAGTCAATTGACTCGCAGGAGAAACGTAAGTTTACGTTCTTTCACAGCCGCCATTGTAGAAGTAATGTTTGTTTGCTTGTCCTTTTTACCAGCTCTTATCACTCTCTACCTGCTTGATGCGGTAAACGGAAACATTCTGCACTCTGTTGTGCACCGAAGAGCTCGAGGACCAATTCAAATTGTCCATTCGGAGAACTGGGTCATTGTAAGTAGTTTTTGCTTGGCGTTGAGTGGGTATATCTAACATGCTTTTTGTTTCAGTATTCATATTTCAATGAAAAGATGCGTAGAAATGAGATTTCTTCTATTGAGTTGTACGAAGGATTTGAGCAGGTTAACGCTACGGCTTTCAGCTCTATTGGTCGTGACCTACTGGCGCTGCCGATTGTCGAACAGGCGAGCTTCATTTTCCCGACTGGCATCGGCCTGATGACCGACACTGAAACCCAGAAGGGCATCACCAATAAGCATATTCTTATTTCATTGCCGACCGGTGGCCTGTTGGAGCTGCCCCGAGCGTTCCTCGATCCACGGCGCCCGATCAAGCCGACACAGGAGCACGCCGAAGAGGGCTTGATTCCCTATGTACCAGAGTTGCCCATTCCGTCTGAAGCACTGATCAACTACAACAAGACCATTTTCGGCGTTCGCGGCATTCAAACGGGACCAACCTCGCTTGAGTCGACCTCACTAGTCTTTGCTTATGGGCTAGGTAAGTTATAGGCTTTTCCTTAGTACTTTTATTGGTGTAACCACGGTTATATTTGTAGACATCTTCTATGCCCGCATCACTCCTTCCAAGACATTTGACATTCTCAAGGACGACTTTGATTTTCTTCTCATTGCTGCTGTCCTCATTGCACTCATAACATTCAGCTACTTAGCAAAGGCACTTGCTGCACGAAAATCACTCAACGCTGCGTGGAAGTAGTGAGCACCCCTTTTATATTCTTTTTATATAAACTCACTTATTGTATAATATTCCTACAACCCCGTGCTGGTGGTGGTGGTTGCAGTCTTTGTATTTGTTTGCAATATGTTTAGAATTTACACTGTAGATTTTTTGTTTGTAGGTTTTGTATTTATTATTGTTTAAGAAACGAACTTATTAAAAAGGAAGTAACTTTTGTATTGGTTTTCATATTTTTATAATCACTTTTTTCTGCTTTCATTAAAATAGTAGTCGTTCATTTGTATTTGAAAGGAAAACTTTATTTTAAACCTCTTGAAAAAGCACAATGTTTGTCATGTGATTGTTGCATGTCTTGGTCAGATTGTGTGTCAGTGTGTGCGTGCGTGTGTGTACGTGTTATTTGGCCCAGCGTTTACGACAGTCTCCACTCCAAGCAGCATTTCTCATTTGGTAGCAATGTTGTGTGTGTATGATAAAGTATGTAGATGCTGTGCAAACAATTTGATGAAGTGGAAGCTTAAAAGTTTGAGTGATGTGACAATATTCAAATTCAAATAGAATGAGTTATACTGGACTTAAGATTGAAAAAAATGTTAAGTTTTAAAAAAATTTTGCACAAGTGCAAATTTAAAAGTTAAACAATAAGTTTGACAGATTTTTGACAAATTAAAAAACTTTCGATTTTGCCTTTTTAGCAGAAGGTTTTTTCAAATGTCAAATAAACTAAACAAAAATCAGCTATATAACTCAAAAATTTTGAAAACTAATGAAAAGGATGGATATTGCCTTAATATCTTAAAAGCTCTAGAATATACTTTTAAAGCTGAACTTAAAAACGTCCTACAGTAAGATGTTTGACTTGATTTGTCATTATTTCTATATTGTTGAGATTTACCACTGTTTAGGAGACCTCTAGAAGAGGTTCACAAAGACTTTTGTTGAAGGACTTTGCAGCCTTCAAGCCTTGGTCTGCTGCTTGACTGCTGAAGCCGATTCCGGCTGTGATTTGGATGTTTCCATAGCTGCAGCCTGTTGCTTGCTGCGAGACATGGCCATTGACGCCACCGGGTTCAGTCGTCGCTTATGCATGAATCCGGTGAATCCACTGTAGCGGTCCAATTCGTCAAAGTTGAAGCGCTTGGCGAAACCACTGAATCCGCTTCGATCCATTTCGTCAAACTCGTTAGAGCGCCTTTTGGCAAAACCCGAGAAGCCGCTGCGGTCTAGTTCATCAAACTCGTTGGAGCGCCTTTTAGCAAAGCCAGAAAATCCAGTGCGATCAAGCTCGTCAAATTCAGAACGACGTTTTGCAAAGCCAGAGAAGCCAGAACGATCTAGTTCATCAAATTCAGAGCGACGTTTGGCAAAGCCACTGAAGCCAGTTCGATCAATCTCATCAAAGTTTCGTTTGGAAGGTGCACCGAAGGAGACTCCGCTCATGGGGTCCAGGCTATAAAGGTAAAAAATTGTTTGTTTTGTTAAACTTATGGAAAATTGAGGTGGTATGAATTACTGTGATGAGGTGTAATTGAATAGTATGAATTACCTTTTCTTTGAGTATCCCAGTGACAGTCCGCTCATTGTGTCTAATGAAGCACGTCGTGGTCGACCAAAAGTGCTCGGGAAAGAGTTTGAAAAAGCTGCACTAACTTGGCCACCACTTAGGTTGTCTAAAATGCTGATAATTCAAAAATGTTAATAATTTTGATAAAAAAAACTGGTTTTTTATAAATGTGTAGCATTTTTTAATTGTTAAATTCTATTCAGAAAATCGCAAAGTTTAAATTTAATGATTGCAAAACTTTTTACATTTAAAAACACTTGTTTAATATCAAACTTTATAATTAGAGGTTAAAAACAAAAATTAAATGAGCCTATAACATAATCCTTTACTTTGTTATTCACCGGAACTTGGTCGCTAATGAACTGGTTAGCTATACTGCAAAAAACTTTATTTATCTTTGGCAAATAGGCTAGAATAGAAACAAACCTCAGAAACTGGCGAGCGGGAATGTCGGAAACGGCGACGAGACGGTTGAAACTTTCCGGAGCTGTTGAAAGAAAATTAGAGTTTCAATAGGCTGATGTGCGAGAACTTTGCTAAAACAGTTTACTCATGTTCACTTGAGCATTGCACTTTGAACTAATCGTTTTGCAAACAACTTTTCTCTTTCTAATTCAATTACAGCCACACTGTGATTTCTACTCACATTTACGTTTAATTGCTTCCATAATCCTGCTAAGCTGTCCGTCCATTATCGGATCAAGCAACTCCACAAATTGGCCACCGTTCAAGCGGTCGACTGATGCAGCAAACCAGGCGTCCATTTTTTCTGTTGGCACAATGGCCAATGCAACTGGAGCCGTAGTCTCCGCTGAAGATGACACACTGCTAGTTTTCTGAATAAAAGTAAAAAAATTATAAATATGGTTTGAAAAAAGTTTTATCGGTTAGATTTGAAAAGTTTTGTCAAAGGTGTCAAATTTGATTAGTTTTTGCGTGAATCATAATGAAATTATTTTGGAAACAGAATGGTCTTTAGAATAAGGAAGTTATTTTGATTCAAATCACACTTATTTTTAATATCATCTATAAAAATACTTGTTGTGGCTTAGTTCAAATATCAAAATTTATATTAATAATTTTTTATAGATAAAATGCAAATTTGCATCGTTAGTTTTTAATACTACCGTTTTGACGTCGTTCACAATATATTATTTAAAATTTTTATGCAGTTTAGAAGCAACTTTATAATTTACATTTTAAAAGGTTGTTCCATATAAAATAATTTAAAATGTTAAAGTTATAATTTGAAACAATCCAGATATATTTTCTGTACACAGCAAAGATTGTTATTTATTAATTGCATTTGTTATAACAAACAACTTTTTCAATGTTTTTGCAATCTAAAGAGTTTCTCAGTAACTTACATAAACACTTATTTTTATTTGATTTTGTATAATTTAATTATTTAATCTTTGCTATGTTAAATGGCAAAATGTTTTTAACTGTTTATAAAAATATATTTTTGAAAATAATTATTTTTGTTTTTACCCAAAATAAAGCTAGCTATTTTTTAAATTAGAACAGGATTTAGTTTGTTAAAAATTTTTAAGTTTATACATTTGATTTTTGTTTTGCTCCAAATAATCTTTTTTTTATAGAATGCAATTTATAATCATTTTAATAATTTTCAAAACTCTCATTAAAAATTTTTTAATTGTACACTTGTACAACTTTTTAATTATTTTTTAAACTTGATAAAACAAAGATTTTTGTAATAAACTTATTTAAGCAACTTGGCTAGATTTTTTTTACAAATTAAAAAATTATTCAGTTTAACAAATTAAATGCTATGCAAATTGAATCAACCAACTGTTGTAAAATAAAAAATTGTTAAATTTTAAAGGTTAAAAAATATTGGCTACAGGTATTAAATCTACATTTGTTAAATGGTAATACTAAGTTTTAAACATTGTTAATTTTTTAATTTTAGTATGGTTAGCAAAAAATTATATTTTCTCAAAAAATAGCTAAGAACTATAATTGCCATTTTTTATTTAGACAACCACTATGTCGTGACATTTTTTTGTATTGTTAATTAAAAACAAACAATGTGCTTTCATCAAACAAACATGAAAAATATTATGATTTTATAAATCAATTTTTAACCAGAACTGCAATCTAATCAGCCTTATTTACTTACAATAAAAACTTAACATTAAGTATAATCAATGTTAACCAGTATTTGCCCACAAAACAAATGTTTTTCAATAAAAAATTTTAAAAATCAGTTTTTAATTGTTTTAAAAATCAAAGGTTGTCAATATTTAATAACACTTTTATTTGGAGTAAAAATTGACCTAATTGATTAATGAAATATGTTAACACGGTTAAATTTAATTGATTCATTAAAAACTTTGCACTTATTATTTGAACATTTACATATAACTTCCGTTCTTTTAAGCAATTTTATTGATTGATTTTATTTTTATAGTGCACGTACACTCATTAAAACCCTTCAAACTTTGATATTCATAAATTGATTGAATTAAATTGTCGCTTGGTTCAGTCATCAAAACTGCTGATTCGTTAAGAAAAGGCCCAAGTTTTAGCTAAAACATCAACATTTTTATGTTTTTTGTTTTATGACAGTCCCTCATTTCTACACGGCAGCGTGTTGTACATGAGATACCCTGCATTTTATTCAACCCATCGACCAGCAGACAAACCATTAAGCCGGTCCACTGAGCCGACAAGATTTTAGGCTTTTGAGCTGCCCAAATCACGTAGTTTAGTCAATTTGAAAATTATTATCTTCCCATGACACACTTCAAAGAGCTATAAATAAATAACGTACAGTTAGTAAGTTTAGTGTGAATTCTTCAAGATTTGGCCGGAAACTCGTAAACTGGCGTTTTGTCGCTCATTGAAGTGTTGTTTCACCCAAAATTTTTAACGATTAACCACACTCTATTTTAATTTTAAAACATGGTATTTTTTAAAACATATTTTAGAACGTCCAAATTGCTATCTTCACACAAACATTTATACAAAATATTTTTATTTTTTAAGTTTAAAAATACAAAAATTTAATAAAACAATTTTTTTAAAATGTCACATATTAAAAGTAAAACTGTTTAAAACCGAATAAACAACTCTAACAAACTAAAATATTTTTAAACTACAGTATTTATTCAAATTTTCAAACAAAAAACTTAACACGTTTTAAAAATAAAGCTTAAATTATTTATTTTTGGCAAATATTTTAAATCTATTTATTCAAAAGTATCGCTTAAAAAATATTTTTATTATTTGCAATATATTTTTGTTTCAAAAAAAATTACAATTTGTAGTACACGAGTACCAGCCACTACAAATCAAACAAAAATAAAACTTAAATTTTTTATTTTAAACTTTTGTCACAGTCTAATTTTTTAATCATCACATATGTTTTAAATTTTTATTTTAGATTTAAAGTTGTTTTCAAACATAATAAAATATATAGCAGTTTTGATTATAATTTAAAATTTAAAGTACAAGTTTTAATTTGTCTGGAAAATTTTGTTGATGCTCCTACCATGATTAAATACATTCAATTGACATGACGATTTGCGTTAATAATTAATTATCTAAATTCTCACAATAGAAATTCAATCAAAACTATTTTCACACTCAACTTTTGCAATATAAAATTTTATCTATTATTTTTTACCTTTATTTAATCTTTTTTTGCCGCAAATATAATTGTCGTGTCACGAAATATTCAATAAAATCAGTTACTTTTATTAAATATTAAAAAATATTATTCGGTATTCTTTTTAGCACTCTTTGCTTTGAAAACAAGCTTTTTTGAACAATATTACTCAATCAAGTTCCCTTGTAAATTGGTATATGCAAAATGTTTCTGTTTGACCAACTTGACCAATTAAATTAACTTAGCTTAATTTTTTAATTCAAATTAATAAATAGAACAAACTGAGCAACTGGTAAAACCAAATTAAAATTTTTAAAAATTAAAATAGTGTAAAATTTTTATTAAATAAGTTAGATTTAAAAATTTCTCAAACAAAAATCATTTTAAAACATTTAAAAAATTCTTTTAATCTAAAGTGATCGGATAAAAAAAATAAAATTTTTTATTTTTTAGCTTTATCGGATTAGAGTCCAGTTGCTTGAATAACTCTATACGCAAAGTCCATTTGCCTGTCAATCGCTTAATTGACATTCAATCGGTCATTCTTTTCCTCTTTCATCACTTTAATCTTAACTCAATCGAAATTATTCATGCTTTTCAAGCATTGAGAATATTCTTAACTCATTTAGATTTCTACTTTTTTATTACTCGTCGATCACGTTCCGTCACAACCTCGTAAATAGCAATTATTTATTGACAAAAATACAGTAAATGGAAATTAGATATTGCATTGTAAAGTTCTAAGACAGCTCAAAACGAAAAAGTTTTTCAAACATTATTTTATTTAGTGGCACGAATTACCAAAGCAATAAAAGACCACTAACTCTTCTATCAAAATAGTTTAAAGTGATTTTAATAGCAAAATAGACATTTCTTGCATTCGTAAAGAATATAACTATGCTGATTTATCCACTAGCCGGTCACTGACACATTCCAAACAAAATTATTTAGTTTTTTTTAAAAACAAACTTTAACCTATATATTTCATTTAATCAGAAGATGATTTATGAAGTTATATACAGTTTAAATATATTGAAATAAACCAGGGCACCAACAAATTAAAATATTTGTAATTAAACATACCTGAGCAGTTCCGGTGCATGCCAAAACCAAAACCGCAGACAAAGTCAGCCAAACATTGTTGTCGGCACCCAAACTTCGTTTCAGAAGTGTTTTGGAAAACATTGTTTCTTGGATTGCAGATTTTAAGTAGAAAATCTTGAATTTGGTATTGAGCAAAGTTGCGGTTTTGCAATTTCCTGATAGTTTTCAAAAGTTCTAACGACTAAAGCAACAGAGAGATGCTGATTTGATGATGAATGTAATTTGATTCGGAAAGGAATTTGTGCGCGCTGAAAAATTTGAAAGCAGGTGTAAAGGGAGCTGGGGAAAGTGAAAAGCGGAAACCTGAAGAGTTGTGGCTGAGATCAACCGGCTGGTTAATACCGTACTTATAAAGAAAAGTGTAGTCTTCAGAAAAGTGCAGAGAAGCGAGGAAGGAGGGACTACAGCTGAGGAGTGGATGCAGTGAATCAGTACCACTAGATATAGACCCTCCTTTGGAATGGTGCCACTTAACGAGGTTGAGTCGACGCAGAGTCAGTGGCTAGGCATTTCCCCATTACATCAGTCGAACACGGCCATGTTCGTAGACGGTTTTCTAGCCAGGTTCAATTGCCTGTTTACCTCTCTTGTCTTGCCTTGTTATCACTCAAGTGCACTGGCGGAAAATTACAATTTTTACTAGAGAGTTTTATGATTTGTAAGAGAATAGACGAGAAAAAAGTTGCCGAGATGAGATTCAGACGAGATGATCCAAGCTGGCGAAAGAAGAACAAGTGGCAATTGGCCGGATGTGGCAAGAGAGCGAGAGAATAAAGTAGAGCATAGTTGGCTGACGTCGAACAGACCTGCTGCTGTTCGCCTCAGAGATCTGACGAGCTGTTGAGATGGGAAAGAAAACTGAGGAGAAGGGTAAATAGAAGAGAAGCCAGCAAATGGCAGGATTAGATTAGCTTCAGAGGATGAGTGTGGAAGCAGAAGAGCGAAATGACGAATGAGTTGAGGAGGAAGAGGATAGAAACTAGAACGGCACTTTGAGCTCAAGAGGTGGCTAGAATTTTAAATTCTCTCAAAAGTTTGGTGCACTTTGAAGAAAAGACAAAGTTTGCGTACTTCTAATGATAATAAATATCAATTTTTAATAAAAAAAAATAAGTAAGATAAATTCAGCAAACATAAGTCAATGATTCTGAAAAGAGCAATGCTCAAAATAGAGTTTTTTGAAAATGACAATACTTTTCATTTTTAAAAACTGTTTTTATTTAAACATTTTAACACTAGTTGCAAATTATATTTGTTCCACTAAAATTTAAACTTACAAAAAAGTTTACAATCAAAACAAAATCACATCTCAAAATTTTCAACATTTGTAAAACTTTAATGTTAGGAATACTGATGCAAAACACACAAAAACACAATGAGCAAATTTCTAAAGTAGCAAACAAGAGCAAACATTGTACCTTCACTAAGTTTTAAAATGTAAGTTTCACCAAACTTTTAATCTCGAACAGTTTTACCTTTTTTTAATTACACAAACACAATCGATCAGTGAGTAACGTTTCCATTATTCGCGCTTCACTGCATCATCTTTGTTGTGCGGTCAATTGTACCTTGTGTCTTGTAAAGTGATCCGACACAATGGTCGATCTTTTCGCTAACATATTGGGGAATTTTTTTACAATTGAGCCGTTTGTTGTCAGTTCAATTAATTAATGAAGCATGATAAACAAGAAAAAAGCAAAAACTTATTGATTTGATGTAACAACGATTAATAAGGCTTCCTGTAGTTTTAAACCGACAAGTAAGAATGGTGAGAACCAAGTCTTGAAGGTACCAGAATAGAAACGGAAGAAAAATACGCAAAACAATATTGTTAATAGTGAACATTGTTTAAATCCCTATAAAAAAGTAGATCAAAACATGACAGGTTAAATTAAAAAAGATTAAAATTCAACTAAAACATATTTTTAAAATATTCAATCAGGCAGAGTTTTGAGTAAAAAAGTAAAAACTTTTTATGCGCTAATTAGACAATACACAGCAAACACCTTTCTCGTTAAAATCAGTTTTATTAAAATTATGAAAGTTCATCTCATTTGCAACTAGTTAGGAACAGATGGCTGCCGATCAGATTAAGTTTGTAGCTTACGCCTTTACGTGATTTATTGCCACATGTAGATCAAATTCAAGTTCCGTTTGACAAACGATAAACAGCTTGTTATGTTTAAATCACAATTTGAATTGCTATTGTCAGATAAGTGCTTTTACAACATGTCACAAGTTTTGTTCAATATTACATTTTGGTTTATTCTGTCAACTGTCAACTGAGTTTAATTGCTCACAAATTGAAATAAAAAATATAATTAACTAAAAAATTTTGAGTTTTCAAGTGGTAATTAAAAATTCAAACGGGAACTTTTTAGACTATTTGAAAAGCACTTTTATTAGAGCAAAAATATTTAAACTTTTAATTTTTTAAATATCACGAGTTTGCAAATAAAACTAAATTTCAACTTAAGCTCAAAAGTTAATTTAATTCCAAAAACTTTTTCGGGGAATTTAAATCAAATATAAAAGATTTTAAGTGTTGTTTGAACTTCAACCTCCATTTTTATCACACATCCGCTTTTTAATTTGAAAATTGAGTTAATAAAAGTTATGTGCGTCAATTCATAAGTGCAAACAAAAATTTGCTTTTTAAAACTTTGCATAAGCTTTAAAAAAGCAACGAAAGCAATCGATTTATTGACATAAAACATAGTCTGAAAAGACAGTGAACGTGGTTAATTGACAAATCATTTATATGCTAATGAAAATTAAAAGTTTGTGCAATGATATGTCGCACCGGAGAAACTGTTTTAGCAATCATTTACCTGTAGAAAATCTTACATAATCAGCCTTGAGCTTGGTGAAATACAGTTCACTTTTCCAATGTGCAACTGTTTTGTGTTTGCTAACCAAAATGCTTGTCAACTTTTTTCAAAACTTTTAAATCAAATATACAACTTGTTTTTTATTCAATTTATTGAATTTTGACAGGAAACAGGAAAACGGGTAGAATAAAAACAATAATGCAATCATTTTTTCAAAACTTAATTTTTAAACCGACACTGTGACATTGTCTTGATTCTTGAATTAAATTGCTCACACAAGCAAACACCTTTTAAAACGCTACTTCTTACGTAAGTGGTGACCATAATTGACGCATACTTAACCACGCAATTAGCATGCCATTTTCCGAGGATCATTGATTTCAGTTGTCAAAGTCGAACAGCTTAAGACCACAAGTACAAGTTGGTGATTATTATTAGCTAATGTCACATGTTGCCCAGGTCAATTTACTGGCTGAAAAGAGAAAAAGAGAAAAACCATAAAAAGCAACAGTGAAACAGTTCTTCATCTCAACCAGATATATAAAGAAAAGATCAATATTCCAAATAGCATTCAGAGCATTTCAAGCATACCTGCAAGCACTCACAAAACTACAATGACTAAGACACTACTCGCCCTCTTTGCCATCGGTACCATTTTGATGGTGGGCATCAGCTTGTCGCCCGCTGCAGCACACAGAGGTGGTAATGTCATCGTTTGGGGAGGTGGTTTCGGCGGATTCGGAGGTCCCTCTGTGATCAGTAGTGGTGGCAAAAAGCGAGGCTCCATTCTCATTCTGGGCCGTCGAAAACGATCAGCCGATGCCGCAGCACCTCAGGTCACTCTTCTCAAGCTGGCGCCCGCTGTTCAGCAGCAGTAGACCCTCTTCTATCTTTTCCAGCTCACCACCACACACTCCTCTTCATTAAAAGCCACTATTATTATTGTTGTTGAATCTCATCACTTTTGATGCTCTCGAGTTCTTACAACATTTGCACCACAACTAAGCGAATGAAACACCACCGGATATATCAGCTACACACCGAAACGCAGTCATCTCATCAAATATTTAGTCTTTTTATCAATGTGTGGTTGCAGTTTTTTTTCAATTTCCAATGAACAGATGGTACAATAAAATTATCTCAAAGAATTACTTTGCTTTCTTGCGAATCAGCAGGTACAATAAGATTATGATGAATTTTTAAACCAAAGTATGGGGCCATTTTCAGCCTGATGATGATGTCAGCACACTTTTATGAAAAATGTCTAAAGTAAAAATAGAAATATTTTGTTATTTCTTATCAAATGCAAAAATTTATTGAGCACTTAAGATCAGCACAGGACTAATCAAGTTGTCCACCGCACTGACCTCAATCACAGCCGCTCAAGAGCGTTTGTATGGTTTTCGCTCATACGTAGGAGAGTGTCTGCCACTGGAGCGGTTGGTGGCACCTCGCGGTGGAGAACGAGTACCAGAACGACGATGGCGAGTGTCGGGCGAACGAGACCGGTGACGCCTGCTGGGAGGACTGCGAGATGGACGGCGGTTGGGTCGTTCACTTTCAATTGGCGATCTTCGCAAACTTGGCGAAACTGATCGACGTCGACTGCGAGTAGATTGGTCGGTCGGAGGAGGGTCAGATCGAGAAACATGATCACGAGACTTTTTCGACGAAGGTGATCGGGAACGACTGTGGTGACGCTTATCACGGGAATGCTCAGAATGCTTAGAAGATCGGGAACTTTTAGTATCCAGTTGATGACGACCATTTCTCGCAGACGACTCTTTAGTCGGTGGAGATGACCTTTTTTGTTCATCCCCAGATTCTTCTCCAGAGTCTGAGCTATCATCGGAATGTCTACGTTTGTCGCTCTTTTTATCCTTCTTTGACTTTTTATCTTTACTTTTCTTTGATTTTTTCTTTTTAGACACCTTTCGGTCGTCCTTGATGCCTCGTTGGGCATTTGTGAGTTTTTGAAGTTTTTTCAGCAACTTCTTTTTGTCTCTTGGCGTGAGAGAGGCAAGAAAGGCAACCTCGGGGTCTTTGACAGAAAGCATCTGCTGGTTCGACTCATCACCGTCTGAACGCTTGGCTCCATAGCTGCCATACAGCGATTTTTTCAACGCAAGTCCTTGTTCATCTTTCATGTTGCGAATCAGCTCAGTCTGGTCAGATTTTCCCTGCGGGGGTTTGTCGCTGCCGTCTTTTGGTTTAGCTGGCTCTGACTGAGGTTGTTGAGGTTCAACCAGGGAGCCAGCATTAAATAGTGGACACTCGCGATCAGTGTTGACATGACCCCATTTGTGACACTTCAGGCAGCGGACATTTCGTACTTGAATTCCAAAAGGCTGGTCACGAATGTCCATGTTGTTTTTAGCGAAGCTCTCTCGAGGCGCATTGCGCTGCCACTCAAACTTAAACTCCGGCTCTGCAGGGTTTTCAATCTCCTTTTCTGGTCGTTTTAGCCCGGCTGGAGCTTCATACATAAAATTCAACGACAGTTTGTCTTTGGAGTCCGAGCCAGCAACCAAAAGTCGATTGTTGTACAGATCCTGCTCCTTTTCATACTGCAGGCGCATATCGTCTTCTTTCTTCTTCTCATCAATTGAGCGCTGTTCAGCCATCCAAACGCGTTTAATGTTGTCTTTTGAAGCCGGATGGAAGGGCTTCTTTGACATGAAATTATTGTATCCCTTGCCCATGATGCTGCTGTTAGTGATGTCCTGAAAATGAAACCAACTGTTAGCAACTTGAAAGAATAACGTCACCAGTCCGAAGCTTACAGACTTTAACTAGCAAACAGTGGTCACAGTAGGCACTTGTCCAGGTGGTCGCTTGCTGAGGTAACACGGAGCAAAGAAGATTCTACGGAGCCGCAACACCACTCTCTGACGTAACCGTGTAATGCACGTGCAAGCAAGTGTTCGCTTTGAAAACACCAATTCTCACTCGCGTAAACAAACGTCCTCTGTGAATGGGCCATATAAATTTATTTTTCTGCGCGCATAGCGCTCACTCCTCGATTCTGGTTCCACTGCCCCCCTCGGCAATCGCCCCCTCATCGCTCCCACTGCACTTTGCTCCCATCTTTCTCTCTCTCTCCTGTTGTGTTATTCCGTATTCTCCCGTTTGCACTGTGAGTAGAGTATTGCTGCCAACTCTCTCTCTCTCATCCAGTCGCCTGAAAGGCTCAATTTCGCTCCTTTTTCCTTTTCACTCGCACCCTCATGGCATCGATTTTCCCATTAAACACAGACACTCTTTTTCTCCTCGACCTTTTTCATTATTAAGTGAAAATGAACAATACGACTAACTGTTTTTCTTCATTTGCTTCTTCTGTTTATAGATAGCATTGCACCTCTTTTTGTTGCTGCACTTCTGTTTTCAAGTATTCGCATTAATTTTTATTCTACCGAGAGAAAATGAAGTGTACACACAAACGACGATGACCAACGACCACCGACTAAGTACAAAACTGCAGTACAAATCATACTCTCCTTTTTGTCTTTCAATATTCTGAAAAAATGACGCCTGACAAAAGTCAATAGCTGTTAGGGTCAGAAGAAATTGACTCTTCATTCCAAAGTTGCCGAATTGGTTCGGCTCTAGAAGTGAGGGCAGCCAGCGCTGGAAGCAATGAATAACATTGAAAGTATTAATCTGGAATCGCTCATTAATGCGTCCTCTCTTGGAAACTACTCGACGGCGGTGCCCGATGGCATGGCACTGGTGTCGGCGTCTGATGGCGGTACAATGCTTATGGCCAACGGACCACTGGCGATGGTCAGCAATGGTAGCATCAACTCAATCGGCTCAATGATGCTCTCTTCCACATCGGGTGATCCCCTAATGTCCACCTTCAATCTGGACGATCTCACTTCCACTTCCTTTGCTCACCACCTGTCAGCGGACTCCACCAGTGGAAGTCACGGAAATACTCGCAATGCTCAGCACCACAGCCACAACGGAACTTCCAGCCATATTACGAATCATCATCATCACCATCACCACCACCACAGTGATTTGCATTCACTTCTGACAACGTCTTCGAGTAGTAGCTTTCTCAATTCAATCAACAGCGACCCCATCAATACGATTAGTGGGTCTAGCGAGAGTGGCGGTTTTCTCGACCAATTCGACACTGCATCAGGCAGTCATCTGCTTCAGTCATACACCCTCAAGGAAGATGACTACGAGGCGTTAGATGTGGACCTTCTTGGAATGCTCAGTAGCAACGATCTTGACGAGCCCTCAGACCACGTTGGACTGTCGGGGGACAATTCCTCAATCACCGATCATCTAACACCGGCGCAATACAATAACCTGTTAGATGATTGTCTTGACCATATCAGCTGCACAAATAGCAGTCTCGTCAGCTCCATAGATGTGCCCGCATCCAACAGCTGTCCGACCAGTATCACTACAGTTTCCACTAGTTCTGCACTGAATGAGCTCACCAGCACGCAGTTTTCTGCGAACGGTGTGCTAGTCCTGAACAGGTACTGTTTTATTTATAACACTTTTGGTGACATTAATAGTGCTTTTCTTGCTGTTTATAGACAAAATCATTCTGAAAGGCCTAGTCATCAGTTGAATCATGCCGCAGATTGTGCTACTGACCGGGTTTTGCAGCAGACGTCGCTTAATCATGAAGACCATCACCACCAGCAACAGAATCGAATTTTGCAAGACCCGGCGGCGCACCATCATCAGGATTTATTCTCCACTCATCATCAACACCACCAATTTGAGACGATCAATTTTGCAGACTGTCCTGACCTGACTGAAGATTTGGCCGATCAGTTGGTTGCTGCCGTCACAAACAGCTCTCTTGACGTGATTCACGGGAATGACATTGTCGCTCAGTCGGCTAATCTGGCTGGTATTAGCTGCAATGGCGACGATCTGCTCACTCCGATATTGACAACTGTTACCTCGAGTTTGACCGGTGTTGTGGCTACTACTACAACTAATGCTGGGCATCCTGTCGGAGAAACAAATGTTGACATAACGGATCGTTTGTTGACGCTTAAAGAAGATAATGTCGACTTGAGTGTCTCGGGAGTCCCGTCTTTCAGTCAACCATGCCCGAAAAGTGAAGGGGGAAATACCAATGGTCAAGCTATTGCAAAACAATTAGAACATTTTAATGTGAGTGTGTCTTTGTAATCATGATTCATGTTTAACGGTTTTAAGTTGTATATAACCATTTGTCTTTACAGTCATCAAACACCTCTTGTACAAAGCCCAAAAAGCAGCAGAAAAAGTTGTCAAACTCAAACACTTCTACCTCATCGACGCACTCACCTAGCCCGACAAACGGAGTGGCCGCAAGCGGTGAGAGCAGCAATTTGTCCACCAGCCTCGAAACACCTGAATCGCCGTCGATGGCCAAGGCCATGAAGGAGGAGGTCTGCCGTTTGACAGTTTGTCCGCTGTGTGATAATGCCAAGTCTTTCTGCTCGTCCTCTTCGGTGACGCGTCACCTGCGTTCAGTGCACAAGCTCAATGATTTGCTTGGCACTCGAAACTGTTACTGTTTGCTGTGTGCTCGATTCATTGAGGATTTGCCCGAGTTCTTTAGTCACCTGAAGAGTGATCATCAGTTGCTGCAACAGCCGAATCCAATTAAGGATTTGTATGTGCGCCATCATTTCAAATCTTTTGAAGGTAAACTTGACTTACACTGTGCCCTAACGACCACTTTTAGATGTATTAACACGAGTTTTATGTTTTCAGAATTTATGAAATGGAAAGCCAACACACTGGAGAAGCAAACTGGCTGCAAGTACGAACGTTGCTACACCAATGAATATTCTCGCAATATTTACTTCAAGTGTTCGGCCATTCGTATCACTCGTATTACTTTGGCTGGAAAGTGCTCCACCAGTAACAAGGAGCCGCCTGCTTTGGATGCTTCAAACGGCGGTAGCTCCAAAGGATCTCCTGGTAGTGGCAGTGAGGCGGGTGGTGACAAAGCTAATCCCAACATGATTAGTGAAATTGTCCTGGAGAGTTCTTTTGACGCTCGCATGTACCCATGCACTTCAAGCGTGCGACTTACCTTCCGCTACACAGGCATTGAGGTGAGATAACTAAAGTGAAAAAGTGCGGTTTTAAAAATGACCAATTTGATGACTCTTTTGCAGGCAATCGAATTCCCCTACCATCTGGGCCATAAGCTAGACTCCAATCGACGTGACCTGTGCTTGACGTCCATGAGCTCGCCCAATGCTCAACGAATGCCATTGCAGCATGTGGTTCACCTGAATGCGACCAGCACCACGAAGGCCACTATTGCGTCCACTTCTGCCAGCGGTGGCAGTGGCCCTCCCCAGACTCACCACATCAAGATTAAATCTGAAGTCATTCCAGGCGGCATAATGGCTCCTTCTCAGCAGCATCCGACCCCAGCTACTAGTACAACCAGTGTCGTGAATGGTCCAAAGACCACCACCACCAACCACCAGCTTGTGTTCATTCCTTCCAAAACGCAACAACCTGTGGCCCAGGCCTTGGCTTTGGCCAACACCAGTCTTTCCCCGGATGTCGGTGGCAATGCCAATTTGTCTTCCACCAGTCTGTCTATGCCTACTGCTGTTCAACCTACTTCTTCATCTCAGGTATTTTTGTAGTCGTTCTCTTTGCCAATGTGCTGTGTAGTGTTAATTTTTGTATTTGTAGGCCAAATCGAAGTCTCCGCGAAAGCGAAACCGAGACTCCAAGTCTTCCAACAGCTCAGTCAAGAGTAAAGTTGCCAAGTTGGATTTGCAAACAGTTGAGCTGCCGAAATCTAAGCAGAAACCCAAAACACCTTCAGCTAGTGTCAAAATCGCACAACAAATGTCAAATTTGGCTTCTTCTGCTATCAACAAGCCTACCTCGTCAACTTCATTTTTGCCAAGTATTGTTTCAGCTGAGGCGTTCAACAACTCATCGGCCGCTGTTGCTGCTTCCACTTCGACAGCCTCTGCCATTTTGACGGCCATTAATGGCAACAACACCATCACACTGACGCCAGTGCAGACAAACACTGCTGGCACCAGTCACCTTGTGACGCCCATCGCACTGAACACTGGCCAGTCTTTGCAGCAAGTTCAACCGCTTAGCATCGGTTCAGTGGCTCCACCAAAAGCGCCGTCATCGCTATCTTCAGTGAGCAGCAGCCAACAGTATCTGCTCAAATCGCCCGCTTCAACCCCTGTTGATACGTCAATTCTCATTGATAATCTCGCTAGTGATATATTTCTCGATGCATCTTACGACACTGATCCAATTGACCCGAAAAGCCTGAAGCTTGAAGAAGGCAAGCCACTGCAACAGACAACTTTGGTGATAAAGCCCTACAGTGAAGACGCCGGCATTGGTTTAGGGCTGCAAACTTTTAAAAAGAATTTTAAGAGTGAATCGAAGAACTCGCTCATCATAGTTCCAGCGGAGACAACTTCTTTGGCGGCTGTTGGTGCTGCTCCAGGCAATAACTCGGTGACTGCTGGAACAACTGGCTGTGACAATGACGACGGGCTGGGCATTGTGCCAATTGAGAAGGCTATGGAAATGGTCCAGGAAAGCATTCGCCCTCGAAAGGAACATCTTCGAAAGCGCTTTGGCGAGCTGCTTGACCTTTGTCTGACTGAGTCCGACATTGAGTTGGTGGAAAACTCTTTGGAACAACTGATCTCAACTAATCTGCTTCAGTAACGGCAAGTTTTTGTGCGTTTTCGATCTCATGTGTTTTCTAGCTCTTTCATTGCAAAGCAAGTTGATTTTCTTGTATCATTCTGCTTGCTGCATCTACTTTAATTTCGTCATTATAACATCACAAGTCAGTCACCTGACTGGTGTACTTATCGTAAAAAGCTACCCGCCACCTTTATCACTTCTGTCCTGCATTTACTCATTTTGCCAACTTTAAGCCAATTTGCTTTTTCGCTTCGACTTTTCTAGTCAAAACTGATTTTTTGTATCACCACTATTTCCTACCTGTCTGTCGACTGTATGTGGCTAGTGAAACTTTGCCATCCTCTGCCCTTTGCATTTTCTCGACGTCGACGCAAGCACACATACAAACACTATCTCAAGAATACGTAGCGATCGTCTGATAAAGCGCGCATCTAAACTCATTTCCTTTCACCTCTGGCCACCTAGTGGCCCCTCATCATCATCATTTCTTTATTTTGCCATTTTTACTATTTGTTTACACCCCCTTTCTCACATCTTTTTATTTTTTGTAATCTCATTTGTTCTCTCTTTCTGTTACAAGCCCTTTCCCCCCTTTCTGCTCCTCTACTAATATATTCTGTGACTTTTCTCCTTTACATCATCACTACCTTACTGTACCAATTGCACTGTGACCCTCTACTCCAATACATTACAGTTGTTAGAATGTGATTTAGTTAGGCTGTAACTGAATGGCTGATTGCAATATTAAACCCCGAATTTGTGGTCTACTCAGAATACGTGTAACTGAAAGCGGATTCCACTTTTAGTAATTTTGTGGAATCATCTTTCTGCTTCATTGGCGTGTGTGTGTGCTTGCTTATTTTGTACAATTTTGGGAAAACTCTGTGTACCAACAAAATGTATTAACAACTTTATAGCAAACGCAAAAAATTTTTTTGAATAAATCTGATGGAGGTTTTTATTTCAGATTTGTTTTAACTAGCATTCGCTTGTTAATTTGCAATAAAAAAAAGTAAGTGTTTGTATAAAGGGTAAAAAATCTCAATTAAAACTGCATATACTTTTGGCTTTACAGTGTGACTAATAGCCAAGCTTACTATTCTGATCACTTGCAACTCTATTCGTTTCTGACATAACTTTAGATACTGAGTCAGTCAGTCAAACTAGGTACTTCTAAACTAAGCGTTTAATCAATAGTGTGAAACCGGGGATTAATCAAGCAGGTGCAAAGATGATTGCCTGAAGAAATAGTTTGCTGCTAACCAAGTGCTCATTGTCTGGCATTTAGTAAATTCAAAGACTGTCCTTATATCCGCTTTTATCTGTAAATTAGCAAAAATGTAGAGGTAGATTTCTGCGGCAAAGCAAGTGTTGTCACAGTGTAATGTTTTTATCACAGGAGAAAATATTAATGGGTTTAGTGTAAACACATATCAGCGTAGCAAAAAGGAGCACGCTGCAATAACTACGATAGTGCGATAAAAAGACAAATCGACGCTAATGATGAACTAATGAAGTGAACTGCACATTTCGGACTGCTGATTAAAGTGACAAATGGTAGAACACAAATTCAACAGAAGGTTGATAGGAACGAACGATGCATCGACTGTTTGGGTTTGTTGCAAAAAAAATGTTATAAAGGGGAAATGAGTTGATAAGATACACAGCCTACAGAGAGGTTATTTGAAGGGGAGCGCAAGTGAAGGTCAAACAAATTATATGAATACATTTATTCTAGTGAAATATGCATCAACGGAAAGTTTTTGGCAAGTATTGGTTTATATCCTGTCTATTGATCGGTTTAGATTTAGTTTAGAGAAATTACCGAGTTTCAGTTTTATAACTTTCTTTAAAAAATCTAGCAAAATCAAGTTTACATTTTTTATTATTTGTAAATTTTTTTAAACAAAACACAGTTTCTAGAAAACTGTATTTACATTTATTTTTACTTTTGTTCTACATTTATTTTTACTGCCAATTTTTTTGGTATAAAAATGGTTACGCTATAGTTCTTTAGACAGTTCTTCAGTGTATAAAAAAAGATGCACTTAAAGTTTGTTATGTGCACTTTGTAATGGAAACTTTTGTTAAGAACTAACAACTGAAATACAGTCATTACAGTGTTTCTAAATTTTTTCAAGAAAAACTGCCAATTGAATTTTCAGTCAAAACTAGAGAGTCATTTGCAATGGCATACGGTGAAGTGAAGCATAGAGCTAGCATAAAAAGGAAGAAAGAAAAACAGTTTTGAGAATAAAATAGATTTTGCTATGAATAGATTGAGGGAGCGTTATGCTGAGGTACTGCCAAACTTGGTTTGAGACAAAATTGCAAATGCAAAAACACATGATGAAACAACCGCAATTAGTTCAATGGTTTTATATTTTAATATTTTTAAACATTTTTTGTCCTCCACTGTCCTTGCTTCTGACATTAGAGCCCTTTAGCATCACCTATTGAACTTCTCAGTAAAGAACATTATTCGGTAATTATGCCCTCTAGTCCAAGTAAACTAAGTGGCTGCACCCTTGATCTGAAGAGCTCACAGCAACATTTATTGCCCTAACAAACAGCATCTTAATCTAATAAAGGCACCCAAGTAAAAATCCGATATCGGTTAGCATTTCAGCCCAACGACGGATAATTTGTCAAGTGCTCGCTTACATTGATCTCTATTTTCATGTTACTTTGAAAGGTGCGCTGTAATTAGTGGGCAGTAGTAATCGTTAATTTGTTATTTATTTGCTAGTTCACTAATAAATTGCTTTTTCTTAGATGTTTCTCTGATTTTTTACAATCTACAGAGCAAAGACAATAATTTTCTATTTCTATTTCGTTTAGAAAACAGGTATAGACGTGAAGTTAAACTGTAATTTATGATGATATTTAATTAACAGGGCCAAACTAAGATGTATCTTTCTGGTAGCTACTAATCAATTAAGAGTTTGTTTCCTAACAGTTCAAATAAAAATGCACTTTTTAAACATTTATACCAAACAAAAACAACAGTTGACTGGGATAATATTTCAATAGGTGTTAATTTGAACTATTACTGTTTATTAATTGTAATTTCCGACAAAATTAATATATGCTCCTGTTTGCTAAAGGTAATGAAAAGTTGTGTTTCATAAATAATGTAGAGCTTTTCTAATGATTGAGCAATTTAGTCACAGCTCGCCTACTTGCTTTCTTATTAATGAAAAGTGCAACCGCAAACAGATGGCTGTAAGTGGAAAGTTTAGTGGAAAGGTTGAAAGTTATCACTGTTTGTTTGTTCTTATTGAATTACATTTGTTTGTGTGTACAAAGTTTACTTGTACAGATTGTTTTTATTTGGCTTTATTTAAAAATTTCAAATGCTTTTGTTGTCAGCTTTCGCCAACTTTTGCCAGCTGGCACACTCACTGGAAGTACCGTTTGATGCCAAATGAGCAGTCTTGGTGTGCAGACTGGTTATGAGAACATATTTCACGCAGATGCGTTCTAAATTTAAAACTTTATTTGCCTTCTGGTGCTTGCGATAAATTGTTCGCCAGCTTCTGTTTACTGTAGTTTACTGCATTCTTATCAAACACTAAGCAACTTTTGTCTGCCCATTTGCATTTTTTTCACAGAGTTCAACTTCAAGTTGAGTCTTGTGCTTCTTTTCAACTGTTCAGTGTGTTTTTTATAATCTTCCGCTAATCGAAAACTCACCACCATCCTCTCAATGTCATCCTATGGTATCAATCAATATACGTCAATTGTAGTCAATTTAGCAAGACTACAGTTATGATAGAGCCGGTGGAAAGAACACACAAGAGAACACACAGACACAGCTGCTGAAGGACTTCAGTGTGGCAGACGCCTGGCTAATCTGCACAACTGCTGCTGCTGTGGTGCAAAAACGTTGCAAAGCTACCGTACAGTACACTGCTGAGACCGTATGAGAGCTGTGCCCTGAAACTGGCCAAAATGACGATTACCAGAGTGGAAGTGGGCACTGCCAGTGGTCCACTAAACTTACCGGCGGACAACTGTGAAAGAAACACACTCCTTCCTCCGACCTGAAAGGCATTGGCCCACCGTTTTTCTCTGTTTCATTGCCGGCACAAAGTCAAGCGGCAGCAAGAGAAAAAACGGCACCGACTCCACTTGTCTCTACCTCGGTTTGACTGTTCCTTTTGCTCTGGCAGCAGCTTTGCCTAAACTCACTTGACTTCGAAGACTGCAGCAGAGTGCAGACAGAGGGAGAGAGAGAGAGAGAAGAGGAGATGAAAGCACAGACTATGAAGACTGCAGGCTACAGAAACAGCACTTGGACAGAGAAAATGATGGTGGTGGCAATCGCTGAAGACTTAACACTGCTCTTCGACGTCCTCTGTCTGCACTGTTCGATGAGCCAAGCCGTACGTGGTGCAGCAGCAGCAGCAGCAGCAACTTCAGCCAAACAGTTGGTGGCAGCAGACGCAAAAGTCGGTGCAAAAAGTAGACGTCTCTTTGTGTGCCTCGAGGTCGTACAAAAGTGAGCATTCTACCAGCAACTACCAATTTTACTTTTAGTGCTAGTCAGTCGGTGCACCTATTCACAGAGACAGCATCTCAAGACTACATTGACTTTGATCTGCTGGCCGCATCCACTGCAGAACCCTTCATCAATTGTGTTGCAACAATTCTACAGTCATTATTATCACTGTCGTCTGCTATCATCCATCGTTTTGGTTTTACCACCAGTTTGTATGTCTTCACGCTAATGCAGATACAGATGCTGGTGATAAGAAGTGCTCACTTTGTCTTCATTTGCCTCCAATGGATGCGCTTCAGCGTCAGAGAGGGCTTATCAACATGACCGATGACGCTGATTACTAGTAGGCTCTTCAATACACTTTTCACTCCCTTTTTCTCTTTCTAGGTCAATCTTCAGTCTGGTGGTAGTAATCATTGTGATTTAGGCAGTAGCAGGCGCAGCATCGAGAAGACCATCCATCCATCTAATCGAAGCAGCTTCCCATCTTCCACATCTGGTGACATCAAAGGCAGAAAAAAGTGTAGAGAAGAGTAAAAACAACAGCCCGTGATTGTGATTAGTGTGGTGTGCCTCAGAGGATCGGACACTGTACAAAAGACTGCTTTGATTAGTGCCATACGTCAGGCAGAGGGCACCAGTTTGGGTGGCCAGACTATCAACGGTGCTCATCAACGCTCTCTTTCTTATCACCATCGTCAAGCCTGTCTTCAGCAAGCCTGCTGGCGTCAAAGTGTTTGGCGACTTTGATTGAAAAGCGCCCACCTCGCCCTCACTTGTGAATCAGTCTGCCGCTGAGGTGCCGTTCTGTTCTCCTTCACTCTCATTTTTCAGTGTGTGCTCGGTGTTTCCGTTGCCTCCGTCTTCATTTTCATCTTCCCCTTCACAGCAGCAGTCTCGTCAGCATGTCTTCCAGCCGAGCCACTCTACTCCTGTTGACCATTCTGGCGGCCATCTGCCTGCCGGCAGCCTTCGCCATCAAGTGCTGGAAGTGCAACTCAGAGACGAACAATTTCTGCGAACAGGTGCCCTCCGGTCCGGTGACCAACGACACCAGCATTCCCAGCTGTCTGGCAGACCTCTACGTCGAGTGTCCCAATGACGGGCTGACGTACTTCTGCCGCAAGCAAATTCAGACCATCAAGGACCAGAAGCGGGTCATTCGGGGCTGTGGCTTCGACAAGGGCGATCTACCGTGCTACATGACGAAGACGCCGCAAGTGTCCACCCATGTCTGCCAGTGCTTCGAGGATGGCTGCAACGGTGCGCCCTCTCTCACCGCCTCTCTGGGCCTCTTCACCACTCTCGCCGCCCTGGCCATCAACCGACTTCTCATTCACTGACTCGCCTTGATTCCTGATGGCACCTTTGGCGCACCGAACACCGTTCACTACCACTCTGCCAGGTAACATCAACATCTGTCCCTTTCCGAAGGAGTCGCCAATGAATTGTCACCTTCAACCGCTGTAGCCTTCACCCCGCCTTTCAAATTACCCTCTGGTTAGCCTCGTCAAATATCTCTTTTTTATCCACTTTGGCCCCTTTTGTCCTCTATCTTTGTATTATACTATTTCCCTATTGCCTTGTTATCCCTTGTCACCTTTAGTCACCTCTCATGCTCAGTAGACTCTGCATGCATCCTCGATAGGCATCTGTTTCTCAAGCAGTGTTGATATATTTTATTTATTCAGAAAAGAAGAAGATCACTTTTCATTTGTTTCACCTGTTGGCTTATCTTGTTTGTTATGTTTTCACTTGTGTACTTGTTTTCATCATATGCATGCCTAAAATTAAAAAAAACTTGTGAAAAAATGTGGCTTCGTGAACATATTTTAAAACTTAGCACAATGCTCATATCTACAAGTCGTGAAAGAATTAAAGAATTGCAAAACTCTTTTTCTAAATATAGAACTCCTGTTCTCAATTTTGACGACCTCATTAAATGAGGAATAAATAGCCAAGTGCAGTCCCCTTCCCTCGGTGTCGGATGGCGCAAAAACTTTCAAACATGTTAACGTATTGCCATCTGTCGCCCTTCTTCCAATTTAATATGTGCAATCACCGTTTTGAAGCATCATTTTTAAAATGCTCAATCAGATCACTGATTAGCAAAATTGAGCACTCATTTCGGTGACCTCACCGGTGATGGGAGCAGGTAAGGGAAAGATAGTGCTAGACTCTGATGAAATACCGGAACACTTATTGCGCTCGGTAAAGCACAGCCGAAGGCGGGGCATTGTGTACTGTTGCCTGCTGAGCAAGTGCCGCCTCTCTGACCGCAGAGAGTCACCGCTGACTCTTTTGCATTCCACGTGCGCCTGGCCATTGTCTGCCGTATTCACACGCCGCTGGAGCAGCTCTCCTCTTGTCGCCGATAAGATTGGCCTTTGCTGATGATTGCCTGCTCTCCTCACACTCCCACTCTCTCTCCTGAGGAATTTTAAAGTAACCGCTACCTGCTACTTTCTTTATCATCATCGCAATCAGAGTGTGGCAGAGAAAAGCCCTCCGTATCGCGCAACACTTGACTCGCCTCATGAAACACTGACCTGGTGTCTGCTTTAAGACGCTCTGAACAGCGAACCGCTTGCCGCCTGGGAGATAAGGCCAGAAGAAAGAGCTTTGAAGGGAAGCCACGAAGACAGCCTGATCCTGGTGACGTCAACCATTAACACGTCCAGCAGACAGACACGCCGACAGATCGTCAACTTATCCTCTTTCTCTCTCTCTCTCTCCCTTTTCGCTCTCTTTCGTTTGGGTAAATGTATTCCCTTCCTTCGCAAGTGTGCGGCGACAAGCCGTTTCAGTCGTCTTACTTGCCGAGCTGCATGTACAGCGTGGCGCCGTACTACGAGACCACGGACAGCACGAGCACCCTCACAACCACGACTGAAAACAACAACAACATGGCCTCCATTTTGCCGCTTCCACTACTGCCCACTGATATTGATCTGAATGATGTGAACATTAAGAGCACCCTGGAGGATGTCCTCTCACGTCAGATGCTTCTGCTTTGTCGTCTGAATCAGCTGGAACAGCAGCTTTTGGAGCGTCAAAGTAGCCAGCAAAGTGGAGCTGCCACTGCCACACTTGAGCCACCTAAAATCGCCGCAACCATTGATGAAGATCTGGTGATTCAGTTCAGCATTGACGATGTTCCCTATTCGCTTTTCGCTTTAGTCGCAGCGCTGCGCAAAGGAAGCACACCGGTGATGGCGAACTTGCATCTGCACTCTTCTGTAGTTCGCCAGCATGCCGTGATCTCTCGTGTGAATGCTCTGAAAAGTCAATTGGCGCGCATACTTAACTTTACCTTTACTTCATCTGGCGAGTATCTCACCCGATCGCAGTTCCCTCTAATCGTCACCTTCATTGTCACCTCCACGGCAACAAAGACTCACCCCAAAGCCATCTTTCAGGCGGGAAAGAAGCTCGTCGAAGGAGAATTTAACATCGCCCGAGCAGTACTTCAGCTGTTTAAAGCCGATCAAGCAGGCCAATCTGAGCCCATCTGGTCACTGTTGACAAACGCATCCACACTGGCCTCCGACAAGGTCATCATAGAACAACTCGGATCGACCATTTTTAATCTCTCCGATACGGTTTTTCTTCTGCAGCAGTCATCGCCTAGCCTGCTTGACGTCGTTCTTTGGAGCTTAACCGTCGCCGAGTTCCAACGTCCCACCGGTACTGTGGCCACCACTCTGCGTGGCTCTCAACTGCTGAACAGCAAATGGCAATCGGCAATCCACCAGTTTGTCTCCAAGTAACCAGTTTTTGTCATGAAACACTGTCGAACTACTGTACACCTCTTCCCACTAATTTATTGTTAGCACACCAACGTGGCCACCAAACTCTTTTGGTTCATTTTGTGTTTGATTGTGTTTATTTCCACCACTCTTTCTCAAAGCTGTGCACTACTGTTCCAATGAAACTGAAAAGCAGGTTTCGTGATTAAAGAAATATATTTTAAAGGAACAAGAGAGAGAAAGATAAGCATTCGGGAACTTTTAATAGAGAGAGTATAATATCGAGGCAGAATACACTTTACAAACAAGATAAGCTTAGAGAGGAGCAATGCGAGAAGGAGAATGGCGTGACTTGGTCTTTATAATATATACTTGCAGGCGGTGGAGGAGATGGAGGTGTTGAGGAGAATCAAGTGTAGCAAAATGATTTCAAATACGAACGATTGAAAGTTGGTGTTTTTAATTTAGCTTCCGCTAAGCAGGCAGTTCGATATCAAATAAGTAAGCCTGAAGAGTTTGCTAGTTTTTTTATTATTATTGGAACCCACTCGGCTGCGACTCGAGGCGATCATACTCGACGGTCATCTCCTTTTGCATCTTCATCCAGTTGATCGGATCAAAGTAGATGTACGACCCTCGCTCATAGGTGCCGCTGGGGTTCTTCTCCATATGACTGTTCATTCGGCGGATCCAGACGCCTTCGTCCTTGTGAAACCTCCATTCACGGCTGTACCTGTGTGCGTTCAAGTGTAAATAAAGTCAGTGAGCATGTTTGAATCCGAAAGTCCTGTGTAAAATCACACTTACAGCTCTCTCGTCGCGTACACCTGCATCTGCTCGCCGGCGAAGAAGTAAAAGAGGAAGAAGAGTAAATCGTCACCATAAGTGGGGGCCTTGAACTCCGAGATCTTGTCGCGAATATTGTGGTGAACCAAGTACTCAGACGGAACTGGGTAATCTGCGACAAATCAGTGTCAGTCAGTCATGGGAATAAACAACGGGAAATGAAACTAAAGGCACGCACCAATCTCGTAGGGTTTTAGCTGTTTCTCATTCCATGGTCCAGGATATGTTTGATATATGCGTCTGCATCAGTGGGAGAGGGGGGGGTCGTTAGTTGTGAGCAATAAATACGCTCACTTACTTACTCTTTGGAATTGAGATTGAGATTGATCGAGGAGATATCGTAGCCAATGGCCAGTGAGAAGAGGTTTTGGTTGCTTTCAGTGTTTGCCAGAAGTGCCACCAGGCCTGCCATGCCGTACTGGTCCGTAAGCATGCCTGGCGGAATGTTCGCGAGGTGGCCGTCTTTCGTTAGCTGCACGCCAGATGTCTTCTTGCCGCCTCCTGCCGCGCCCGAAGCACCGGAGCCTGAGTTGTTGCCTGAGCCGGAGGCACCGCCACCCGTCCCCGACGACTGCGTCTGACTGGACTCGGTGGAATCGGGTCTCACATTAGAGCCACTTGTGCCGCTGGTGCCTGCCGAGTTGGACGCCGACGACGACGTCCCTAGTACTCCTGCCGCTGCTGAGATTTGCTGCGTAGAGTACGATCCCAGCTGGTTGACGACTACGTCAGCGGCGCCAAAGGAGTGGTGGGCTAGTGCGGCGTGTAATGAGGCAGACGTGGGCGAGGTGGGCCGTTGAGAGTGGCCAGAGCCAGAGGGTGCACCAGGCAAGGCCGGAAAGTCTTCGCTTTGAATACTAAACTCATTAGATGTTGGAGCGACGCCCACATTGTCCTTCAGTAGGCCGACGTACGGCTGACGGCCGGCAGTTGACGACTGAGAGAACTGAGAGAAGATAACAGTTGATTAGTTCAGTACTTGTAAGCACAACAACAACTTGCAATAAGAGCTGTAAACTTACATTAATTGTCCCGCCGCTGCCTCCAAGTGATGGAAATTCATTCATGTCTAAGGGTGGAGGCGGCCCTAGCGTACCCGTCCCAGTGTTTAGCAGATTAAACATCGAGTTGCCCGATCCCGAGCTGGCGGAGTTGGAGCGGGCAAACTGACTGAAAATGCTAGAGCCAGACATGGCGTTGTTCGCTTGATTGGGATTCATTCCAGCGACGGATGCGTTGACGGGTGATCCAAAAAGGCTAGCTCCGGAGGAACTAAATTCAAGCATATCAGTAAGGCGACCAGTGGTCAGTTTGCGGAGTTCCTATTAGAGGGGAGATCGCTTAGCAAAGACAGCTAAGACTTTAAGCTAAACTTGTAGAGCAAACTGCTCCAGGCACAAACTGTCGGGAAGAGCGTCGTTTAGCTGTACAAACACCGTGAGAATGTTCTCGATGTCGTTTTCGCAACGCTGAATAAGCGCGTCAATCTCGTCAAACTTGCCGAAGTTATCGACGGCTTTGTTGAAGCGTCGTTGCCTTTCAGCGCCGATAGTTACAGAGCTGGCAGTTACTTGTGAGTCAATGTCACGAATCTTTTCCACCAGTTTGGTTTGCTCGTGTGCGACTAACTCGGCGTTCTTTCGAAGCTCTTGTTCGATTTCAAGACCGAGATCGATTATCGGCTGTGGTGATAAATGCAGAAAGCTAGGATTAACTTGAATCTGGCCGATTGGGATGAGTGGGCGTTGAAGCTGAGGTAGACGCTTGTGTGGTTGACCAGCTGAGGAATTAGATGCAGATGGTCCGCTGTTGACAACTACAATTGAGGAAGTCTTTGCAGAGCGGTCAGAAGAAATGGAAGATGAGCCTGTACTGGCTGACGACAAACTTTTTGCTTCTTGAGCGCGACGAAGAAAGTGGCCAGCTTGATGGGAGCTACGGCCGCTGGTGGTCTGATGTTGGCTGTCACTTTTCGCCAATTGACTGCCCATCAAAATTCGATGTTCACTGTCGTATGCAGAGAACAGGAGAACACCTCTTCCCAAAAGAGACTGTCAGACTGTGGGAGAACGATGCCGAGAAGGAATCAAAGTGCCTACAGTGTACAGCAGTATTGTTAGAGTCAGTAAATAGAAATATAGTCACAAACCTGCTGCCTCAGTAGATAGAACTCAAGCCAAGCTTAGCGGCAATCGGTCCAGGACGTTGTCTTTTGGAGCAAGTGAAGAACTTTGTGGTATAATACTCTGGAGTGATCAAAACAGTGAGCTCACAGGCACAATGATTGTGGCCCACAATGAGAGAGTCTGATTTGCGAGACCACGAGTGGCGCCTAGTTTATACTGTGCAGGTGCTTCGGCGCTGCGTACGGCTCGTCATCGAATGCTCAGCGCCAGCGAAGGCGGAGACTTTGCGTCACCTTTTCAACGCCAGCCTGTCGCCAGTGGCTCGACTCGCCACCTATCATTGACAGTGCTTGTCCGTGACGCAAAGTCTCCGCCCTCTGAAGTTTAACATCCGATGACGAACCGTAGCGCCGCTGTTGCGTACAAACTTGATCACTACAGTGTACCGCCAATTTGTCTCTACAGGAAACGTGTGCTTTATTGAGCAAAACAAGTTGAAAAGTCCTACTTTCGTTTTGAGCGACTTTTTCCGCTTTTATTGGATTTAGACTTGTTCTGCTTTTTCTTTGTTCTGCGTGACGTTGACCGTTTCTTGCTTTTTCGTGATTTAGAGCTAGTATTAGTTTTCTTCTGAAACTGTGTCGATGTTCCAGCTTGAGTGTTGGTGCTCTGCTTGGCCGCTGTTTTGTGAGGAAGCTGAGTTCCAGAGAGATCATCAGGCGTCGCGAGAACAACCTTGCGCATGCAAAGCCAAAAGGTGACGGCTGTAACACTGAGGAGCAGCAAAAAGGCAATAACTCCCATAAAGATGAGACTTGGAGCTGGAGGTGCAGCTGTGTGGAAAGAAGAGTCGTCAATAACGGAAGGTACAACAATATCATCAACAATGTTACCTGTTGTTCTTAGAGGAGTCTCCGTAACAAAGAAGTCCGTCAGCTTGAAGCTAACAACTGACAGTTTCTTTTTATCCACATTACTGCCTGCAAAGGCGTTCTCCACCGCGTAGACCATCGACCGACCTAGCATGTAGATGCGCTTTTCATTGGCAAAAGCCGCCATAACATCCCAGTTGAGGCACTGCTTTGGATACTTGCACTTCTTGGACACCGTCACCGTACTGTCGCTGTCATCTTTGCAGATTGAACTTTCAAAGTAGACTCGATTAAGCTTAAGTCCACCTTTGGCCGGTACCATGGTGCTGTCGTTGAATGACCACGAGCCCAGCTCGAAGATGCAGTAGAGTGTCGGCTTTCCGTCCGGATCAGGCCCAACGTACTCCTCCTGTTTGTAGTACTTCTTTATAGAGTAGAAGTTCATTGGTGTGCCTGAGGAGAGCATCGTGAACACCTGGTACTGCTGGTTGAGCATGGTCTGCAGGCTAGCGGCGCCCGCGAAGCTCTGAATCATCTTGGCCTCGTTGATGCTGTACAGCAGCGGTGCCGTGGTGCCGTTGGTGTCGAAGGCAAAGAGCAGATAGCCGGAGGAGCTGTCGGTGATGACCACGGTCCGGTTGCGCACGGTGGCGCCTTGAAGTTCTCCGTACAGTGCTGGGTACTTGCTGGCGAGGGAGCCACCATTGGACAGCTTCAAGTACGGCGGCGAGGAGTCGCTGTTGAGGGCACTCAGTGGAGGCTCGTACACGTAAAGGCTGTTGGGATTGGTTTCACGCTCAGAGTCGCCGATGAGAAGAATGAAGCGTGCTTTGGACATTCCCAGAGCAAGGAGACTTCGCTTGCCACTGCCCAGATCACTGATGATTTTCTGAATATGACGTGTTTTTGTTATTTCAATAAAGTTAATATTGTTGCTCTTGTTAACATTTTACCTTGTCAAAGTTTTCTCTTTCGTCATCAGAAGTGATGCTGTTGACAGTGGTGCTTGTTGCAGAAAACTTGGATGCTATGTGAAAGAAGAGAATGCTCACGCAGAGAAGAAGCATGGTCAGGAGTTCAAATGAAATAAACGTTTTCCAAATAAAGTACCCTTTTATGAGTGCTTTTATAGAACTTTGCTAAAAATTGTCATAAAAATTATAATTCAAAAAACATTTATTGGTATTTGTTGATTGG
>JAALOO010000034.1_pt1 | contig 106749 bp, 76 predicted proteins | sample 7257641 | NCBI WGS metagenome assembly JAALOO01 (sample SAMN14085613, study PRJNA598686) | mite metagenome | biome: ENVO:01001000; feature: ENVO:01001002; material: ENVO:01001226; isolation source: single female mite from University of Michigan culture on fish food culture... ...
AGAGAGAGAGAGAGAGAGAGAGAGAGAGAGAGAGAGAGAGAAAGAAAGAAAGAAAAGATACCTTGAGTTGATGAGCCTCATTCGGCTCCTGCTGCTGCCGCCGCTGTTTTTCTCCTATGTATACCTGCTGCCTCTACTACCGTCTAATCTGTTTACATTGCCCAAACATACAAAACATTTGTGCTTTGGCAACAAAGGAGCCCACAGTGGTGGCGGTGGCGATGGATGAATCAGTGAAGATGAATCGGTGGCAGACGGCATTTGGCGAGCAGAACACAATGGCCCGTCGCCCAGTTTGAAGAAGTTTTTTCGATCAGTTGAGAGAGAGTATAATAGCGTAATAGCGGGCACACCAGGCGCGCATTTGCGCATTGACCACTACACCGCCGTCAGCAAAAGGTGCCCTGGTCCATCATTAGATGAGAGCGAGAGGGGGAATTATTAAATCTGCGATAAATCTGAATCTATTAGAACACGAAATCGATTAGACAGTGCTGCTGCTGCTACAATTGTCTGCGCTCTCCATCCATCCATCTATCCCATTCTGCGGGGCACAGTGAGCAGCACCCAATGGTGATGGAGAGTGGTAGTGCACTGCTCACCAGTTGCGTGATAATTGAAACCGAGGCGCCGTCGTTGATTGAGTCACGAAGCAAATCTAGTGTGTGTGTTTGTGCCTTCTTTTGCAGGCCACTGGCGGGTGACTGCCTGGCTGAGCATCAACATGGCTGCCTGTTGTTGTTGTTGTTGTTAGCCAGCGATCTCAGTGATCACCGGCTCATCACCGATAAGTCAACATCAGTGCATGATTAATGCCATTACAGGTGATGGATTACATGTTGAACACACTGGCACTGAGAGAATTTCTGTTTGAAACTGTGCAAATCGGTGCACTCGATGCAGTCTGATGCATGATGCTCTTTTCTATCTTTCTCTGCACACTGTGATGATCCTCAGCAAGTTAACAAGTGCTCGTTCAATTTTAGAGCTATGATGACGCAAAAATGTGGAGAAGAGAAAGAATGAGAATGACCTTTCTTCGATAAAAGATGATCAAAGTCGACTGATTTGAATTTGCTGTTTTTATTACTTTTTATTATTATCATTATCGCATCCATTACGATACTGGAATTTCAATTACAGCTTAGGCAAAGCTTCAAAAGTTTCTTTTTTTAAAAAAATGTAATTTTTTGTTATTCTAAACAAACAGTCATCACTTTCTTGACTACAGGTAAAGCTGCCGTCAGTGCCTTTGCAGCCATTGTCATCCGCTTCCCAATCAGGCGCTATAGTAGCGACCGTTTTCACTAGAGGGCGCCATCTCATTTAAACCGCTCGCCGCGAAATGGCTGTGGTCGGGAAAAGGGTTGCAAAAGGTAGGCGAAGAGGGTGGCCACCGAGCGGCACCTCCCCCCAATTCTAATTGCGCCTAATTAGCGGGCAAGCACGCGTCGCTACAGTATCAACGGTGAACGACGGTGAGAGAGAGAGAGAGGGAGAGAGAGACGGTGATGACTGCTTGTGGTAGTGGAGGTGGTGGTTGAGGAGCAGTACTAGCCGGCAGAGCGTGGAAGTGGCAGGCCGAGAAGTGCACGGATTCACCACTGACGAGAGAGAGAGAGAGAGAGCTATGTGCCTGTGCAACTCTGAGACTGCTGCTGCAGCGATCATCACCAGCCTCAGTCAGGCAGTAGCTTCAGTTCGTCTGCAGTCGTGATCGAGACGAGAACTGCTGTCCGCTTCAACTCTCTTCGAACGCAGCAGCAGCAGCTGCAGCAGTGTCGCCGCCGCCGCTACTACCGCCGTCGTCGACGACGTCTCATTGCCCTGCACTGTCTCTTCCCCATGTGCGAGAGAGATTGTTTTGAATCCAACCACTGAGCGCCATGTGACTCGTGTCTGCACCAGCATCATCAACAATAACACCAACCCAAACTACCGCGAACCGTTTCACCAGTGTTTGTGTGTGTTTGTTTTTAGAAAGTGGAGTGTAGAAAGAGTGAGTGTGAGATTAGTGTTGGCCCAGCTGACTTCCGGTCACTCTGTCATCACCGGCCACTGGTCATCTTAGATGGTCATCCTGAAGAGGATCACCTGAAGATCATCCCCTCACCACCTGATCACTTCAACTTTTACCCAAAGGTTAATGGACCTCCCGATCAGCCCGACATGCTCGGCAATTAGCCGGCAGTCTCTCTTCTGTCTTATTCTGTCTATTCAGTTCATCGGCAGTTGACATTTGCTTTCCCCTTTTTTCTCTGTTTGGTCGGCAGCTTCAGCTTCAGACAAGCGTCCACAGTTCACCCTACACAGTGCAGTGTCAGCCAGTAACTGACATATTGATTTTGTCATCGCTCAACACGTCAACGTGTCGCCCTTGCTCGCCCGCGACACTGAAAGAGCGAGGAGGACTCAAAACGGTCACCAGCACAAGGACTTACACACAGCAAGTGACTCCTTTGCGCCCTCTTTTACACTCCCCCTCTTCTTCCTCCTTCTTCCCTTCCTCGCCGCAAATCGATAAATCATCGGCCGAATATTGGCGATAATAAATTATTCGACATCAACTGTGCATTAGTTTGTGGTGTATATTCTTTCTGTCTGTCTGTCTGTTTGTGTGTGTTTGTGCATGTAGTGCTGTGGTGAGGTCGAGCTGAGTGTGGAAACTGGCCCTGCCACTGAGGTACGGTGAGCGTGCACACACACTCAGTGTAAAGTGAGTACAGTGACTCTTTAATTTATCGATCTAACTAACTGCCTGCCTGCCTGTCTGTCTGTCCAACTGACTCCCTCTCTTCACCTCAACTTGAGCGACCTCTTTCATTCTTATCATCGGCCAGTGATCATCCCGACCATCTTGCTAGCTTGTTGACACTTCATCAGCTTCACCATGACACTGCATCGTTGCTGCTGTCCTCCTCCCTGCCCCTCTCCTCTGCTGCCACTTTAACTACTCGTCTTAGTTTAGCTGCTCCTTTGACTTCTAAGCACTTCATCATCTCACTCTTGCTCTTCACACTCACTCTTCTTTAGCATCAGCATCATTCATTCATTGTTTCCCCTACTACTTGTCTATCCATCTGTGCTAATTGTGGCACCAATTGTGTGCAGCAGCAGCAGCACTGCACTGAATAAATAGCATCCTCCATACAATCACTTGCATTCAACCCATTTCATCAACTTCCAGTGGGAGCGGCAGCTTTTTCATTCAACACCTCAACAGCACTGACTAACCCAAATTCATAATGGATTTCCAATCTATGATGGAAACCTTCGCCGAGGCCTGGGTGGCTGCAAACACTCAGACGCCGCTCACCGAAGCCGCCGCCGCCGCTGCCGACCATGTGAGTTTTGTTTTTTGTTTTTCTTTTCTTTTTATCTTCTCTTCTCTTATTTTCACTTCCCTTCGAACAGTCTATCTTTTTTGTTTTTTGTTTTTATATTTTTTCAAGTCTGTGAAGATGCTTGGCAGCAGTGGTTGTAGTGCCGCTTCTGCCGCTTCTGCTCACATTACGATAGACAGGCACTGAATCATTGTCACACTTTAGCTCTGGCAAGACAAGAGAAGTGAAAGAGAACGTCTTCTGCCATGCTACAAAGTTAACCGAGCAAAGCCGGCAGTGCTCAATTCTAATTGATGCGCAAATGTCTTTATTGACACTGAGAGAGAACTTGATAATTGCCGCCGACTCTGATGCTAGTGAGTGCTCAGCAGTGTGTCAGCAGCCAGCAAAGATGGTAGTGGTAAATGTGTGTAGTAAATGTGATGCTCTTTACTTTGCGAGATCTTCTGTGGTGCCCTTAGTGATGCTCGCGTTTCCTTCCTTCTCTGCTCTGTCCTGGCGACTGCCTCGCGTGATATCGCCCTCGTGAAGCAGTGCAGACGCCAAATGGTGGCAGTGTTAAAGTGACAACACACGGCATGTGTATGTTTCTCGCTTTCACTTTTGCAGCGGCCAGTCTCTTTCTCTCATGTACTCTCTCTCACTCTCATTCTTTCCCATCAGCAGACACACTGGTTGTTCATCTCTCTTGAGCTGGCAAGTGGCAATGTCGGCAATTGACGCTGTCGTCGCAGTCATCGTCGTTGTCGTTGTCGGCCTTTTTATCTGCTCTTGTCGCTCGCGCGGCACGTACTTCATCCTCACACTCTCACTCGCACTGACTGACTGCCTGTCTGCTGTCTTCTCTCGCTGATCCACTTAGCGTAGAATGTCTCATTGACAAATTGAGATTCTCCTCTTCTTATTATTCAGAGAGAAGCTAAGTGAAGATGAAGGAAAGATGTGCCAGCTAAGCGAGATTTCCGCTCGTTCTCACACTGGTTGTGGTGGTTCACTGGTGCAGATTGCACTTGTGCACTCTGATGGCGCTGCTGTTAGTGCACTCATCGGCAGGATCACCTTTGCTCGCAATTGCTCCCTCGCCTGTCCAACTCCAGTCCTCGGGTGAATGAGAGGCTGCTGCCAGCGACGAGCTGTCGTCCGCGACTTTGTCGCCCAGTTAGAGTGAGGTGTCAGGTTGGAGGTGCCAAGCAGTGCCACCACCACTACCGTGCATTTTTGGCCGGGCAAGACAGCGTCAGATGTAGTTGTCGTTCCGGGATGGAGTCGACCGTGTTCACTTTCTCGGCAGCTCTGACTGAATGTCTCTTTCTTGCAGCACTTTGCTCTGGGCACATCACCGCCAAACTTCGCTCTGACTGCTGTTGTCGTGTGCTTATATTTTCTTGCTTGGATTCTCTTTCTCTCACTCACTCTTTCTGCGTTGTCGCCCTAAGCGCCAGCGAAGGCAATCCAGCGAACCGAACCGGGCAGAGTAAGAGAGAGAGAGAGAGAGAGAGAGAGAGAGAGAATAACTGAAAGCCTCTCTACGGGCGGATAAAGTTAAGCTGAGAGCTTACATCTGCAGCAGAGGGACCAGAAGTAGTAGTAGCAGCAGCAGTGGTGGTAGTAGCAGAGGATGCAACGGCTGAAGCTGAGCTCAGCAGCAGCAGCGACGACAGCAGCAACGGCAGCGGATGCGAGTGAGATGAGATGAGCGGAGAGAGAAAACCCAACAGCTGACGGATTGGGCTCATGTGTACAGCGGCGGCTTTCTCTCTCACTTTCATTTCGGCCGCCGTGTTCTCTCTCACCCTAACTCTCATCCTCTGCATCCGAGGGTTTTGTTGGATTCCATTAATACACGGTGGAGAGTGCCCTTCTATGAGCTTGTGCAAGTGTTGGTCTGGACCGCTGTTGCAGTCGCCGCCGCCGCATCATCATCGCAGCAACGAGGCTGTCGTTTTTGCAGCGTTTTCTTTCTCTCTCTTTTTCTCGCCCTCGTTATCTGTTTGCAGTTTGATTGTCAGTGTCATCCCTTCGCCAGCAAAGCCATCTAGCTGCTAGCAATGAGTAGTAGTAGTGCTGACGCCAAATGGGGCTGCTGACGGTGAACGATGGTGGTGAGGGAAGGGGAACAAAAAGTAGTGGGCTTCATCAGCGGCCATGGATTGGCAGCTCCTCACGTCGACTGCTCCAGTGCGCAGATTGGCACAGGCTTTAAAGTGTCTGGCCAAAGAGTGCTGTTGTAGTAGCTGCAGTAGGTCTCCTCTATTCTAATCATTCTTTAATGCTGCTTCCAACAATCGATTAGTGAGGTGAGTGCTGCTGATGGCTGCTGCTTCTGTAAGGGCTCAAGAGGACCACTGTACCAACAGCAGTTGCTATATGACCAGAAAGAGTGCATGTGTGTGAGAGAGAGTTAGTGAGTGAGTGCATCCCCCGGTACTGTCGACCTAGATGGGATATCAAATTCGATCCGCGGCAATAAGCAAGCGCGTTAGGCTTGTGAGCCAGGGAGTGAGAGAGAATGAGAGAGCAAAGAGGATTTACTTATCTGCACTGCCGTCCGCCGCCGTCGTCGTCGTAGCTGCTTGTTTGTTTGTTTGCTTTAACCGGGATGGAATCAAATTACCATTGCCGCTCATTATGTACTGCTGCTGCTGTCTCAGTGTCTGTCTGTCTGTGAATGTCGATGTGGATGTCTTGTCTGCCGCTCTTCTCTTGGGTGATGTTGTCGGTGCTCAGGCTCCCCGTTGAGTAATGACTCGCCTTCTCTCTGTCGACGGTAGTGCCACTTTAGGGGTACAGGAACAGGGACAAGGACGAGAAGCTGAGCTGAGCCAAGCCGAGCCGAGCCGAGCTCAGCCTAACCAAACCGAGCCAAACCGGAGAGCTCAACCGGTCATGTTGTTGGCCAACTTCTGCCAACAAACAGCAGCAGTGGCAGCTCTCTGGTGCCGCAAACAACAGTAGTGAAAGTGGGCGAGAGAGAGAACAGTGTATGCACACAAAGCGAGACAGCGACGATGCACTGCGCAAGCATTAGCAATACAAATTGGAAACGAATTAACTCGAGATTCCAATTAGAGCTAGGAGCTGTGCCAGAAAGGGCAGAGAGAGAGAGAGAGAGAGAGAGAGTGCTCTACTCGGTAGTAGTTTGCTCTTTCTTTTCTCTTTTCTTTTTCTTCTTTTTCTTTTGGGTAATATCTTTTGCCCACCCTCCCTACGGTTTACAAGCGAGTGCAAACTCGTCGCTTATCTGCTGCTTTTGGTAATGGTGAGCATTCTACAGAGTACCCTCATCTGAAAAACTCTGGCGTCCTTTGCCTGCCAGAGAAAGTAGCGGTGCTGGCTTTGTAGTGTTGCCCCTTTTGCTTTCGTCTTCACCCCCTTTCTCTTTCCCTCTCTCGCTCCCTTTCACCGATTCGCCTGATCTGCCTCACTTTGTGCTCTCTTTCTGCTGGCGCTTTCAGCTGGCAGCTCAGCTCTCACTAGCCTAATCTCATCCTCCCTAGCTGTATATGCCCTCGTTTCCGTAGATCTCAATCTATTCCCTCGGTCTTATTTCCTCTCTCTCCTTTTTGCCGCTACACTGCGAGCATGCAAAAGGACGATATACTTTGATACCAGGCTTCCACACATGCAGTTTCTTTTCATTCTTTTCCCTCTTTCGCTCTTTTTTCTCCTTTCGCCAACTGTACAGTTCGGCTCAGCTCGACGCGGCGGCGGCTTTATCTTAGCTGCGAATTAGCCGACTTTCGGGTTCTTTGCTGCTGCTGCTGCTGGTTAAGACAGAGAGAGAAAAGTGAGAGTGGCGGACGTCGATGTGTGCCTGCTGCCGTGGCACCAGCTCAGTGCTCAGAGAAAGTGAAGGCGAAGATGGCTGTAGAATTTGCAGCTCAGCTGAAGGGAGGATATATTCTGTTGGCACCACTGTGGCGCCACTCAGCACTATTGCTAATCCACGAATGTGTGCGTCGGGCTTTACGCCATCAGCGCTGGTGGATATATACTGCTGGATTCAACTCTACGCTCAAAGTTTCTCTTTTTATTCTTTTCCTTTATGCGATGCGACCTAACTTTTTTCTCTCTTTACATGACTCGGCAAGTGCAAAGTTAGTCGTGCATGGCAGTGGCGTTTGTGTCAATTTGACCAGTCGTGCTGCAGGAAAAAGAATATTCTGAAGAAAGACACAGGTTACATACTGCTGGATACTTGAAAAGGGAAATGCTAGGTGATAATTCAATTCACCCTTATTGTGAGCTGCTAGCACCCCGTACCTCATCACTGAACTGTCTCATCTGTACTCTCTTTGTACCTTGCACTTTGCACTGTCTTTTCTTTTCTTTATTTCAATTCTGGTGGCTCATCAAATCAAAATTAACTCTCTCACTTTGTGCCTTTTTTTGCCTAACAGTGTGACAGAGACTCTTCAGTTGATGCCCTGCTGCTGCTGCTGTAGCAATTTCTTTAATTTTTGCCATTTCCCTAATTCAATCTCTGAGCATTCCACTGTGCTCTAAAGAGGAACTCTGCTAGGAGCCATTCAGGCCATTCATTCACTACATTCACTGCTACAGTGTGTGTGTGTTTTGCTGAGCAGCGACTTAATTTGTTTGGTGCAGTGTAGAAGGAAGAGCAAAGAAAGGCCAACTCACAGTCAGACACTGACTGCTTCTGTTTCGGGGGCTGATGATACCTCATCTTCCATCTCCTTCATCGGTGCTTAAAACTGCTGCCGCTGCTGCAGCAGTGCGCACTTTTTTAAATTGCAGTCGAATTGAGGCCTAATTGATTCTGAATAGATTATCGTAATGCCTCCTCTCAAGGTGGGGAAATGAGAGCAAGTTGAGCTCGTTAAGCGGCGCGACTGACTTTGAGCACTTGAAGAACTTGTGTGCTAGCACACACACGCACATATAGCACAGATGAACTCAATCAGCGGATCGTGTCCTGTCGTCTGAGCCTGGCCAGGTTCTGTCTGACAATATTTGACGGTGCCTGTCTAGGGTCCTGCAGCAGAAGCAGCTGAAAGGTGCACGCTAATGCACACATACACTGACCACGCTGGCTAATGTAATCCAAATTGAACTGCTTTCACTGCTCACACAGGCCAACTTTTGACAACTGACTTGTCGGACAGAGTCGTCAGCACCACCACCACCACCACCATCACCGGTGCTGTTTGGTTCACTTTGACTTTGATTTAAAAGAATAGAGGAGGAAAACAAATGCCGCCCTGCAAACACAAGCACTTTTTTTCTGGCTGTGAAGTGAAGTTAGTTAGCACTGTGGAGCACTTAGGCTTTTAGGTAGCTGCTGCTGCTGCTGCTCATACTGCTTTACTTGGGCCCTTCAATCTGCAATTGCTGCCTCTTCTTCTTCTTCATGCAGTGCTGAGCTGCAGTGTTAAGAGATTAGAGCAAGGATGGAAAAGTGCTCAAGTCCGTGTCCATGCTCTTTCGCTTCCTCTCTCTCGCTCCGTCTGACTTTGTGTACACTGACACTCTCAGCCTGTCTACTCTCATTCGGACTCGAGTGAATTTGTCTTGTCTGCAGACTGCTGAAGACAAAGCAGAGAAGATGCAGTAGAAGAAGAAGAAGCAGTTGGTAAACAAAGGTGCCACTCACCAACAGTGGCGCGGATAATTTGGTGGTCGCGACGGGCGCATTAAGTGACCCAGAAAGCGGCCACCGATTTCCCGCTGCCCCCTGTCCCTGTGCACCGCCGGAATCAGTGACAGTCAAAGCTGAGCCTGGTTGCCAATGGTATGACAGGGATGGAGCTTACAGTTACAACACTACTGCCCCACCATCAGCATCGTCAGCAGTCGCACCTGAGAGAAGAGGTGCCCTAGTGCCTATTTGCTCTATTTGCTTTCTCCTCTTTGAGATCGATTACATTGGATGAAGGTGGGCTAATTTGATTTTTATTTGGACTTGTCATGGCGGAAAAATATAATCAAATTTTCTCATTTTTTTGCTCCCATCTGCCGATTTGCTTGGCCGACTGGAATTAGCACAGAGCTAGCTGTGTTTTGCGTAGAGGTGGGGGTGGACACTGATGTGTGTTTGTGTGTGTTCTTGTTTCGGGGCACAGAGATGAGCCAGAGATGACTGCTGCTGCTGCTGCTGCTGCTGTTTGTGTGACAGTGTACACTGCCACAGGAACTAATCGTAATGGATGTCTGTCTGTGTGTGTGTGCTTAGTTAGCAGCAAGACACAGGAAGGGAGGTGTTCGATTTGGTGCACTGACTGTTGCCGCTGCTTGACGAGCACTCGGCGGATGAGGCACGAGAGATGATGATGATGATGATGGACACCGACTGTGCCAAGCTGAACAGAGGCCGCCTGACACAGAGCAACCGAAACAGCTGCTGCTGCTGCTGTTGCTGCTGTGACCGTAGCTTATCCGAAATCCCGCTCAATCGATCGATAGTGGAAACTACGGCGTCGGTGCCGGCCCGTCTCGACGACATGTGAAATGAATCACGGCCATCTATCAGTGTGCTGCTCTTTCTGCTCTCAATCTGGGCGCAAATTGCGGCGCGGGCGACACGTGAAAGTGTCATTTGCTTTTTCTTTTTTCTTTCACTGTTTTGCAGGTTTTTTGTTTTTTCTTTCTTTGTGGTTGATCCCTGAAACTACCACAGACAGAGGAGCTCAGCCAGATAAAGAGAGCATAGTCAATCGATATCGATTCGCTTACCATCGTTTTTTACCTCAATCTGTATAAGTCATTGTGTGCTTTTGTCTTTGACTCTTGGCTGCTTGTGTGTTACCTGTACGAGCATCCGCCGGCGCTGCTCTTCTTCTCGTATGCACTGGAAAAAAGAGAAATACGAAGATCTTTGGACACGCTTCTTTGGCATGCCACCCGACCATGGCCTTTCCATGCTTCACTCTCCGCCATTGCCGATATATACGGCAAAGGAGAGGTGAGCCACCAGCTCTAGCTACCTCTGACTAGATGACTGCACAGCAGACTGTGTCTTCTGTCTCTTCAATGCTTTTTGGTGCTCTCTTTCTGTTGGCCACTGTTTTGTGAGAGACCAACTTTGCTTGCTTAGGTAAATCCACGGGGCAAAGATAAATGAAACTGAAGAGACTGATGCAGTAGTTGATGCAGTCGTCGCAGAGTCGGTCAGACTGGTAGTCTGGTGAGTGCGGAGGTGCGAGGAGGAAGAGGAGGAGGATGAAGTGTCTCCGTCTTTGGCCTGTCAGTTGGTAGCTAAGGCAAGTAGTGTAGGCAATGTATGTAGAACGGATGCAACTGTCGCACTGTGCATCATTGCCTTTTTGCGCTTGTTCCCTCTCAATGGCTGAATGCACTCGCTGGCAAGGCACACACACACTTATGATCGACAGTGGCAGCAGAAAACAGCAGAAAAGTAGCATCAGCAGCCGCAGGCCGCCGCCGCCGCCGCCATCCTCTACACACAACCACTGCCTCTAGTCAAATCTGTCCGCCGGTCGGTGATCGTCGATGTAATTCGTCATCTCGCTCGTCTTGTCGCACAGTCCTATGTCCCCCTCTCTCTCGTTCGGTGCATCACTCGCTTAATTGAATCATATCGCTTCTTTTCCCCAGCACCATCACTACTACTACTACTACTTTTTGCTGCTGTTTCTCCCTCGCCCGGTACGCTCACACAAAACGATGCCGAACATACACACCGGCAGACACGCACTTGTGTTTGCCCAGCAGCAGCAGCACTGATCTGACTGAGTTGTCGTCCTGCCGTCGGATGCTGCCGTCTTTACCGGGGGTTGCATTGGACAAATGGTCCTCTGTCCGAGCAGTAGTCCTTCTTCTTCAGTCAAACTAAACTGAATGCTGCACACTGGGCTCGTTCAGATGCAACGAGATGCACTGCACCAATGACAGCGGCAGTGGTACGGCACTCAACGGCAACCTGGAATCAGACAGTCAGCATTTGCAGAGCCAATGATTTGCCTTCTTCTTCTTCTTCTTCCTTTTCTTCTTTCATTCCCTCTCCTATGCATGACCAATTAATCATAATGGACTCACTTTGAGCTTTTGCTCAGCTCGGTGTCTTCTTCTTCTTACTGCTTCAGTTGCCGCTTGAGCTCTCTTACCTTAGTTCTGTCCTCTTCACTGTGAACACACACTCTCTTCTGAATGCTTCACTTTGCTTACTCTCGTCTGACGTTGCTGCTGCTGCCTAAACTTGCCTCTTTCTCCACACATATAAATTCACCCTAATTGTCGTTCATCGATATTTGCTGGCACTGAAGATATGAGAAAGAGAGCATTGGGCACCGACAGACAGACATCATACACACACACAGTGGCCAGCAGTCTGCCACGCACACGAACTTCGTTTCACTTCACACTGGCACTGCTTCTGGTCTTGAGCGGTCTCTCGGTGTGAGCAGCAGCCTCAAGCTGTGGGCCAATCACTGCCTGCTAGCGGGAGGATGTGATAAGGCGTTGCCATGACAAAGAAATTATATGAGAAACGAGAGAGAGAAAGATGAGAAGTGAGAAGAGAGTGCCACACACAATTGTAAATGCATCTCGGATGAAGAATGTGTAACACTGCCTCACTAATCTGTGATGTGCAGTACACAGAGTGGCAGAAAGATGCTGTGCTACTGATTAGCCGGCTTCCGTTGAGTGGCTGCTATTTCCAGCCGTGTTATTACTTGTAGAAGTTGAAGAAGTGTGAGCTACTACTTCCAAGCTGCTGCCAAGTGATTAAGAATCGGCAGTAAAAATTCAGTAAAAAAGAAGTGAGCTAGTGCTAGACATTTCTCAAGTGCTAAGAAAAAATTTTAGCGGCACTAGCTGCTGTATTTGTTTCACCAGGACGACCAGAAACTTGACGCTGGCTAATTCTCTGGTGCACTACTACTAGTGCTACTGCTGTTCGATTGGCTGCAACCCTCCCATTTGACTACCCGCATTGGTTTGGCACACTTTTTTAGAACACTGCTTTGTTGTTGTGCCGGCTTCTTTTTTAGAGACCTAATAAATTGCAGCCTGCCGCAAACACCATCGTCTCGGTTGACTCGCTGGCCAACAACAGCTCTCTGGTCATCTGGTCAGGGTCGCACGGTCGTTTTTCAGTGTTGGTCGCGACAATGCTCCTCGCCTAGTGCAAATGGACTGAAGCCGGTGGTTTAGTGCAAAGCTTGTTACTCCCTACTTTCTCTATTTCTCACTGTTTCCCTCTCGTTCATTTTGTTTTGTTTAGTATTAATCTATATTTTATTTTATTTAATTCCCACAATGTTTGCGGTTTGCTGCTACTTTTGGGAGATATCGCAACAGCTTATGGGCCCCACCCAAAGTGGCAACACTTTCGATTAACACGCCAGCATGGTCTGGCCATGTTCATGCTGCTGTCCTTTGCTGCAGGTCTCTTTTTCACACTAACTCACTTGCCCAGTCGGCGAGATAAATGAATGGCAAATTAATGCCGATGATGAATAGTGTGTGTGTGTTGGTTGTAGTGCTGTGCTGAGGGTGATGATGGCTGCCGCCGCCGCCGGTGTGGGCTCATCTCTCTCTCTCTTTCTTTTGCTGTGCTTGCTATCTGTGTCTGTGTTTGTGTTTGTGTCTGGAAGAGCAGTGCAAGTAAATCGCCCACTAAATTGGAACCCAACTTTGTGGAAAAGAAATGGATGCTTTAGACGGCCGGCACACCGCTGCCAGCACCAGCATCATCACCGACCACAGCAGTGTTTGCTTTACAGCAGTGGCCCACTAATTCCGCCGCTCGCCCTCGCACAGATCAGTGGCCCTCACCCTGAGCTGAGTTGAGTGCCCAATTTTGCTGTTTTTCTGTCTGTCTGTTTCTCTCCGGCCGCTCTGAGCATGAAAAATGAGTCTCAGCAGACAAAGGTTAACTCAGTAGCAACTCAGTGCTTGGCAGTGTGTTTGCGGCGTTGTATGAAAAAATATTAGTGCCAAAGTGGCAAGTGCTTTGCAGTCAGTATCTTTCCCTTCGTCTTTTGCACCTCAACAATTAAGTGTGCTGGCTTAATTAATTGATGGTGACGAGTAGGGAAAAGAAAAAAATAAGCACTGAATAGACGGCTTTCTTTCATTTTATGCTCGTAGTCAGATTTCCTTCACAGAATTCACCGGTTTCGTTTTTTATTTTTATTAAAAACAAATTTTTTTCAGTTCAACAAATATCACTGTTCATTTCACCCTTTGTTTTTCTACCTCTCAATATTGAAAAAACGAATCGGCAAGTTTAGAGAGTCGTTTAGAGAATCTCATGGTCGACGATGACTAGTGTCTGTCTGTGTGTGTGTGCTCGCACGCAGGTGTGCTCAAAGGCTTCAGTGCCCACAGGATTACTGCTGTTGCTGTTGCTGATAATGATGATGATGAAGGTGATTTGACTGTTTTCCCACCGCCATCTCCTCCAAAAGCACTGCTGAGCGGCAAATTCAATGAAGCATCGAAGCAGCCTGCTTCTCCAAGCCGCTAATCGATTGGCTCGTTGAAATCCCTATTTGATTGCCCTTTGTCGCCGACTTTGCTCCAAAGGTGCTCACAATCTCTTCTCTTGCACTTTAAACTCTATCCTTTTGGCAACCACACTCTTTACTTCTGCTTCTTTTTTCTACTTTTTTCTTTTCATCCACTTATTACTTTGCTTGGCCTCTTTTAATTCTTAATTGGTCTCGATGAACGAGCGGAATGAATGGGAAATATTATGTCGAGGCAGGACGGTGTCGCAATGATTGCGTGTCCAGCTCATTCAGCTCGTCGTTCAGCAGTTTCGCCCTCTGATGTCAATTGACAGGGTGGTGGTGGTGGTGGTGCTGGCAGTGATGATGGCTGCTGATGGCGGTGGTGGTGGTACTTGCTTCCACTTGGTTCTGCCTGGATTGAACACGCCAAATTGTGGCTAATTAGAATCAATTGTCACCGGCTGCCTAGTGCACACAAAGGAAGAGACAGTGAGTGAGAGAAAGAAAGAGAGCTGGTAAGTCAGACAGGGCTGAAAAGACAGACACTGCCTTGTTGCGATTCTCCACCGTCAATGTCTTAATTGAGGAGCGACGCTCTTCTTGTGGATGGACCAGTGCTGGCTGTGCAGTGGTGATGATCGTCAAGCCGACAGACTTGGCCGCAGACGATTGTCACCAGTGGCGGTGGTGGTGAAGATATACTGGCACAGACAACAGTGAGCACTGTCTCTTCGTTCACTTGCGCACACCATGATGGCCTGCTCTGGCTGCTCTGCTGCCGGTGATGGTACCCTTGGCTTAATTGAAAACTCATTAGATCTACTCTAGCTTCTTCTTCTTCTGTGGCTGAGCTCGTTGACTCGTTCTTTCCTCGTACTCGTTCTCTCTCTCTTTTCTTCACTTACTAACTCCAACTCTAACTAACTCGTAAGCCCCACTGTGTTTTGTCTTTTTTGTTTTTCACTTTGCCTTTTTCTTTTTTACTTCTTCTTCTTCTTCTTCTTTATGTGATTAATTATAATGCATGCCTCACTGTGTGTGTGTATACTGGAGGGCTTTGTGTTTGCATTTCTTATCCGCTGCTAGCTGGCTAGTTCACTCGCTCGCGAGCGGCACTTAGATTTAGCTTTTCTTCTTCGCCTTTCTTCCTCTTTCTCCGGCTACCTCATCTCCAACTGCTGCTACCTCCGCTATCATCAGCGCTTTCATTTACATCTCTCACTCGCCAGCCGATTGTCTCGGCCACACAATTTGTCACACTCCAATGCAACTAATTTCCTCTGTAGCCCTCTGCGCTAAAGTGTTGGATGACTGACTGCAATTGCCATGCAGTGGATGATGCAGTGAACAGCACACAGCAGTTTTAGTCGATGCTACTTTGGATAGTGCCGCAGTGTCTTTCACTCTGTGTGTGTGTGTTTTCAACGCTTTCATTTGGGATTACGTTGCAGATAGAGCCAAGCTCGCCTAATCGAGTAATCTGCACCATCACCACGATGAGGCACTGAGCATTGTTCTCCCCACACACACTAGACCATTGCCAGTAGAGTCAGCGGCGACACACTACTGCTAATTGCGCTTGATTTGTCATATTGTTCGCATCGACCGTCGCTGTCTCTTCTACAGTCTCGGCAATTGCTCAATTACCAGGCACAAATCACCGTCAGTGGCAATCGATTGACAATACTCTGCCAATCGCTCACCCTACCACTGCTCATGTTGCAGTTCAGTGCAGACTAAGTGAATAGTTTTTTTCGTTCAACTGAACTGCTCAATGTCACCAATCTTTTTTTCAATTTCTATTTTGATTGAAGATTACTGTCCCCGAGTGTTGCTTGCTGTCTGCTGTGTGGTGAATCTCTTGTCGTCTTTAGCGCCTGTCGTCTGTTGTGGCTGTTAATCAAGGAGCCCTCTCATTTCCCTCCTTTGCACTTACATCTTCATAATTGCAAAGAGAGAACGCGCACTCGTTGATTGAATAGTTTTTGCCAGTGTCGTACTCTCTTTCTCTTGCTCACATTTGCCTCTTTGTCTTCCCCCTCCTTACAAGAACAACCTTGCATTTGTATTCATCTTTCACTCTCCACACCTGGCCGCTTGTGGTCTGACTGTCTGTCTCAGTTGAATGTATGTGTGTGTGTGTTCTGGTCGATGGATCTCAGTGGTGATGGATTAAGGTGGCTGCTGCTGCTGTCTCTGTTCCCTGATTGTCTCCGGCGTGTTCTTCTGCCTCCTCAGTCTGCTGGTCGAGCCAACGAGCCATTACAAGGTGAAAAACAGTGAGCTTTGTCAGCCCCACCCCTCTAAACCGCCATCAGCACTTGTTCTTTTTCTTCTTCTTTTTTTTGCTTCACCTTGTCGCTCACCATCGTCGTCGTCATCGTCATCGTAGCCCTCTTTCTTTTTCTTTTTCGTTGTCGAGATTGATTATGGTGATGTCACCACCGCCGCTGCTGCTGTTGTTGCTACTGCTACAACCTAATTGGCTAATGAAGACGGAATGGCCGACGATGTTGACGACACATACACACACAACCAGCGAGTATGAAAGAAAGAATGAATGCGCTCAAGACAGCGTGGAGAGAGAAAGAGAGAAAGATTTGCACGACGGCTGACGATTGTCGATGACACACCGCTTTCTCCCGGCTAAAGGGGGGTTGCTGCTGCTGTTGTTGGTTGTTTCCTTGAAAAGCCTGGCATTATCTGCTGTTGTGGTGGTGAGTGCACCAATTTAATGGCACCTGCTTAGTGGACGGTTCAAGGTGACGGCAACAAATTCACTCCATGTCTGTTTGTCATTGTACAGCACAATCTCATGCAAGCATACAAACATGCCGGTCGTTTACCATTTTAGCCTGTCTGACTGACCTGAGGGCGTCATTAGGCAAAAAAGCTTCTCAACATTCGGCGTCTCAATAGCACTCCTGCAATTATGAAATGTTGCCTCTTCATATTTTGGCGCGTTCACCTGTATCGGAACAGGGGAAACAGGGCGTCTGTTCGCTAATCAACATCATCATCATCATCTGCAAAATGTTGCTTTTTCATAACGACCAGCAAAAAGCGAAAGCAGCAGAGCTCGTGTCTTCATTCATTCATTCATTGAAACATTCATTTGATTCACTACTGCGCTAATTGCTTGTCATAGCCTCTACTTCCCCTCGCTCTCTCTTCCTTTTGTCATTTCTTTCATACAAACCAAGATTTTTACGATTGGCCACAATCTGGCCAAGTCGCTTCACTGTTTTCTGGAGGTGTCCTTCACGCCACAGCGCCTTATTGTTATCGATAATTTGACAGCAATTGTGGCAGTGGCTTTCCTGTGATTTGGCCCTCTCTCTCTGTCTTTCTCACTCACTGTCTTGTCGGTGGCCAAGGTGAGGATGAGAGGTGAAGCCGCTGTTCTGTCTTCTACTTCTTATCACTCACACAAGTTTTTCTTGTGTTTCTCCCGCCGGTAATCGCCTGCCAGACAGTAACCAACTCACAACCAACCACAAATTTGGCAGGGTAGATTTCCGTGAAAAGGCACAAAAACAGTGACCACAAAAAAAGGTAACTGTCACCACAGAAGGTGCAGAAAAACCGATGTCCGCTCGTGGGAAGAGACTTGTGCCTGGGAGACACAACTATGACTGTTTGCGGTTGAATTACACTGGCAGCAAGCACTTGGCTTTGTGGCGGAACTATTCTGCTACCACCTGAATGCCTTGCTCGCTTACCTTAATTGGCTTCATTATTAAGTTGAAACGCCGTAAACAACAGCATCCGCAGTTCGCAAAGTTGTACGCTTCATTTGGTCAAGGCTACAGGGCAGTGGTGGAGAGGAGAACCAAGAAAGGTGATTTTTGCCAGTAGCAGTGCTCTTCCACTTTCTCCTTCTCCCTCCCTTTCACACACCGTTATATTCACTTTACCAAACTATTAGCTGATTCTCGCTTTTTTCTCCACTTGTTTTTTTCTGTCGTCTCTGCTGTGACGATGTTGCCGCGTTGTGCACCGGGCGATTCGTTGCGCCAAAGGTGCGTCGCTGATTGCACACTACTGTTTTTGATTTTTGCCCCCCCCCTTTATCTTGCCTCTTTTTTTCCTTTGTAGCAATTGATTTCCATTTCGATTTTCGATTACACTTGTCTTTTTCTTCTCTCCCTCTCTGCTCAAACAGATGCAATTTAAATAATTGTCTGATCAGCAGAAAAAAGTGTTAAGCTGCTGCTGCTGCTGATGGTACAGTTGTGTGTGTGTTCGGCGACAATGTGTTCTGTCGGTAGCAATTCAGTAGCTGCTGCTGCTGTTGTTGCTGATTCTTCTTTACATTTGCGGTGTGTTTTCCTACTCTGTGCAGTGTGTCATGTCAGCACTGCTTCAGTGCAGTCCAATATCCTGTAGGCATCGATTACGTATTCATTGGTGTCTCCACTGTGTTCGCCGGTGGTTGCGGTCTTGCGGCGGCAGTGAGGGCTACAAAAACCGCCACGGCGCCATAATGGCCCGGTGATGGATGCAAATGTCGAGTGCTTGCTATGTCTGTGTGAACAGCGAGACATAGACAACAGTGGCTGCTTGGTCGCGCTTAGCGTATTTTCTCCCTCTTTCTTTCCTTCTCATCGTCAGTGGATCACTGCTTTAGACCGAAAGTGAATCAATTGAGATGCAAATGACGCGCGTCATATGTCTCTTTCTTTTTCTCTCTGTCTGTTTTGCCGTCTATTCATATGATGGCTGGTTAACCAGGCAGCGACAGTGCCAGCAGCCATTGTCGATGTCAACCTGAATCACTCTTTTTACTCTCATTTTTTGTGCTTGCTGCGCAATCAGTAGCCATCAGTTCCTTTCTTTCTTTCATCTCTTCCCTCCCACTCTTCATCCTCTATCACCGTCGATTTGTTTGCCATTTATCGATAGTTCTGCACTTTTTTCTGCTTTGCTCTGTTCCATTCGCTCTTTTATTGCCATTGAGCACTGATAAAGGAAAGATGGTTGCAGATGCAGATGCTGCTGTTGCTGGCGGCAGCGTCGGCTGAGGCATGCAAATTGTGGTACAATGAAAACCGATGAATATGGTTTATGCTGGCTGCTGTTGCCACCACCACCACCACTACACTGCTTGCACCAATGACTAACAACGAGCCATCATCTGATTGCCGCGGATTGGACGACTCCAGTGGTTCGTCCACTCCTTTCCCCATTGCCTTATTAGGCGCTCTGATGCTCTGACTTCACTGACCAGGAGAGAGGAAGCAGTGTCGGTGTTGTGTGCTGTACCTTTCTTTCAGTCACTACCTGACAATAGCTTACCTTGCTCGGTCGCTCTCTCACGCAGCGCAATCACGGCAAATCTGATGATGTTGGTGCTGCTGTTGCTGCTGTTGCTGCTGTTGTTGTTACCACTACAATGGTCGTCAGATGTTTTGGACATCTCAGACAACTGAAAGGTATCAATTACAGGTATTGAATTACCTTCGAACTACAATCTTCGGCTAACCTTGTCGGTATCTACTACTGTGTTTGCTTTACTTCTTCTTCTCCTCCTCTCTTTCTTCCTCCTCTTCTTCACCATCGCCTAAGCCTCACGCTCATTATCGCTTCCAGCGCAGCCTTCTCTGTGTGCCTTCTAGGGCGCTATTCATTTGTCGGCTAATCAATTGATTGATGGTCATCTCATTTCTCTTTCTTTCCCTCTTTTGCCTTCTTTGCCTCTTTTCCCTTACTGCCTCTTTCCTACTACTGTTTTGTCAAACATGAGGCAGCATGAATTCATCTGCGGAGCTGTGTGTGTATGTTTTTAACATCTCTTACACTTTGAATGTGGTGGCCATTAAGCTACTGTGTTTGCTCCGGTGTACTGTTTTGTGTGACATTCTAGCTGGTGGCTAACGCTAATAAATCTTGAGGTTAATTTGCGTCATCATCACTGCTGGTTGGTTGGTTGGTTGGTCTTCTCTCTTCCAAAAACTTTCTCTTTGGCTCAGTAACGCTCTCAGGCAGCACCAGCATTGTTCTCTCATTATCCTAATCACCGATAGCACTCAGCTGCTGTTGTTGCTGCTGCTGTTGCCGTTCACTTCACTGTTTCTGAATTTGTCTCTGTCTTTGTTTCGTTTTGGTGAAGCACTCGCTTCGCTTCGTTGCTGCTGTTGCACTCTTCGTTGCCTCTTTTTCTCTTTCTTGATATCTTATTAATTGAGTTGTCTCTGAAAAGCTGTCGTAAAGCTGGTCACCGGTGCAAATGTACGACGGAAGGTCTGCTGCTGTTGCTGCTGCCTATGGTAGCCTAGGAAGGGTTAAGCGAAGTGCGATTAGTCGATGGTGGCTGCCAGGTGGCATGCTGATAATGGCACTGTTTCAGATAGTGCTTACATTGTGCTACTGCTACTGCTGACAGTGCTGGCAGCCATTTTGTCTGATCTCCTATCTGCGGTGGTGTTGGTGGTGATGGTGGTGGTACCTTCAACGGTGAGGAGAACAGCAGTGTCAGTCGGGCGCCATGTGTGCATGCCTGTGCATGTCATTAGTGGTGCCTTATTAGGCTGATATGACTGCCTAATGATGGCCAAGGTGGCAAAGTGCCACCGGTCAATGCTGCTGCTGCTGCTGCTGCTACAGCCGTTGCCCTTGTCACTGACAGAGGTGGCTAATTACTTAATTTTGCAAGTGGATGAACGTGAAGAAGATGAAGGTGCTGCACTGAGGGTAAATCTTTCAATGGCCAGTTTGACGAAATGATTGACGGTTTCTGAGTGACTGAGAGAGAAAGAGATTTTGAGTTGTCGATTCTGGCGAAAGCAGAGTTTTACAGTTTACGTTCAGCACTTCCCTGATGGGAACACAGTGGCTATGACTTCAACTGCGCTCACCTTGAAGTAAACCTCATTCACTTTCCCGCTCACTCACACAGTGTCCACTGTGTCCACTCGACTTTTGGGTATTTTGCTGTTCATTGTTTTGTCATTGACTTTTCCTTCCCTCGCTCAACCGCGTACTTGTTGATCTTTGGCAAACGGTAATCGGTGTGTGTACTTTGTGTTTAGCAAAAAGCTCTTCGTCTTTCCTCAAACTCCTCTAAGTTGCCTCCTTGTGGCGCCATGCTCTTTTCCTCTCTGCCTCTCTCTCTCTTTTCCCATTGTTGTGGTTTGTTGTTTTGTTTGCGCGTTGCTTCACTGATCGAGTGATTCGTCTTTGTACGTCTTTTTCTTAGTACACAATCAGTAGTTGTTCACTTCACGGTTTCTCTGTGTTGGCCAGTTGTTCGGCAGTTTATTAGCTTGAGTAGCTTCCAATGGACAGCAGCTTAGACAGCAGCTTGTAAAGGGCAGTCCTCGGTTTTACCAGTAAATGGTGATTTGGCGGTGCGCCGGTTCAGCTTTTCTTACATTTTGCTTCTTTTTTTCACATTGGGCGCTTTGGCAATGGCACTGGCAGTAGTATTGCACCCAGTCATCTTTCACTCGGTGACATTCACTCGTCTTGCGGCCATTTATCTTTTTTCGACCAATTGTCCGACTGTGCCACTGTTTGACTGCTGCTGCTGAGCTGCCAAACTGAAGGAGGAAAATGTTATTAAGGAGACAGTGAAAAATGTTTTGTTTGGGCAGTAGCGCCAAGCACAACCACAGCATTGCCACGGTACGGTCGCCTTTGGCACGCGTGCCCCATTCAGACTTAGTCATCACTGCACTGGAGTGTCCGATTCTGTGCAGTGCTGCTGATTGGACTCGCTTTAATTGCTCGACACCTTCAACTGCTCTGTCGGCTGTGAATGTGTGTATGTTTGTGTGTACTTCTGAGCAGTAGTGTGTGCTAGTGTGCCGTGATTTGCCGCTTGTCCCTCAGCAGCAGCCGTTTCTTGAGCAGGTGCAAAATGCTGCCTGCCGCATCTTTAGTTTTGGCCTCATCTGCTGCTGATGCTGTTGTTGCGATTTAGCATGCTTGTCGCTTGGCGCCGGGTGCTAGCTGTCTTTCTTTCTATTTCTTTCTCCCTTTTCTTGACCACACACTTCTGGCAAAGCTCAAAGCGCTGTGAAGCACTGCTTGGCGCGCAATTAACGCCAATGATTGGCCATATTAGCCTCGTAATCGATCGTAGCGATTTATGCACAAGCATCAGGCACGATTCAAATAACTTGATGGCGGTGCAGTTGTCTGGCTGCTTCTTTTGATGCTGTTGTAGCTGGTAGTACTGTAAGCTGCGGTTGGCTTCATCTGCACACTTTTGCATTGAGCGCACTTTCGATTAATCACTTTGCAGTGGTAATCCGACTAGCAGCAGCAAAAAACGACCATTTGCCAGAGAACTACTTTGCAGCAAATCCCAAGGTCTACGCCGGACAATGGACAGTGGTTGATGTGCTTGACTGATACTACTCGACTTTCTTAAATTCACCTGACTTTGAAGTTGTTGCCTTTTCCTCTCCTTTCCCTCTCCACTGCATCTCATTGACATCTAAATCCTCTTTTTCTTCTTCCTTCTCTGTTCGTGCACTAGTGCAGTGCCATTCACCGTCGAGCACTTACACTTTACACTGTACACACCTGACGGCGGATCGATTAAATGACGGGCCATTAATGTCTTATCGCGTGTTTGTGGTGGTGTTAGTGGTGGTGGTGTCTGTGTCTGTCTGCATTGTTTGCATTGTCATTTGCACTCACTGGACGACCTGTGCAAGTCGTTGATGCTTTGCACTGCTTTGCGGCAGTTAATCTCGCCACTGTCTGCTCTCAGTATCATCACTGCACTTCAAGTTTCTTCTTTTTTGCCTTTTTCCTGGCAGCTTTATGTTCAATTAGTCTAATTGTCAGTGAAGCAGTGTGTGCTAATTGCTCTGGCTGCCACTACTACTGCTGCTGCTAATGCTCTTGTTGATGTTTTGTGCATCATCACACCGTCCAGTCCACTTGTTGATGAACACCAGGCAGCACACAGCAAGTGCAGATATCCCCTCTTTTGTTTGTTCAATGCTAAGTGCCGCCGTTGCTGCTGCTGCTGCTCATCTCGTAACAATTATCGAACGCTCGACGCTTCAGCAGAGACTGGTAATGATCGCATTGTGCAGAGCTGCTGACTGGTAACGCTGACGATGGCGTCTCTGAATCGACCACTGCAGTGGCCAAAAACAATGCCACTGAGTAAGCCGGCCAGTAAGGCCGACAGTTGGCTGACTGGCTGCTGGTAAGCATCTGCGCTCGTGTGTCTGCCTTTGCTACGGTGTTGATGGTGCTATTCCATTTGCAGTATGCCAATTGGTTCTACTAATAGCTCTCAGACGGGCTTATTTACACGTACACTTTGCTGGTGGATAAGCCATTCAGTTAGTGTAAGCGTCTCTTCGGTGAGATGAGTCAGTGAAAGTGAAAGACTGTTCAAGAGTGACCATCACACGTTGCACAAACGCCTGCTTCGTGCACCTGCCTCAACGTACGCACAGCAACAACACTGGTGCTGACTGACCATCAAAGCAAATCAGTGGACAGAAGCAGCAGAAGTGGCATCAGCAGACGTCTGAGCTGCATCGCGTGCTATTGGCCAGATTTCGATTGCTCCATCGACAAGCTGCTGGCGCCCATTTGCATGCTTTTGCTCTTTCTCTCTGTACACGTAGTGGACAGTGGCGAGAGGGAGAACAATGCCAGGTAAATTAGAAAGCATTCACGGTGCTCTCTTCGTAGATCGGCGTGCACACTGACTGTGCTGCAGAATTAATAGTTGAGAAAGAGCATGATTTGATGTTGGCGACAGGCAAATGGCGCCACTTACCTGCAGTAGTGCACACACCTTAATGAGCGCATCTCATCATCTCCAACACCGGCTGCAGTGATTGCCGGCCATTTGTCGCCGATTGTCGCCATCGTTGACCGTTTGAATAGTTTTCTATGTTTGTTTGTTTCTCTGTCTAATTACATTGAAGTACTTGTGTGGCCTTGTTGGCAATCACAGTGTAATAGCTGTGCATCAGCACTGCGCCACGGTCATTAGATCAGCTTTTTAGACAGGAAAACCGAGCAAGGCTAGGCATATCAAGCTGACTGACTGACTCGATGCGCAAGTGCGATTACGTAGTTACAGGTGCCACTGTGTATGTGTGTATGTGTGTGTGTTTACATTACACACTGTCCGATGAAGGAGATGATGATGGCAGTGCGACGATGTGCCCACCAGTAATAGCTGCCAAAATGTAATCGCCACTTGGTGAAACTTTGTGCACAGATGCTGTCGCACACTAATCGACCACCGATCGCTCACTCTGCTGGTGGTGGTAGTGGAGGTATTGCTCTAGTCTCCCAACAGTACTGCTGACCAGTACTGTTGTCGCCGTGAATTAGTCGTACACCTTGGTGAGACAATTGGCCACACAACCACACAACCGGCTACAACTGCATACAATGGGAGCCAAAGGAGGTAATGAGATGAGCCCCTGAAATGCAACAACAGCAGCTCTCCCAACTGCTAATGCGACTCGGTAATGAATTCTCTCTTTCTCTCGGTGCCCTTTTGTGTGAGCATTCATTGCGCGAATGAGGTTGGCGAATCACTTCTTCTTCTTCTTCTCTTCCACTTCTGCTCTTTCTTCACTTGTCGACTTATTACGGCAATCAATTTATATAATGCCTAACAGCAAGTGCCAGTGCTAGTGCTGGTAGTGCTGGTAGTGGTGGTGATGGTGCAGTGAAAGAGAGGAATCGTCGAATTGTGTTTAAAAAGCACACACACAAATTGGAATGCAAATTTGCGTGACAAGGTGCACACCCGACAACGACGACTTCTATCGTGAAGAGTGAACGGTGCTCACTTTGACTGTGAGTGTCTGAATCTCAGATTGTCTCCTTCCTTTTTCTGTGTCCATGTTCTTTGGTGACTGACTGACTGCAGCTAACTCAGCAGCAGCAGCAGCAGCAGCAAAAGTCAGTGTCTCATCAGCCATTTTTTGCTGCTGCTCTGGCTCTTCACCAAGCTAAGGCGCGGAGCTCTATCTCCCTCTACTTTTCTAAACGTCGTCAACCAGAGGAAGAAAGATTGAATGACTCTACCTCTCTCTCCCTCAAATCCTTGGTGTGTCTAATTGAAATGGCTTTCTGTCGCCGAGTTTGCACAGAGCCAAATTAAGCCTCCCCTTCAAATACGAGAAGGTAAGCAGTCAGCGGTGGTAGTGAGCTCACTCACCTGTCAGCGATATCGCAGGCTGCAGCGTGAACAACCTCGTGAGCAAGTCTCTTTTTTCTTCTCAGTGATCTGTCTGGTCACTGCATTGCCAATTTTGTCATCTTGTCAAATCTGTTCAATCACACAGTGCCCATTAAGTCCCACTTAATGCCCATTTGTAGGGTGATCTGCACACCACCACTACTACTACCTTTATTAGATAGACAGTGCTGCTGCAGATCAGGGCAGAGCCGCTGAATATCTGCCTGTTTGGCATACTTTGGCGGCGGCACACTCCTTGCTCGTGATATCATCCACCAGGGCTAGTCGGCTGAAGGCTAAAAGCAACAGCAGCAACAACATCAACAGCAACAGCAGCGTTTAATGAAGACGATCACTACTGGGAAGGTAAAATGAATGAGAGGAGACAGTGTGTGTGAGATTGTCTGTTCCTCTCAGTCTCACTCACTCTGACGTACTCCTCGTTTACTAGCTGGTTGTGTGGTCTTTCTTTTTCTCTTCTTCTTTTTTTCAACTCTCCTCTCGCCTCTTGCCATTTCTCAAGCCTTTTGTGAAATCGACAAGTTAACGAAGAAGAAGTAGAAGGACTCACTGAGCCACTGAGCAGTGGCTTTGAGTTTCAAGTGAAAAACAAATTAAAGCTCTGGTGCCTGGGCGATTGTAAAGTGAGGCACTTTACAATCGCATTTTATGCAGGGCTTACCTGAACAAACACAGACAGAAGTGTACGCGGCTGACGTTGAGAGGGGAGGATTGAGTGAGCACTGCTGCTGCTGCCTTTGCCTTTGCCTGCCTGCGACTGAGTTGCCACTTGAGCAGCAACCACCGCCAGCGCCGCAACAGCATCATCATCATCATCATCAGCAACCTCGCGCCTTATCCCATTAATCACGCTTCTAATCCGATGCTCAAATATTAAGCTGAAAATAAATTGTCTCTGCAGTAGAGGAGAGGAGAGGATTAGCATCAGCATCGAACTCTGATGAAGCCTGAGTGACGGTCGAAGGCGAACACCACTGGCAAGCAGCGCACTTGACAGAGCGGCTCTTGTGGGCAGTGGTGATGGTGGTGATGGTGGCCTTGAAATAGTAGGAGAAAAACGGTTACCGAAAGGGAGGCCTGCTAATTTGCCTTTGATGAATCGACTCTGAAGTGTCAAGTGAGCTGCAGCAGCCTCAGCAGCCTCAGTACTGTCCGCCGGCACCGACAGCAGCTCCAGTGGTGGCGTAATTAGAGCCAACTTGTCTTGTAATTACGGTGCCTGTCTGTCTGCTGCCTGCCTGCCCAGTGTGTGCTGGACGTTTTAGACGGTGTCTTCTCGCTCTTCAAATCCACTTGCCCTAATAGATTTGCTTTTACTTTTCGATCAACCTTCTGCAGCCAGCAGTGAGGTGCGAAATGAGTGTGAGCAGATGTGCGCGCGGAGGTCTGCCAGTTCGAAACGATGCGGCTGTTGAAGCAGGGTAGCTACTGCTTTCTTCACTGCTTCCTCAGCAGCCAACGCTAATGTCTGTCAATGATGACGGCTTGGGTGATGAATCTTCGAGCTGCTGCTGCCGTCGCTGAGAAGAAAGGACCTGAGAAAACAATGAGCTTGGCAAGGAGGAGAAGAAGAAGGTAGAGAAGAAGCCAGATAAAGAGAATGCCTGCTTGAATTAGTTTTCTTCTCGAGAACACTGGCTGGACACTGAACACATTCAGCACACTGGCTAGCTAATGTTTGCACAGATTTAGTGCCTATGTGCCTGCCTACCTGCTTGGCAAAGTCAAGCCGATCAGAGGAAATCTGAAGGAGGCAGTGTGATTCAGACGCGGAATGCCGCCAACGCTGCCGACAAATCTCTTTCTCTCTTTCTCTCACTCTAGTGGTCTTTTCTTTTCAGCTGAAATTCTCCTTTTCTCTTTTGTTTACTAAACTAGTGGATTTGTGCTTGACTCTCCCCAAGATTGTTTGTGTCTTTGTAATTCCTTCCCCCCTCCTTTTCTAGTGCCGCACTTTGCCATAACGTAGGCTCGCTCACTCACTCACTCTTGCTTGCCTCTTCTCTCAGAGTGGAGTTTAGCCGATTTGAAAGTAATTTAGCCACTTTTTATGAGTATTGCGATTACCTGACTGGCATAGGTGAGAATGAGCCTGTCCTCGCAGTTCTGCTCACAGTTCTCAGTTTGCTGGCTCTCGCGTTTTTCGGCGCAATCATCAGCACTGGGCACACTGGGCTCACTTTTCAATCTTTTTCTTTCTCTTTCCTGCTACAAGCAACAACGAAATTATCCTCGCGTTCCTCTGTCCCCCTTCTCTCTCTCCTTTTCTTTTTGGCCGATTATAATCTGCTTGATGAGCCTCTCTAATTTGCCTCCCTCTTCTACTCACTTTCCATTCTCATTTCTTCTGCCTTTAGCTGGCGGCCATTTTGTTTACTTTGCATTGTTTTATGAGCAACAGCAACTGCAGCAGCAAAAGTAGTTGCCAAAGTCCAATTGTCTTTTCTCCGTAGATTAAGCTTTAGACTTAGCGCGTCGTTTGTGTGATATTTAAAATCAAATAAATCTCATTGTCTGAATGCCTATTTAGCTTTTTCTTTTTTGCTCATTTGGGTACTTTTCCCTGGTGCAGGCTGCCTGTCCGTGTTTGCATGTGCAATAATTAACACACAGTGACAGGAAAGATAAGTTTGTGCTGCAGAATTTGAGTAAGTCGAGAGCAGTGAAAGTCACCAACTGCAGAACTTCTAAAGTGCTGATGCTGATGTTGTTGTCCAAAGTTCCTGCCTTCAAATGATGCGTTCACCTAGGCACATGGCACCATGTTTTCCACTTTTCTGATTCTATAGAAAAAGGCAATAAAAAGGGCTACTGTTTGAACTCATAGAACTCACTTTGATGATCGGCTGGAGCCGTGTCTGGATAGACTCTCTCTCTCTCTCTCTCCTTTCAAAAGAAAAATTCAGTTTGCTCGCTCAATGCCTCAGAGTTGTTGAGTGTTGCTGTCTTCCTCTTGGCTGCTGCTGCTAAATCTGACAGCAGACTTTCGGGTGATGAGCAGGAGAGCTTTGGCTTTGGCCGTTGCCGAGAAGAGGGAGAGAGAATGCTGAGAGCTAAGTTGGCGAAAAGACTACCACCACCACCACGAAAGACACTATCGCACTAACCGATTTGCTCGACTGCGCTCGTGGCAGCTTTCAGAATCCTTCAGCAGCAGCAGTACACCAGTGCTGCCAGTCTGTCTGTCTGTTTCTCTGACTGCCTTTCCTGTGCCCTCCAATAGATCAAAGCAAGAACTACTACCACCACCATCACTGCTGCTAAGCTGTTAATTAAAAAGGAAAGAACTTGAAGGCTTCAAGTCGATATGTCGATGGTGATGATGATGATGGTAGTGTTGGTGCAGAGAGTGCACTCTCTGGTAAGGAGGGGGTACGTGTGCCCTTCTAATAACACTTCGACACCAACTTTAGAGGAAGCAGGGATGAGATGAGATGAGATGAGAAAGTTTGTGCACTGCGGTGTGTGAGTGTGAGTGTGAGCCTACTGCTTTGCTTGTGCGATCAGCCGCGGATCGACGAATTAGCTGCTGCTGCTGTCGTTGCCATTTTTGCAAAGTCACTCGGTAGCTTTCCCCTTTTCTCCCACCTTTCTTCCTCGCTGATGGCAATCTCCCCCCACTGCTTCACTTTTTTCCAAGTGCCGGTGTTTGTCTGCAGTCTGAAACTCTTGGGTATTGCCATTTCTAGCTAACTTGTGATTGACTTTGACAGTGAAACCGCTCTTCTTCCAAAAGCACTTTACCTTTGCCCGCTCTCTTCCTCTTCCCTTGATGAGCTCTACCATTGGAAAGTTGTCGCCGATTCTGACTTACTGACTTAGTGAGCTTCATGGACTGCTGCTTCGAAACAATAAGTCACATCGACAGGCTCGGGTTTGTGCCTGTTTGTGAGTGAGTGTGAATTGTGTGTGTACGTTTGTGCCCACGCGGTGAGCATGCCTGTGAATTAGCTTAACCCTAAGCGAAATTGGATTTCACTTTTTATTGCCTCGATTTGAGCAGACAGTCGGCGGGAGAGAGATTGAGGGGTAGAAAAGAGCGAAGATAGACACCGAAGTTGTAATGAGTGAGTAAGTGAAGAAAGGGAGGAAAGGTGAGTTGCATTGGCATGCCGGTGAGCTAAGTGATCATGGCTTCTTCGTCTTCTTACTCTGTTTTTTTTCATCAGCGGTAGCTTACTTCCACCACTGTTGAAGTCGTCACCACGGCCAACTTTTTACCTCGACTGTCACTGCCAGTCTTCTTTCTTTACCGTCGGCTAATCGGTTAGCCAACTTGACAGCAGCAGCTTCACTATCTATCTACCTGACTTTACAAGACTGCGCGAGATTGATTACCGCTGACGGGCAATGGGCTCATTTGGCTGCTGGTGGTGTGTAAGGCAGCAGAAGTAATGTCAATGCTTCTGGACAGACGGACAGTATTGGCCCTCAAGGGCACAAAGATTGTTTTCTGCCGGTGCGAGATTTGGCGAGCTTCGCTGGACTGCCCAAATCGCTGCCCATTTGCATGCATGTCTGCGCATTCATCGTCGTTGCCGTTGCTGTTTATCGGTGCAGTACTAAGGTGGGGGCGCCCAAAGGCTGCTGCTGAAGTCGGCGCCAGAGACATCGGCTGCTGCTGACGTAATGACCACTGCCACTCGTCGATTATTGATTTGTCCGTTGAGGGTGAATCCTGCGCTGTTGTTGCGTTGATTTTCAATTCTTCCTAACTTCATCACCACCACCACCGGTTGCGCAGTCCTGTTTGATCTAAACCTCAAGCTGCCTCACCACTGTTCTGTCTGACTGCAATTAGGCTGCTACCACAGCTGTAATTGTAATTTGTAATTGCACTATGGCCGATGCGCTAGGCATCAGGATGAAAGGAGAATAAAGTAGAAGGTGCCTCCTTTTCATTTGGCAGATTACTACTGCCAAATCAGCACACACAAAGTACAAAGCCGTGCGGCAATTCGGTGCGCCTGTGCGGCGGTCGAATCGATTGTCTTCTTCTTCTTCACTACTGTGATTACCATTTGATGTGGCAAAGAACGCTGAAAATCAAGTGTGCATAGGTGAGATGCCAAGCTCACTTTAATGTTTTCCGTTTACTTCTTATCCAGTTTTTTAAGGGATGACCTGCCTTGGGTGCAATCGATAGTGAAAACTCCCGACAGAGTGGTGTGATGAGAATGTCACGTGAGCGACACCGGCACTCGAATCACTTTTCCCTAGCTAGTAAATCGATCCCCAGTCTCTGTCTTGATCCTCCGTTTTCAAATCACACACACGCTAATCTCAGCTGGGCAAATTACTTCGTCTAATCGATTCTACCACTACTGACCATCATCGCCGACAGCTGCTGACGGTGAAGAATATTTCCTCATCGAATTCGATGACTTTCCGTGACTGATGTCATCTGCCATTTGTAGCTGATTTCACTCAAGCATTGTCTTATTACCCGTTGTCGTATGCAGACAAAGCTAACTGCTGATAAGTCACTTCTGATGTTTAACTCTCATCGTGTACGACATGAGGAAAAAAGTTGCCGCTACTGTGCAACACATCTTTAGCATTGTCCGTTGTGTAGTGTAGTGTGTTGTGTTGTGGGCTCTTTTTTCTTTTTCTTCTTTAAGTTAAATTGGCCATAATGGAAAAATCATTTTTGTTCACAATTTCCTTTTGGAGATGTGTCTGTTTCTATGTGTTTAAACTTGTTGCTGTTGTTGGCGTAATCACGAAGGAGGATTTTTTCTGGTCAACTGGGTTTTGCGTTTATCTTACTGCTACTCGTGCGCTCCTGTGGCGATTGCTTATTTTCCCTTAATTAGGAGGTTAACTGGCAGTCTCTGTACACACTTTTCAACTCAAACTGTTTGAATTTGAAACGATTTCATGAAACTACTGTTTGAATGTGTGTCTCGGTGTACTGTAAAGTGTACACTACTGCCTGGATTTAAAATGCGTAACGACAGAAAGAACGAAAGAAAACCACGATTTTCCTGGTGGCAGTGATGACCAAACAGTAGTAGGATATGGCTGGACAAGTTGTTGAGTTGTGTTCTGCCCTTGCTGTTTGCCTGCTCTTTCTCTCTCTCTCCCTCTCTGCCAGCACTTTGCCTCTCTACCTCGTGATGTATGGGAAAATTGCCACTAACAAGCACTGTGCGGTGTGCACAGATTTGCTACTTTGTGCTTTGCATTGTGGTGCGTTGTGGCCGCCAACAGTACGACTGGTAATTGAAATGGATGGAGAGACAGAAAGAGGAAAGGTGGCCTGGCAATGGGCTAAGACGAGATTGAATTGTCCGACTCGCTGGTGGCATTCTTCTTCTTTTTCTTCTTTCTTTTCTTCCTCTTCTGTCATGTTCTCAGCTGGCAAGTCGTGAATTTGCCACTTGCTTTTTGCCATCAGCAGTAGTTTAGTTTAGCCCTGTTTAGCTTAGTTTAGCTACCAGTGCAACCGGTCTCTGACAGATTGACTGTGGCGGTGGAAGACATCACCGCCGTTTCAAACGCACATTCGGCGCTACTTTTCTGGCAGCCAACACGACGGCACAATTTTTTTTATTATTCTTGCACATTATCTCGAGACTTAAGTTACTGACAGATAATTTGATTTAATTTATTCCAATCTTATTCACTGGCTGCAAAGGGAAAGGCAAAGTAGAAGGCTCAATCCAGTGGGCAATAAAGATTAAAATTGACTACCACAGTGCGAAGCTGCGAGGAGTTCTTCCACTGGCCACTGTGACTACTACCGAATGGCATGTTTCTCCTCTTCATTTTCCTTTTCTTCAGCCGCTGTTTTCTTGCGCTCGTGTACTAAAGTTGCTGTTGTTGTAGCTGTTTTCCTCTTTTTCTTTTTCTGGCCGATGATAATAAAGCCGGGCAGTGCAGTGTGTGTCTGTTCTCTGTTCTGTACATCACCGTCCTCTGTTGGCTCGTCTCAATTATAGCCTGTCGCCTTCTTCGTTTCTTCACTCATTTCATTGTTTGCTGCAGATTAGCCCAATTGGTGCTGATTTATTTGTTTATACAGTGGAAGTGGAAGAGTGGGTTTGAATGTCTAGCCCATTGCATGCACTCTATTACTTTTTTAAAATATACCACTTTGATCCTGTCAAGGGCAAAAGATGCTTTCTTGACAAATTGTGATGTCATGAAAGAAGAAATCAAGATGATGTCTACAGAGATGGCCATAACTGACTACAAAGATTTTCAAATTGATGCTGTTTTTTAGCAACAAGAAAATGTTTGCGTATGAAAACATTTGTGCAGGATTCCCTACTTACAAACCTCACTTGTTTGTTGTTTTGGCAACTGTAAACCCTTTTTTGAAGCATGTTTTTATTTGATCCTTTCCAGTTGCCATTACATCTTTTGCCGCCACTCATTACGTACCATCGATGCGCACTATTTGTGGCAAAAGTATTTAAACTAAAATGCATTGATTCTTTTCTCTGTGCTCCCTACCGATCGCCTGTGTTTGACTTCTGAAGGTTTGCTGAGGAGGCTTTTTCAAAGTTGACCTGACTGGACAAATTGATTTCAGGTGCTGGCTGTTGCGGGATGTCTCAGCAGTGAAGTCATAATTTTCCAGTGAACTGCCTGCATTGGATCCTCTGTGGCCAAGTCAATCAAACAATGAACCGCGTTTTGTTTTTGTTTGTTCGCTTTTGTTGCTACTGCTGCTGCTGTTGTTGTTGTTTTGCACTTTACATTTATATTTAAATTAGTTAGCTTGAGTAAAATAGAGGCAAAGAGAGGGAAATAGAGTCTAAGGGGAGATGGAGGTAGATGTTGGGCTGTGTTTTTTCTGTTGCTTTGTACAATGGCACTGCTCTGTTTCTCTCTGTGTCTCGTTTTCTGGTTGTGTGTTGTCCTTGTTTTTGCAGCCATTAGATGGCTATTGCCCATTGATTGTCTTCCCGGTGCGCTTCTGCTGTTGCTGTTTGGTGTTGTTTGGTGCTGGTTGTGTGTGTGATCAGCTCCGCGGGCAGTTCGACAGTTTCAGCGATCCATTTGCAGACAACAGAGGCAATGGTAGGAATGAGGGAATGGCAAGAGTCGGTAGTTGGTCTCCGGAGAGTTTTAGCATTTATATTGACATGGACTGGGCGCGTTTCAGTGCTAAGGTGCGAAGTGCAGCCTGCTGCTGCAACCAGGTGCCCATTACCGGTGATGGTTGCAGTTCACTGACAAGGCGCTTGCTATCTCTCTCTTTTCATTTCACTCTTTTCCTTTTTCACTTTTCGTGCAAATCAAGTGCGCCCTTTTTGTGCTTCTCTGAGCTTTTTTCTGCTAATCAACAAATTAAAACGTCTCTCTGCTACTTTCATGATCTATCTGTGTCAGTGTATTAGCGGTGATTTACAGTGCGAGCACCGTCCTGATGTGGGCTCGGCGAACTTTGAAAAGTGAGACCTTGGATTTCGGGTGCATCAGCCATCTGCTGCCAGATGTTTGCCTGAAAACTCAAACTTTGAACTTATTTTGTTTAGCCAAAATTGAAAAAAGTTTAACTGGCGAAAACTAGAAAACAGATAAACATCATCATTTTAACTCACCTTGTGCAGCTTTGTTTTTTGCAGTGAATATAACTTTTGCTAAACTAAATAAACAGTCAGTGAGTGGATAGTGAAGCTGCCACATCAGCGAGTGGATGAGCGTTGGCAATTTGTACCAGTCAACAATGCTGGATGCTTCGTTTAGCTTGTCGCGATTTGCTTTGACATTTGCCAGTGAGCTGAAGCTGCTGCTGCTGCTGCTGCCGCCGCTGCTGCAGTTCTTGTTTTATCCACACAGTCGTAGAGAGATAGAGCAAAGCGTCGTCGATCAGACACAGTCGAGATCACCTCGCACCCATTTCAGTGTTGTCTCCTACTGCAGCCAGTGTCGTCTCCACCACTGCAGTTTACCTTTTTCATCATCATCATCATCGTCAGTGTTACTACTACCACTGACTACTACTGGTAGTCGGCAGACTGGTAGACGACCAAGTAAAATAGAGGGAGAGAGAGTTTAGTGCTCTTACTCATTTTCATATTCATTCATTCATCAAAACCTGTCATTCAATTCTGTTTTCGAACAAAAAGACAGCAGCGCAATGGCTTATCTAGTAAACAAACGATACCAACTTTGTCAACTCAAACTCTAATGTTTTTCTTTCTTTCTTTTTGCAGCAAAACATTCTCCTTGGTCTGAGCAGCGGTTCTGGTGGCGCTGGTGGTGGTGTGCCCTCACCGATGGACATTAGCCAGGCCCAGCAGGACTCACTGACTCGTCGACTGGCCGCAGCGGCTGCAGCCGCCTCTACGTCCACTTCTTCCTCTCCGGGCCCTGGTGGCCACCACCCTTCGGCCACCTCCCCGGGACTGAACCTGTCGGCCGCCCACTCATCAGTGGTCGGAGCACTGCCCTCCTCACTCGACGATGACCACTCACTTTCACCGGCCTTTGCCGCCGCCGCAGCGGCTGCAAACATCCTCGACCTGAAGGAGGTCATCAGTGGCAATAATGGTAGGTGCATCCTTTTTGTTTTGTTTGTTCTCTCTCTTTGGTTGATGTTTTGGTTTGGGTGGCTTTCACTGCCTCAATCACCACCTCTGATCAGTTGGCTGTAGTGCATTTAGTGCTGCTCTTCTCCGAGAAGTACGTTTGCTCTCTTATCCCCCTTTGATGTCTGGCAGTCTTGATAAGCTCTGCCAAATCGAGGAAGTCGACTGTCTGTTTTCTTCAGTACTGGGCCAAGAGATAAGACTGTGCCTGTAGAGACAGACGGCTCTCTCTCTCTCTCTCTCTTTGTTTGTACACGTGGAGATGATGTCAATGTCATGTACTGGCGTCTTCGCTCTCTCCTTCTCTCTAAAGCAGTGGATGAGCCTGGGCGCATTGGATGGACTAGTGCGATCTTTGGGCACTCATTGAAATGAGGGGCAAAGCAAATCACACTGATGACGACAGAAACGACACAAGAGTGACTCTGCTCTCCTGTGCACCATTACCAGAGTGGGATCATTTCTACTTAGTCTTAGATTGCGCCTTTTCCTCACTGACTGAATCATCGAGTCCAGTCTTGGATTCAAACTCTCTCACTTCTTTATCTCTCTTCCATATACATACACTCACTTTTTTATTGCAAGTGCAGTAATGAATTGCAGTTGGCAGTGGTAGTCCAGTAGGCTTGAGTCAGTTTCAGTGTTTTCCTCTCCCTCCTCCACCTCCTTTCCCTTCTGCTTATCAGCATTTGACTATTTTCACTGTCAGCCAGAAAGATGTGTGTGTAATTTATTTTATTTTAAAAATATTTTGCATAGCATTCGATCTTTGGTTGTGTGCATACTCTTTGGTTAAAGTGGGGGAAGAGAAGGGAGGAGGAGGAAAAGCGCAATTGGAAACAGTGCGCCCATTTGCCACAGTGGATTATTAGGGCATTAAGCTGCGGCATCAGTTGATGTACAGTGTGCACTGCTGCTGCTGCTGCAAGTGACTGCACTGGCTGTCACTGCCAATGGTATATGTATGTGGGGAAGAAGGCTATTTGCGAGCTTCGGAAAAACGATCAGAATTTGTAGACCTAATTTATAGGCAAAGTTGCTATTAGAAGTTTAAAAGAGAGCGAGTGCGAGACTTGAAGACGGCAATTTGCATGCAATAGCCCATTAGGGCTGCTAATCTCGAGAGTACCTTGCACTAGCTGTGCTGGCACAAGCCGCAGCACTTTAATGCTCCACAACTCTTAAAGTGAGTGAATCTTTGGAGGCACAGCGACTGTGGCAATTCGCAGTTATCTTTCAATTGACAGAAGTCTCTCTTTAGCTAGTCTCCCTCTTCTTCTTATTTTTGCCTGGCCATTTCTAGCCCATATTCTGCTGAAAATTGCCGCCAACCAAAGAGAAAGATGAGTGTGAGAGGAAAGTGATGAGACAGAGAAGAAGAGAGGGACGCTTTAAATTTACATTTCTAGACGAGTTCTGTTATTGCCGACGAATTGTATGAACTCGCGTTCGCGCTTTCACCGCTGCCGTGAATAATGTCACACCAACTGATTCCTTTTTCTGCTGTATTTTTGCCTTTTCTGATTGAATTGACAGATCCCTTGTCCCTGTCTATCTCTGCCTGTGTTAGGCAATGTCTCCTTTTTCTTTTTTTTTCTTTCTTCCTCCCTTTCACTGTGCACTACCTTTCCTGTTCTGTGCCTCAATCTGTACACAGACACACATTTACTTTTTTGTGTGTTAACTAAATCAACGCTCGGCACATAGCCACCAGCTAGTGACTGAAGGAAGAGATGGCCTCATCTTCTGGTGAATGGTCTCTCTCAAATTATTATTATCGGAATTGCCTTTAAATCTAAAAATAACGCCTTGACGTTGACGCAAATCCTCTCGTCTCTGCCTCAGCCAGCCAGCCAGTCGGCACTTCTGCGCTCGCCGTTGGCTGTCGGCGGCGATTTGTGCGAATTAATTAGATGATGAGGGGAGGAAGAAGAGGAAAGATGTGCTCGAAGTGCAAACGACTGCACACACACTCACACACACCATCTGCCGCACAGGCACAGGTAAACAATCTCCGAGGTAGCATCTCTCTTACATAAGCAGCTCACTCTGCGCAGAGTTAGCTCTGAGCAAGTGATATCACCGCCGATGCAGCTGCTGCATCATTGAGCTTCATCAGCTTCATCAGCAGCAGCTTATCCGCCGATTGAAGGATATCTACTCGCGTGAAATGTCATCTGTATGCAGAGAGCGAGAGGCAGAAGAGATCTCAGATGCAGGTTTTCGCTCCTATCTGCGCCGTAGATCAGTGGTGATCACTTACGCTGCACACACTTGCGCACACTGCTGCTGATGGTGACCAATATGAGAAAGAAGGGACTAAGCAGAAGAAAAAGAAGAAGTGTTGTTTACTGTCAATGTCACTCACTTGTGCCCACTCAAATGCACTTTTCGATGCACAGACAGTGCACCATTAATCGGCGACGATGTTAGTTCGTCGAAAATGTACAGCACCGACTTGCTGCCGCCGCCGCCACCGCTGCTCATCCCTCTCTGCCTTGTCGCTAATCTGTGGCAGTGAAATGCCACTGCATCTGCTGCTGCTGTCTTAGCATCGATGATCAGAAGAGGCAGCCAAAGCATCAGCATCACTGAAGCTCAGTGTGTTGAACGTGTTTGGCAATGTTCAGTGTCAGCCGCCACCACCGTCGGCACTGATTAGTCGTGTTCAGTCAATCAGACAGCGTCTGCCCAGCTGTACAGCTGTGAGCATCAGAAGAGCTGCAACTGCTCTGGTTAAGTGGAACTCTGTGCTCACTGAGTGTCTTAGCGACTCTCGTTCTCTTGCTGCTGTTGCCACAAAACTGCAAAGCTGAAATCCTTCTACTGCGGCAGTGTACGAGGAGAATGCCTTATCACCGCCACCACTGCTGCTGCTTACTCGATGAGCTCGATCAACTAGCTGGCTTCCTTCTCTGCTTGTGCTTTACACTAATGGCCGATCATTACGCGGCCAATCTTTTGCTCTCGCTCTCCCCTTTGCATGCCCCTTTGCATTGCTTTGCCGGCGGTTTATCGCATTGCCTCATCTCTATCCTTTTTTGCTCTTCTTCTGCCTTTGCTGTTGCACTTTGTGCTCCCTTCCACCACCACCACCACCACCACCGTCACCGAGTGATGTGCCATTTGCCGAATGGTAGTCTCTCTCTTTTTCTCTCTCCTTCTCTGTAGCCCATATACTTTGTACTGTGTGCCTGCTCTGTGTGTACACTTTTTTGTTTTGTTGTCGTTTTTTTGCCTGGTTTGTTGCCACATTTCTATGCACACAAACACACTGGGGGTGGCCTTGACCTTCAAAGTTGGAGAATCGATCGTCAAAGAGGAAGTTGGAACGAAAATGTAGAAAATTTTTGAAATTTATGAGCGTTTGCTGGACGTCGTCATAATTGTCGTCTTTTAGCTGGAGTACTGCTGTTCAATTGCTGTCCTGTTCTGCTGAGACGGCGCCTCTAATTTCAGAGAAGCTGGCTTTACCCAAACCGATTACGTTTGTCGCGTCGATTTCTTGGCTCTGCCCTTCTGCTGCTCATCCATTTTTGGGTGTTGCTGCTGTTCACTGCCACCTTTATCTGCCTTGCTCACATGTGTGTGTGCTCTTGGTTTCTCATTTGATGAAAGAGTGATTAGTCGCAGTAGTGCTCGTTGCGAACAGTAAATAGACTGCCCTTGCACTCCTTCTATCTCCTACTCGGCTTAATTCAACAGTGTTTTGTACATAAGTGCACCACTGGTGAACTTGTCCGTGTCAGTGTTATTGCAAAAAGGGAGAAATGGTCTGATCCGAGCTGCTGCTAGAACGATGATGGTACTGAAAGGAAAGTTTAAAGCCTACGCACAGAACACACAGGCAAATTGAAAATGTTGTTTGACCCGGTCATTCAATTGGTTGGTGCAAATGGTGCTGCAGTTAAATTGGCACTTAATCTACGAGGGTGCACTCATCCTAGTTTCTACTTCTTTTTATTTATCCAGAAAGCCAGAGCAATTCTGTGCTCACAATTTTAGTGATAAGAAGAAAACCGCTGACTTCTGGTGTATTTATTTTGGTGTTGTTTTCTTCAGTTTGTGGCGACTAATTTGCGACTGCCTAATTTGCCAAAGTTGAGAAGGAAAAGAAGAGAGAAAGTGGAGTTTGCCTCTCATTTGTTCTTTCTTGTCTTTTTGTTGTCTTGCCTGTAGATCTAACCCATTACGATTAGAGAGACACTGTCACACACTTGCAGCAATAGCACTAATTGCCGCTGCACTGTAGCGTTCGTCAGCAGTAAATAGAACACCGCTATTCGATTAGACTTGATGCAGCAGCTGCAGCTCACTGTCTTCCTTCCTTGTCCTGCACATCCTCGCGAATCATCTCATCCCGTCTCGCTTATCGCCTACTAAATCGTCGACAACTACTTTTAGGTTAGCAGAAACTGTTCGGCGAGACAAGGTCGGTGCTGGGCGTCGATGTTGGCAACTTATCACTGTCCTTTATTTCAACTACTGCTGTTGCTGCTGCTGGGGAAAGCCTCATGTTTGCGCCAATTAGCCTCATCTTTCGGACCATTACATCTTGTGCTGTCGGTGCTCTCAGTCACTGAAAGAAAGCAGAGAAAACAAAGAATAAAACAAAGAGGAAATGGAAAACAGTTGCTGTGGCACGTGAGCCGGCGCATCAGCCAACCAATTCTGTTTCCTTTTTCTGGCTCATCATTTGCACTGTCTCTGGTAGTGCTTATCCGCAAATGGCCAATATCTGGTCGATTCAATGGCCGCTAAGCAGCAGTAGTTCTCTTCCCAGTTGTCCTCTTCTTCATCTTTGGATTTCGCCTCGACTGCTCCGCTTCTGTTGTTATCGTCAAGCACACGTTATTTTTATCTGGCCTGTTCAATTGCGCTGCTCTTTTCTCCTTTCTCAGTTCTTTTCTTCTTCTTTCTTTTTGTCTCTCCTTCGTTACTGATCGCCGTCTTTGCTCACGGGGGCAGCAGCAGCATCATCTCTTCTCTTCTTCTCCTCCTGCTAAGCCTATGCGCTGCCGAGTGACTTTGCGCCTTGGCACTTAATAAGAAAGTAATCGGTACATGCTCTGATTAGAGAGCTTCTCTCTTTCTTCCTGAGTGTGCTTCTTTTGTACACGGGCAAACACTCTGCCTCAGAGTGACTCACAGCGGCTTTCTGTGTGAAGCAGGGGAAGAAGAAAAGGGCAGAAAGGAGCTGCAACATTCACAGCCGCCAGCAAGTGTCTGCCTGCGACTCAGTGGCGAGCGATTCTAATGAAAGGCGACAGGCGAACTTGGCTTCACTTTCTTTTCACTCCACCAAGTTGGCTATGTGGCGCGGCACTGGGCGCCGGGCGGCTGCTAATGCTGATGCTGTCGCCTTCTGCAGATCGCAGGAATCGGTGGCCTCTCAATTGGCCACTCAATGGCAAATGCCTTACTACACACCGTGTGCACAAAGTGTCTGTGTGTCTCGCTTAGCTGGGTAGCTGAGGAAGAAGAAAGCTTTAGGCAAAGCTAGCTTCTTGGCCCTGGCTGCTGTCAGGCCAATTGGCTCAGGGATTCTTTCCTTCTCTCCTTTTCTCCTTCTCTATCTGGCCGCTATCGGAAATGTCTCTATATATCCCCTAAGCAGCAATATGCAGATTTGAGCAGCACAAAGGCGAAGATGGCTGCACACTGGATGCCACTGCCGTCGCTGGTGCACTGCTTTGCGGGCGCCTTTTTGTGCCCCCACTAATCGGTAAAGTATTTGCCGAGCAGAGTGATGAAAGATAAATGGTCAGAGGTGTAATCGAAGCGGCCAAAAGAGGAAGCTAGCGGAGAAGAATAAAAGAATTGCAAGTCCGCCGTCCGCTGGGAAGCAGTACAATGTTTGTGTTGTGTTTGCTTCAGTCTGGCGCCCACCGCTGAACCCAATTGCCGCTGACCGTGTCTGTGTCACTGCACTGCAGTGGGCAGATTTGCCTAATCCAGCAAAGGATGGCCAGTGCTTGGAGTAGAAGCAGCCGGCCAGCACAGTCACTGGAGCTGGTGCTGGTGGCACTGCTGATGGCACAGTGTCCCCTCTCTCCGGTGTGGTGTCCATGCGCATTGACCGGCGATTTGTCTCCAAAGAACAGTGCTCACTCTCACTTCCTTCACGAGTGCCTCCAAATTGGCCTCTCTCTCTCTCCACTGGACCATTATCTGCAGTACACTGATCCTTTATTGCTTGCCTTTCCTTTTTCTCTTTTCGATTTGTCCGCTCCCCTTCATTTCCGTCCCCCTCCTGCGCTACCCACATCGCCGACTCTCTCTCCTGCTCCCATCGTTTGCCCTCGTCTTAACTCTCAGCTTTGGATTTGCGGCCCAGCCGAGAGTGGGAGCAAGTGAAAGTGATCATCTCCTTTGCTTGCTTTTCTCTTCTCTCCCGACCAACTCATTCTGGCTGTGGCGCTATCGACCTGCGTTTCGACTGCTGCTCTTTCATTTCAGTTTTCCTCTATCTCTTTTTTTCTGTGCGCCTCTTCTATTCCTTCCCTGGATTCTGTCGCCTCTCTTTTCTGCTAATGCTGCTTCTCCCAGCGATGTGTCCCACTCGCTCACTTTTTGTGCTGTCGTAGGCCTTTAGAGAAGCTCTGGCGCCAATTGAAATGACAGTGCCTGACTGCCGTTGGCTCTCCTGACGCTTTCTGGCGCATCTCTTAGCGATATTGGCAAGCCAGCCAGCTTGGCGACGAGGAATTAGTTCAATTACAGCTTGCCAGCAAAAGGAAAGAAAAGAGAGAATGGCTAACTGCTGCTCAAGTGCTACCCTGATTCGTCGTGTTCTACTTCGCTTCACTTCTTCTCCTTTGCCCGTCTCTCGTTGAGCTCGTTATTGCTTTAATCATAAAAGTGCTACTCCTGCTGTTGCTGCTGGCGTTCTTGTTGCCTCCTTGTTCGACAGATTAGAGCGACGATGGATGTGCACTGCTTCTGCTGCTGCCGTTGCCGATTTGCTGGTCTGTTTGATGTTTGTTTTATGTTTTGGAAATAATGGTTAAGTCAATGCTTTCTTGAGTGTGGCTTTAAATGTGTGTGTGTTCTCTCTCAGCTTTTTGGCAATTTTCGGGCAGCCAAACTCGTTCAGCAAACTGGCAGTAAACTCTCTTTTTGGACTTTACTGCCAGCTCCAGCAGTATTTCAGGCAGTCAAGCAGTTCACAAAGGCAAATGGATTAAGATTACTTTCTCTTTTTCTCTGCCATCGTTTCTAGCTTTGGTAGACTACCAGTATTAATCAGCCAGCTTTTTGCCAGTCGCAAGAGTTAATCCTTTATCTCTCTGACTTTCACTGCTGCAGCAGAATGTGCCTTCCTGTGCCTCTCTGAAACGCGATTAAGTTTGTTTTGACATTTGCAAGTTTGCCTTGCAGTTTGCCAATGTTTGCTTTTCACTCGCTGGAAAACTCACACTGACTGCTACCCGAAAACGTGGCTTGGGACAGACAGCAGTGCTTGCTTCATCTGCCTGAGATTTGTGCAGCGACAGTGCTAAACTCCCCTCGTTCTCTTTCTCTTGCTCAATCCGCAGGCTTTTTCATCCCAGTGCCTCTAAGCAGGCACTTGGATCTGCTGGCGCAAGTCTCCCCCTCTCTCTCTTTCTGGCAGTGCGTTCGATGGCCACTAAGCCCTCCACTGCCTCCCCTCTACTTTCACTCCCTTTCCCTTCTGTGCCTTATCCAATCCTCAAAGAGCACACACACTACACAATGCACGGAATTAGTTTCAAATTAAACTTTGCTCGTTATTATCGTCCCATCAGGAGAGTAACGAGCGACGTCGAGCTGAACGTCGTTGTTGGCCGTCGTTGTCTCTGTGTCAATGTTGCCAGTGTGTTGTCTCGTCGATGCTGCTGCTGCTGTTGTTGAAGCAGCTCGAGCTATTACAGTCATCCATCCAAAGAGAAAGAAGGAGAGAGAGGCCTAATTTTAAATTGACAAGCTGACTGGGGCCGGGCAAACACACAGACTAACTCTGCTCAAACTAACTTGCAGCTTATCGTGCTTGGATTAGCAGCCGCTTTTGCTTCTGAGCAGTGTGTGCGAGTGTGCCCAATTGCTGCTCTTCATTTCACTTCAAAAAAAGAAGAAGAAAAAGACTTTTTGTGGCCCTGTGAGTGCTGGCGCACGCAAGGCTCGATTGCAGCGGGGGACAATGCACTGCACTGAAAGTGCTGCTGCTGCTGCCAGATTTATTATCGATTGGTTCAGGGCTGTGCTTGGATTTAAGATTAAGAAGGAGGAAAATTGCTCAGTGGATGGGGATGGAGTAGTGGTCCTGGTAAAGAGGCTGATGGCGATGGTAGTAGCAGTATGGACAAAGGTAGGGGTAGAGAAAACTGAGAGCTGGCTGAACATGAAACCTCAGAGACTGGCACTCAGATTGTGCCCGGGCATTGTGTCACACACTGGCAATGACTACGGGCAGCAGATATAGCTGGTAGTGCCCTTAACAAATTGATCTTCATTACGGCAATCAGACGACGACGGCAGTGGCGACGGCCATAGTTTAGCCCTTGTTGGGGTCTGCTCTGGTTGCACCGAATGATCGAATGGTGCCAGTGCTGCTGTTGTTGTTGCTGCTGTTGGTCCCATCGACCAGCCAAGTAGTTGTCTTTGATTGAATGGGCGCCCCTTTTTCAAGTGTGATACTGTCCTACTGTCCAGTGTAGCCGACTGCTCAACTGCTCAATCGTTCACAATTGCCCAGAGCACTGAATCAGCCGCATCAGTGGCTCATGTTGATCCCTGCAATTACATCCGCCGCTGGCGCCTGCAAATGCAAAAGTCGTGCAAGGCTGGTGGTGAAGGACGGCAGAGAAGACGAGGACGACAACGACGATGAGGATGAGGATGATGATGATGAAGAAAGGGAAAAAGAAGAAGAAGCGATGATGATAATGTTCTCCTCTAATCCGCTTATAGGGTTTCGTTTTCGCTGCTCAGCAGAGCTCAGGAAGAAGAGCTTGCGGATTGTTGAGCGAGTTTGCAGCCAGTGAATCAAAAGAGCGAGAAAGAGCCAAAGATAGAGAAAGCCGGTAAACAAGCGGACAGAAAAGAGAAGAAGGAGAGAGAGAGAGAGTAAGCACTCAAAGAGCAGAAGCAGCAGATTTGGGGGCTTGTTTGCTTTGTGGACTTGACGCAGTGTGGAGACTCGATTTGGCGATGCCGATTACGATGCTGATGATTATGGCCATCATCATCAGCATTATTATGGAGATTAGACGAGCAAGGGAAAAGAGCGAGAAAAAGCAGTGCCTATCTGGGCTAGAGCCAGCAGCTCACTATCTGACTACTCACTTTCTTTGTGCTTTACTGACCACCGCCACTACCGCCACTTTGACGAAGATGCCTTTTGATGTGACAGATTTGCGCGGGTGATTAATAACAATTGGTGGCGCCCAGAACTGAAGAGCGACACTGGCCCGGGCACAGTGCCTTCCTGCACGCACTGCCTGTTCTGCATTCATTGTCTCAGCACACTCTTTAGCTGTGTGCACTCTGTCCTGTTCGCTTCGGTTTTCCACTTTTTTCTGGTATCCCTCGTCATCATCCCCTTCTTGTCGCGGTCGTCGTCGTCAGTTGAGCCGTCTGCCTGTCTGAATATTGTGGGCCCGCGTGTCGCTTTTGCGCGGATCTGCAGCGGCAGCAGCATCAGCAGCGACAACGGCAACGGCATCAGCACGGCTGACCACAGCTCCCAAATTGCCATCTATCTTTGCGGGTTTAGTGTAGCATAAAATTTAAAATAAAAGTTGAAGCGACGCAAACTGCAGCAGCAGCCAGCAAGAAAGCTTTAGTCCCTTAGGCAGCTTTGGGTGATCGCGCGAATATATAGAAAGCAAAGCCTCTCTGTCCGGTGGTGGTGGCGGAAAACAGTCTGCTGTCGCTGCTGCTTCTGGCGTTTGTGGCCAGTGACCAGAGAATGAGCACATCATCCCGCTGGCCAGCATCCCTGGCACTGCAGCAGCATCAGCCTCTGTCCGCATTCATCCGCCTGATCCATTGAGACTCTTATCAGCCTCTGGTTAGTCGCGTCCGTTGCTCCCCTCTTCTTGTCTCCTCTCCTCTCTTTTGGATGCGTTTTCAGATTTGAGCTGCAAGTTTTGTTGGCAACATGTCAAGTGTGGGCTACACACACTCACCCTCACAACTTCTGGGCCTAACACTCGGTGTGGCTCGTGCTCTGTCACAGTGTGCATTTTGGCACAGCGTTTCTCTACTTTTCTACCGCTGCTGTTGTTGTTGCTAATACCTCCGCTGCTTTGGATTAGAAGAACGGAAAATTGTGGATGGAGCACCATCGAGTGAGGAGAGGAGCTACCGCAGCGGTGACTGAGGAGGCAATATAAATTGGCATTATGAATTAATATGAGCTCGACCAGGGGAAAGTGACTAAAGAGAGAGAGAGAAAGAGAGAATGGCGACCATCAGCGGACAATGTTTGAAGTGCGTGTTGCGGTCATGTTCATTCAGTCCAGCCAACTCTGGTCCAGTCTCCTTTTCTCCCTTTTCTCCCCTCTTTTCCTTTTGGATCGTTTTATCTCACCACCACGTATTATGCACGCATGCATGGCCACTCGACTACTGATTCAACACTGGGAGAGAAAGAGAGAGAGAATTGGCAAAGAAAGCACAGCAAGTAAAGTAAAGCAAACTAAACTCCGGGAAAAAATAATGGTGGCAGTGCTAAAGCCAAAGCAATTGCCCGTTTGTAAGTAGCTTTAAAAGCAAAGTTGACTGCAGCTTAGCCGCGTGGCTTCTCCTCTTCTTTGCTGAAACCGTTTCAGACGGTCATACGTCTGCTGCTACAGCAGTCGCCGTCATTGCTTTCTGCCTGTTTGCAATAGCAAAGAAGGCAATTGAAGCTAAATAGTATTTGCAAATAATTGAATAATGTTTTAATAATATTTAAATTTAATTTCCCCTCTGTAGTTGCTCGTGCTAGGACTAGTGTTGGTTGTGATGGTGGTGGTGGTAGTTGCAGTGGTCGACATTACAACTACTGCCAACAACTTCTACTACCACCACTACTTCTTTGGTACTAGCACTGCACTGAACTCACTACTCACAACTTTGCGCCATTAGGGGCCGAATTTTGTTATTAGCGCCCATTGAATTTGCTGCGCCATCACTCTCGGTCGGCGGCATTGTCTGATGGCTGTGTTCATCAACAGCACTGCTGCTTCTGCTGCTTCTGCTGATCCAATTCACTTTTTCCCTCTCTTCTGGAGACCGCACAGCAAAGCCCAGAACACCGCTCTTCAACGGCGGTAGCAGCATCAGCAATCACAATCCCAGGCCCACTTCGGCTAACCACTCTGGCTGATGATTCTCGTGACGGTGCAGTAGAAGTGCGGCAGCACTGCTGACTTGTTCTCTCTCGTCAATTTGCCTAACAGATTAACGGCTCTGAATTGGGCCATTCGGCATACACCCTTGCACACACACTCACACACTTTTGCTGCCGCCAGTGCTGCTTCCAATGAAGAACTGAGAAATTTTCATTTAATTTGCTAAATTAAAAATGCTGCCTCTCGGAATTTGGCTTCTGCTGCTGCTTCCTGCACTTGCTGTATGTTGTCTGTGTGCTCTTCACTTGTTCTTTGCCCACTTTTTGTTTGCCCCCAAAGCAGTGGCTGTCGCCTCATGTCAGACAGTCATCGAAGTGTTAGTGATGGTAGAGACAATGAGTGTGTTCTTTACAAGAGGCGACTCAAACTCAGATGAAGGCGCCGTTTTAATTTAAATTCTTTAGGATTATCACAATTGAGCTAAAGTGCTGCTCTACTGAATATAATGAAAGAATGACAGACAACAAGGGTGGCAAGGAAATTATTATTTTCATTTTCATTATCTATGCACAGATTCTCGTGACTGAGATGGACAGCGACGGTCTCGTCAAAGGTCACGTGATTTGTCAACCTTGTCACTTTGCTCAGTTGTGCACTTTTATCCAATGACCCGTTAATCCTCTGCTTTCGTGTTCTGTCGGTGGTGTTGTTTGAATGTCGTGATTTGCATTTGCTGGGGCTGTGCTCGAACAGGTGCCCCCTCTCAATTGGTACCCAATCATTGTCGTCGTGGTCACAGAGTTGGTGCTGCTGGTGTTGGCAATAGTGAGCTGTTTTTTGTTTTAGCTGCAAAGGCTTTGTCTTGTTTCAGTACCCATGGTGTTTTGGTGCTGTCGTCTTTTTGGTGGTTGGCACTTTTTGATGGATTGCCATCACACCGCTGTGCACCAGCAGACAACCAGGCAGCACACTGCTGTTTGCTGTCCTTCACGCAACACAATGTCGATGCCATTGACTTTTGTCTTTTTCTGCTTCTTCTTTTTCTTCTTCGTCTATATAGTCAGTCTGAGGCGGTTTTGTGGTTTTGAGTTAATCGACAAATTTGGGTTTGAGAAAAGAGTGACAATTGTCAAACGTCGCAACTGTGACATACCTGTACACACACAGAACACATACTTTTTTTGGTCGATCAAAAACTACTTTTGGTGGACAGAATAAAGTTGCTCTATTTTAATCCGCTCAGTGTATGCGCACATCATCTAATGGCGACTTCTGGAACTGAAAATTCAGCTGTTCACTTGTGCCAGAGCATGCAGCACTATGCTCTTTATCTTCTTTTTACTTCTGGCTCCCTACCACCCAATCAATACTGCAGACAATTTAACGCCTTATTACTGCTCTAACTGAAACAGCAACCATTTCCTTTGTTCTCTACCACCAACTACTCGCTTACGCTTAAGACTTTCGATTTCAGTGGACTTTCTCTCCCTTCTTTCCAATTGCTCTCTTCAAATCCCCTCTACCATCTTTGCAATTGAGCTCACTGGTCGCCCGTTTTTTGGCACCATCTCTAGCCCTCTTATTTCCTCTACCCTTTTTCCCTCTCTTTTTTCTCTATTAGCATCATTAGCCGTTCCATTGTGCGCACACTAATTAAACCGGTGCGCCCTTGCATGGGGAAAATGAGAGGGGAAAAGGAAAGCACTTTCATTACTACTACTGCAGACACGCGTTTCAGATCTTCTTCCCTGGTGTGTGTGTGTGTGTGTGTTGCATGGGCAGACGTCACCGTTGACTTTGAGCGTATGTTCCCCAGCATACACAATCGAATTTTTTAGCATGAAGTTTTTTTCACTTCAACTTTCAGTAGTTCATAGTAATGTATCTGTCAGTTTTTGTGCCTGCATTTGTATGTCTGGTTGTCTTCTCTCTCTCTCTCTCTCTCTCTCTCTCTCTCTCTCTCTCTCTCTCTCTCTCTCTTGTCTTTTTTCTCTTCTTTTTCTTCCCTGTGTTTTTCAGTGTAGGCTTCCTCCTCAGCTAGTCTCATTTGCTGGTGCTAGGCTTAGCAGTGCGCTAATTGTGCTTGCTACCACTCACCACCCAGTGCCCTCCATTTGTGTGCTGTGTTAGATGCAAATGATTCACTGAAAAGAAAGAAATAGAGAACTCCTTTGAGGGAAACATGTTGACTCACAGTGCACATACACTAACACGACGGCTTGATTTCTCATTGATTTCCTGATAATGTCAATGCTAAATTAGTCGAAAAAAGTGCTGCTCAAGATAAGCGGTAGTGTGAATGGAAAGGAGAAAAAAAAAGAAAAGCGGAGAAACTAGTCTCAGTAATGCTTCTGCAAAAGTGCGTCATAGTGCAAATCTCTTTTGGATTTTTTTCTACTATTCACTCACTCAGTTTGTCTCTGTGTTTAGCACTGAATCCAAGCCAGTTCATTGAAACCGGCAGAACAGGCGTCACTTGTGGCTAGTTTTCAATGTGTCTGCGTCTCTGTTTACTTAGTTTCTTTGCTTTGAGTTGAAAATGCAAACTGTAACAAAAATAAAAAAAGAAAGCTTATACGATGATCTAAAATATGCTAAAACCAGTGTTTACCACTGTTTCATCATGGTAGTAATTTGGATATGCCTGCCGTCTACAGCAGATTACCACTGAAGGCAACTGAGCTGCGCTATCACCCCTCAAGTTGTACCACTTCCAATGTCAAATCGCCTGATAAAGGACGGTTGAGTGACGACAAGTTAGAAGTAACTTTTCTGGCGGGCACTTTTTTTAGCAACACTAAAGAGTTTTATTTTGTAAATCACCCTCTTTAATATCGTACAATCTCTCTGCTAATTTGCATTTAAACTTCATTAAGCTTTATGATAAATTGAGTAAAGGTGAGAAAAAGATTAAAGATAAAATTGAAATGCGTCGAGCGTATCTTTTAATGGCAGTATCCTTTTCTTTGTTTTAGACAGTTGTTTTTCTCTGCTACTGTGCTGTAATCTATTGCCACGTTGATGACGAAAGCACATTTAAGTGTTGTTATGCAATTTGAACTCTATTCTCAATTCCTCTTAAATGGAGACACATTAGTCGGCCATTTTGCTCTTTACTTGTGTTAAATCGATTCTTCTCAATTATATCCACTCACTCTTTATGCATTCCCACTTTATGTGCAATTGCAAAAGTTAATGAAATTATTAACTCTGAAACTGCCTGAAGATTGATTGCAGCAGCAGCAGCTCAAGCAGTTGGCTTTCCTGCTCACAATTTTTTCTTTTTATCTTCTGCCCTGTTACCGAGGAGATTTGTTGGCAATTTTTCTTTTTGCAAGTAATTTTAACAGTTAGTCAGTCAGTCATTTGTCCGCCAATTTTTCTGCTGCTCAGCACTAGTACATGTCCTCAGGAGCTCCAGAATCTTCTCCTTTTCTAACTTACTTACTGCCTGCCGCCACTGTCTATCAGCACTAGAAGCAATCAGCCTACTTGCACAAATTAGTTGGCAAGTGTAAAAGTGGTACCAGGGAGAAATTAAAGAGCCAAATGGTTGGCAGTTAACAGTGAAAAGTGGAGAAAGGATTGAATCCATTCGAGCTGGAAACGATGACTAGGCGACTTATTGAGGCGATAAAATGCAGTGTCTGTGTGACGCACACACGCATTCACACACTCACTTAAAGTTGGATTCGCTTCGTTGAGGGTGAATTGATTCTTTGGGTACAAAGGAGAAAACAGTAGAGAATGAATGCTCTATGTCGGTCTAAAGAATTGTTAGTGCTGCTAGAACATTCTAGGACAGCCGTTGTCGTTTGCCTCCTTGGACAGAAGACATCGGATTGACAGTCGCGCATTAGAGCTCGCTGAATTAATTCAATCAGTTAATTAAGAGGCCATTTTCTTTCTATTTGTGCAATTTTACGATTACTGCCACTGCTGCTGGATAATTAAACGATTTTGATTTTAATTTCAATTTCAAATTAGGTTTTTCTCAGAAAAAAACTTGAAAATTTTTTTTCTTTGTTCTTCGTTGTTGAGCTCGTGTTGCCTGAGAGAGAAATAAAGGGTTTCTCGTTCCAAACTTGATTCTTCCTTTTCAGCGGCTGATTCAGACCGTTCGATTTAGCTGCGCTTAATTTTGTTTCACTTAATTGAAATAGAATGTGAAGTGTCAACAGCACATTAGGAGCAACTAATTGCCAGTTGCAAATTTGCAGCTGCACCCAAAGAATGAAGGAGCACTGAATTGTGGAGAAGAGGAGGGTGGCGTGAAATCATCTTGCGTCATTGATGGAATAGCAATAGAAATGGGTTGAGAGAAAAGAGTGCAAATGGCATTAGCGCCTTTTTGACGGTGGCCATCACGGCCATGCCGTGTCTTACCAATTGGCGCCGGCAATAGAATTGATTTACATTTGGATTCTCTCTCTTGCATACATTCATGCACTTGCAGGCAAATCGGTGACGCTCTGTACTGCCGTTGTACTTTGCCGCACCAACTTGGATTTAGGTTTTGCCTCTTTACAGCTCATCACTTCCACCTCCTCATCCTCCTCATTGTTCCTTAGTAGACCTTGCTGTTTGTGCAGCAGCAACAGCATCAGCATTACACAGAAAAAAGCTCACGGTGTAGGTAATGAATTAGAAGGCTACCTTCTTTCTTTCTTTCTTGGCACTCTTGAAAGGCATCGCTCTATGTGTCACAATTGGCGATGTCGAGTTGCCGACTCTGCTTCTTTCTTCTTTCTTCTTCTCTCTTATTCTTTTTCTCGTTACCGATAGTACACGCTGCTATTAATACTTTGTGGCTTTGTCTTCTTGCTTTGCTTCTTCTTCTTTTCGCCTTCCTTCTCCTCCTCCTCAACTGCTTTCTCTAGATGATCTCACTCTCTTTCAGCGAGCCATTATTATTATTCTGGCGTGTGCACTGTGCGAGCAAATAATCGTCCAAGATTGTTACGCACACACACTTAATAATGGAACCCTCCAAGGGAAACATTATGTGTTGTTGCTGCTGCTGATGTGCTTCTGTTCGATGATGGTAGTGATGCTCTGGTGGTGGTGTCGGCGGCCCTAGTGAAAGTTGCTACTTTTTTCTTTTATACCGCCACCACTAGCACCTTGTCTTATTTTTCCTCTTTTTTTCTTTTCGGTTTTGTCTACTAGGAAAACTAAAAAAGCCAAGCTTTTTCTTTTCTCTCGCCGATTAGGCGACCATCATTAAAGTCATTATCGTCATTGATCTCCACATATACGCTTACACACACAGGCACAAATGGGACCGCAGTCTACAGACATTGGAGCATCGGCGTACAGGCCACATTGCAGGCAGCGAGATTAGCAGTGGACAAACGACCACTGAACTGTCGCACCGGAGCTACCGGAGCTACCGGAGCTGTGTGTCGTTGAATGGCCAATTCAGTGTGTGCGCACTCACTGAGATCAATTGCCCTCTTTCTTCTTTTGGGTTTTCTGCCCTTTCTTGTGTAGCTTGTGTAGTGGTAGTATTACTGCTTTAAAGTGCCAATCGATGCGAGCTATGGCTACTGCAATTTGCTGCTTCCTCTTTCTCCTGCTTTCTTACTCGTTGATCGTTCAACTGACCATGTTCGCTTGGCTAGCTCTGCTCTAATGAAGTGTCATTAGGTTAATAAGGTGCAGAGACTGACTGGCTGGGCTCACTGAGCCAGGCCCTTCTTCAATGGCTGTCCTATTGTCTTTGACTCTTCTTTTTATCCTCTGATTCTTCCTTGCCCTGTTTCCCTTTTTGGTGACTCCTGGTGACAGTGGACGCAATTCACTGGCGAGCACACTCCTCAGCAGTAGAGAGAGCGCATCTCTTCGGTGTTGATTGGCACCGGGTCTGCACTTGGCAGCTGCAACATTTGCACACGGCACATGTCTCCTTCAGCCTCTTCGTTCTTCTACTCCCTGCACCGTCCGGTCTGTTGCGGTAATGGGCCGGCAAGGGCGCGCATTTTGCTCCCTCTACTGCTGCTGGTGGCGCATTCTGCCATTTTGCAACCATTCTACTACTACTACTGATGCGTCCGACAAATTGCGATTAATTTGCGACGACTTAAGCTGAGCCCTTGTGCACACTCCTTGCGCTCCTCTCGGCCACTCCACTCATCAGGCAGTGTAGTCGGGACATCATAGATTATCTATTTGTGCCAATTGCCAATTGAAGGGTGCACCAGCAGTGGAGAGAGAGAGAGAAAAAGAGAGAAACGGCTGAGGAAGGAGAATTGCCATCTTCAGCAGAGTGGGCATCTCGACCCTCTTGACGAGGTTTTCTTTGCCGCTACCCCATTTTTCTCTCTGCTTTCTGGAGAAGACTCGCCTGAATCTCAATTGGAAACTAATTAAATCACAAGTTGCATAAAGCAATCACAATCGTGGTGCCACTAACCAAACAGGGGGCGGCTACAGTAGCCAACAACATCAGCATCAACATCAACAGCAGCATCATCGACAGAATCCTCACAGCTCCAGTGAAGCTCACTCAAGTGCCAGACCGCCGCTGAATTGCCGCCGTTGCCGCTGCCACTGCCTCTGCTGCAGTGACGATACAATTTTTGCTGATGGCTCAACTTGGTACTACGGGCAAATTAATCTTATTTCACGCTACTCGTACTCCTTGCTGCTGCTGCTGTACTTGCTGGTAGTTGTTCCAATAGTAAGCATTGCTGATGCTTCATCTTCATCTTCCCCCCCCCCCAAATTCTGCCTGCCGCATTCGCATCGGTGCAGCAAGCAATGCTTTTTCATTTTTGACGCCACACTCTTCTGTTCCACTGCTGCGCGACTACTCTAATTTGGATTATTTACTTTAGCCTACTGCTGCTGATGTCGACCACGATGATCAGCACTGACTGCCACTGCCACTACTGTTGCACCGCTGTTGCCACCAGTTTATTAGTGCGACAGTTATGTTGGCGGGCTGGAGAGACATTTTAAAGCTCTATCGGGTGGAAATTTGTTTGGCCCGGGAGAGTGTGGCGATTTGCAGCGTTTTTGTCCCGCTCTTTTTATCCAACGTTAGCCTGCTTGCAGGAGCAGCACTTCAGTGACAATTGAACTGTGTGCGTGTGTCTGTATGTGCTCTGGCCAAACTCGAAGATGTGCTGCATTGGCAGAAGAAAAGCAAGTCAAATCAGGGCAAACCAAGGCAAGCTCTCTGGCTCGAGTCAAGCGAACGAGCACACGAGCACCCAAAGACAGCGACTTCAGTTTAGTAGGCCCAATCGAACCTCATTTCGTTTTGAGGGAAGAGCTCACTGATTCAATTTGTGCCATTTCAGTGCAGAGAGAGAGAGCGAAGCTTTTGTGGACGACGCCACACGCTCGCTCGGTGACACATGCCGTGCACTTGAGAATGAGATTTTACAGATCCTCTCCCGCACTCTTCTTTCTTCCTCTCCGCTGATTTTGGACTGGATTGAGATTAGCCTCTAGCAGCTATTTGCCGAGTGAGGCGCTTCCTTTCTGCTGTTGCTGTCACGCTGCCTCTCTTTCTTTTTCTCACTTTTACGGACTCCGTTCTGCCTGACGCACAGTGCCCTTGTGCAGCCTGCAAACAATTGGGTGCTGGAACAGTCAGTCAGCTAGCAGCAGCAGCAGCAGCCAGATAGCTTTTTACTTCAGTTAATACAAGCTCACTCTATCAGGCTTGTCCAGGCTGATTGTGAAAACTGGCTCACTCACTGACTCGGTAAAAGGCACTTGGGTACAAATTAATTGCAACGATAGCAACAGCAGCAGCAGCAGCACCGTCGGACAATCGAGCCGATTATTTTTGGTGGCAATAGTTGAAATTCATTCACTCACTACTGCCACTACTGATTTTTTGTGATTCTTCACACTGTCTGTCTGACTGACTGACTGACTGTGATGTTGTTGCGCCACACACTGTAACAGCAGTGAGAGCATCCCATGCTGTGCCGGTGATGAATATGGACGGCAATTGAATTGACGCAGAGGAAGAGAGCTAGGGAAAGAGAAAGAGCTCCCAGCCGCCTGCCGGCAGCTACTACTGTTCCACAGACAAACATTCTCCTGTTCTTGCTCTCCTATCTTTTTCCCCTTTTCCTTGCCCCTCTCGCAGCTCTAATTACCGAATCCACACATTGCTTCTAATGGACAACTCGTTATTAGTATTTTTAATGCTCACCGCCAGAAGCTTCACCCCTCACATAGCCGTTGTCTTCTTCTCTTCTTCTTTTCACTGGCAGTAGTTCCGCTGGCGCACGTTTAGCCACGTCTGGCGATGGCCATTGAAAATGAATTTACAGCCAACATTCAGCCTGCACTCAGGCAGCAGTCACCGTCGCCGGCGTTTGAACGGCTTTCAGCGACCCTCTCTTTCCCTCTGCATCTTTCTCATCTGCAGCTGATGTGTGTGTGTTGCTATTAATAAGAATAATAATTGCCAATCTAATTACCGCCTTGGCGAATCCATTGCCAGTTTTTTTCTCGTTCATCTCTGAACGCTGATCGAACGATGGGTGCAATGTTGCTAAATGGATTCGATCAGCTCGTTCCCCCCCCCCTTTTTTTGGCCGCTTGCACTCTGCTCATCTTTTCTCTTAGTCTTTGACTTCAGCCATCTTTTTTGTTGCTGATTCCAGCGCGTCGCACACGGCGGCTTTGTCTTAGCAGTACTGGTCTGCTCTGATGGAATACTCGGTTTTCCCGGTACTCTGTCTTTCTTTCTCTCCCCTGTCCTTTCTGAACCAATACCAGCAACAGCAACAGCAGTAGTTGCAGAGAGTGCACGGACAGACGGCAAGAAGGGAAATTTGATCGCAAAGCAGATAAATAGATGCAAATTGTGCCCACGCCGTTCAACATCAGCACTAGCACTACCAGCACCAGAATTTAGTAGCAGCAGGCTGTGTACGACGTCTTGCCTCTTCTTTTTCATCTTCTCCTCTGCAGGCTGTACTAGTGCTCTTTCTTATTTGGCTGCCTCGTTATTAAATTATCACCAAATCGAAATCGAATCAGACTTTGCTGGTGCTGCCCGCGCTGGTGGCACTCTCTCCCGCTTCCTTGTTCCTCTTCTGCCTTCTTTTCCTCTAGTCTCTGAAATCTGGTCTTACGGCAAAGCCGTCTGTCTGTCTGTTTCTCTGCCTGCCTGTACTTCATTTTTGTGTACTCTTCTCGACAGCAAAGATTTGCTCAGCCAGCTCTCCGGACAAAAGGGATAATTGAAGAGAAGACAGGCAAGCAAACGGGAGTCAGACTGCTGCTGTTGCAGCAAATATAAATGAAAGACGGAGAAAAGCGACCCAATTGGAATTAGCTGTTGCCTTTTCCTCTCCTCGGATGTGTTAATCTCGTTTGGTATCTTTATTAATTTTGACGTGCTTACTCTCTTTCTTGCACTACTATCTTCGACTGAATTTGGATGTGTGTGTGTGCACTCCTGTGTCCTCGTATGCAGCCAGCAGAAGCCGTCTTTTCCCCCTTTTGTTAGTTTGGCCGTCGTCATCTTTGCTTTTGGAAAGTGGAACCCAGTCAAAGCAGCAGCAGCAGCAGCATCAGCAACAACAGCAGCTTTCTGTCGGCGAATTCGATTACTTTTGGCTCTCTCTCCTACCGTCTAATGCGCTCTTTCTCTCTCTCGCTCACTAATCAGGCTTTATTAAACGTGCATCTGAATTGCGATTCGATGTCATTTGATTATTGCACACCGTAGTAGTCAGTGGTAGAAGTTACAGTTGTAGCTGTAGTAGGCGATTTATCCCAAGGCGCAATGGGATGCAGTAGTGTATATCCGAGAGTGGATTCAAGTGCTACCAAACTCTGCTGCACTGTAACGGTTTGGCTGCTGAGCTTCCTCCATGTTCTCAGTTTGTCCTCGCTGTGAATGAAGAAGGCAGTGTAGTGCGAGGTGCTCGCTAATCGCGATTAGCCTCCCGGGCACTATTTCACAGCTTGCCTGCCTGCCTGCTGAGCTGCATCATCTCATCATCAGCTAGGACACTTGAACAGTCTCAATGTTCACTGGTTGCCTGCTGGCGACAGAATTTCAATTGTCCGCTAGTGCTTTGGCTCTGAGCTCTTTCTGGTGAATTGCTGCTGCCTCTGCCACTGCTGCGCATCGGTGGTTTCAAATTTCAGAAGTTCTTTCCTTTCGGAGTGCACGTGCTGTGTAGCACACTGGGCATCACACTGTGTTTTCCACTCTGTGCACTGCACCGCCGTCCAGTTTGTGCACCACCTCTTTGTTTCCCATCACCGGCAGCAACGATGACGACGACGACCGTGATTATCAGCTTTGATTCGATTAGACGATTCTTTCTATCTCAACGTTTGCCAGCGACCACACTGTTTCCCTTCTGCAGTGTGTTGGCTACTGACCACCACTTGTGCTCTTGCCCCCTTCTTTCTTTTTCTCTCATTGATGTTCGTAATGTTCACTAATGGGCCAGTTGTGCAGTTCGCAACCATCTACTGCGCGTTATTACGTCCAGTTGTGTAGAGTTCTCAGTGGTAGAAATGTTGCTTGTTGTTGAAAAAAGGAGAGTTCTGAGTTACTACTATTTGCTCGGGAGCCGCTTTTCTTTCACTTAGCAGCCTTTCGGTCGATAGTCGATAATAGCCGAGTCGGTGCTTGCGGCTTACCATCACCACCGCCGCCACGGCCACTATTGAGCTTTCTCTGTCCAGACAAGACCATTCTTCTAGATAGTTAATACCAGTCCACTGTATCTGTCTCTGTCTGTGTGTGTGTCTGTGAGATTCGATCGAGTTGCTGCAGTTGCAATGCTCGTTCAATTGACTGCCTTTCATCATTCTCATCAGCTACTCTGCTATTAATAATACTGCTCCCCGATATATAGAGAGCACTTTTTAGAAACCGTGCACACAGACACTGTTTTTGGTTTGGTGCTAAGGTAGGTGTTAGGGACAGCCATTAGATGTCGGCCGCATCACTTTGTGGAGCACTTTCCCGGTGCTACTGCAAATACAATAAGGTGTGCTGCAGCTGCATCTGCAAAGTGCTAGTGCTGGCAACTGTTTGATCTCGTGTAGTTTGTAGTTATTAGCTGACTAACATGCATGCACACACACACCACTCCCCTCTTTATTGAGTAGTTTCGGTGGAGAGTATACAAATGATTATTATATTTGCCAGCACTTGAAATAATAATGTCACCGCAATCTGCTTACCACGGCCTAATCTGGCCATTCTCTTTCAGACTCACTCACCCAGCTCCATTTGCTTGTCTTTTTCCGATCTCACACTGCTAATCTGTGGCGCCCCTTTCCTTTTGCTACCTCTTGAGCTTTACTTTTCTTCTCTTTGTCCTCGTGCGTCACCCACCACTACTACCATTGACACTTTGTGCATCTGTGAAGCGGCATTTCAACTTTCTAGGAAGAACAAAATTTTTTTTATTTGTTTTCGCCATTTTTCTCTTTAGCTTATTTCATTCAGCTTCTTTTGCTACTTTTGGCCCCTTTTTGGACTTGCCATAAAAACTGCAGTTTTATTTTGTTTCTACAGCGCCTAACTTTTACACCCTGATCGCTGCATTGCTCGATCCTTCGTTGTGTGTATGCGTGTGTTAATGTTCGCTTTATGAGGCGAATCGACCTTGTCACATACATACACCGAGAGACAGTCAGCGTCAGTCTTTGCTTTAGCACAGCAACCACCGATCTCTGGATTTATGACCATGGATATGACGTGGACTGAGTGACTTTGGCTTGATTGCTGCTGCTGATCGCTAAGCCGTCCTGGCTTTGCACGCGGCTGTTCTCTGTTGTCTGCCTGCCTGCTTTCATTCATTCACAGGGGACAGCAGCAGACAGTGCGCACAGTTATCCACCTTTGTGTTGCAGCACACACACACACTCAATAGGCATGTCAGTCGATTGATTTCGATTCGAGAGGCCTAGTGTAGCTTAAATCGCTCCGCAATGGGCGCAAAGTATTTTGCCTTCAGCCGCTGCCTCCACCACCACCACCACCTTAGTCTGACAAAGAAAGAACGTCTGTGTAGCGTCCCCTCTTTTGATTAGACAGGGCTGCCTTCTCGATAATACACAATTAATGACACCGTTTACCTTCTGGCCCTTTTGAGCAATGAGAAAAGGGAAGGGGAAAGCGAGAAAGAAAGCACACCGCTGATACAGAGAATAGAGTTGCACCGGTGCTGCTGCTGTTGCCGTTGTCGGGCCCTGCTGCTACTAACTGGCACATTAGAGGGAAAGGGAGTCTCGAAGTCAGTCACAGCAGTGGCTGGCTTTGTTGTGTCGCCTGCACACTACCACCGCCACCACCACCGCCGTCACTAATGCCATTTGCTTTCAGTGTACTCCAGCAATGTGCTACTCGTCGATCGCTTCACTGGCTTTGTTATTCTTGGAATTATATTGGCCCGATAATGGCCACTGCCGCCGCAGATCGCAGATGAAGAGTGCTGGTAGTTGTTCTGTTTTGTAGAAGTAGTAGTTGCTGCTTCGGTCCCTCTCATCGGCCAGCTCCTTGTGTCTCCTCGAGTGTGTGTGTGTGCCTTGTACAGGGCAGATTATCCACTCGTCGATGGCTTTGTTGTGCCATCTTCTATTTTCCTCTCTTCCTCCTCCTTTTTCCATTTTCTGCTCATTTTCTCTTCCTTTCTTTCTGGTTTCCTTTGGCTCTGACTGTTGTCTCTCCCTTTTACGGCGAGTTTGTGTTCATTCAGACAAACAGCGCCTCAGGGACGGGAGAACATTTGAAGCAACAGCAGCAGAAGCAGCAGAAGCTTTGCTTTCACTGCCTTCTCTCTGTTGAAGTGGATGCTCTTGTTGTCTGCGTCTGTTGTCTTCTTACTTTTATTCTCTCTCTCCCTCCATTTCTTGCTACTGCCAGAATCGGCAAATGACTCCTTCCACTGCTGCCGCCTCTCACTCTATTTCTCTGATTAGATAATTGTTACTGCCAAAAGAATTGCGCCCTTAGCGCACACCAAACGCATCAGCGGCACTAGCATCAGCAGCAGCACCAGCAGGAGCAGTGCACTTTAGCTTTCTCTCTACTCGGTCGTCTCCTAGCACTCGATTCGATTCTCGGTGTCTGACGTGTGGCAGTTCAAGGCAGTCATTATCACCACTTGGTCGTATTTTGCATATTAATGTCTGCATTAATCGACTGGATTCTCTTATTTGGCTAAGTTTGAAACTGCCGCGCGGCAGAGCTGCACCAGCAGAGGCTAATTGCAAAGCCAAAGACTCTTCATTTCAGAGCAGAGTAATGCCTTCTTATTGCGCACGGGTGCCGTGTGGTGGCGGTAATTGTTGGCCTAATTGTCGACAGGCTTGAACATCATTTCTTTCACTCTTTCCCTTTCAGCAGAACATAATTTTGTTCTTATCAGTCTAGTGCCATTTTATTTATAGACCGTTAATTCTTCTCATCAATTGCCGATGGCCGGCACTGTTACTAATTCTGGTGCTGCTGCTGCTGCCGCCGAAGCCATGTTTGCCATTTGCCTTAAGTCGTTTGTAACCTAGGCAGGCAAATACTTTTTTGCAGTATTATGTCTTTTATATAACTTTAAAAGTTTTTAAGAAGAAGGAGAACGACCTTTCATTGGCGTGGTAGTAGTAGTAGTGGGCATGTTATGCTGCTCTAGCAGAAGCAGAAGCAGCACTCGTTGCGGTGCAATGCAAATTGTGCAAATTGCCAAATGGTGATCGATGGCCCGCCGCTTGTTGTTGGCTGTAGAGCTGTTCAGCGCGGCACAGTAGTGCACAATGCGACCACCGATTACGATTAATTGTTTGCGCTTGTCTGTCTATCGTTTTCTCTAGTGGCGTCTTGGACTCGATCACTGCCGCAATTGCCATTATTAGAACCACTCATTAGATTGTGATGCTCAGAAAGAAGAAGAAGAAGAGGGTTTGCTCTATCCTCTGTATTCAGCTACTGAACATCATCCACACAAACAATCGATCTGTCTAGTTATTCTTCATGTCACTAGACGGGGTACACATTTTTCGATTTGACGTTTGGTTTGCTTCAGCAAATCTAGTCCCTTTTCATTTATATCCAATCGATTGCTGTTTCTAGATTAGCCAATTTATATTGCACCAGAAACTAGTGTTGCAAAACTTGGTTTGGCAGAGGCTAGTGAGGGCCAGTGGCCAGTGTCAATCAGCAAACTGATAGCCGATCAGCATTAGTCCCCTTGCTTTTTTGGTGACTCACCTAAACACAGACACCGTGGATTGACGCAGTGAGAACGCACTAATGTTTATCAATCTACTCGATCTGCACTACTGGCACCACTACTTGACACATGTACCCTCAGTTGCATAATGCACTCGTCATCTAATGCAACCACACAATATGCTCATCAGTGACAGTTCCAGTGTGGTTTGACCTTATTTGCAAGTGCCTCTTGCTCAAACAATAATTTGGCTTATCGCTGCTGTCCACCGTTTTGTTCTTTGCTGTTGCTGTTGTTGTTGTTGCTCAACTGTCGGCCTGTCGCCATTACCTCCAGCTAGTTTCAATTTAGATAGTCTCGCCGTTGACATTGAACCGAAGCGTACACCGAGTTAGTTTCCCTATTTTTTTCTTGTTCCTGTTCAGCCCTCCTGCACTCATCTTTTAGCCCAAACAAAAAACAACAGCAAGTCTTTACATGTGTTTAAGCAAGTGTATCCGTTTTATGTGAAAAATTGAAGCTCGCAATGTTTTCACCGCTACCAGCTTCCGATTAAACAAAACGCTTGTTTGGCGCCCACGTAGAAATTACACATGATGATTTGTTTTGTCGCCGTTGTTTACACAAAAAGTAAATGACAATTGTGCCTTAGAGCACTAGCAAAGTAGTGTGACTGTGTGTCTGTGTGTCTGCTTGTTGCCTGATGATTACTAGCAGGTAAAAGAGCCTTAAACTTTACTCATTTAGCCACAATCAAGCTTGGCCATCAAGCAGCAGCAGCACCAGAGGCACTTAGTCTTGGTCAGCTAGTAGTTACCTGAGGGCGGAATGTCTTGCAAAAACACTTGGTGTTTTTTCACTTTTCTCTTGTTGATATCAATGCAGGCATATCACTACCACCACTGTTTCAGGTGGACCACCGGCACTGGAACAGAGCAGAGGGATTACCGCCGCCGCTGTCAGTGCAATTGCCGGTGCTGCAGTCCAGTGCTTTAAACTTCAACTTCACTCGCCGTTACTTGCGTTTAAATTATTTTACACATAGAAGACAAAGAGTATGTCGAGAGCACTGTTTCGTTGTTTTTTCTCTTCACTGATCTGCTGCTCTTCAGACACTCTCTGAAGAAGCTCAAAGTCAGATCGACTGCTTTTTATGGCATTGTTTTGTTTGCCACTTTAAAAGCTTATCGCAAGATTTATGTTTGCTTAATTGTGTTTGCCATTTATCTACATTCAGCGCTTCAAAACAGCAGTTCAGTGAATCTACTTTTTTGCCTCTTGAGCAAGGTTCACCTTACTACTCTTTCGACTGGTGCCATAAAATGGTCTGCTTCCTTCACTTCATAATAATAATAATAGTAGTTGTAGTAATGCTTAAGCTTCACTTGAAGTGAGAAGCCAAAAGACGAAGCTGCAGCAGAGCAACTGCTCAAATCCCTTAATTAGCGACTGGCTGGCTCACTCGTTTGCCTGTCCTCTCTTTCTCCTTTTGCCCCCTTTTTCGGCCAAGCCAAGCCGTCGTCGAGTGGTGATGATGATGGCGGTGGTGAAAAAGACGATGGTAGGGCTTCTTCAGTTGGCCAGTTTGGCTTCCAAAGCGAGTTTATCTCCTAGCAGCACCACTTTCATCGGCGGTGATTAGGGCACCGAGAAAAAGTCAAGAGAGCGTTCATACACTTTAAGTTGTTAGTGTTTGGCTGCGTCACTGCCACCACCACGATCACCAGCACAACTACCACCGATCTACCCATCCTCCTTCCTGGCTAAGCAATGTCTGCGTGTGTGTGTGTATCTAAATGGAACTGAAAGACTGGTAATGAGTGAAAGAGTGAGCTCTAGCTCCAGTTTAAGCTCGAGGTCGAATGCGCACGGCTAAGAGGCTAAAAGCCTCCAAATCGATTGTTCTTCTCGTGCTATGCAAACTGAAGAACAGAAATGAAGGGGTTTTTTCAGACAGACAGATGAAAGTCAGAGAGGTAGAAGTGCGAGAGAGCGAGTTAGAAAGCGCTTTACCGCCGCTCTGTAATTACACTCCTCTCAGGCATATTGGCGAGCAATTTATTTATGATGTCTTCCGAGTGGTGTTTTGCTAGCCTTTTTTGCTCGGAACTGGTGATATAACACCGATCAAAAGGGAGAAAAAGTTCAGTCGATTTATTGACAGTCCAAATTGTTTGCTGGCTGCTGTTGGTTGTTCTTGCTTTTTGACTAGACGATGATTTGCCCGACTGGCCATTACTATTGTCAGCACACACTGTGTCGGCCCCGATCATACGTCTGCCAGTTTGCTGCTTTGCTTATTCACAATTTAATTATTTTTATTGTCCTAATTAAAAAGGACTTGGCTGCCAACATTTGCGCAAGAACGCGATAGAGATGAACCTTCTTTTTTAGTTTACGATCAATGAGGGGGTTAAAAAGGTGATTGTGGTGGTGGTGGGGGTGGTGGGGGGTGGGGGGTAGTGGCTGACCAAAACTGACTGACTGACTGCAGATCGTCATCATCGTCATCATCCGCTTTTCCTCTTTCAACTGCAAAGAATGGTTTTGTGCAACTTCGAGACACTTTCGTAGTCGTCGCCAGTGTAGTGGTGTATTGCATAGTTTGACCTGTTAATCATAGGTGAGCGATGTGTGTCTTTACTCCTTCACTCACTCACTCAACTGCAAAGAGACTTAGAGAAAGAGACTTTCTGCTTAGACGATAGTCCATAAATCAACATGCTTCAGCTTGTCGGTTGCAGCTTATACTGCTCATTGCTCACATTGTCTGTGATTGACTTGTTTGAGGACGATCTTTCTTTCCATGTTCAGACAAACACACGGTGTGCTCGCTTCTTTTCTATCTCTTGTTTTCGTGTCACACTTGATGTACAACGACAAGCATGCACTTCAAAAGAGGGACACAAAGAAGCTAAATTTTGGTTATTCACAACTGCAATGCTGCGATTACCATTAACAACAACATTGGCAGTAAAATGACGATCGGATTGACAGATCTTACCTTTGCACTGTTCGTTTTTAAAAGTTGCACATTTCAATTCTCTATTGTCAAGTTAAAAAATTATAAAGTAAGTAAAACCCCTTTTATTGTTTTGCCATTTGAGTAACAAATCAGTATCTCAAGGTCACTACAACTTTTCAATTTTATGGTTTACATCTTTGCAGCCATTGCATGTTTTTGTTAAAAAAAGCTCTCGGATTATCTATCGATATATGTGCTTGTGTGTTCTTATGCTCCATCCTGCCGACTGAAAGTGACAAGAGATTGACTGTGCGATGAAATTCAACAAAAAAGAAGGAATTGCCAAAGTCATTGGGCAAATACACTGCCGCCGATCAGCTCATCGACCACTGGCCACGTTAATTAATTTTGTCCGTCTTAACAAAGAAGCGACACATCGTTCTTTTTGTCCATTTGATGCTGCTTTCCATCGACTGGTGCAGTTCTTTAATTCTACTCAGTGTCCCCCTCTCTTGTTTCTCCTCTCCTTCTACCACTGATTGATTGCCATTAACGGTCGCTCATAGTTGATTGCACTCACTCGATTAAGCGGCTAATTATCGCTTATTTTCATCGATCGGTGAGTGTGTGTGTGTCTGCGTTCAGCAGCCAGTGCACATTCAGATGTGCTTTGCTTGGCATTAACAAATTCCTACTGACAAATTGCAGCCAAAGTGCTCACCCGTCCACTGCAGAAGCTGAGGCTTACTTTGCGCCATCTTGGTTGTACGGTAATCTGTTTGCTGGTGATTCGGTGAGTTTGGGTACTTCTCCCAACTCCTACTAAGTAGTAGGAAAGCACTACCACTGCTGAATTTTTGCCAGTGCTAATTCGCCAATTGACCAGTCAGTGTGGACAGAGTAAATGGAGGACGCCAACGCTCACAAATATACGGTACTTTAAAATTATAATTTCTTTTTTGCTTCTCCACTTTTGCCAACCCACCACCATCATCTTACTATCCTCTCCTGTGCTTCGGTGCACACAGTTTTTTGCGCGATTGTCGCCGTCGTCGCTAAGTGAATCACTTTGATTGATTCTCTTTTCTCTCCCCCCCCCCATTTTTTTCGTTTGGTTTCGCTTTCTCTATCGTTTTGCCACTTTCAATTGTGTGCTTCTGCTGTTGCTGCTGCTCAGACCTAGGCAACGACACTTCATTCGTTTTCTGAAGATGCACTTTTTTTACTGGCTGCCAGTGAATAATCGTTTTCTGGTCACTTGCTGATGAGAGTGCCAGCCATAACTATGGGCGCTGTGAGCGCGCCTTAGCTGAGTGTCTGGCTGCCTGGCGTTACCATTGCTCACTGTCTCAGTAGCTGACTCACTGTGTTGCACACATTCACACACACACACCTAAGACAATGCATCACAAGGTTTTTCAACCTTCCCACTGATCTGCTGGATGGAATCGTAATCGAGATCATTGTTGATGATTCGGGAGATTCACATTTGAGAATGGTTTTGGTGGTGGTGGCGGTGGTGCACGTCGACGTGTGGCCTCATCTTGGATCTAGTTTCCCCTGAAACGACAAAGAGACTATCCTGCCGTACTGTGTTCACTGTTTCACAGTGCCCTCCAGAGCAGTTGGGCGCGTACTCGATATTTCATTCCACCGCCCGATAATGTAATCCCGGAGATTAGAGAACGGAGAGAGAGATGGCAGCTAGCTGATGCTGCTGCTGCCTTGATGACACACTGCTTCGTGCTCACTGGCTCGAGCTGTCGTGCACCCAGTGCCAACAATGGCACTAGTTCAGTTCAGTTCAATCTTTCACTGAATGAATGTGTGTTTATCCATTATGTCTTGCGTCCTCTCCTCCTTCCTTCCTTGTCCTCTGCTGGACGGATTCCATTTCGAGATTAATTGCTTCTCGATTGGCCCTTGCCATTGCCAATCACGTTGCCACTGGCATTGTCTCTTTCCTTTGCCTGGCCAGCATCCATTTCCTCTTTTTTGAGCATCTTGTGCTGCTCTGAAATCTCTCGGCGTTTCGTTCTTTCTCCCACTCTCTCGCATCTATTAATATTTTCCACTGCCACTGTTCGATTGAAGCATACCAGACTGAGCGAGAAAGAGAGATAGAGAGAAGAGAGAGAGAGAGAAAGAGCATACAGACAGATCATACCCACACACACTCACACACAACTGACTATTGCCACTTAATATCTTTTGGATTGATCCACGATCAGCACTGTGCAGGCATTGGCCTCCGTTCCAGTAGCAAGTGATGAGCGTCATGGCGCCCTCGCCGGCCAATGATAAATTGAACTGCTTAGAGGCTCGATTTGCCTATGATCGACTTTGCTTGTGCTCGGCGTTTTTGGTCTCTGTCGTTTTCTCTTCAGTCGATGATCATCTCTCACGATGCTTAGCCCATCTTCTTGCTCAGTGCTTTCTCATCAATTTGTCCTCTCTTGGCAATTAGTGCATCACTTCAGCGCTGTCGATTGGCCAGCGAAGTGTAACTCTCGATTTTTTTTCTCCCTCTTTCTTTTTTTCTTTTATTCTTCGTTTTGAGATGAAGCATCTCAATGGTTTTAGTAATGCCAGCAGCAGCATCAGAATGGGAAGCACCGATTGACGGGCCATTCTTGACAGCAGTTTGGGCAGTAGCAGTGGTCATCTAATCTTTGCCGGTTGATGCTGTTGTCATTGGCAATGGTATTGGTCATCCAAGTCTGCCAAGTGGCCTCTCTTGTCTTCTTCTTTTAATCCAAAAAAACTTTTGTTTCCCGTTTTCTGTGCCCATTCCTTTGGCTATATACCACCATCTCAGTCTTTGCCGTCTGGCCACTTTCCCGCTCGGCCACTGTCAACTACTCTTGGTCTCCTTCCTTCTCTCTTACTCGATCTATCGTATCGAATTAATTAAAGGCAAATCAAAACTTGCACTTTCTGCCAATCGAAATCAATTGTCTTGCTGCATTGTTTTTATTGTTCGTTCTTTCACTGCTCTTTCTCTCTCTTTCTTTATCTCTCTGGCTGTGCATTTGGAGTATGATTAATTTATTTTGGCTAAACAGTGCACTGCCTGCCTGCCTGTGCTCACTGTTGTGTGCACGACCACGGCAGGACATCTTCACAGCGTCGTCTGCAGAGTCTTTTTGTCTTTGGCAATTCCTTTTTTTCCTTCTTATATTTAAAGCAGCGATTGCAGTTTTTCTCGCTCTCCTCTCATCTGCTGCTACTGCTGATGCGGCTGATGCCAGATTCGTTTCCTTCTCACACTGTTCTCTGAGCAGGCAGCTTTAATTAATTTATCTTTCCCTTCCACACACACAGAGAAAGAGACTAAGTGATATTTATGGTGTTCGATTTGCCGAGAGCCGAAGATCGAGAGAGCGACCCAAGAACTTTTCTTCAGTTGGCAGTACCACTCAATGGCACACACACACACCCGCTAAATTGACAATTGATATCGTAACGAGCTACGGACGGCCAGAGCTGAATCGGCCTTTCGGATCTGAGCGCAAGCGAAATTAGTCTTTAATCTGTGATGTGCTCACAAAGGCGAGCCAAAAGAAAGAATGAATGAAGTTTTAGCAGTCACAAAAGGCAATCGGGAACAGAAAAAGAGAGAGAGAGAGAGCATCTCAAGGAGGAAATGTCGCCTCTTTTAATTCTAATCGGTGCCAATTGTCTTTAGCTCTCCTCCTTGACATGCACACTGTCTTTCTGTCTGACTGTTTGTCGGTTTGTCCCCTGTGTCGTCCCTTGGTCTTTTGCTATCCTTTTCTTTTCTCTTCTCTGTATTGTCCTACTGTCTTTTTCTCGTCTCCACCCCACCACCACCACCACAAAAGTCACTCTCATTCTCCTTAGATTTAGTGCTAATTTAAAACTGCGCGCGTCACTCGATTCTATGCACGAATTGTTTATTGATTTATTACCGATTCCGATTGTTTTGTTTTCTTTTGGCTGCCTGCTAAATTCCAAAGATTCAGTGAAGAGGTGGTAGTGGTGGTGACTGGAGCAGTAGAGGGATGACAAGAAAGGAGAGAAAATAAAAGGGGAGAAAGTAAAAAGAGAATAATTAGATTAAATGAAGAATGCCCCTTGTTCTCACTAGTGTCCGCTCTGCTATCTCTTCCTACTTTCAGTGTTTACCATTAATTCGGTGCTCACAATCGTTCATTACTCGTCGGTGCCATTGCCACTCGCTGAGTGTGTTTTCATTCTCCAGCCGTACAGTACAGTACAGGCAGCAGCAGCAGGGGAAGCCACTGAACGCGTTGTGCAACAATCCTCCGTTGTCGATTGCTAGTCGATTAATTCATTCATTCATTCATTTGCTTGTTTGCTTGTGCTGGCTACCATCGTAATGGATGCAGCCCCCTCAGTAACGAGGCCTTCTCAGCCGCCTAAGATGACGTTTTTCTCCCTCTCTTGCACAGCACAGAGTTGGGGCTGAATTATAAATTGAGCGGACAACGATGAATTTCAATGACCAAACAGTGATCAGATTCGCCTTCTCTCGTCGGTTCGGTGACAATGGCGCCAATCGATCGACCACCACCACTACCACCACTACCACCGAGCCCTAGTACGGCTAATCTAGGCGCCATTCTCCACACGTTTCTCAGTGCCTTTCCATCCTGCTGGTAGAACCCACAGTACGTACATACTGTGGGTCTTCGATCCAGTGTCGATCAGTGTACCAGTGAGCCACACATTCTCACATTTGCCCGGCCTGAGCTGCTTAGCTGTTTGTCGTCTTTTCTCCTTGCAAGTCGCTTTGTCTTTCCCTTTCCTTCTCTCTTCTACTCTTTTTCTCTGTGCTTTTTGCGCTACTTTTGTGATCCTTGCCAGGAATCGATCCCCCCCCCCCACTGTAAGGAGGATCACCCGTTTTCTTTTAACCGTTAGCGGTAGGCAACCTTTTCCTTTATTTTTGTCTGCTTTTTTTGGTTGTGGTAAGTGTAAAGAATGACAAACGAAAGCACACACATTACCTTGTGTGCAGGCACGCTTCCTGGCTGCGCCGTATGCTGCTTTGCTTTTACACTGAACCCACTACTGTTCCACCTATTGATCTGCTGAACTTTTTCTCTCATTTGCCGGTCTGTTACCGGTGAACTGAGAATCTTGTAGCATTTGTTTTTCTCCTCTCTTCAGCTTTTTTGTTCTTTTCTTAGTTTTACTTATATTTTTTATTTGAGACTATTATAACTTTCTGCTTAAAAGCAATTGCAGCACAGCACAACACACTTACTTCTGCTACGGCGCCGAGTAACACGCAACTTTAATCAAGTCACTGTGGTTGCACTAATTAGAGTTACAGAACAAACGAATTTGACTGTGTGTATGTGTGTTTCTTTCTTTCTATGCAAAGGTAGTTTTATGCATTTGGCAAATGTAATGTGAATGGAAATGCTGATGGTGGTAATGGTGATGGCAATGGAAACAAAGACTTAAGTCAGTCTTAAAAGTACTGGTTCTTAGCGGTGTGGTTTAACGGCAAACGGTGACTTTTGGCAGCTTTTTTTGCCTTTTTCCGGCGCTCTGACCACCAAACGATTAGTGTCACTTACTGCTAAAGCCAACTACTGCTTGATTGGCGTGTTTGATTATTGCCCTGATCGAGCAGGCTGGCTAACTTACTTGGTTAGTTGGTTTTCTTCTTTAAGCTAACGAGGCTTTTGCGGCACTTTATGGCTGTTTGAGGGTTGTGAAAGGGGGAGAGGGTGCAGTATACACTCTTTTTCGCTCCTTGCACTAGTGTGCAAAGCTGAAAAAGCAAAAGCTGACGACCAGTTTTAGCGGTATTTTTCTTGCTCGCTCACCGGTATATTCGTCGCCATTTGATCGACACACTGTAGCTCACCACCACCATCACTACCACTACTACTACTGCTGCATACCAATACAGCAAAGAACACACAACCCAGCACTAAACGATCCCACAAATTGGCCTTGGCGTCGGTGTCCCCTTCTCATGTATGTGTGTGTGCCTTTTTGGCAGCAGTTTCTTAGCCAGGCAGCTCACACAAACACGCAACCACCGTCTCTCGCCACCGTCGTTTTTGCTGTCGGTAATCTACGACAGGCACTAATCGATATTACCTGTGTGTGTACCTGCTGCACACAACTGCTGCTGGGCAAATGAAGTGCTTATAGAGCCGATCTAGTGGAGAACAGCTACTAGAGCAGACAATCCATTTGTTTGCTTTGCCTGGCACATCGAGCTGTCTTTTTGCTTGTTTTTATATGTTATTATTAGTATTTTATCATTCTCCAGGTTAGGAACTGACTGTTTAAATGGCCAACATAGTAAACGGTGGAGATCAATTGAGCAATCGGTGAAGCAATCACTTTTGACAGTGAGCGGCAGTACTTGATCTGACTTCTGCTAGTGCTGGTGCATCAACAGCAGCAGCTTAGCAACTCTTGATTCTCAGCTTGACCGATTCGGGGTTTTGCAAAGCTAAAGGGGTCAGCTGCTGAAAGCGAAGAAAGATGAGAGAGGGAAAAAAGAAAGCAGATTTGCCCTGTTCGGTGTGAAAGATGTTTCCGTCTTCAAGTGCCGGTGCCAGATTTTTCTGTCATCCCCTGCCTTGCCCAGCTTTGCTTACTGGTTGGCCACTTCCTTGGTGATCCCTCTGAGCACTCTATGATCACCGCTATCGTAAATCGGCAAGAGCGGCACCGCCAGCAGTGCACACTGCTGCTGCTTGCGTGTGGAGAGTTCAATTAATTTATCGGATCATTATGGAATCTATTTATCAATGTAAAGTGTACGCTTAGTAGCGTGCAGTAGTGCTGCTGCTGCTGCTGCTGGTGCCTTTACAAAGGCCTCGTAGATGCTGGTGAATAGAGGTAGAGAAAAGAGAAAGAGTCTGTGTGTGTGTCTACACTTTGCCTACTCTTTGGAGCCAGGCAGATTAGGTCGAGAGATGATTGCCGCAGTGTACAATGCTGCTGCTGGCGCTGGCGGCTGAAAGTCGCTGTGGTCAGGGCTCATTAAATGCACCGAAAGTTGCCTTTTAATCAATCATACATTGCATTTACCACGCACAGTAGACTTCGCCAGTTGGCCGCGCACGAGCTGAAGAGAAGGGAAAGAGTGGTAGAGGGGGAAAGAGACCGAAGAGGCAGCAGCAGCAGCATCCGTTGCCTGGCCGAAGAGCACCACATCAGCTCGGCAGCTCAGTGGTTGTTGTTGGTGTGTTTCGCTCCATTCATACACACTGCACTCCAACTGGCTGATGCTGCTGCTGCCGTTGAAGTATTATGAATTACGAATTTGAAGCAGTGCACAACTGAACAAATGAACTGCAACCGCCTTTGTAGATTGGCCGACTTAATTACTGCGATTTGTCGTCGTCGTCGTCGTAGTCAGGCAATGGCGCACTGGCCTCTGGAGAGAGAAAGACAAAAAATCAAAGACAAAAACAAGATTTGACTGACTGGCTGGCTGTTTGAAAGGTGCTTCGGAGACTGACGACGGAATTGCAAAAAATGTGTGTTTGTGCGCCATTTCTTGTTTCTTTAGTGAGCGCCGACTTAGCGGCAATGACGATTACTGCTGCTCAACTCTTTCTAGCCCAGGACTTCTTTTTTTCAGTTTTTTTGCCTTTCTCTCTAAGGAGGCTTTGTTTTTGTCTTGTTTCCATGCAGATTCACTTTCAAATAATTTAGGTTAAGCTGCCGCGGTTGCTTCTTTTTCAGCTTCTCTCTGCCGCTCAATGACAAAGGCAAAGCCAATGGCCATGACTGTCTTGCATAGGCTTTGTTTTGAGCGATTTAATATTGCTAATATGGGAATTAATTAGTTTTCAGAAGAAGATGGCTAACGATGAGAACCAGCACTTCACTTGCGGTCACTGTTGGCGGTGGCGAGGATGCTTTTCTTTGAAAATAATTAAAGTAGAGTTTTCTAAAAGAAAAGAGTGTACTGTTTTTGCTCCTTTGTTGGTGTCCTCAAATCCACAGAGGTGGCCAATGTGTGTGTGTGTGGGGGGGCATTTGCGTGTACATTAATTAAGTTTCTTTTAATTTTGTAGTGTTCACAAGAAAGCCTCTGCATTTTTCTTATGAATTAGTTAGCTGTAGAGAGGTGGTGGTAGCGGTGGTGGCCTTTAGTTTGGTTGAGAAAAAAGATATACTCACAGGGTGCTCTGATTACGCTCCCAGTTTGCCCAATAATAATGGACAGTTGAATAGAGCTGTGCAAAAGAAAGATAGTAGAAAATGTGGTCGTCGCAATTCAGATGTGCCTGTGGAGTGACTCTCAATTACCTACCGAGACCATAGAGACTCTTTAAACCATCGGCGTGTTTGGCTGGCTTCTCAGACACTCGGTCTCTGCGGAATGGGGCCACTGGGCTCACCGGAAGGAGAAAAACGAGCAAGCGACAGAGGGAGAGAAAAAGCAGCAGGTCCGTCTAATGACAGAGTACTTGAGAGAGTGGCCAGGCATCACTGACCATCGTGCTCAGTCCACTCATCCATCCAGTTAGCAGTGCTACAGCTTGCTGTGACAGTCGAATGTTCCTTTTCTCTCTATCTCTTCAGTTTCTACCTCGCGCATCATTGATCCCATCGATGCTGCTGCTGCTGTTGTTGTCTCTGTAATCCCAATTTCCTGTCTGTCTGTATATTTTTTGATTATTATTATTTTTGGCTTTTTTCAGTGCCTTCGAACTTACTGGCTCACTTGTCTGGCTCTCTGTTTCTTTCCGCGTTATTAATCAAGTGCAAACTCTCGGCGTGCGGCCCAAATTCTTCACTGCCTAATTCGCCGCCAGAGCTGTCCTCCTGTAGATTGTTTTATTAATTTATATTCCCGCACCCAAAAACCGACTGACTGGTCACTTGGCTAATAAAAGCGATTTCTGATGCGGCTGCTGGTGGTGCGTCTCGGTCCATCGAACTGTCCATATTTTGATTACTGCAGTGCTAAGGAATGAGACAGTTGAAGAATTCCTAGCCCATGTAGTTGCAGTGCCTTTTTCCAATTGAGATTTGGGCAAAGGGAGAGAAAGAAAACTGAGGGCACAGTTGGAAAAAGACGACACAATCATTCTACACTCTTGACGCTTCTTCCAAAAGGTTGATTTGGCGTCAATATTTTTCCGCTGCTGCTGCTGCTGTTGCTTGATCTCCACTACCTCCTTTTCCTCTTCCACTATGGAGCAAACGGAGACTAATAAGCGTGGATTCGGCGTGCATGGCAGCAAGCAGCAGTTTCTCCACTCGGCTCGCTTATTATCTCATATATCGACGATGACATTCGGGTGCACACCGGGTGATTTCTCAATTCTCTGCATTACTGCCAGGCCGAAACAGTAGCAACCACTGCTGTCGTCGCTTGTATCTGCTCTTTCACTTTTTTGGTCCGGTTGACACCACCGGCAACTGACACTACGGTAGAAGCTGCTGCTGCTGCTGCTGCTGCTGGAGCTGGTGATATTGGTGGTGGCCTGCCACTCACTTTGTCGGCCTCACTGAGCAGCTAAAGCGGCAGCATTCCGAGCTGCTAGTCGGCAGCGTACATATTCGCCGTGTCATCGGCGTGGCACTTTTTGTCTTCTTTCTCTTTCTCTTTTCTACTGTCTGCTCAGTCTCCTTTTATTCATTCAAATCCAGTGCACCCGAATTGCCAGTTTCATTGCTGCAGCTTTCCAAATCTCACGCAAGTCTTTCTGTCTTTCTTTGCCTCTCTCTCTCTCTCTCTCTCTCTCTCTCTCTCTCTCTCTCTCTCTCTCTCTCTCTTCTTAATTCGTTCCCGTGACAGATGAGATGGCAATCGCAATTGGCGCGCTAGTCTTCCCCTGTCTTTGGTGATTGCCATCTTTGTCTGCTCATTTGATCTGTCTTAATTGAATATATAACCCATCGCTTTCTTCTTCTTTTGCTTTGTCAGGGCAAAGGCACAGACATCTGGTCTTGCACCGAATAATTACTCTTTGCCCGTCACAGTCCCTTCCTCAGTCAGACAGTCAGTGCTCCCAACAGCGCTGCCAAGTCAAATTTACATTTGCTAGAAAGGAGAAAAATAGACTTCACCCTAATCTATCGCCAGCAATGAATGTGGAGGTGAATGAATTAATTGGCAATTGGCAATTAAACAGGCGATGATTGGCTTTTGACTTGGCTCCACCAGCAGCAACAACAACAGTAAAGAAGGTGCCCTCTCTGACTGATTGTTTGTCGCTCTTTCAGTGTTTTCACTCTTCGCCATTGTGTCATTGTGAATGCAATCAAAAAATTGAACAGTCTGTGAAACAGTTAGCTAGATGTGCCTCTCTCTCTCTTTCTCTCTCTCTCTCTCTCTCTCGCTCTCTCTCTCTCTCTCTCTCTCTCTCTCTGTGTTTACCCTGACGTCCTTGCCATTAATGTAGCATTTGCGTGGACTTATTGATCAATTGGTCAATTATTAGCGCCATTACCAGTTTGCTGTGGGCAAAGGTGAAGGGTCTCAGAGATAATTGTTGTCGGGAAGACAAAGGTGATAACAAGCGCTAATTACTGACTGGTACAACAATGAAAAGGGAGATAGCCAGTTGTTTTTCAGTTTTAACTCCCCTTTCCTTTGCAACTTCCGACACACAAGCGGTCAATTAGCCTGAAGCCAAAATTTGGCTTTTGGCGGAATAAATATAGCCGCACTTCGCTTACTAGTGGCTTTCTGATTAATCGAAGCAAGCTTTGCTAATCAGGACATTGTATGTTTGTTTGTTGTTGATGACTTTATTTAGCCAAAGTGAGAGAATGAGAGATTTGGTAGTGTGAGGAATGTGATTCACCAAGTGATTGAGGACAAATCGACTGCTCCAAAAGAAAAAAGGAAGTGTTTGTGTGCTTGAAGGCATTCACTACACTCAACAGCACTCTCTTCTGCTAGAAACTACTAGTGGTGGTAGAAAGACAAACAAACTGGCAAACTGCCGATAACAGGCACTTTTGGCTGCCGATCACTTTCCGACATTTTGATGGCTGCTGTTGATTTGATTGAACACGCTTCTTTGTGTAGTTGGTTAGTTGTGTACAGTGTGTCGGATTTGCCGCTTAGCAGTCCACTGAGATGCTGTTTTGTTGGCCACTTTAAAGTGGCATCAACTGAAGATTGCCCGCCGATTTGATCCAAAAGGAGGAGAAGAAAGAGGGAGGGAGGAAAAGAGAGAAAAGAAGCTGGCCAAAAGAAAGCTTGTAACTCAAACGATGCATTCAGTTTCTTGTATTCGCTTTCTTCTTGGCAGTTGGCAGATGATGTTCACAGAAGAACTTGGGAAGGACTCGCCAAATTGGCGGCGATCGCCTCTGAGAGCAAAGGAAAACACACTACTTTGACTGTTGCAAAATGAAAAATGGTCTTTCACTGCTTGGAAAAGTCAGTGTTTCAGTCCTGTTCCGCTGCTGTTTTGCCTTGCTGACGCTTTGCAAGTGCTTGCAAACTTTTGTGCTTCCATTGATGATCATTCTTGCTCCTCTTCGCTCTCTTGCCGATTTGCGTTAATAAATAATATGCCTTTTAATTTGAATGCATATTTGAACTGTCTACGCAGACACGGTATTTTCAAGCTGCTGTATACTGCACAAACAGTGAATTTGTTTCCACTGAGCACCGAGTGCCTTCCCTTCATTTGCCAATGTACAGTAAAACTGGTAGAACTGCAAACAGTAAGCACTCTACCCTATTGTCTGTCGCTGTACGTATCTTGTCTCAGAAAAAAACTGTGTGTTGTGTGTGCTCACAGGCAGTGCCAATCACCGAGAGAGGAAACAAATGATTTGTCTGTGTCGATAATTGTTGCCACTTCTTCTGCTTTTGCTTCTTTTTCTTCTCCCCTTCATCTGCTTTCACTCTGGGACCACTTGCCGGTATCGCTGACTAGGCTGGCTACTACTGCCGTGTCGTCTTAGCACTGCCAAACTTGCCCTCTCCCTCGGATATCAGCCACCGACTGCTAATGCTAATGTAACACTTTTGGTCTTATCCTCGAGGGATATCCTCTGCTTCTCTTTCTTTTTCTCTTTGGTTGTAACAGTACACACTTTTGCACACTCGACGGTAGCTCTCGACGGCCTGGCCGCTTCTTCTTCTTCTTCACACTTGTGCCTGTCCTTTCCCCCACATTTGCCGGCAGTCGGCATTGTCTGATCGAATGATTTAGCCAAACAAATATTTGGCACTTTGCAAACTATTATCCTGCGATTATTAATGTTCGAATCATTATTTTTCACTTTTGCCCGATGTGGCGGCTGCGGCGGCGGCGCCCGGGAGAGTAAAGGAGGGAGATCGCGTTCATTTGGTGTGCCTACGACGACAAAACGGTGTGTGAGTGTGCATCCACTACTTCTTCACTTTCTCTTTCTTGTTGGTGGTGGTGGTTGTGATGATGCCGATGTTCTTGCTACTGTTCTTCTTCTTCTTCTTCTTTCCTTCTGTGCTCAATCCCATGTTCGTCTAGTCAACGGTGGCAGTGATGCTGCTGCTGATCATACACTACTACTACTGGCACTACACTTGAGCGTTATTAACTGTGCCACCACCAGCAGCAACACTGGCACTGCCGACCAAGTGAGACCAACATCGTTTGGCCAAGTTGGCAGCAACATCAGCAGCAAGCAAAGTGAAATTAGACTAAATAAACTTTGCAAGTCGAAAGTTTTCCTTTGTTGTGTGGGTTCCTCGATCTCGACTTTTAATCTGCAAGGCAGAGTACAGAGATGGGCAGAGAGGAGAAAGGAACAGCAGTTCGATGATTAACGATCCATTGACGGCTCCTCAAAACTGTGTGTGTGTGAGTGTGCACCACTGAGAAGAACACTGCAGCAGCAGCTTCGGTAGCTGAACAAGTCACTCGTTCACTTCATACTTAGTTTTATCGTCATTTTTCTAATTTTAGTATTGTTTCCAATATTCCCATTCCTTGCGTCGACTGAGATGTGAGTGTCTGTGTGTGTGTGCTTTTCTCAACTACCAACTTGCCTTCTTCATCCCCCCTCCCTCTCTCCATCCCTGTTCGCACCACTTGCAGGCTAGCAAAATTTATGAATTATTCTTATCTTGACTCGAAAAGATTTACAGAATCGGCGGCTGCAGGCACGACAGGAACACTGAGAGGGTGAGAGTGAGAGTGAGTGGGAGAGATGCTCGCCGATGAACGCACGCAGCCGGAGAAAGAGAGAGAGAGACAGAATTCATTTATTAATTCTTGTCTCATACTCGATCAAGCGACCAGCAGCAGCAGCACACACACAGCCAACTCGACCGGGCAGCAGGCTCGGCCAAGGACTTCAGAAGAAAGGAGGCAAAAGAATGAAGCAAAGACGGCCACCGATATCTGTTGTGAGATTTGGGGAAAGAGTGAGTTTGGAATAGAGTAGAGAGAAAGAAAGGAGACTCTTGCCACTCTTTGGATCGTCGGTAGCTGATGCTGCTGTTGTTGGCTGAGCATCGTTCACTTCGTTCATTGATTTGCCCAGGCTTATTGGCTCAGACGACAGACAATGCCACCGCGATAAGTCACACACTCACACACAGGCAGACACTGACACTGAAAGAAAGGGAAAAAGAAAGTCAAGTCAAAAATTAGCTGGCCACAGGCGCCACAAAGATGAAGACAAAGAGAAGAGCGGCGGCAGCTGAGACTCTTCTTCTTCTTTGCCTCTATTTAGCGGACACGCTCTCACACTACTTAGGTTTGAGCGCTTGTTCCTCCCCTTTTCAGCCCCTACATCTTCACTCTACTCAGTGCGGCAGTAATTACAATAGATAGCGGTAGCTGTCAAAATAAAATTTATATCGAGCATCGCCAGCATAGTGTAGTGGCAGTATCGAGTGGCCGACTGACAGATCGCTTTGCTGGTGCTGTTGCTAGTGGTGATCGTGGCCACATGCAGCCAAACCCGAAGCCGAGCCAACAACAGCACCAACATCAGAGCCAGGCACACCACCAATACACTGGCACAATCTCAAGTGTAAATGTCTTTAATTACCGACTTTGCGGTTAATACTTAATACTGGCAGAGAAAGGACGGAAGGAGAGTGCTTGCCTTTATCTCACTGTCTATTTGTCTTATTGCCGCCGTTTGATGGCCTTAATTAAAGCGAGCCCATTTGGATCGACTCCGAAGGCGAGTTTTTACCGTTACCCTGAGCAAATCTGCGGCCATTCATTTAGGCTAGAAATGTGTGTGTGTGTGTCTTTTTTTCAGTGCACTTTGGAGTGCTGGTGTTCTGTTGTACTTTACTTTTTGCCTGCTAATCTAATTGCTCCCTTCTTGCTACCCTCTTCTCATCTCACTTTCTTTCTTTCTCCTCTTCTCGTGAGCTCATCTTTGAGCAATTATTTACCCGGCAGTCAGTACGTTCAGTGCGTTGTTCTAGTTGAGTGCAAACTAGGTGTCGACACTGCCTGAATGGTGTCTTTGTGTTCTTTTATTTTAAATAATTAACCATTGCAAATTGAAAAGTTTTGTTGTGTTAGGTGAGCCTGAGTATGTGTGTGTGTGTGTGTGTCAGTCAGTGAGAGATTTGCACTTTCTGGGTGATGTCTTTGCTGCTTCAGCATACACACACACACACACACTTTCAATCTCTCAGCCCCACTCTCTTTTCCCTCTGCTCTTCTGGTTCAGGCGCATTTACCAGCCGCATCAACCCCGGCCCATTTGTTTGCTACATTAAGCAGCCTAATAACGATTTACTCGTCTCGGGCGCTAAATTATAGCCACTGTTGTTGTTGCTGCTGCTGGTGCCATAGCTGCTGCTGCTGCTGTTGCCGTCGTTATTAGCGAGAGGCCAAGATTTTGGTGTCAAGATTAATGGCGCCACTGACTTTTGCGTTCGTGTCTGTGTACAGAAACTACAACAGTGAAAAGTGAGGCAGTACTGGGGGAGAGAGAAAAGAAAAAGGAAACACAGAGAGCACAGAGCTGAGGATCCGAGGATAAAGAGATGAGCGTTCACGTTGCTCTTCTTCTTTTTTCCGGCACTTTTTCCTCTCCCCTCCTTCACCACCGCCGATCTGATCTGGCTATGTTTGTGCGCTGAAAGCTGCCTTGTTTGACTGCCAACAGACACCGACACACATCGCCTTCTCCAACAGCACCCGTTCTCTACCCCTCTCCTGCGACCTCTCTTTTTTGCTACAACCCTCAGCTGAGTTGGTGCACCGTCTTCTCACTCTCTCTCACTTCAGCTATACTGAACACGACACGCTCGACAATGTGTTGATTTAATTACAAAATGAATAATTAGCGCGTAATGAAGAGAGCAAAAGAGCAAAAGAAAGCAAAGCAAGCGGAGGATCGCTAATGAAGCCACCAGACTGAGGCTGTCGTCGTAGTTGCTCTTTGACGGCTGCTCAACTGCTGCTGCTCCTTTGCCAAAAACTGATGCTGATGCAGCCAATGTTTCAAGCTTTTGTTTCAACTTGACATGTGCCACACACTGCAACGGCTAATAATTTATTGTACAATTAAAATTTAATTCACCATTAAATCAACTGTGATGGTGGTAATTGGCAATTCAAAATTGAAAATTAAAACAAAGCCGATGCACAGCCGATGGTGATGATAATTCAAATGAGAAAAAAAGCTCTCTGCCTGCTGATCAGTGCAAAGACTCACAACTACTGCTCGACCTCTTTCTTTTGCTTTTTAGCAATTTTTCAAATCCTGAGCGTGCACTTTTTTTTCCGGTCGTTCAGTTGGAATTTGCTTTCTTCCAATGATTTTGTCGCCTAGTCTGCCCCTCTTCCTTCTTCATCTCTTTCAATTTCATTTGTCGCCACTTATTAATTGAAGCAGCAGTGCTGATGATCGGCGCTTACTACTGTGTGCTAAAGTGCTCACCAGTTACAGTGGTAGCAAAAGGGATGGGGAAGGTTTTGCTGCTGCTGTTGCTGCTGCTGCTGCTGTCTCTGCTAATAAAGAGTGCTGCCCTGTACTGCCTTTTCCCACTTTTTTCTGATACCAGTCGCTGAGCTGCAATTGGAATTACAAAACACTCATTTTCAAAGTGTCTTTCTCTTTCTAAATTGAATTTTATTGAATCTCATTTCACTGCAAGGTATCAGTAGAGTGGTGAACTGCTGCTAGTGAACTGAACAATCAAGCAGGCAAGCAGTCAGACAGAATCTTTTTCACTTGAGAACGACCTGTCCTTTTTGGGTAATGGAACGACAATCTCTCACTCATCTCTCATCGTCTCAAGAGTATGAGTGTGTGCGCCTATACATGTCTATGTTTAGACAGAATTGGGCCCCACTTATTAGTCCTCTGTGTGTGTGCTCACTGCTTTGTTCAGTCCATTTTTCTGTTTCCAATCTTTTTCTCGATGAAATGCCAATTGAACTCAGCAATAATTAATAATTGCTACTAATTCTGCACAACACTGAAGCATTGTTGTCGACACAAACACACACACTATTGGAATGCCCTCTTGTCGCCGTCATCGTTCTTGTCGGCCGTTTTGTCCCTTTTCACCACTGTCGTTTAAATCACATATTTAGTCTTTGCTCGTGTTGCCTGACAAGTGTTTGAGAAAAAGCAAAAGAGAGAGAGAGAGAATGTGGCAATCAGTGCAAACAAAGTTGGCTGTCGTGCTTGCCATGTTGGACTGCGTACAAATTAAATTCCTTTGTGTTGCAGCTCAAACCTCGACTTCGTGCTAATGGGCCAGCTTTAAAATGGGTGCGCGCGAGTTTGAAATAAAGGAGAATGGGCAGAGAATCAGCACTTGGTGACAGGCAATCGGGCTGATTTGCTCGACAGCAGTAGTGTTGGTAAATGGCAAATGTTGCCTGCACCGACGAGCTGAGTGGTGAACACATCTGAGAAGCAAAAGTCAGTGGCAGCAGCTACCAATTGTCGACTGATTGGGACAGCAGCAGTAGCAGTGTTTAATTTGTCGGAGATGAGTCTGCCTGTCAGTCATTGCTCTCTGATTCTCTTTCTCTTGCAGCCCACTGGCAGTACAACATTGGCACTGACAGAAGCGTCGGCTTTATATTCATCGCCTTTCATTTGGCGGGTGCTAATATGGGAAATGTGCTCACTGCACTCACAGTGCTCACAGTGAGTGCTCACTGTTCTTGCTCCCTCTCTTTAGCATGTGCAATCCGCATCTTGAGATGCTACTAATGATGATTAGCACATTGAGCTAACGATTAGATCGAGAGAGGAGAGAGCCCGAATGGATAATGGTAATGGCGGTAATGACGGCTGCAGTGATGTGCTACTGCTCTATGCTTTCGGCTTCTGCTACAACTGCAACTGATTCTGCAGCTGATGTTGACGTTGCTGTTGCTGCTGTTGCCAGTGACGATGTTCACTGCTGCTTTGGTCGGCTTTGCTGTGTGTTGTGTCTCCTCTGGTGGTGCTTTATGGTGTGCGAGCGAGCGCGACTTGGGCCATTGAGGCGATGAAGTGACACTAATGACAGTTTCGATTCTAATGATGATGACGAGCCATGATTTACTTGTTAACTTGTGGCCGTGTGCTTGTCTGTCTGTCTGCAAGCTTTTGCTCTTGTTCTCTCGCTCGCTCTTATTCTGGTAATGATCGCACACTGCTTCTTTTCACTCTTCACTATTTACTTTGGGCTAAACATCTTCTCACTTCATCCCCATTTTCCTTTTTCTCTCCTTCTCTCGTCTCTGCAAATCACAGTCACTTTTGATTCTATTAATTCCCAACACTGCCTGCAAACACTTAGTCGCAGACAATAAGATCGAAGAGAGACTGGCGACAAATGAGAGAATGCGAGCACAAAACAATTGGCATAACTGAAATGTTGCCAATCTTGCACTGCCTAGATTAGACGACAGAAAGAGGGAGAGAGCGCATAATGGCGTTGTCCAAAACTAGGCGAGGGGAGAATTATTAAACTTAGCTTTTCCTCTAAAATGGTAGCTCAGTTCTTCTAAAATTCACCGCTCAAAAGCTCGATCGGTAGCGACGATTCTTGTCGATTGTCTCTGTTGCTGCTGCAGTCTACTAATGAAGGTTCACAGTTCTATCAGCAGTGTATCAATGCGGTCTGGTGGTAGTGGTGATGACAAACCAGAGAGAATGAGCTCACTCTGACTGCAGCAGCCATTTGTTATTTACTTGGCCACTGTTCCGATGGCCGCCTAATGATGACTGGTGCCGAGTGCTGTCGCAGCAACAGCAGCAGCCAAATGTTGAGTTTGTCTCTGTCTATGATTCAGTAGTCTCAATGTCTCAGTGGCAGCATCACTTCTCGCGCCATCATTATCCTCCCATAAGCTACACGCACTTCTCGCTCTCCTCTCTTTCTTTTGTCTCATTATCTGCCGCGCTGACTGCTTTCTTTCTTTTCATTTCTTCTTTTTTGCTTTTTTACTCTGACTGACTCACTCAGAACACTCACACTTTGTATTGTAGTCGGTGTTTTCCTCATTAACATTAAGCCTCAGCAGAATGCGCCCGGGCTGATGCTAAAAGGAGCACACTATTTCCTCCGACTAACTGTCCGTTAACGCCTTTTTTGAGCTTGTCAAAAACCGTCAAGTCGTAAAACACATCATCATCATGATGTTGCTGCTGCTGTTGCAACTGAGAAGCCAATTGTTTTGTCGTTTGGCAGTTGAATCCTTTGCAAAAAGTCCATTTATCAACACCAGAATGTGTGGCAAAAACAGCTTGCTTACATTTTGCTTTTTACCTTTACTGGCCAGTAGAAATGAACAAAGTAGATTAGAAAGGACAAAACGGAATCGATTTCGCATTTTCTACCGAAAAGCACACTAAAGTGCGCGGGCACATTTTTGGAATTTCTTATGCAGCGACCAAGTTGCGGCCACTTGCGAGCAGATGGCGCCCGGTGTGCGTTTGAGATATTTTGAAAAATTTCCAGCGTTTCGCACAAAGTGTCTCCTTTCAGCGGCCGCAACTTCGTTGATTGTTTCCGATTTAAAGTTTTTCCTCCTCTGCTTTTGCCATTATTTGGCACTCATCAACTTCTAAACTCTGTCTGTATCAATTTGTTTGCATCACTTTTCAAACTTTGGTTGTGAAGTGCCACCATTCTCTTCTCCTCATTGAACTTGATCTTCTCTCAAAGTGTGTCGAGTGAATTAGTGTGCTGCACAACTGTGAGCGAAGACAGGACAGACCAGCTAAATGGACACTCATAAGTGAGTTAGTGCGCGGCTATTAGAAGTCCGGTGGAAGTGAAGTGCGTTAAGCGATCAATTTAGAGTTAGCTCTTTCACGAGAGAGAGGAAAAGCTTTTTAGCGATTTACTTTGGATGAGGGCCTAAACTTGGCTGAAACGCTATTGAATTATTGCTCTCTCATCGGTGATCGCTCATTAGCGGTGGTGCTGTGGTACGGTGCTTCTGGTGTGCCACCTTTTAGCGTGACTGGCGGCAATAGTGTCCAGACAAGTGTTCCAGCAAAGTCCGCAGACTGAACACACAAACCCACTCAAACTATCATGTGTGATGTTGTGATACTCGATGACTAACCTTTATTTTCTTCTCTTCTTTTTCTTCTCTTTGCAGCTCGCAACACCATTCCAATTCATTGCGTCATCGAGCGCAGCAGTCCATCGCTGCTGAGTCCAGGAAGTGCTGCAGCTGCAGCAGCAGCAGGCGGATCCGGCAGCTCCCAGGCTGCTTCAGGTGGACGCAGTTCAAGCACATCACCTCCATTGGGCGGAGGTCAGGCGGGCAGTGGAGGCCAATCTTCCACTTCTACCGATCGTGAGCTGGCCGGCACTTCTGCCAGTGCTTCCACCGGAGGACAGTCTGGGGGATCAGGTCAGGCCCAGTCGGCCAGTGGCCAGGGCAGCAGCAACTCTGGGACCACCATTGAGCAGGACACGTACGCCATTCTGCAGGCGAACATTCCCTTCACGGACATTGTCAGACATGTGCTCACCAAGCTGAGCTACACACCGCAGGAGATGGTTGGCGCCAAAGGTAAGTCGCCAAGTGCACTTTGTTCTTTTCTTTTTTTGGTTACTTCATCGGCGGCAACACCACTTGGTTGTTTTTGTTTTCAGCCTGCACGAGCGTGTTGGTGTCACACACACACACTCAGTGCACTTCCGCTCGACAAACACACTCACACTTACACGCAGACACACAAACAATAACAACTGAAAGGTCAAGGGGACTATTTTCCGCTCACTTCTTTTTCTCCTTTTCTTCTGTTTTTCATTTTCATTACAATTGACTTCACTGATTACTCTGCCCATCAAGGCGACCAATGTTGATGTGCGGTGCTGTCGATTAATCTTTAGCAATTCAGTAATGAAAATGCTTCTTTGATTGCCCGGTTCTGGCAGTCGCCGACCACAAATGCCAGAGATAGTGCACAACTCCGCACACTTCTAGTCACCACTGGTATTGTCATTCAAATGGCGTTGGTGGTCGTGGTCCTGGTGAATCAGGCAATCACACTGAGCAAACACTGTCGTCGACCAGTGGCCGGCGATTGCCACCGCTGACCCTTCCTCCTCCTTCTGTTAGTGTAGTTTGTCAGTATCAGTTTGGTTCTCTTTATATATTTTCTATTTTTGCCACAAAGTGCATTCGTTACCATCTTTGTGTCTCTTCTTTTACTTTCCATTCTTACCACTTTATGCGATAACCGATAGTCCTCGACAGGATAGGACTCGTTGCTCGTTAGTCACTTCTTCTCTTTTTTCTTCTTCATTTTTCTATTGGGAGCAACTACAACGCGCGCGTCGAGGCGAGCTTGCACACTCACACAGACAATGCCCACTGGTGTTTGCTGAAAAGATAGACCCCCAGTCTTTGGGTACCCAGGCTGTCCGCTCGGCGATAGTGCCAGCGAGTAGATAAGAATTTGCCTGCTGCTGCTGCTTGCCGTTTAATTTTGGTGGCCAATTGTCAAGTTGAAGTTGATCTATTATTGGCTGACTGCCTGCCTGCCCGGTTGGCCTTAGTGCACTAACCAGCAACAGCCGAACAACCATTGGCAACAGCAGCAGCAGCAGCAGCAGTAGTTGCCAGCGCACACTAATGGCGCGGTAATTAAGAATTGAAATCATCTTTGGTTTGCTTTTTGTTTGAGCACTTCTTTCTCATTCTCTCTCTTTGATTCCCTCTCTCTACTTCTTTTGAGCACTTGTGTAGGCACTGGTAGTTTATCTTAACTAAAACTGGTGTCTCTCACTGTTCATTCACGTCAGTCTCTACTTCTTTCTTTTTTTCTTGCCTCTTCTTCGTTTGTTCGTTCATTGCTTAATTTTGATTGTGTAGCTTTTTCTCCAATGAGAGTCTTTCGTTTGATTTCTCTGTGCACTGCTGTGGCAAAGTGTCTCCTTATTCTCCTGCCACCGCTCTTCTCTTTTGATAAATCAATGGCAGCAGCAATAATAAGTGCAATAATCAGAAATTAATTGAAACGATATTCGCTTGGACAGCTGAATTTACATTTGCGCGAACATCTCTCTTTCTTTTCTCTTCTTTATTCCTCCTTCTCCTCAGTGCGGCGACACCGCCTTTGTCAGCCTTCTTGAGTACTGAAAGCGTCCTTTCGGCTGCTGCTGCTCAATAGATGAGATGAAAAAATGAAAAGGAAAGAAGCAAATAGAAGAGTTTCGTCTCTAGTAGCACCATTGTCTTTGCTGGTGGTGCCCAAGTTTAAATAAAGCTTGCTCAGTGTACGGCTGAGCAAAAGAGAAAAAGGTTTGCGAATCGAGATAGAGATGAAATGAAAAGGGAAAAGGGACAGTCAGGCAAAGGAAGTGAGAGAGAGAGAGAGCAAAGATGCACAGGAATTGTAGTTAGCTTTATTACCAACTGGGAAAAAGAGGGCTTCATTGTAACAAGTTTATTTTCTAATGAGACTTGCTTGATGCTGATTCTGACTGGCTGCCTGCATGCATGCCCTTCTCTCAAAGTGCAGTGCTTGCCTCCTAACACACACACGATCACTTTCATCAGGCGCTCATTCTGGAACACTCATTCTCTCATTTGCTTTCTCATTCCCTTCCCCTCGCTCACTCACTTCTTCTGGCCAAGGCTGTAGCACTCTGTAGAAACAATGAAAGGCGACCGAATTTAAACTAATTTCGCTTTGGTGTGCACACTGGTCTGAAATACTGTCTCCCTCTTTTTGCTCGCACCACGGCGATGCGCCTCTATTTGCTAAACAGGCACCACCACTCTGCTGCTGCTGCAGAAGAATAAAAATCAAAATTTACTTTTTCCCATTCCTTTACGATTTATCTCACTTGGGATTGCTAAGAAGTAAATGAAGAACTGCAGGACAGTGAGAAAGAGTGTCGCTTCCTTTCTCTTTGTGAGTTTGTAGGCGAGCAAGACAGTGAAAGCGCGTTTCTGGATTCGAAATGAGACACACGTTACAAAGCAGCAGTGCAGTGCAGGGCAGAGAAGTCGTAGTGCACTGCAAGTGCTACCGTTGCCAGTGGTCCACCACCATTTTGGTGCTCATTTGATCTCACTGATTTAGCTTAGCTGTCTGACTGCAATTATACGGAGATGGGAGGGGGAGGAATTCATCCTTCGCTGAGACACTGACTTTGCTAGTGTTTGCTGTCAATGCTCTGCTTGGACTGCTCCGGTGGTTGACATTTTCACTCTCTGTGATATGTGACACTGTCGATTTGGCTGATCGACTCTCTCGGCATCCCGGATTCTGGATCAGCCCCAGCAGCAGCAGGGCTGGCAGCTAGTGAGCTTTTATTCCTTTACTGCAGCTCTAAAGTGTGATTTATGTGAGCGGAGTTTCCACTGCCAATCTTCTCTTCATTCTTTAGTTTAGCACACTGTCTTTGACTCAGCATCATCATCATCATTATCAGATTAGCATGTTCATCTGATTGCCACTGGGTAGGCACTGATTAGCTGTCTCCTGTCTGCTGATTTGGGGTGGAATTTGGTGGTGGTGGTGGTGGTGGTGAAGCTGTCTTTTTGCCTTTGCTGTCGTCTTCTGTTGCCTGTCACCCGCTTTGTCAGTGTCTTAATTATTTCACCCCTCTGCTCATCTTTTCTTTCTGTCTCCCTTTCACAATTGCCTTTGCTCACTGGTGCCGCTGCTGCCGTCTTCTTCGTTGTCGTCATCGTCCTCCTCATCATCGTCTTCTTTCATTTGCTTTTGAATTATTTAATTTATAAATTTAAAAGCACAACTCGTTCATTTTTCTCATTCTTTTTCTTCAAAGATCTCTCTCTTTTCTCTGCGCTCCTCATTCCTTTGATGTCGCAGCAGCAGCAATTCACGCCGTTTGGTGCGATGCGGTGCGCGGAGTCTTTGCCTTTGCCTTTGCCTTCTTCAGCAAATGGATCTTTGACAGATATTAAAAATGTTCTCATCTCTGCCGCTTTTTCACACTTGCGGATGCACATAGCAGTGTGACGATGATAGCATCTCCAGAGATGAGACAGCATTAGACAGCGAGGAGGCTGCAGTAATGAAACGTAATCGAGAGCAATCAGGGCAAATAATCGCTGCAAATTTAAATTACTCACGCCTGTGAATGAATGCAGGGAGAGAAGGGGAGCATTGGCACTGGCACTACCGCCGTCCTTGCGCAGGATCTAATCTACGGTGCCGCCGTAAGGAATTGTGCCACTGCACAGTGCCAGGCAGCGCCGCACCACACTCTTTGGCATTAATAATTTTCACTGTCACACACTGCCGCCGCTTGGCAAAACTGTCACTTCATCATCATCTGCCTTTCTCTGTTCTTTGATTTGCAGCCCATCTCTTTTTCTTTCTTTTTCTCTGTTTAATTTTTCCCAATTATTCAGCTGCACTGGTAATTGGTCTCGATAATATACAGTTCAGCTTATTATCAGCGAAGGCATTGTTGTAGTTAGTAAGGTTGCTGTTCTTCCAATGACTTCCGTCCATTGACTTTGCCATTTGTTTGCCAAATGAATGCTACAAGAGTAGATGTAAGAGTTGCATAGGTGATAACTGCAAAGTTGAAGTGTGCAGTAACCCGCACAAAGGGTCATTCGACGATTGACACTTTGCGATTTGGCTACCACTTAACGCCACTGATTGCATTAATTGACCGTACACACTGATTGAAGTCACTGATTCAATATATTTAGAGTATCTCTTTTGCTTAGTCAGATACCGAGTAAACACAGTCCGTGTGTGTAGGCTCACTGAAACCACTGGCTACACTGCTGGCACCAACATGCCTAATGACCATCCTTCTTCAGGGTAGATGGGGGGATGGCCATATTTAGAGCATCACTTGTTAGGGCGAGATAAATGTATTTGGCGGAGATTGCTGCTCCTGATGATGGTGGTATTCTCTTGCGCTGGCTGTGCCTGCCACTGCTGCACCTTTGATGCCTGGCCGCCTGAGAGAGGTGATTAAGATCGTTTAGCGTACACGTATCTTCCCTCTCAATTGATGGACACACATCTTTCTCTCTCTCTCTCTCTCTCGCTTCTAATCCACAGCCAGAGTTTGCCATCAATGAGCCATCGCTGTTGTTCAGCAGCAAGAGGCGTTGGTGGTCATTACGACTGGTAGCAGAGGCGAGAGGATGCACTTCTTTCTCTGCAGTTTTCTCACCCCACGTTTGAGGCCTCCAGTCTTCAGTGGCTGTCTACTTGAGCGCGTAATTGATCACATGCAAATGCGAGCACATGCAGCACATTGCCACAACACAACACAACAGAGCACACAGTACACATAGGCAAACAGAAGCACAGAAGACAGTCCATTCGATACCGCAATTAAAGTCCCATCATGGTCGTTTCTACTTCTGCTGCTGCTCCTGTTGATGCTACAACTTCAACTGCAGTAATTGGTTAATTGTTTTATTACCAAGTGCAGTGCAGACAATTAAATCGATTTAAATCAAATTGATACTGACACACTCATCAAATTGCCACACTGCGCAAGGTGCTGCTGCTGTTCTTTTTTGGGGATTAATTGCCCATTCAGCTGATGAGCTCGTTGGCTGGCAGATTATTTGCTTTTAATTATACCTCACAGTAGCTGAACGTGCGTGTCTGTGTATGTTTGTGGATTATCGGCTGGATGAATGGCCTTTATCTTTTATGCAAATTGCCCTTAATTAAATCGATTCAACTTTTAGGCCTACTGAGAGAAACGTCTGAGAAAGGTCAGTCGCAGAGGTTATTGTTTTGCTGCAAAGAGAAAAGCCACTTTATAAATGGTCACCACACACACACAGTTCTCTTTTGCAGGTCACTTTATTACTACTTTGGAATTATAAATATTGGCAGATTAAAAGAGAGGAGACTCTCTGAATGGCACAGCACTCTTTTATTGCCCATCGAGAGGAAGGGGAGCAACTGATGCTGCTGCCGTCCAGGCAGCACTTAAGTGGATTCTTATGATTCAAGTCTCGAGTCGTTGGCGGAGAGGAGCGCCAGCTACTGCTGCTGCTGCTGCAGCTCTGATTCGTCACAGTGTGGCCAGCAGCCGTAGTCCTAGTCATCGTCGTCGTCGTCCTCCTAGTCGTCCACATCGTCTTCATTTCACAATGTACACTGCCCTTTATTGTCTCTCTGGCGGGGCGCTATTACGGCAATTGTCCATAATCTTTCTATTTGGTAATATGATCGTTTGATCGCGCCCAGTTTTCTTACTGCTGCACACCGGATTTGCTTCAGTGGAAGCTCACTTGCACAGTGGCACTACTTTAGCCCCCTACTACCCTGCCACTTGTGTGTTTGGCAAACTTTTTCTTCTCTCCCTCTTCTCCTTTTCCCTCTTTATATTTGATTTGGCTCCATAATTTTAAAACTTAATTATTAAACGCTCTACGGCTTCAAAACTGTCGCTATAAAAATAAATTCGGCTCAAGTGCCTACTTTGACGGCAGAGGAGGGAGAAAGTCAACTTTAGAAAAAGTGTGTGTGTCTGTTCAGGAACAAACTACTTTTGCTCGGATAGATAGTGGATAGCTCGTCAGTTTTTGCTGGTTGAAAAGAAAGTCTTTTTGCTAATAATTGCAGGTTTAAATTTCATCTTTTTCATTTGATCGCATTTACGCGCTGAGTTTTAATTTTCTTTGGCTTATGAAATGGTGAGCGGTGTGCAATGACGTTGAAGGTAGTTGAAAAAAAAGAGAGTGAAAAGTTAGAAACAGGCCGATCATCACCAACAGAAGTGGACGAGCCAGGGCACTTGAGAAACTTAAAAAACTTTTTTTTTTCTCGTTGGTATTTGAGGTGATCGTTTCGATTTTGAGGAGTCGCGCACTTTTGTGGATTTTGCAGATTTAACCTCTCGCCTGTCCGTTTTATTTCCTTTATTTCTCTCTATTTCACTTGAGCTTTTCTATTTCTCTCCGGTTCTTCCTTTCAATTCCTGCCTATGATTTGCTTGTAAATAATTTATGCCGGAAAATTGGCGTTTTGTGTGAAGTACGGCGGGCGCTCGCGCGGGGCGACAAAACTCTGGTGAGGATCTTGCAGAGGAGAGTGTTTTCTGCAGCTGCATCAGCAGCAGCAGCGACTTAAGACTTAAGTGGCCATCGAGCCCATTAAGTTGATTGTCTGACAAAGTAGTCATTTTAATAAATATTTCAAATCGATGACAGATATTGTCTGCAGCACTCTAATGGCCATCAGGATGGTTGAATCTTTGTGCTCGGAAAGTGTCCCTTTTTCTCTTTTTTTTCGGTGATCTTCAGAGTTGCATGGTGTCTATGTCTCTGAGAAGGTTTCATCGAAGCCGATCATCGACTTCTCTCTCTTTCTCTCTCTCCTCTTTAGTGCTCACCATTCGCTGCCATATCTTTGGTCAATTGGCCACTTCACTCTCCTCTGCCTCATCGCACTGAACGTCACTTTTCGCTTTGTTTCTTTTATTATTTTTCCTCCTCTGCCTGCTGCGATTATTAACTTTAAAGTTGGTTTATTTCAGTCCGCCTGTTTGGTTAGGTGTCTGTTTGCGAGACACACTGCAGTGACTTCTTTCTGTCTTGCTGGTGCGATTCTCGCTATCTACTACTTTAGTAGGAGTAAGTTGACACTCTTTCTCCTCCGTCACTGCCGCTGGTCACCGTCATAAGTGGTGGGCACCAGTGAAATCGGTTGAAACACGGTGCTCACTGCTCGTTCTCCTTCTCGGTAATCATAGGGCAATTTAGCAAGTGCAATGCGTCAGCAGCAGGCAGTATCACCGCGCATCAAGAAGCAAGCAAACATGTTAGTTGTTGGTCGAGGACAAATCTGCCCGCTTTTGCAACTTCCGTTTTCAGCTTTTTTCGACGACTATTCTCGCGCCGCCTGATGATTAGGATTTATCAACAGTACAAAAGTGAGTGTATGTGTTTGTGCCTGCGTCACTGGTGTTGCATTAGATGACATGATAAGACGACAGCCAGCGTAATAAGTGAATTAAATTGGATTGTTGTTTGAGCCGTGTTTGGTTGTTTGTAGAATGATTGTAGCTGATGACGAGCTGCCGTTTTGCCAAAACTGCTTTTCATTTTTTGGTTTCCCAAATTGAGGCGCGCCTTACTTTAGGTGTGTGTGTGTGCGTGTGCATGTGCATGTTTGTGTGTCTCTGTTTTGGCGTGTAGGTTGCAGCTAAAGCTAGATAGGTGCACTTGGAAGTGATAACAATTGGCACTGCTGTGTTTACTCGGTGACAGTTTTGCCGTGGTGTATATGGAACTAAAATAAGCAGCACCCAAATCCGGCTTTAAATTGACGTGCGCTTTCTCCTGTTTTTGTTGCTTGTTTGCTTGCTTGCTTGCTTGTTCACTTGTCTAGCAAATAGCCATGCCATTACCAATGTGTGGATTCTTCTTCCTCTTCTTCTTTCCTTCATCATCTCTCTTTCAGCGTTTCAGCTTTTGGCGTTTGTGCGGCAATTTGGTCATACTGCGTCCTATGACTGCTTTGTTTCGTCCTGATTCTGTTGTGCTGTCTGCTTTTCTGTTCTCTCCTTAATAGAACCGTTTCAGGGCAAAATGGAAAATAAATCTAAATTGGCTTTGTTTTATCCAAGCAGTGCTGGAAGTAGTAGTGGTGGTGGTGGTTGGCGGTGTCAGAGACAGTACTGTGAAGTTTACCGCCGCCGACTCGGTCAGTGCCAGTGTTTGTGTGCGCTTCTGTGCTCCCGCTTCAAATAACGAGATTTGAATGGTGGCAAATCCTAACATTTGCCTTAATTTGCAGTGGAAGTAGTGTTGGTGGATGGAAAAGGACAAGCGAGAGTGGCGGTGGTGGCGGTGGCCCCCGCTCAAAGAGCAGCTCACTTTAAATTGCCGAACACGACCGGACAGTGGTGAACACACTCACATTTGTACACTGATTTGAGGTAGCCGACTGGCGAGTCTTTTCGGTTGTGTTTCCAGGACAAAGAAGGAAGACACACAAAGAGAACATGAAACACACTGGCCTAAGAAAAAGGATTTTTGCTGTTGCAGCAGAGACTTGAATACTAGCCCACTACTACCGCTCTCTGCGTGTGCCTTAAACCGGAATCATTTATTCGGTATTAATTTACTTCACTCACTTCGCCAATTGTCTTGTCTCTCCGAGTTTTGTCGATGTCGCTGCTATTCTTTATCTCTTTTTGCCTGATTTTGGGTTTCAAATTTGTCTCTGCTGTTCTTCTCTCGCCAGCGTTTCTGCAACTCGTCGTTTCGCTTTCAGCTTTGCCTACCGAGGAAAGGGAGAGAGAGATAGAAGCACCGAGAAGCGAAACGATAAATCATGCTTAGAATTGCAAATTGCTTTTGCTGATTTATCAGGAATTAGACTAATGCATGCGGACAGAAGAAGAGAGCAGGCATCAGCAGCAGCAGTCGAGAATTGCTCGGTCCGAGTCGGCAGAATAGAGAGAGAGCTTCAATTCGATTTGGATTTGTGATCGAACTCCCTTTCCCTCTCCCTCGCTCCTTCTGTCCTTCTCAATTTGGGGCTTGTCGATTTGCTTCAGCTTTTGCCGATTCTGTCGACTCCTCTTCCCGTCTGTAATTAGGTTGCCGTAAAGTCGCAGTAGACCACCGATGATCGACTTTGCCTTCAAAACGGCGGCTAATTCACCCTCGGCCTTGGTGATGCTCTTTTTCTTGCCTTTTCCTTCTCAGTGTCTCATTTATCTGCCACTGAGCACTGCAAGCTCTCAATTGACTTGGCTTTTGATTTCACTGCTCCTGCAATCGAGTGGAGATTTATGTGAAAAGCTGCCGGTTGACAATGGAAGACAACCGTTGCAGGCCAACTGGGAACAGCAGCAGAACAGTGCACTTTGAAATCTTCTTCCTCTTTATTTTTGTCTTTGTTTCTCCGTGAAGCTTTCCACCACTACCGCTATCACCACCACTATCGCTTAATTGATCCATTTTATTCAAATGCCTGCAATTGCTTCAGATGATGAGCAGTGCAATGCAGGGCAGTGTATTTGTGCTGCATCTGGTCAGGCAACTCACTTTCAGCATTTGTCCAATTTTTTGAGGCAATCTTTTTCTAAAGTACTGAATTTTTTATTTTTAAGCTCTATGCATATGTTTGATTTCTTCAAATCTTTTTTTATTTTTATTTTTTTGCTGTTTTTTAGGGTTGATCGATTTTTAGTCTTATCTTACTCAGAATTGTTTCTTAACAACCTTTTTTGAGACTTATTAAAATAAAAAAGTTTTTGTTTTAATTAACTCAAATTAGTTTTAAAACTGAGTTCAGAACGTTTTTCACTTTTGTTATTACACTTGGCGTAGAAGATGCCAAAAGGAGTTTTTGAGCACGCATTGATTTACTGCAATTAAATTAGTTTGCTTTTAGTCGCTTATTATCTTGAGCCCATTTGAGAAGAATTAGAAAGCAAAAGCAGATCCCCAGGGGAATTGAACATGTGTAGATCGTTTTTAATTTTTTTCACTGACAAATCATTTTAATAAGTCAGTGCCTGTGCTGCTGTTTTCTTCAAAGTTGACTACTAGCGCAAAAAAGGCACTGCCAAAGCCCATTTGCCTTTAGTTTATTAACTTGATTTGCAGTAGCATTTATAAAATATGATTGCTTTTTTAAATTGTATCAAATGTTTTGCATAATTCACCTTATTTTGTTTTCGGCAAACTCTAAAGTGCTTTTCCATTTTTGTTGTGCAACTTTGCTACAATGTAAATGGCCAGTGATCAAATCACACTCTTGCGCCTCTGAAACTAAATTGATTGCAAGTGTTTCTCTCACTGTTTTTTCTTCATTGTTGTTTGCTTGTGGTCAATTGGAGAATCACTACTGAGCGATAAGATTACTTTTAATGAACAGCCAGCTATTTAGATGTCATTTGTGCTCTAGAGATGCTGCAGCTCTTTGCATAGCTCACAGTTGCACCCAAACTCAGTCGCAGCATGAGTTTGTGCCCATTTGCCCTTATCGCTATGACATCAGCAGGCACCGTGGAAGAGGCCGTTAAGCCGGCATCCATCTCCGTAATGGCAGCTCATTGGAATGGATTAATATCGCACGCGTCACCCCCATTTCTCTCTCTCACACATTTTCACTGATTTAGTCTCTGACCTCTTTGACGGTCCTTTCCTTCGCTGTTATCTGCTTTGGCACTCATTTAAATACCGACTGTATGCTTTTAATTGAGGCAATTAGCTGTTTCGCTCTCTCTCTTTTGCCACTCATTCTTTGTGCCGCTGTACTGTCTCTATTAGTGCGCGCCTCTCTGAACATGTGTAATGGCGCCTAATGGGAGACCATTTGTCATAACTGCTGCTGCTGTTGTGGCTGCTACTGCTGGCGCTCAACACACACACCGACTGCACCGAAAGAGTGATTGCCCGGTGCTGTTTCTGCTGTTGCTGAACATTGTGTGTTAAATGTGTACGATTTTGTTCTATCTGCTCATTTATTTACTACCACTTGCCCCTTTTTTAAACTGCTTGTTCTTGTTTAATTTTAATGACAAAACTGCTTTTAGCGATTTTATTCCCCCTCTATGCATTGACTAGAAACAAATGTATTCTCCGTTTTTAGTTATTTTGTTTTTAATTGATAAGCTTGATTTGTGCAAATGGAAAGTTGGGGAAAGCTGATGCTGTTCATTTATTTGCATAACTCTCTTTTACTTTTACTTTTGCTTTTGCTGCTTTTAATTAGCCGATCAGACAGACTTTAGTTCATTTTAATGGAAATGTGACGGTGGGCGAATTAATCCGTGGTGGTAGTAGTGGTGGACGTTGATTGTCATCGGCAGAGACGAAATCTGCCGCTGCTGCATTGGCCGTTTTGTTTTTTGCAGCCCCTAGCTACAAAAGGGCCATTGCACTGCCTACTGCTGCATTGTCTCCTGTCAATTGTCCCCCTCCTTCTAATGTGAAGCACAAAAATCTCATTGTCTCAGCTTGTCAAAGTGTAAGTTTTTTTTAAAGAAGAAAAAAGGAAGCACAGAATCGGCGACGTGCTTCCACTGAACGACCAGAAGATTAGCGAGCGGACTGCTTCTGCTCTTGTGTCGGCCAATCTGCACATCTCCAAGCGAGCGCAGTTTGTGCAATAATTAGACGGCGATGAGGAAGCTAATAAATAAGAATTAGGAAAAGAAACGGGAGCTGCTCGGCTAGATCTGTTTCAATTGAGTGCGCAAAGACGTAAGCACACGCAGTTTTTGTTTTTTCTGGCTAAATTAAAAGAATTAATTAGAGATTAAGGCGACGTGCTTTGGCTGCTGGCTGCCGCTAGTACTCTCTTTTTCTACGTTAGGTTACATGATTTTTAATAATTTCCCTTTAGACTACTACTACTAGAATGCTACTAAACTGAAGGTTTAGTTTGTCGTTCAATCCGCATTTGCAAAGTCTAAGCTTCATTACTTTGAAGCTGCCAATTGTGAGCAATTCACGGCGGCGGCAATTGAGACCCACTTGTCTCCTGCCTCCTCAACCTCTCTATTGCAATCGACGGTTTGTGGCCAGAAAAGAAGGGAACGATGCTAATTTGTCTTAGCGATCTTCTTTTTGCTCCTCATCCTTATTCTAGTAATCAGTAGATTCGCTTCATTTTTTAAACTCACTCGGTAGTGCTCGTTAGTGCCTCTTGAGCTGCTGCTGCCGTTGCCACCGCTTTCCTGCTCAAAGACAAAGAAAATTAATCTGCCCACTCGAGGCAAGCGCACATACTGATGATGATGAAGAAGAAGAAGAAAGGAAGGAAGGAAGAATGGGTAGATGGATGATGCACGCTCAGTGTCTTTCCATTCTTTGTCTCTTTCTTTCTCCAAGTTCCAGTGAGCTCGAATTAGTGTGGATTAGAAAACATTAAGATTACCAGCGGGAATGAGTACGAGTGGCACTGTCTGTTATTGTTGTCGTCTTCGTACAATTGTTTGTTGTTGGCCGTCCTCTGCCTGGCCAGTCCTCTAGGGGCTCTGCAGCAGTTTGCCGCCTCAGCAGTGTATTACTATACTACTAATCGCCGCATCCATGGCGGCCGATGATAATCGCAATTATTGCCATTAGTAGACTGCAAGCACTCTCACTTCACTCTCTCCCTTTGCCTCTATTGCCTATTGGCATTAGCATTATTGCCAATCACTGCACTGACTGACTGAGTGAGTGATGCCCTCAGTGCCAACAATCCAGTGGGATGCAGTGGTAATGCACAACTGTCACAACGACGGGCAAGGACCGGCGAAAGTAGCAGCAGCAGCACCGAAGGCAAAAGACCGTCGATTTCATTGTGTCCAGTGCCTGTCTGTCTAGCAGTGTCGCTGCAGCTTTGTCACTGATCTGCTTCTGGCGGGCACTCTTCTCTTTTTCCCAGTGGCCTATCAATAGCTGGCACACAAGCCCACACTAATGCCGGACTCTGGATGCAGTGTGTTTGCTGACGAATTATCATTACTTGATGCCCTGTCACTCTCGGTCCAGTTCATAATCATAAGACTGTTTTGTGTGTGAGTGTGTGTGTGTATTAGACGTTGCTCGCTTCACTGCGACACTGCTTACGGCGGCGATGCTCAGATTGGCAGCAGTGGACCAATGCACCACTCTCCCTTTCATTCGCTGAGACGCACACACTGAACACATCTCTTGATCCAAACTGGATATGATTGTCTCCTTTTTGTCTCTTCAGACCGCCAGACAAGAGGCTCACGCACTTATTAATGCACCAATTTATGTAATGGACTTTGTGTGCGCACACAAAGTAGGGACGGAACAGTGATCTGCAAGGATTAGACATCACTTAGTTGGAAGACGCAGAGGAGCGACAGTGATTGTCTGTGATTGTGTCTGGGCAGCACACAACACAACACACACACTGGACACTGGACAGCTTCATCGATTTGCTGCCGCCATTGTTCTTGTCAGCTTGGGATCAGCGCTGCAGCCGTTGTCGTCATTGTCGTATTTGTCGTTGCCTGAACCTCACTACCGGTGAACGGCCTCCGAGATTGCAGGCCAAACTTTTTTTAGCATTGCTCACTTTTTTGGTGAAGACCCAGTTAGCAGTGGTAGTAAAGACGACATTTGTGCCCATTTGCATGTCCAGAAAGTGTGAGTCAATTGCTGCCTTTTTTCTGTCTCCTTTGCGAACACTTTGCTGCATGCCATTTGCCAATGAGTGCACAGCTACCAAGGTGGTAAGCGTAGGCTGGAACAGCAGTGCAGTCTCCTCTCTCTGCTCTCTTTTCTTTCGTTTTCTGTCCGCGAGCTAATGCAGTCTCGCCATCTGATTGCCGTCGACTGCAACCAAAACTCTCTCATTCGTTTTCGTTTTCGTTTTTGCCTTTGCCTCTTCCCTCTTCATATTCGTTGTCTTCTCCCGTCAATTAGCGTCCTCGCTCGTCGGCGCAGTGATTAATGTCCCCACATGATTGACTGTCTGATTGTGTGTCTACTGGCCACTCAGCACTTTGACTGACTGAAGCAGCAGCACTGTCGGAAACGGTAGTAGCAGTGTGCGATTTGTTGGTCCGACTCATTCATCCCTAAGCTCGCTTTGTCTGTGCTGGTGCTGGTGGTGGTAATCATCGCTCGATATTAGCCTGTGCCTCAGTCAATCCTCCGTCCAGTACACAGTGACACGCACAGTTTGAGGGGCGTATTGCTGGTGCAGTGGTTGTGATTGCAACTGTCACAACAACTGAGCTCAACCAACCAGCTTGCTCTACCTGCTGATCGGCTGGTAAAGCGGCACTACCAGGACTACTTAATTGCTTTATCTCACGATCAGCCACTACCGATTCACTTGGTGTATGTGCTCACTGACTGACTGACTATGTTTGAAAAAAGTTTTTCTTTTTATTGACAAGCAGAGACGACCGATAATGACAAACAACTGCTGCTGTTGTAGAATTTTGCTTTTGCTAGTAGACAAGTACCCGAAAATGATTGCAACAAAAACTATTCATCTGCTACTGGGAGTGATGATATCTTTAGAATTTGTGCCTTTTTTAGGCTTTCCGCCAGCTGCAGTTTTCATTTTGTAGTTGTGCAAAAAAGCAGTTTTAATTTGTTTCATTAAGTACTCTTGAGTCATAACTGGGAATTAATATAAAACGGAATTGGGTGTTTTTTAGAGTTGCCATTTTCAGAGAAGCTCACTCACACGCACAAATGTTTCTGCTGAAGTTTTTTGTTCAGCCTCGTTTTTTCAATCAATACTACTGGTCATCTACATTTAAACAAACCGCACAAGCGGACTTTCAAAGCTGCTAAACGGTTGTAAAATTTCTGTGGCTTAACTTGAACTACAGAGACAGAGTGGGAGACAGATTTGAATGAACTCTGAGTGAATTGAAGTCGATCGATTATTTATGACAAGTTAGTGTGCGGTGTCGCGCCTAGATGTGGACTACGCCACTGTCACTGGTCAGATATTCTCTGGAGAACGGTAATGGGGCCGGTGGACTAGGCAGGCGGGGGATGATGCACTTAGCACTGCTTTGTTTTATTGCAGTGTCCTGCGCTTTGACACTGCTGCTGCTGCTGTCTTTTGGATAACAGCATGGCGATAGGGCGCCATCGGTCGGTGTGTGGCATCAGCCATTTACCACCCCCTCTTTTAACTGATGTCAAGTGGAGGGAAGTGTAATTCTTTCTCTGGTCAGTTTTATTCACTTTGGTGAGCTAAACGGGCAAACACATGCACAGGCACACTTTATTCCATTGACATTCAGATTTCCGTGCACCACTTGACAAGCCATAATTGATATCCATTTAGACCCCAGCATCCTGACACGTTGCCATCTTTCAGGCAAACTCTCTCGGCTCCTCTCCTTTTCTGCTTTCAGTCAACTGGCGAATTGAATTTCATTTGCCGATTATATTCAAAAGGAACATTCAAGTGGCTTCACTTTGCTTTATTTGTCACTGGTGGTGCTAGTGCCTTCTTATCTTATCTGAAAGTGCTGCTGCTGGTGCCAGAGTTTGATTGTCTCACTGCTCGGCAAATCTGTCACAAATCTGACTTTGAATGTTACAATCAAACGGTATGTAAATGCGAGTGCTAGCTGTGTCGAATGCAGCACTTTCTTCTGCTCACTTTGGTGTCGGTCAATTGAGAGATGATGCAGAGACAGCTGCAACGACAGATCCCGGCGCATTCAATTCGCCCATTCTCTTTCACTGTCAAATCATTCTCTCCTCCGACACCAGCGGCACTAAACTCTTACAGCCTTTTTTCCCTTCTCAATCTATTCTACAAAATCGAAAACTAATTCTACATATTTTTATGTAGAAGCGAAGAGGGCTTTTAGGGCGAGAGCCGGGAAAAAATCGCCTTTTGTGTTTTGTGTTGCTGCCTTCTTTACTTGCAGTCACTTTGTGTGTGCGTCAGCTATCAATATTGCTAGCTGCTTGTGGCCATGGCCAAAGTGCTGATGCCTTTGCTGCCGACTTCAATCAAAGCCCACTGGGCGCCAATATGCAATGGCTTTCCCACTCACTCACTCACTTTCTCTTGCCACCTCTTTATGCACCAGTGCAAATGGCACTGTTCGATGCCTGTGGGCGATTCTGGGATGACTGTTTCTGCCAATTCTCCTCTGTTGTTGCTCAAAATTTCCATTCACTCCTCACTATTCCGTCTCTCTCTATCTCTTTCCTCTGCTTCACTTTTAATTGCACCTAGTTGAAGTAAAGTAAAGTAGAGTGTCACTTCAATTGGAGGTCTGCTCAGTTCAGCTGAAGCTCGTTTGTTTTTCCCAGTACTCTTGCACGTTGGTGCATGTTCACATTTGTTAGCCTCCGCAGACACTGTTCGCTGTTGTCTATCTGACCCCCACTATTCCCTTCCTCCCATACTGAGCAGCTTGATGAAGTAAACGTTGATTGAGATGACGGTGACGAGATAATAATAATCGGCAATGAGCTGTTCGCAAATGAACGAATTTGCGTGCAGACAAATCTGCCTGCTAAGCACACTGTCGTTCGGCTGGTGCTAGTGCTGATACTAAATCATAAGCAAATGCTGCGCCTCAAATGGAGACACGCACTGCTACGAATGTCATTTCCTCTCTCTCTTTTTTCTCATTCTGCCTGTTTACTGCCCTCTCATCCTCGCCCGGTTCCATATTTGGCACACGTCTGTGGTTTTGTTCCACTGGATTCTCACTCGCTGTGGGCACCAGCTAAGTGCAGCCGCTCACACTGTGCAGTAGTGCACTAGCACCAGGACAGCGGCTAAAACTTGGTTCGACTAGCATTCAGTGGTGGCTAGCTCATTAAGTTGCCAATTTGTCAAGAGCAGAACAGTAGTAGTGGTAGTAGTACTTTTTACCCGCAGCGCAAGTTGTGACAGAGACTGCAGATTTTAGCATTTGTTCACTTCTTTTTTGTACTTTCAAGGCCAAGCGGCAAATATATCTCAATTATTATAATATTAGCTAATCTACCACTCAGCATCAGCAGTGTTCTGGCCTGTTGATGAGTAGCATGTGCTGCTGATCCGTTACTATCCACGACTACAAAGTGCGAAAGTACTGCTGTCCTTGCACTGAAAGTCCATTGGCAGCGATACTGCTCTGTCATCATTGTCAATTGCCAGCCGACACTGTTCACTGTTTGTTTGTGAACTTGCACATTTAGCTCTTGCTCTCTTGCAGCTCAAGACAACTTGAGCCGAATTAAGTAAGCTCTGCTGAGCTTGTTTGGAAGAGCGCCCAGTGCCAGTGCCAGCGAGCGGCGTTCTTTTTGGCGCAGTGCAGTGCACGAGCACAGGCCTCGCACTGACCAGTGCCATGAATTATGTCGCAGTGTAGTCTCTAGCACTAGTGGGCAACAACTTCCTCTCCGCCTGATCTCCATCATCTCATATCCAGAATTACCGTCATTGTCGTCGTCGTTGCCTTTGTGGTCATGCGACTGACTGCCTGACAGCGAGAGAGGGCTCAGCCAGCACTGCTACTGCTGAATCACGGTGCCTTATTGCGTGAAATGAAGATTGCTTTGGCTAATTCACTTCTTAGTGCGGTCGTCTCGTTGTCGTTGTCGTCGTTGTTGTTTTCGTCCTCAGTGCCTCTGTCTCTGTGCACACCATCAGCAGCAACGAATTATCTGCTGCTGCGTCCGAAAGACAAATGCGACGCTGATCTAGGCTCTGGTGTGTACAGGCAAATACACACTACCGTAGTTGGTTGCATTACCAGCAGCAATTGCGACAAAGCACTTCCGTCGGCGGACGGTACTACTACTGCCACTGTCACTGCTGTTGGCACTGTGCTATGTGCTGACTGCAGCTGACAGTGACTTGCTTAATCACACACTGCTCCCACTGCCCAGTTGGTGCAAATTTGCCCGTCTCGGTTAGCCCTCTCTCTCTCTCCCGTTTCTTTTTCCCACTGACGACTATTCTTTACGCGCCCTCAATCAGTCCTTTCTAGCCCCCCCTCCTTGTTGTAGTAGTTGCAGTTGATGTAATCCAATGCAAATGGCCTCATCACGTCGTGTCGTTCGGTGCCTGTCAATCGCTCTTCACTGCCAATTACCGATCTGTTTGTCTGCTTCTCAAGTACATCAGCAGCATCAGCAACAGCAGCGGCTCTCAATTCCATTCACTGTTTTTTCCTCCTTCTCCTTCCCAAGTTTCTCTCTGTCTTTACCTTTGCCAATATTCGTGTGATTTGCTAATTAAAGCTTAATTGAGCATTAGATTTGCCTTACTATTAGCATTAGTACTACCGCTAGCACAAGCAGCAATCTGCTACCAACTTGAACTCGGTTGAGTGCACTCTGATTTGTGAAATGTCCGCTCTTAGTATCTCGTTTCTTGCAAGCTCAATTGTCTCTCCTGCCACACACATGCACACACACAAGCAGGGGGCATGCTAACGGGTGCACCAGTACACCAGGCACTGAATTGTCATTGCGACGCTTTTCTAATTGCTGAGGTGCTCTCTAATTGGAGAAGGTCGACGGTGATGGTCCTCAGTGATTCTCGTCTTTTTGCCGCTGTCCAATCAATCGCTCTCCTTCTTAGTTGGACAGCGGCAACGGCGGCGGCTTTGTTCACTGCTCGCTCCAATTGCCGATTATCTGAATGCAAACAAATCATTTGCTTGCTGTGTAATTGCTTCTTTTTCACGTTCTTTTTCTCCTTCTTGGTCTCCTTCGTTTTTTGCTTTCTGTTGTCTGGTTGTCTCTGATTGTGTGCCTGGCTGCTGCCGTTTGCCGCCGTAAATGCCAGCTACTGCCATTGCTAAACCCACTAATTTGAACATTAGCAGACGAGCATAGCCTTTTTTCTCTCCCCCTCTTTCTTTCTCTCTCAGTTCTGCCTGTTGAGGAGATCACTCAATAATGGTGGCTGTCTCTTTCTCATTGCCACTATAGGTCTATCTGCTTGCTTCACCACCACCACTACACAGCATTGTCGTACACTGCTGTTGCTGCTGCACTGGTTTTGTTGCTGGCGCCGTCACCAGTCTTTTCACCTGACTACCAGGAATCAATTAAGCAGGTTTCACTAATGAATCTCTGCAGCTTGACTGTGGACACACCACCGTCAAGCCAGTAAAGTAGTACCTTGTCGTGCAGCAGCAGCAGCAGCACCGATTGATGGATCCCTCTCGTTTGTGGACCGTTTAAATGTACTCTCTGCCCGAGCGACTGAGCTCTGCCTATCGTTGGCCGGAGCACTATTGACAACTTGCTGGTAATTTAAATGCTCTCCCTTTCAAGTAGACCTTTTAAATATTAATAGAGCCCTCACACACGGGCCAACACTACTGCCACTACCACTTTCATTCACTGCACACAACAACAGTTGTTAGTGCCCGTGCAAACGTTGTACGGCGCAACGGAAGGACAGTATTTGAGGCGCTGGACGTCGGTTGTTAAGCAGCCGATGAATATGACTACTTGGGCTGAAATGGTTGTATTGCTGCTGAACGTAATTATGATTGCTAATTTATAGGTGGCTCAGTCGGCAGTGAACGGTAATTAAACATTGTGAGGGGAATATCAAGTGGATTAGCCCTGGCAGAATGTGACAGTTTGTGTGGGAAAGAGCGCGGGAGAGAAGAAGGATTCCATTGCCTTTACTTGCCCTGTATGCAATTGCTCACCACCGAATGCGTCATTTTGGGCGACAAGTTAAATGGTCTTGATAATTTGGTTTGTCAAATTGAGATATCCGTCGCTCTGGTCTGCTGGTCTGCTTTGCTGCTGCTCTCTTGCTACCTTCGTCCAGCTTACTCCCCAAAAGTGGTAGCAAAATCATTTGGTCGCGGTAGATGAATATTAATCTCAATTAGAATGTAAATCATAGCTGTGTGCAGACTGGTGTCCCTCTGATGACCATTAAATGTGTCGACATTGCCATTTGTCTGCTCTTCGTACGTGCTCTTCCTTGATCACAGTGCTTTTGGGGTATATTTTTGGTGCTGATGGTGGTCAATCGACACGGCTGCCGTTTTCTGGTCAGTCTGTGCAGGCCTGTGTCTGGGTAATCAAATTGCCGAGCAGAAGCTTTTGGTGTCATTAATTCTGCCTCTAATTGATTTGCCGCCGTCAATCAGTGCTCAAAGAGTGCCCCGACGCCGCGCTATCCACACCTGCTGCGGCTGCCGCTTTAAGGAGATTGAAATGGAAACAGCAGCTACGACTACAGACACAGAAATGCGACACGTTTCAGTGGCAATCAGCGGAAGCCAGCAGCACTACTGGCAGGTTTGCTTGCCTGTCTGCCTTTCTCCTTTCTTTCTTTATTTCCCTCCTTCTGTCGCTAGTCTCTTTGTCAATAATTAATTAGCCTTACATATTTGATTTTAATTTTGAAATTGATTTCGTCTCACTTCGCTCGACGTTTCTTTCTCCCTCTGTTTTCAGCAGCAGCCTTTCTTCTCTGTCTCTGTCCATCGACCGTACATCAGGAGCAGCGCAGCACTGACTGGCTGTCGGTGCGAGTTGAAAGTGATTGCACCATTAAAAATTGATTGGCTCACTGGCTGACGGCCTGGCGGGTGTTGCCGGCTGCCTCTGTGCGCTCATGCCGCTCGCCTCAACGTGCGCGGCCTTTCTCTTTCTAATTTTTCTTTTTTGTTCTTTTGTCTTAATTATTTAATCAACGTGGCGCACCACCGTGAGCGCAAACAGCAAACAGGGTAAATTGTTTACCCAATGGCGAAAGGTGCTGCTGCTGCTGCTGTCAGCCACTTTACTGGAAGCTTTTTCATTTTTATTTATTTATAGGCACTTTTTGTTGATCACCACAACTTTGACTTGTTTTTGGGTTCTTTTTTGGTCCGCACGCGCTGTGTCCAGTCAAGTTGTGAGTAAGAACCAGAAAGAGCGAAAGAACAATTCTCTCCCTTCAACTTACTACACGCGCGAGCGACAAACTTGTGCAAAGAACTTAAGGACTTTCAAGCAATGGTGCAGTCAGGAAGGCAGTCTAGCAGGCACTCGATGATCTGTTCACCGACAGGCGATATTAATATTAATGGCAGTACTCTGATTAATTGTCTTGAGATCGAATTGGTGCACTGTTGCTTTAAAGTTTTGTTGTGCCAGCCACTCTTGTGTCAGTAGTAGAAACTGAGGACTAGTTCACTGGTAGAAGTAGTATTAGTGCTTAGTTGCCGTAATACACAACTTGGGCGACTGAATCCAATGACAACAGCAAATATTTACGCGTTTGATAAATGACCGCCGCCAATACGCTAATGAAGCAAAGTGTTTGGTCCTTTTTTGCAACTGTTTTGCTTCTTTGTTTGGCCTCGCTCTTTTCTTCGCTTATTAATTTGAGATAATGGATAAATGGATTTGCTATGGATTGCTTTTTACTGTTGGAAGCCTCCCGCAGATGATGGCCATCATGTCATGTGCTATTGCAGCTAGTTTGCGCACACACCACCAAGTTTTGCATACCTGTCTTTGCATACTTTTCTCTCTCTCTCTCTCTCTCTCTCTCTCTCTCTGGATCACATTCTCTGGAACGGCACTGCATTCTGCGGTCATTAATGCGCCACCACTCCACCAGGTAGCTGCTGCCAACTGTGTCTTTGTTAATAGCTGCCAACCAATAAATGGCTTTTTAATTATTCACCGAATACACGACGGTAGGTAGGTAGAAATGCGGCAAGGAATGGGAGAAAAATGTGGGTGAGAAACGACAGGAGACTGCTGGAGAAAGAGAGTAGGCAGCAGCAGCAGCGGCAGGAATAGCGGTGAAAGCGCGGAATATCTGATTAGATTGATTCGAATTGTCACAGCGAGAAAAGGAAAGACGACAGTTCTAGCACAAGTTCACTGTACACTACACTGCCTGCCGCCTTACCGATTGCCTCCGGTGTGGCTCTTGCGCCTAATTGTGCTCCACTCACTCGGTGGGCTCGCTTATTATCTGCTCTAGCCCCCGTTCTCTCAGTGCAAACACTATCCGGGCAGATAGATAGATTATGCAGTCAGGCAGACAATCGTCAACTCGTCTGCTGCTGCTGTTGGCCAAACTGGTGCACCGCTGGTGCTCTCTTTTGCCTGCAGTGGCCCTGTGTCTCCGCGCTCATCTGGCACACTCTCATCATCAGAGCGAACTGGCAGTTTGTCGCCGATTGATCAGACACTGCCACTGTTTCCCCCTCCTCCTCTTCCTCGATGTCTATTTTTCTGGTTTGTTCGTTAGTTCTGCACTGGCACACTTGATTAGTATCGATTTGATTGTGCCTCCTTTTGCCAATCTTTAGTCTTTGGTGATCTAAGTGTGTGTGCTTGTGTGTTTGTGTCTATCTGCGGTGCTCAGGGTGCGTGTGACCGGACCATATGCGGACAGGCAATAGAGTGCAAATGGGAGGCAAATGCAACCAGATTTGCGGCCTTTTTGTCCTCTGCGGCTAATTGAGGAGACAGTTATTAACACAGGCTAGAATCACTGGAATTGCCACTGTGACCAGTTCACTTTTCGGACATTCGCATTTTAAGTTGTTTTCCCAAATTGAAAAGTTACTTTAGTTGAAGAAAAAGTCGCTTGTTTTTGTCCTTCACTGCAAATGGACACCACCTTGTTGAGCAATCGAAATCAGGCACACCAGTGACAATCACTGTCTTCCATTTGTCACTTTTCACTTTTTTCTTCCCTTTTTTCGTACCACTGTTTTTCATTGATCGTTCCTTAAAAAGCAAAACTGCCAGATTTTGCTTTGCTTTACTGCGGCGCTACCACCACTACCATTGCAACTTCTTGGCAAATTGATAATAATAGCTAACTAATTGTTAGATAACTTATGACTTATGACGGTGAAGCAAAACAAAAGCAAAAGTTAACGTTTTGTCAGCGGTGAAAATGTGTATTTTACTGTTGTTGTACCAACAACCAGCCAAACAAAATGACATACTCGTTAATGGCCAAGGCAGTCGCACTTGAGCGGGGCAAACTTGTCGTTTGTCTTCTCTGCCTGTCTACTCTCTTCTGTCCCTCTCATCGTTTTTCCCTCATCGTTCACCCACTTTTTAGGGTCGTGTCGTCGCTAATTAAGTAATTTGTCGGCAATTGACACAAGTTTGCTATTTTGCTGGTGCTCTCGTGCACAGCCACGTACTGCCAGCACCAAAAGTTGTGCAGCTTGCAGGGCAAAGAAAGAGGAGAAGGCGAAGAAGAAGAAGCGCTCAGACAATTATTACCAAAAGTTGGTTGTGTTGGCAGTTTCCAGTTAATTTATAATAATTACCCTCCCCCTCGGTATGAAGTGCTTTTGCTTTCAGTGGTGGCGGCACTTTAAAAAACAAAAAGCAATTGACGATAATTAACGATTGGTGGTAGTGGTGGAAGCTCGTCTAAATGTGGGCACTTCACGCACACAGGTCGCCGTCCTGGTGGTGGTGGTGATGGTTTCTAGCAAATACTACCAATTGGCCGATTACCAGTGGTAACAGTGGTGGTCGACGGATGTGTGCCGTGCAACTTGCATCTCTTCACCTTGAGGTGAATGGTGTGAACGCATCCTCAGCTACGTACAGTCCTGTGCAATCATCACTACAATCACCATCACCGACACTACCTTCTGATTATCAGCAGCTGCATCATCCTCTTCTGATCTTCTCCATTTGCGCACACAGACACACAAACACTTGTCGTTTTGGCGGCGTTTTTACTCTCCCTTTTTTAGCGTGAAGAAATTATTATTCTCAAAAGTATGAGCACTGACTGTTTGCGGTTGTGCTGTAATTCGATTTTTCCCCTGCCGCTACTACAGCTCAGCTTCTGCTGCCTTTCTTTCTCTTTGTCACCAACCGCCGGGTTCTTAACCTTAATGATGCAATTATTTTGCCAATTAAAATTCGGCTACATTTACTTGAGCGCGACACAGGCTCTTTGTGATCTCTCTCTCTCTCTCTCTCTCTCTCTCTCTCTCTCTCTCTCTCTCTCTCT